>Ga0163144_10031451_pt1 | contig 10117 bp, 6 predicted proteins | sample OliLak19BULKMAT1_FD_123175 | JGI IMG/M metagenome (GOLD analysis project Ga0163144, IMG submission 123175) | Freshwater microbial mat bacterial communities from Lake Vanda, McMurdo Dry Valleys, Antarctica - Oligotrophic Lake LV.19.BULKMAT1 | ecosystem: Environmental > Aquatic > Freshwater > Lake...
ACGAAGGCCGGCGGGCGGGAGACTGTGCTGAATACCGTTACCAATCTCGTCTGCGGCGACGCCTACATCATCGAAGGACAATCGAACGCGCTTGCGACCGACACGGGCGAGAAGTCTCCGCCGGAAACGAGCGAGTGGATTCGGAGCTACGGCCGGCCTTCCCAAAACCCGAAGGAGAACCAGGGCAACCTGTGGTGCCTCCCGGTCTGGAGGGCGCAGAAGGGTGAAAAGGCCGAACTCGGCTGGTGGGGCATGGAGTTGGCGAAGCGGCTGGTCGAAAGCCAGAAGTTGCCGGTCTTCATCATCAACGCCGCTGTCGGCGGGACGCGCATCGACCAGCACCAGTGCAACCCCGCGAACCCGACCGACCTCACCACCATCTATGGCCGGATGCTGTGGCGGCTGCGGCAGGCGAAACTGACGCACGGCATCCGCGGGATCCTCTGGCATCAGGGCGAGAACGACCAGGGCTCGGACGGGCCGACGGGTGGTTATGGATGGGAAACCTACCATCCGTTGTTTGTGGAAATGGCGGCGCGATGGAAACAGGACTTCCCCAACGTGCGGAACTACCACGTTTTTCAGATCTGGCCGAACTCGTGCAGCATGGGGGGCAGGGAAGGATCAGGCGATCGGCTGCGCGAAAAGCAGCGCACGTTGCCGGAGCTTTTTTCCAACATGAGCATCATGTCCACGCTCGGCGTCAGGCCACCCGGCGGCTGCCATTTTCAACTGGTGGGCTGGTCGGAGTTTGCGCGCCTGATCCAACCGGTCATCGAGCGGGATCATTACGGCAGAGCGGCCGCAGCATCCGTGACGGCGCCCAATCTCCGGCGCGCCTCGTATGCCGGAAGCGCGTCCGACACACTTGCCCTGGAGTTCGACCAGCCGGTGGTCTGGTCCGATTCACTCGTCGGCCAATTCTATCTCGACGGAGAAAAGGACAAGGTCGCCTCGGGCAGCGTCGCCGGAAGTGTGCTCACCCTGAAACTCAAGGAAGCATCCCCGGCTAAGCACATCACCTACCTCAAGGAGAACGCATGGAACCAAGACACGCTCGTCTACGGCGCAAACGGAATCGCTGCCCTGACGTTCTGCGAGGTGCCGATCCAAGCGAAGTGACGCGGCGCAGGCGACGGTCCCTGTTCCTGTCCATCACTTCCGAGCAGGTTTATCTTCCGTGACCGGCCGGCCGGCTTCCGCCGCCAATGCGACCACGCGGGCGTGCGTTTCACGGGCGAGCGACTTGCGGTCGCCCGAAGCGGATAGTGCCTGGCCGATCCGCACATGGGCGATGATCCGTTTCTTTCCGAGAAGGTTGAAGAAGTGGGGCACAAACGTCATGTCGCGCCAGTAGCAGATCTCTTTGGCGGGATCGCCGTGTTGGAGTTCGTATCCCAGCCAGGCGGGCGTTATCGCTTGGGTTGATCCAGCCACAGATTCGAAAACGCCCGGATAGAACGGCAGGACGTCGCTGCCGCCGGAGCTCGTGCCCTCCGGGAACACCATGACCGAAATCCCCTTTTCCAGCAGGGAGCGGATGCCGTTGGCGGCGGCGGCGATGTCGGCCCGGTTTTCACGGCGCACGAACAGCGTTCCGGCTGCCTGGGCACCCCAGCCGATCACCGGCCATGACCGGACTTCGACTTTGGAAACGAAAGAGCAGGGATGCAGCGAACCGAGGACGATGATGTCGAGGTAACTCAGGTGGTTCGCGACAAGCAGCCCGGTGGGAATCGTCGGTCCAATCGCCCGTATCTGAAGTCCGATTCCCGAAGCGATCCGGCGGCAGGTGTCCTGAAGCCATTCCGAACGTCCGACCTGGGTCCGGTGCTTGGCGGAGAGCAGAAAACGGCAGAACGCTCCGCCCAGAATGACGGCGAACGCCAACAAGTGCCAGAGACTGCGGAAGAACGATGGGACAGCGCGGACCATGCGCTAGTTACCCACCGCGGAGATCCCGAAGAAGCGCTGCATCGCCCGGGGCGACAACTGGCGCAGGTCCATCAGCGTGAGAAAATCGATCGTCTTGAACTCCCGATCCAATGCCGGCGGTCCGCAGATCTTCGCGCCGACGGAAAGGTAGGCTCCGAGCAGCCGCGGGATCTTCGGCGTCTCGTTCGACACAACCTCCAGCGGGCAATGATACGCCGTCGTCGGAACGGTCCGAAGGGGCTCTTCCACCAGATTGTCCTGGAGCTGCCGGTAAGCGGCGGCGCCGAGCGCCGGGTCCTGCGAGGTGAACGAACTGCAACCGATCAGGTAGTAGGCGTCATGGCTGGCGGCGTATTGGGCGATGCCCTTCCAGAGCAGGTTCAGCACGGTGAAGTTCCGGTGCTCTTCCTTGATGCACGCCCGCCCGAGCTCGATGACGTGGGGCCGGAGCGGTTCGTAGGGTGCGAACCCGAATTCCTGTTCGCTGTAATAGCCGTGGTTCTTAGCTGCCGAGAGGCCGGTCTGAAGACGATAGGTCCCGACGACTTCACCCGTGGCGGAGTTTTCCACCAGCAGATGGTCGCAAACGGTGTCGAACCGGTCGGCATCGAGGCATGTTTCGTAGGCGGCTTCCAGTCCCTCGCGCAGCTCGAGATTGAACACGACAAACCGGAGGAACTGCGCGGCGCGGACGTCCGTCTCGGAGTTGGCGAGGCGGACCCGGTAGTTCGCGGGTTTGGCGGGTTGTGCGACGGATGAGATGGCGGACAACAAGGACATGAATCGCATCAGAAGTGCCGGACCTTTGTCCCGCAGTCAACGTCGGCGACGCGTCCTCCGATGAGGAGTGGCATCAATTCCTTGATCCGGCCCTGCCCGCATCATGCTTTTCATGCAGCCGCTTCCAGAACTCTTTCCAATACTTGTCGTAGTAGTCCTGCGCCGCGAGGTCGATGTGTTCGAGCTTCGTCACCTTGGGCGAGGTGGCCGGGTCGTAGCCCGCAAGATGCCCCTGTCCGGCGCGGAGCCGGGGTGAAACGAAACGCCATTCGGAATTGCCCAGCACATCTTCACACAGCTTCGCCAACTCTGGATCGTAGGCCTTGAGCTGGTCCCGGGCATGTATGTGGTTGTGGTCATGGTCCATGGTCCGGTTGGTGTCAAACCAGTCCTGAAAACCCTCCGCCCAATACTCCGCCTGGCTCGCCATCGAGTAGGTTTGCTTCGGCCCGCCGAACACGATGAGCACCTTGTCCTCCCGGGTCACCTTGACGTCCGACCGGGCTGGCCGGCCGTTGACGAGGATGTCTCCTCCGTCGAGGCAATGGCCGAGAAACTCCCGTGATTCGGACGGGAACGATTTCACCAAGGCATCCAGCAGACTGGCCGGGGTCTCGCTCTTCACCCGTCGGAACTTCTGCGCCGCAAAGCCGTCGTTGTAGATTCCCTTCTCCTTGGCGTGTTCGAACGCCGCCTTGACCCGGGCGTTCAGTTCCTTGTCAAAGCCGGCTCCTTGCACGACGTGGCCGAACTCGTGGATGAGAATGCTCTCGAGCTGCATGCCGCCCTCGTATTCGAGCACATCCTCCTCGGCGAAGAGCACCACCTGACGGTTGTCCTTCTTGGTGAGAAATCCGCGCTGCCGCCAGTTGTAGAAGTCGAGTTCCTTGCCGATCTTCTCCGAGGTAAACATCGGCACGTCGGAGGTCAGCTCCTTGTGGCCCACCAGAACGCACAACACTTTCCGGTCCCGGATGCGCTGGGCGATTTCCGGGCGGATGCTCTTCATCACCATGTCGAACTGGTAGGCGGCTTCGAGGTGGGCGAAATCTGAAACGTTTGTTGAAGTGGCGATCAGGATGTCCTGAACCAGGGTGCCCTTCTTGAAGAAGTTCGGGTCGAGCTTGTATTCCGCAGCCTGTTCCGCGGAGACGGGTTTGACCCGGAGCGGCGCATCGGCCGCGTGGAGTGCGGCGCAGGCGAGCACCCAAACTGTGAAATAGCGCAGGAACGTTGTCATGGTAGAGGCTTTAAGTGGTCGTGCCGTCATTTTTGCGGTGGGTTTAAGGGCTGCGTTGCTTCCAATCTACTCCACTTCCGTCACCCGGACCGCATCCCTTTTGGCCACAGCCGCGTCGCCAAGCAATGCCCGGGCGATGGTCCAGGTCATCTCATGATTGCCGGCTTCGTTGAGATGGAGGCCGTTCGAGGTAAGCCGGATTTCGCTTTTCGAACAGGCTTCCAGGCTTGCCGCGAACAAGTCCGCGAACTTCTCACGGCAGGCCTTCGCCGTGTCGCTGATGGCCTTGGCATAGGCCGCCACGTCGCTGTTGGGCTGCGCGACATCCAGCGCCTGCCCGCCTTTCTCCAGCGCAGTGGGTGAAAGCAGGACGAGCTTCGCGCCGCGATGCAGCCGGGCGATCTGGTCAAGGTATCCGCCGAGCTGCGTGCGAAAGTCCGCGAGCCCCGCCGCGCCGCCAAACGCCTCGTTCATGCCGAAGCCCGCGATCACGACTTTCGCCGGCCACTTTGCGAGCAGTTCCTTCATGTGGGCCTCATAACCCTCGGCGCGCAGACGGTAACCAACCTCGTCACCGGTCCAGGCAAAGCTGCGGAAGCGCAGTTTTTTATCGGGATAGGCGAGCTGGACCAACGCCTCCAGTTCGCCGTGTTCGCCGAGCCGCTCAACCATCGAGTTGCCGTGGGACAGGATTGTGTCGTTGCTCTGGAAAGGCGCCGCCGCAGTCGCTCCGGAGGGTGAGAGCAGGTAACCGAGGCCGGCGATTAGCAAGCTGGCGAAGAATCTGGACATGGCATGGATGGGTGCCGGGAGACTGTGCGATCCTGTCGGCGGGTGCCAAGGACGTTGTCCCGGCCTTCCCAAGAACTCCCGCAGGACGCTACGCGAAGACTTCCCGCACCACCCGTCCATGGACATCGGTCAGGCGGAAGTCGCGGCCGGTGTGGCGATAGGTCAGGCGTTCGTGGTCGATGCCCATCAGCGCGAGGATCGTGGCATGCAGGTCGTGGACGTGGACCTTTTGATCGACACAGTAGAAGCCGTAGTCGTCGGTCACGCCGTAGCTGAAGCCGGGCTTCACTCCGCCTCCGGCCATCCACATGGTGAACGCATGCGGATGATGGTCGCGACCATCGGAGCCTTGCATGGTGGGAGTGCGGCCAAATTCACCGCCCCAGATGACGAGCGTGTCCTTTAGCTGGCCGCGGGACTTGAGATCCTGGAGCAATCCGGCGATGGGACGATCGACCTCGTGGGCGAGACGGCCGTGTTCCTTGGGCAGGTCGCCGTGCGAATCCCAATAGGGATGCGTCACCTGCACAAACCGGACGCCGCGCTCGCTGAAGCGCCGGGCCAGCAGGCATTGCCGGGCGAAGGACGCGGTCTTCGGATCGTCCAGACCGTAGAGTTTCTTCGTCGCCTCGGATTCGCGTGAAACGTCCATCGTCTCCGGCGCCTCGGTCTGCATGCGGAAGGCGAGTTCGAACGACTCGATGCGCGCCTCCAGGGCCGGATCGGTTCCGGCGTGGGCGAGGTGCTGGCGGTTCATCTCGCCGAGCAGGTCCAGTTGGGCGCGTTGCAGCGAGGCGTTTTCGTTGGGGTCGTGAAGGTAGTTGATCGTCGCCTTCTCCACCGGCCCACCGCCGCCTATGGGCGTCCCCTGATGAACTGCGGGAAGAAAAGCGCTGGACCAGTTTCCCACGCCGCCGTGCCCAAACGTGGGATTGATCGTGATGAAGCTGGGGAGATTCTGGTTTTCCGTGCCCAGGCCGTAGGAGATCCACGAACCCATGCTCGGCCGGACGAAGGTGTCGGAACCCGTGTGCAGTTTCAGCAGCGCGCCGCCATGGGCCTCGTTGGTTCCATGGATGGACTTGATGAAACAGATGTCGTCGGCACAGGCGCCCACCAGCGGGAACAGGTCGCTGATCATCGCGCCCGACTGGCCATAGGGCCGGAATTCCCACGGCGACTTCCAGAGGTTCGACGTCTTCGCGAACTGGATGCGCGGTTTGTCGAAGGGCAACGGTTTGCCCGAGTCGCGAATGAGCGCCGGCTTGTAGTCGAACGTGTCCACGTGCGACGGGCCGCCGTGCATGAAGAGGAAGATCACCCGCTTGGCCCGCGCCGGAAACATCGGCGGCTTGTTGGCCAACGGGTTCAAGTTCGCGGCGGCGGTGGCGCCTTCGATTGACGACATCAGGCCGAGCAGCGCGAGGTTGCCGAACCCGGCAGAGCACTGGCGCAACATCTGGCGGCGGGACAGGGGCGTGGGCAAATCGTGCGGCATGGCGTTACTCCCGATAGATGAATTCATTCGCGGCAAAGAGCATCTGGCACCACGCGGTCCAAGCGGCTTCGTCGTTCTTTTTCGGTTCCTTACGCGGCAGCGAGGCGATGAACCTTTCGGCCTGCTGAGCTTCGGCCTCCGTCGGCAAACGGCCGAAGGCGCGTTCGTAGGCCAGCTTGATGCGGGTGGCGGAATTGTCCGGAGCCGCGGTTCCCAGATTTTTCGCAAAGGCGCTGGCGGACTCCTTGACCAGCGGGCTGTTGAGGAAGAACAGCGCCTGATGCGACACGACCGTCGGGATGCGTTTCGAGGTGCCGACGCTGGGATTGGCAAAGTCGAAGATGGTGAACACTTCGAACACCCGGTCGCGAACCACCGGAAGATAGACGGAGCGACGACGCGACGAAGCGGACACGGTGTCGGCCGGGGTATACTCGTCGTTCTTCCACGACACCAGGGAACCTCCGACGGTCGTATCCATCCGGCCGGAGACTGCGAGCAGGGCATCGCGAATCATCTCGGCTTCGAGGCGTTGTCGCGGGAAATGCCAGAGCAGCTTGTTGTCCGGATCCACCTTCGATGCCTTGGCGACAGCAGCGGTGGTCAGGTGTGCCTTGTCCGTTTTCTTTGAGCCGGAAGCGCTCCCGCGGTTGTCACCAGTTCCCACCTGGCGCCACGTCGCGCTTGTCAGAATTAACCGGTGGAGTTGTTTCACATCCCAACCGGATCGCATGAATTCTCGGGCGAGCCAGTCGAGGAGTTCCGGATGCGACGGGGTTTCACCGCGAATGCCGAAGTTGTCGGGCGAACGCACGAGGCCCTCGCCGAAGTGCGCCTGCCAGATGCGATTCACGATGACCCGCGCCGTCAGTGGATTTTCAGGATTGGTCAGCCACTGCGCGAGTTCGAGACGGCCACTGCCCTTGGCCGGCAAGGGCGCGGATCCCGGCTTGTAGGCGATCTGCACAAAGCCGCGCGGGACGGGTTCCTTCGCCAGGTTCAGATGGCTGCCACGGATGTGGACCGGCAGATCCACTGGCTTGTCCTCATCGACCGCGAGCGCGAAAGCCGCCGGCGCGGGGCCGTTGGTCTTCACCGCGTCGCGGGCGGCCTCCAGCGCGACGATGGCGTCGCGCGTCGGCGCCGGATAGTAGGGCCGTGGATCCTTCGGCAGAGCCAAGACGCCACCGGGAGCGAAGAGCGCATCATGCGTTTCCGCCACGGCGAGCAATTCGCGGTCGGCCTCGGAAAGGTCATTGAACTCCCATCGCGCCACGACATCCGTTCCGTCAACCTTGCCTACGTTGTCGAAATGGCTCTTCAACTGGGCCGGTGTCAGCGCAGTTCGATGGACGTAGACCTCGTCGAGCAATCCCTTGAAGTTGACATGGCCATCCGCCCGCCGTCCCAGAACCAGCGGACCCTTGCCGGCGACGCGTGCCCGTTTGATCTCCGTTTCGCCAGCGGCCGTGCCGTCGACGAACAGGCGCAAGGTCGCGCCGTCGTAGGTCATGGCGAGGTGGTGCCATTGGTTTGGTTTGAGCGGCCTATCCGCGTTCCACACCGCGAACACGTTTTCCTTGCCGCCGCCGATGTTCAGATAGGCGCCAGGCCGATTCCGATCGAGCACCAGCGCGTAGTGCCCTTCGGCCCATTCATTGGCGCCTTTGCTCACGATCCAGCGGCGTTCGTCTACTTCCTTGGGAAAAGCGTTGGCGCGAACCCATGCCTCGACGGTGAGCTGCGGCGGTTCGAGTTCGACGGAATGCGGAAGCTCGAGATGGTTGCGGCCATTGCCTTGAAAGGCTGCGCCGATTTTCCCCGGAGCCAGCCTTAGTCCGTTGGCTGTGGTGGAACGTTTCGTCTCGCCGGCGAGGAACACGGCGATCTTCGTCGTATCGGACGCGAGGCCCCGCAGGGTTCTGCTCACCGAGTTGGTAGAAGGATCGGGCGCCATCAACTCGCGGAGACGCGTCACCAGATTGGCCGGCAGTGGAGACGGGTTCGACGACGTTGGAGAAGATGCCGCAGCGAGATAAGTCCCAAGGTTGGTTTGCCAGGTGGATCGCAGCTCCTTGTCCGCACCTTCGATGGCCCGCCACACTTCGTTGCTCTTCACCGCGACGACCTTTTTGTGGGCTTCGATGGCGGCAAGCTGGGTCGCACCGGTGATCCGCCGCTCGTTGAATTTCGAGACAAACGCCAGGTTCTCCATCGTCTTTGTGCTCCGGAAAATGCCGGCCAATGCATAATAATCACGCGCGGGGATCGGATCAAACTTGTGGTCGTGGCAGCGCGCGCAGCCAACGGTCAGCCCGAGAAACGCCCGGCTCACGACGTCGATCTGTTCATCGACAAGGTCCATGACGAGTTTGGGCTTGTCCTGCTCGGCCAGCATCTTCGGCCCCATCACCAAGAGACCCGTGGCGGTCCAGCGATCGAAGACAGCCTCTTCGCTGACCCCATTGGTGGAGAGGAGATCACCGGCGAGCTGTTCGGTGATGAAGGCGTTGAAAGGCTGGTTGGAGTTGAACGAGCGAATCACCCAGTCGCGATACCGCCAGGCGTTCGCCATGACCTTGTTCTCGTCCTGACCGTTCGAGTCGGCGTAGCGCGCGACATCCAGCCACCACCGACCCCAGCGCTCGCCGTAACGCGGCGATGCCAACAAACGATCGATCATCCGCTCGAAGGCATCCTTCGCCGGGTCTGCAAGGAAGGCGGCGATCTCCTCGGGCGTCGGTGGAAGGCCCGTCAGGTCGTAGGTCGCGCGCCGGATCAACGTTCGCCGGTCCGCCATCGGGGCGGGTGACAGGTCTTTTTCCTTCAGCTTGGCGTTGATGAACCGGTCGATGGGATGAGCGCGGCGCGAGAACAGCGAGGACTTCTTCGGTGGTTCGCCGTTGCGGAGCGGCTGAAAGGCCCAATGGACCTGGCCCGTGGCGGCGAAAGGGGCGGGCTTGGTTCCCGGATCGCCGTCGCGCGCGTCGATGGCGCCGTCGTTCACCCACTTGGCCAGGTCGGCGAGGACCGCTTCGGGCAGACGAGCCTTGGGTGGCATTTGCAGGTCGCGATTGGTGTAGCTGAGGGATTCGATGAGCAAGCTTCGTCCGGCGTCCCCGGGAACGATCGCGGCCCTTGTGTCGCCGCCTCGCAACGCACCCGCCTTCGAGTCGAGACGCAGCCCGCCCTTCAGTTTCTTGCTCTCAGCGCTGTGGCATTCGTAGCAGTGCTCGACCAGCACAGGCCGGATGCGCTGCTCGAAGAAAGCCAGCCTGGCGTCATCGGCGCTGGCGGCTTGCGCTGAAGTGCCGGCGAGGCCAACCGCGAAGGCGGTCAGCAAGTCCCTCAGGCATTTCGGAAAGCGCGGTGACATTTCGGGAAGACTTGTTTCGACGCTGCCCTAGCCGAAGACATTCGGAAAGTCTGCTGCTCGGAAAACCGGGATCGGGGAGTCCCGGAATTGTTTTCGTCAGACCCCGAACCTCGCTTCGCCCGGTCCGCCGCTGGAGCGTTTGATGCGGCTCTGGGGATTGGCGGCGAGATGCTGGAGAGTCTTGAAGATGGTTTCCGTCTCCGCACTGCCTAGCGCGGAGGCGATCTGCGCGGCTGTGAAACTCTGGCCGGGGTTGGCTTTCAGGTGGGCCTCGGTCTTCAGCTTCAACGCGAGCACGACGCCGGCCGCCTTCTTGCCGGCTTCGACGCCGGGCTGGTGGTAGGCGTTGATGTTGACGAGCGAGGCGTAGAGGCCGACCGCGCGTTCGAACAACGCGATGAGGGCGCCAACGGTGAAGGCGCTTACTTCGGGCACCGTTATGGTGATGGACTGGCGTCCGCTTTCGTAGAGCGCCTCGCGGGTGCCGAGAAGGAAG
>Ga0163144_10031452_pt1 | contig 10117 bp, 8 predicted proteins | sample OliLak19BULKMAT1_FD_123175 | JGI IMG/M metagenome (GOLD analysis project Ga0163144, IMG submission 123175) | Freshwater microbial mat bacterial communities from Lake Vanda, McMurdo Dry Valleys, Antarctica - Oligotrophic Lake LV.19.BULKMAT1 | ecosystem: Environmental > Aquatic > Freshwater > Lake...
CCCCCCACCGCCACCACCACCGCCCCCGCCCTCCAACTCGTTGATGATCTGCATCGCGCGCACCTTCGGCGCCCCGGTGATCGAGCCGGGCGGGAACGCCGCCCGCAGCAATCCCCCAAGCCCCTCTTCCTCGCGCACGACACCGCTCACCGTCGCGACGCCTTGCAGAACCCCGCCGCCGCTTCCCTTCCCCGATGCGCCCCCGTGCGCCTCCACCTCACGCGCATTCTCCACGCACACCGAGCCGTACTCGCACACCCGCCCCAGGTCGTTCCGCATCAGGTCCACGATCATGTTGAGTTCCGCGGCGTCCTTCCGGCTTGCGAGCAGTTCCGCCGCGCCGCGAAGCCCCTCTCCTGCCGTTCCCCCCGCGCGCGTGCCCTTCATCGGTCTCGTCGTCACCTGGCGGGTGCGCGCATCGTAATCAAGGAACAACTCCGGGGACTGCGAGGCGATGACGCCCCAAGGTGTTTCAAGCAGCGCGCCGTACCACGGACCCGCCGAGCGTGTCAGCGCGGCGAACAACTCGCGCGGAGAGCCCCGCATCCGCCCACTGAACACATGCGCAAGGTTCACCTGGAACACGTCGCCCGCGCGGATGTACTCGACCGCTCGCGCCACCGCGCGCTCGTACGCGTCCCGGCCCATGTTGCTGCGCAGGGGACCGTCGAACGCCGCCCCCCCGCGAGTCTCTCCGTCATTCAACTGTGTGGCCGCGCGAGTGCGCAAGTCCTCCACGCATGGCAGGGCATCCCCGTCCCCGGCGAGCCACCACCTCCCCGTCAAGTTGTCGTGGACATACGCATGGTCGCACCTCGTCCATGCCCCCAGCGGCCAACCCCCCGCTCCGCCCCCGCCTGTCACCCCAGACCGCGGCTCCAACGCGCCGCCCAACTCATAACTCAGGAACCCGATCCATCCGCCCGCGAACGCCGGCGCATCCGGCCCGGGACTGTCACGCCCCATCCGCGGTCCGGCCCCCGGCACGATCGCGTCCGCCCGGTCAACTTCCTTCCAGCCCGCCGCACGCGCCAGAATGCTCCAGCGGGAACGCCCTGCCCCGCTCTCCCCGGGTGCCGATGACAGCATCGCCGCCACCGGTTCGCCTTCCGGCCACGCGCGCAGCACGTCCAGAGGCTCCATCGCCAGGTCCAGCGGCATTGGCACATCCGTCCATGTCACGCCCGTCATCGTAACGAAGCCGCGCCCCAAACCCCTCCCCGCCGCCCCATCGCCCCCCGGATTCGTCAATCATCCCCCCCCCATCTATGCTTTTGGCCCTGTTTCGCCCCGGACGGCGGCACGCCGCTCGGTCGCGAAGCAACCACACGATCCACATCATGGCCCGGGCCGCGGCACCCTTGGGAAGGGCGAGCGGCATCCGGCCGGAGAGGCCCCCGACATGCCCGCACGATCCAGCAAACCTGCCCGAACCCACGCCGCGGGCGCGGTAACCAAGAAGGCCGTTCGTCGGCTCGCCCCCGCCAAGCCCGCCAAGGGAACGGCACCCGCGTCGCTCAACGGAACCTCGCACGCTGGCAAGCCCGGCAAGCACGTCTACTTCTTCGGCAAGGGCAAGGCCGAGGGCAACGCGAAGATGAAGGCGCTGCTGGGGGGCAAGGGCGCGAACCTCGCGGACATGATCAGCATCGGCCTGCCGGTGCCCGCGGGCTTCACCATTACCACCGACACCTGCGCGCTGTACTACAAGAACGGCAAGCGCATCCCCCACGGCCTGATGAACGAGGTGCAGGCCAACGTCGCCAAACTCGAGAAGGACACGGGCAAGCGGTTCGGCGACCCCGCGAATCCGCTGCTCGTCTCTGTCCGTTCCGGCGCTGCCGCGTCCATGCCCGGCATGATGGACACGATCCTGAACCTCGGCCTGACCGACGCCGCGGCGGAGGGGCTCGCCAAGGCCACCGGCAACAAGCGCTTCGCCTACGACGCCTATCGCCGCCTGATCAACATGTTCGGTGATGTGGTGATGGGCGTTGACCATCACCACTTCGAGGAAGCCTTCGACCGGATCAAGGCCAAGTACAAGGTCGATCTCGACACCGATGTCCCCGCCGACGGCATCGTCGAGTTGTGCGACCTGTACAAGGCCGTCTACCGCAAGTGGGTCGGCGAGGACTTCCCGCAGAACCCGTTCAAGCAACTCGAACTCGCCATCGAGGCGGTGTTCAAGAGTTGGAACGCGGACCGCGCGATCTCGTACCGGCGCCTCGCCAACATCCAGGGCCTCAACGGCACCGCCGTCAACGTCCAGTCCATGGTCTTTGGCAACATGGGCGACGACTCGGGCACGGGCGTGGCCTTCACGCGCAACCCCAGCACCGGCGACAACATCTTCTACGGCGAGTTTCTTATCAACGCGCAGGGCGAGGACGTGGTCGCGGGCATCCGCACGCCCAAGCCCGTTGTCGAGATGACCCGCTGGAACAAGAAGGTCTACGACCAACTCATCAAGATCAAGAACACGCTCGAGAAGCACTACAAGGAAATGCAGGACATCGAGTTCACGATCGAGCGCGGCGTGCTCTACATGCTCCAGACCCGCAACGGCAAGCGCACCGGCTTCGCCGCCGTCAAGATCGCCTGCGACATGGTGAGTGAGCGCCTCATCGACGAGAAGACCGCGCTGCTCCGCATCCCCGCGGGCGACCTCACGCAACTCCTCCTACCCAGTTTCGACCCGGTCGCGAAGAAGATCGCGCGCGTGCTGACAAAGGGCCTGCCCGCCTCTCCGGGCGCTGCGGTCGGCAAGCCCGCCTTCACCGCCGAGGAGGCCGTGAAGCGAGCCCGCAACGGCGAGAAAGTCATCCTCGTCCGCAAAGAGACCAGCCCAGAGGACGTCGAGGGCATGCATCTTGCAGCAGGAATCCTCACCTCCACCGGCGGCATGACCAGCCACGCGGCGGTCGTCGCCCGCGGCTGGGGCAAGTGCTGCGTCGCGGGCGCTGGCGAGGTGCATATTGATGCCGCCGCCGGCACGTTCACGGTCGGCGGTCGCCACTTCACGCGCGACGATGTCATCAGCATCGACGGCTCGACCGGCGAGTTGATCCAGGGCGCGCTGTCGACCGTCGAGGCCAAAATGTCCGGCGACTTCTCCAAGATCATGCGCTGGTCCGACAAGTACCGCACGATGGGCGTGCGCACCAATGCCGACACTCCCGCCGATGCCAAGCGCGCCCGCGACTTTGGCGCTGTGGGCATCGGCCTCACCCGCACCGAGCACATGTTCTTTGAGGGCAACCGCATCAAGAGCATGCGGAAGATGATCCTCGCCGAGACCACCGAGGCCCGCGTCAAGGCGCTCGACGAGTTGCTCCCCTACCAGCGGGACGACTTTGTCGGCATCTTCACCGCGATGAAGGGCTTTCCGGTCACGATCCGGCTCATCGACCCGCCGCTGCACGAGTTCCTCCCGCACGATGAGAAGAACCAGAAGGACATGGCCGATGCGCTGGGCATGTCGATCGAGAAGGTCCGCCAGCGAGTCAGCCAGTTGCACGAGGCCAACCCGATGCTCGGGCACCGCGGCTGCCGCCTGTGCGTGACGTACCCCGAGATCCTGCGGATGCAGGTCCGCGCGATCGTCGAGGCCACGATCGACTGCCTGCGCTCCAAGATCCGCGCGCTGCCCGAGATCATGATCCCGCTCGTCGGCACCCGCAAGGAACTCGCCGCGCTGCGTGCCGAGGTCGAGGAGACCATCACACAGGTCAAGCAGGAGCAGGGCTTCAAGCCGCGCCTGGACATCAAGATCGGCACGATGATCGAGGTTCCCCGCGCGGCCCTGGTGGCCGATGAGATCGCCACCGCCGCGGACTTCTTCAGTTTCGGCACAAACGACCTCACGCAGATGACCTTCGGCTTCTCGCGCGACGACATCAACAGTTTCCTCCCAGACTACCTCGAGCGCGAGTTGCTCCCCGCCGACCCCTTCCAGACGCTCGACCAGGAGGGCGTGGGCCAACTGGTGAAGATGGCCATCGAAAAGGGCAGGGCCACCAGCCCGCAACTCAAGATCGGCATCTGCGGCGAGCACGGCGGCGACCCGGCGAGCGTCCACTTCTTCCACCGCGTGGGCATGGACTATGTGTCGTGCTCGCCCTTCCGCGTGCCGATCGCGCGGCTCGCGGCAGCGCAGGCGGCGATCATGGATGGGAAGTGAGTCGAATCCACGGATCACACCGAGAACCCACGGATTGCAATCCGTGGGTTCTGAGGGTGGTTCGCGAACTCGGAAATGCAATCGATCCCCGTGTTTTCTCCCCAGTCGATAATGCGCTGGGAAAGAAGCCTCAGCCCCGCCGCGGCGGCGTACTGCAAGAACAACTCCGCCGTCATCGTGCTGCGCCAGTGCGGGTTGTCGGTGAAGTTGCTCGCCGCGTCCGTCGGGTATGCCCCGTAGTTGGAGTGGTGGACAAAGCCCCGGCCGCCCGGCACCAGCACCCGGGCGAACTCGTGGATGTACCGCTCCATGAGGTCGCGATGGAAGTGGACCATCGAATCCCAGGAATAGATGAACGTCACCGAGCCGGACTCGACCTCGCGCAGCGAGTGGCCGTCGCCGAGGACGTAGCGCAGGCGCGGTGAGCCGTCCTCTGCGACGGCGCGCTGGTCGCCGGCGAACCTTACGCGGCAGGCATCCAGGCAGTGCTGGTTCACATCCACGAGCGTGATCCGGCCGTCGGCCCGCGCGACAAAGTCGAGCAGCCGGGTCGTGTTCCGCCCGTGCCCGCAGGCGAGTTCAAGGACATTCGAGAAGTCGATGCCGGGGCGCACGATCGCCGGCTCGATGAAGCGCGTCCACTGCTGGGGGAAGAGCGCCTCCGCACGGGCAAAGTACGGCGTCGCGCTGTGCTTGTCGCGAGTCTCGGCGATGTGAGCGGCGAGGGAGTTGTCGATCGTGGCACGAACTGACATGCGTCAAGTTTATGCCGGCGCGAGGAACGTCCTTGCCGACCCGCGGGCTGCTTGCTCAGCGACGCACTCGTCCAACTCGATGCGGATTTCATCCGCCGCGGAGCGGCAAGGCACCCAATGCCAAAGAATAAGCCCGGGCTTGCACCCGGGCCTTTGAGTTCAGACAGTTTTCACTGACCCGAAGGTCAGCGGCACAAATCACTTCGCGGCGGGGGGCGCGACGGGGGGCGCAACTGGGGGCGCAACTGGGGGCGCAACTGGGGGCGCAACGGGGGGCGCAACCGGCTCGCTCGCCTTGGTGATGGCCGCGGCGAGTTTGTCCTTGCCGGGCCAGCCCTGGAAGAACGCGGAGATATTCCCGTTGCCGTCGATCACGCAGTAACTCGGGAAGCCCACGACCTTGAACTCGCCGACCGCCGCATCGCCCTTGGGGACGAGCGTGTACGCCAGCGCGTTGCTCTGGAAGTACGCCTTCGCGGCGGCCTCATCGCTCTCGCGGCAGGCCAGGCCGATGAACTTCACGTTCTTGGCCATGAACTCATCGCTGAGGGCCTTCATGTCCGCGCCGTGCGCGGTCGAGGCCTTGATGACCGTGCCAAAGAACTCCATGACCACCGGCGAGGGCTTCATCGTGGCGAGACTGAAGTCCTTGCCATCGGCAGCCTTGAGCGTCGCGGACGGGGCGGGCGTGCCCACGGGCAGGCCCAACTCGACAACCGGGAGCGGCAGATCGCCCTTGGGCGGGATGGGAGCCTGAGGGACCTTCTCATCGAGGGTGAAGCCCGCGGGGAGCGCGATCTCAAAGTCCTTCGCGCTCAACTTCGCATCGGTCTTGACGTCCCACATGTCCAAAATCATCGCGATCTTGTTGGGGTCGGAGCCCTGCGCCATCTCCATCCTACGCGGCAGCCGATCCACCTGCGAGATCGCCCAGATGGTCGCGCGGTCCTCGGCCTTCGGCCCCGAGGCGATGATCTCGCACACCTCGTTCATCACCTGCTCGACGCCGGTCTTGACGATCTTCTCGGCCTTGAGGTCCTTGGCGTAGGGCTCGGGCTGCGTCAGTTCGTTGAGCAGGAGTTGCTGGGCATAGTTCATCTCCTGCATCGCCTGCTTGTCGCCCACGCCACGCACCATGAGCGTGCTGTTCGTGTAATCGAGCCAGCGAACGGTCTTGCCGTCGCTGACATACACCAGTTTCTTGTCCGCCATGCCCGGCTGCTTCACGCGCCCGGTGATCTTCACGGTCGCCGCGGCCTGGCCCTTGGGCCGGAAGATCCAGATCTCCCCTTCGGAATCAATGATGTCCTTCAGGACGCCAGTCGCGTACCGCTTGGCCTTGAAGTTCAGCGATTCGACATTGCGGAGCACGGCGGTCGATTCCGCGAGCGTGGCCTTGGCATCCTCGGCCTGCTGCGCCACGGCGGGGGCGACCCATGCGGTGGCCGCGGCCACTGCGCTCACAAACATCCACATCATCCGATTCATGTTGTCGTCTCCCTGGCGGAACGCATCCGCACGGACTTTGTTCGGTTATTGATCGAGAGAAAGGCCGCCAATGGTACCCACGGTGTTTGCCCCGGGTGCGTTTGCGCTCGGCGCGAACCGCTTGTTCAACAGCGGTTTGATCGACTGGTGCGCAACGCAGTTCGCCGCGAAACCCTGCGGGGCTCGCGGGCTGGAGGGTTGGCAACGACTGATCCCCGGTTTGGTGGATGCCCGCACGCGAAACGTCATCGCTCTGCGTCGAGAGAGTCCCGCCTGAGGAGACGGGCCAGTGCTTCACCCGGGTCCGCCGTCCGCATGAGACTCTCACCCACGAGCACGATCCGAATGCCCGCGTGTCGCAACCGGATTACGTCTTCTGGCGTGCGAATGCCCGATTCGCTCACCAGGACGTTGGTGTTCTCCACAAGGTCCACCAGCCGCAGACTGTGCCCGATGTCGACCGTCTGGCTGTCGAGGTTGCGGTTGTTGATCCCGATGAGCATGTACGACGGGTGCGGGAAGCCCACATGCGGCCTGATCCGCAGCAGGTTCTCCATGCCGTGGACCTCGATCAGCGTCGTCAGGCCCAGCCGCTGCGCCAATATCTGCATGTCCAGCAGTTCGGCCAGACTCAGGCACTCGGCGATGAGCAGCACAGCGTCAGCCCCGGCGGCCCGGCTTTCCCAGAGTTGCCAGGGGTCGATGATGAAGTCCTTCCGCAGCACCGGCAGGGGCACCGCCTCGCGGATGCGGTCGATGTACCCGAGTCGGCCCGCAAAGAACTTCTCATCCGTCAGGCATGAGATGGCCACCGCCCCATTGGCGGAGTAGCCCTTGGCGACGACCGCCGGATCGAAGGTGTCGGCCTCGTACTCCGGTCGTATCCACCCGGCCGAGGGACTCTTGCGCTTGATCTCGGCAATGACCGAGGTGCGGAAAGCGCTGGCGTGCTGCGTGACCGCAGCGAAAAAGTTCCGCGCCGGCTCCTGCTGGGCGACCAGGGCCTCCAGTTCCGCGAACGATGTCACCGCCTTGCGGCGGTCCACTTCTTCCCGCTTGTTTGCGATAATCTCCGCCAGCACGCCGGTCATGCGGGGATTATCGGTAGGCGGGCGGGCCGGGAACAGCCCCCAGCCGCCCGAAGGAGTGCGATGTCGAGCCTCGAAAACCTCATCATCGCAGCGATTGTCCTGGCCTCGCCCTTATGCCTCGCGTACCTGTGGCGGTGGGACATCCTGCGCCCCGGCTCGCTGACCCGGCTCGGGGCCGCTGGCAGACTTCGCAACCCCGCGCGCGTTCACAGCGCGGCGTGGCTCGCGGCGTGTATCGCCACGCTCCTGGCCGCCAGCGTCGGCGCAGCGCTCACCGCCTCGGCGCTGGGTGTCGCGCCGCCCGTCGGCGAGGGACCGGCCCCGGCAATCGAGCCGCACACCGCTGCACTCGCAGAACTCGGCGCGTATTGCCTCGCGATCGTGGTCGGCATTCTGTGCGCGGCCCTGCTCGCCCGCACGGGGCGCTTGTCGGGTGGGGAACACGGTGCGGCCGATGCCCGGTCGCTCGGACTGTTCGAGCGCGGCGGAGCATGGCGCGATGCACTCCGCGGCCTTGGCGGCCTGCTGCTCGTTCTGCCCCTCTGCCTGACAGTTGGAATCGCCCTGTCGCAAGTGGCAACCGCGCTGGGCGGCGACCCGCCGCGGGTCGGGCACTCGGCGCTGCGCGAGATGGTGGATCGCCGCCACGAATGGCACGCGTGGCTGCGGGCCGGGCTGGCGATCCTCGGCGCGCCCGTCGTCGAGGAACTCATGTACCGCGTCTTCCTGCAATCGGCGATCATCAGCGGCCTCGCACGGCTGCGGGCGATCCGGGTGCGAGCGAACGGTGCGGGAGTTGGGGGAGGCGGATCGGACACGGCAACGGCGGGTGATGCGTTCTGGGGCATCGCACTCAGCAGCGCGGCGTTTGTCCTGCCGCACGCCGCCGCGCTCAGCGGCCCGGCGAGTTGGAACGCCCTGCCGTCCTTGGCGATCCTCGGGGTCGGCCTGGGCGTTGTGTACGAGAGGACGCGCTCACCGATCGCGCCCATCGTCATGCATATGGGGTTCAACGCGCTGAATGTTGCCGCCGCGCTGGCGACGGCGTGAGGCCGGGCCCGATAGCCTACGGGCATGATGAGCATGTTCAATCGACTTGGACAGTCCGTCGCGGCGGCGATGCTGGTTGTCGGCGCAACCCTCGCGGGCGGTTGCGGCACCACATCCGCTCCACGCCTTGAGCACGCCGCGGCAACCGTTTCGGGGCGCACCGCCGACGGCGTGGCCATGCTGTTCACCCTCGACGCCTTCAACGACAACGACATCGCGCTCCCGCTCCGGGACATCAGGTACACGCTCTCCCTCAACGGGCGTGACGTGTTCCGCGGCACGCGCTCCGCCGAGGCCACGCTCCGGCGAAACGGTGTGCAGCAACTGCGCCTGCCCGCGGTCGTCTCGCTTGGGCCGAGCGATGCGGCACCGACAGGTGTGATGGACTTCCGCCTGCGCGGCACGATGACCTATGTCACACCGGGCAAAATCGCGGAACTGTTGTTCGATACCGGCGTGCGGGTGCCATCGGCGGGGTTCGAGACGACCGGGCAGATTGATCTGGGCGACGCCGGCACACGGTGAGACGCAACGGTCCGTGAGAGCAAGGGTCCATCAGGGCGGGTATGCCCCGGCCAACACCTCCCCATCGGGCCTTGCTCCTCAGTCAGGCCGCTCCAGCGGCGTTGCTCGCTTTCAGGCCAGACCTTCAGGCCTGGTAACGCAGCCCCAGCCCCCACACTGCCTTCGCCTTCTGTCATTCAGGCCGTTTCAACGGCCATTCCCCCATTATGCCTTCAGGCACGCGCTCCCGTTACACTGCCGTGATGCCGCGAAACGTCCACTGGGAACTGTTCTATCACCTGGTCTGGCGCACGAAGGACAGTTTGCCGCTCATCACCCCGAGCGTTCAACTGCCTCTCTACAAATACCTCATTCATCGCGCACTGGCTACGGCGGAAGTCATCGTTCACAAGGTCGGCGGAATCGAGGACCATGTTCACATGGTGGTCAGCCTTCCGCCGACGATCAAGATCGCAAAGTGGGTCGGCGACCTCAAAGGGGCATCGACCCACCACATCAACCACGGGCCGTGCGGACACGATGCGATGGCCTGGCAAACCGGCTACGGCGTCGTGTCATTCGGCAAGCGAGACCTGCCGTGGGTCGTGGATTCCGTCGCGCATCAGCGCGATCACCACGCGGCGGGAAAGGCCGTTGACAGACTGGAACGGATCATGCTGGTGGATGTGCCTGAAGGCGACCAGACAGTGGAAGGCCGTTGAAACGGCCTGAAGGACAGAAGGAAGAAGGCAGGAGACGGGTGCGCTGGCCTCAGTACCAGGCCTGAAGGCCTGGCCTGAAAGCGAGCAAGCCTGCTGAAGCAGGCTGAAGAGGTTTCATGGCAATGTTCGTGGGCCCTGCGGGCTGAAGGCGCGCGGCTACTTGGTGTCCTTCTCCGGCCGCTGGCCTTCGACGGTCAGCGTCACACGGCGCTCGTGCTTCTTCCGCCTCAGGCGGGCGCTGAGCCAGGGGACGGGCAGGACCGCCCGCAGAAGCCACGCCGCGGCGAAAACAAAGATCGCGGTCGCGACCCAGAACTGCCAGTC
>Ga0163144_10031453_pt1 | contig 10116 bp, 9 predicted proteins | sample OliLak19BULKMAT1_FD_123175 | JGI IMG/M metagenome (GOLD analysis project Ga0163144, IMG submission 123175) | Freshwater microbial mat bacterial communities from Lake Vanda, McMurdo Dry Valleys, Antarctica - Oligotrophic Lake LV.19.BULKMAT1 | ecosystem: Environmental > Aquatic > Freshwater > Lake...
CAAAGCCGGCCTTGTTTGCGCCGGTCATGTCCGCGTAGGTTCCGGTTGCAACAAAGCGATGACCACCGCTCGCCGAGCCGACGATCTCCTTCTTCACCTTCGGATCCCAGCCGCGCACCGTCACGTTGGCGACGCCGGTGCTTGGTGTGGTGACAAGGTCTGCAAACCCGTCCCCATCCACATCACCCGCCGCCACATGAATTCCGGCGGGCGGTGAATCGTCCGACTCGTACAGCGAGAGCGACGAAGTCGCGCCGGTTTCCAGCGTGATTTTATTAACCGTCGGAATCACCCGAACCGCGTGAATCTGAGAGATCAGGGGCGCCGACAAAATCCCCGCGAGCAGGAACTGAAATTGAGTTTTCATGACCGAAATCCTGTCAGATGTGCCGCCCCTGTTGTGATGTAGAATATCAGGGGTCTGCGAGGAATCAATGGAAACTTTGGAACTCGGTTGAAGCCGTTCTGGCACGACCACCGGGATTCTATCGTTGAAACCGAGAAGAAAGCGTATGAGTGAAATGGCGTGGCATTGAGTGTTTGGGACGTTGTTGACAGACAGCTATTGGGTCACCCAATTTTCGATTACCAGCCCTGTGATCCGCGAAAACTCACCCATGTTTCCCGTAACAAGTGTACATCCCTGCGACAGGCAGATCGATGCGATAAGCAGGTCATGTGATCCGATGCTCTGTCCCTTCTTTTCGACATCGTGGCGTATCTGCCCATAAAGGGCGGCAGCTGAGTCATCGAACGGGAGTGATGCGTAAGGTTCCAGCGTCGCTCGTACAATTGCTAGGCGGCGCTGAGGAACACCATACTTCAGCGCACCGTGCAGCAACTCTGCTTTCACAACAGAACAGGTCACAATTTCGTCGGGCGAGTGCTTTCGCAGGTGCTGGGCAACAGGGCTTGACGCATTCTTTAAATAATCAATCCATGCGTTGGTATCGAGCAGCCAACGCATTACCAGGCCTCACGCGTTGGCGGGGAATCCTGCTGGGAGCGTTCAAACTCCTCCGTGGCAAGCGCGCCGGCGGTGCGGTCAAAGTAATCATCAGGCCATTGATTCGCTGCGGAAGGCTTCGCCGAATCACCGGCCAGTGCCAGCGCGTCACGGACTAACTGCTCAACATGCGCCGCCGTCGTGCGGTCAAGCTGTTTAAGGCGTCGGTCGAGCTCTTCGACAATCTTGTTCATACAACCCAATATACCGCGTGCCAAAACGCAGACAACAAAAATGGTTCCGGGGATGCCAAATGTCGTTTTACCCAGTCCCATACAGCCGATCCAGCACGCAGCTTCCCGGCTTTGATTGTGGCGTAGGAAGCGCTTTTGATACTTTTGAGAAGTCCATTCCGCTGTCGCGCTTTAAGTTAGTTGCAAAACCAATAATTGCAATATTTTGCGCCTTGCGCTGCGTGGCATCTTCGCGCATGTCCGGGACCGAAAAGGACACGGATTGGACACGGTTTCTTCTGACGGAGTTGTGTCATTTGGGCATATGCAATGGCCCCTGAAAAGTTCAAGTCAGTGCAGCGGGCGCCCTGCGGTTGGACAAGAGAACACGGCAAGAGTTGGAAGCGTTCCGCAAGCGGCGCGGTGGATGGGATCACGCCGCTTGTCATCGGCCATACTGATTTTCATTTGCCCATCGGATCGTGCAGGCGTAATCTCCCGGCCAACGCATTTCACAGGAGATCTCATGCATCAGCGGATGAGTCAGCACGGGTCGATGAATCGCAGCCAATTTTTCAGAGCCGCTGCCGCGGTGACGGGCGGGGTGATGTTGTCCTGTGCGGCGGCGGTGACGTTGCAGCGGGTTTGGATTCTTGGGTATGAGGCAACCGCAAGTGTGCGCGTGGCACATGTGCCGGAGGTGCTGGATGCGACGATCGAGTCCCGCGCGATGGTGTCGCCGGCGGTGATTGACGAAGTGGTCGCGGCGATCCCGAAGATCGACGCACGCGTGATGACGGCGGGATTTCCCGCGCCCGCACTTTGGCGCGCGGATGCGGCCGTGTCGCCGTTGACACTTCGCGAAGGCTTGAAGGTTTCGGCGACTGATTCGCCGGAGGTGGTGGATCTTTCCCTGACGATGCGTGATGCGTCAACCGCGGAGAAGGGTCTGACGACGCTGATCCAAAGTCATCAATCGCGCCGCGCATCGCTTTTGCCCGCGGGTGAGCGAAAGTTGCTGGCTTCGGCGATCGCGCAGCGGCGCAAGGCTTCGGAATCACTCGGGCAGTTTGATCGGCAAACCGCAGCGCAGCGTTCGCAGGATGTTCCGGGTGATACGTCATCACAGCGGAAACTTTTGGAAGAGCGATCCGATGCACTGCGTCGCGAAGCCGACAGGCGCTTCGCCGAGGCCTCGGGGTTTTCGCAGGCTTGTGATGAGATCGAAAAGCGCATGGATGATTTTTCTGACACGGTTGTCACCAGCCGCTGGCACGGGCCTGATCCGGTGGTGCAGTCGCTGCGCGATAAAATGGTTGAGGCGCAGGTGGAGTTGACCAAGGCACGGAGCCAGTATCTCCCCAACACGCCGCCGGTGCGGAACGCGCAGGAACTGGTGGAGACACTGCACAAGCAGTTGGAGAGTGTGGGTGATGCTCAGCGCGATGTGTGCACGCTCGATGAGATGAATCCGGCGAAGCGCGAGATGTCGTTGCGCCTGGAAAAAACCCGGATCGACCTCGCCACGTCGCTTGCCACCGCGCGTCACGCCACCGCGCAGGCAAGGGAGATCGATGGCGCGATCGCGAAACTCGATGAAGCGCAGATGCGTGTGACGCTCAGTTCCATCGAGCGCACGCCGATCGAGCGTGAGGTTGCATTCTGGGATGATGCGATCGACGCCGCGCGATCGCGGATGCTGCGGATGGATCAGGCGCGGGATTCATTCGCGGTGATCACGCCGGTCTCCGCCGCCGCACCGGTGCGGGCGTCGATGGGATGGTGCGCGCTGCTGACCTCACCAATTGGTCTGTTGACGTGCGCGTTTCCCTTGATCAGGCGACGCAATCTCGACGATGCGCAAACCGTGAACGAAGACGGAATTCAACCACACGAATAGGTGTTGATTCATGTCCGAAATCACCCTGTTGTCGGTATTGGGCAAGCGTCCGATCCTGCTCGATGGGGCAATGGGAACCGAACTGCATCGGCTGGGTTTACCCGCCCGGACGCCGTCGTGTTTATGGTGTCTCGAACTTCCCGAGCAGGTGCTGGCGGTGCATCGAAGCTACATTGCCGCCGGTGCCGAGGCGCTGGTGTGCAACAGCTTTCTGGCGGCTTCCGGTCAACTTTCGACCGATATCAGTTCATCAGAAATTGATCAAATCAACACGCTCGCGGTCTCGCTTGCCCGCGATGCGGCCGGCGATCGCGCGTGGGTGATTGGCGACATCGCGCCGCCAGCATCGCCTTCCGATGAGATTCCCGATGAGCGGATTCGCGCCGCTGTGGATGAGCAGGGATCAGCGCTGCTGGACGCGAATGTCAATGCGATTTTACTGGAGACATTTTCGTCATCGAAGCAGATGCGGCTGGCAATTGGAGTGTTGAAGCGACTCAGCGACCGGCCGGTTTTTGCGAGCTACAACTTTTCGCGGAGTTCATCGGGTGCTTTCGAGACACTGTCCGGCGAAACGGTTTGTGATGTGATCAAGACCGCGATGGATGCCGGCGCGGATCTCGTGGGTGAGAACTGCGGATCAAAGCTCAGTCTCGACGATCACGTGGAGCTGGCTGAGCACATTTTCAAAATCGCAGGTGCGGGACGGACGATCATCAGGCCTGGCGTTGATGCTGGAACTCAGGTCTTGGATTTCGCCCGAGCCATGCAGACGCTTCAAAACAAGGGAGTTGGAGCGCTGGGCGGCTGCTGCGGGACAACGCCGTCGCACATCAGGAAAGTTGGCTTGAAGCGGGAATGGATTTGCGAGTGAGTTCTAATCTTTCGCCGCCGCGACATCCGGGCGTGACTGTTTGACGACATGATCGATGGGATCGCCGATGACATTCTGATCGGCAAGTCGGCGGCTCATTTTTCGTGAGTACGCGGACTGTGCGAAGGTCCGCAGTCCCAACGCGCCCCGGGCCGCGAGCGCGCGGGGATCCAATGTTCCCCAAGTGTGATGAAGCATGAAAAACCGGTATGCGCCGTCGTTGAACATTTTCAGTCGTGAAGCCGACCGCACTCTGCCGGGTCGGTTGTGTTCAAAGTGCCTGACTTGCGCGCCTGGGACGCAGTAGACCTGTCCGCCGGAGAGTTCGATGCGCTTGCACCAGTCGCAATCGACCCAGTAGCCGGCGTAGCCTTCATCCCAATATCCGGCCTTGTCGATCGTCTCGCGCGGAAACACCATGCATGCCGCCGAAACCCACTCGACCTCGAAGGGTTCATCCTGATTGAGATTTTGTTTTGCGAGATAGCCGCGCGTGAACGGATTGTTAGGAAACCACCGGCTCAGCGCCGTCTGCCGGCCGAACAAGCCATTTAACGGCCGGGGGAAATTTCTCGCCGTTTCCTGAATCGTCCCGTCCTCTTCGAGCATCCGCGGCGCGACACATGCGACCCGCGGGTTGGATTGAAGGAACTGCAACAATTGTGCGGACGCGCCGGGAACCACTTCGGTATCGACATCCATCACCATGATGAACCGTCCGCGGGCGAGCTTCATGCCTTGATTGACGGCGCGGCAGTGTCCGATGTTTTCAGCATTGATGACCAGATGAACATCAGGAAACCTCGCCGCGAGAAGCTCGGCGGTGCCGTCAGAACTGGCATTATCGATAAAGACGATCTCCGCGCCGGCGGGTGCGTCGGCGAGGATGCTGTCAACGCATGCCTGCACGAACCGGCGGGAATTGAAACCCACCAGCACATACGAAAGCGGAATCGATGTTTGTAAACCGTTCATTCCTGCCTACCTTAGGACGAAGCGCGGCTGCACCCAACGTGGCGGGCGAGAATACTCACTTGCCCGGCAGGTGCACAGTAAAAAACCGGAAACAGAAATCCGCCCCAAGCCGTGATTGAGTGTATGTTTATAAAAAATGTGTTGACAGAGTGTTGCCTGCTAGTTCTTATGGCTTCTCCTGTACGAGCCTCAGACATGGGTAGAACAACTGCAGTGGCCGGGCCCGGAAACAACCGGGTTTTGCATTGCACGGCAATAAAATATCAGGTACCCACTCAGCAAGGAACGAACTTTAGAGCCCAACTTTCCAAGGGACCGGGAGTCATATCATGCGTGTGTTGTTTATTTACACGGACATCGGAATCTCCGTGGGTTATTCGTGTGGCATCGGCGTGCTGTCGGCTTACCTCAAGGAGCACGGGCACGACACCAAGCTTATCCATGTATCGGATGAATTGAACTATCCGCTCGACCCGGATCGGGTCGTGCGCGACATCAAGGAATACAATCCTGGATTGATTTGCTTCTCTGCTGTCACCAATCAATGGTATTTCGTGAAGCAGCTTGCCAAATATGTCAGGCGTTTCATCAAGACGCCGATCATCGTCGGCGGGCATCATGCCAACGCGGTGCCTTTTGAAGTGATCGCCGAACCTTATGTCGATTATGTCTGCAAAGGCGAAGGCGAAAAGCCGCTGCTTGAACTGGTGGATCGTCTGCAGGCGGGTCTGCCCGCGCATGACATCGCGAATCTCACGTCGCGTCGTCAGGCACGCTTGACGGTAATCGCAGGCGCTGCCAAAGCGGGCTGCGGCACTCACGATCATGAGCACACAAACGGCAACGGACATGCACATGAAGTGCCGGCGATTGAAGAACCCGCCGAACTTCTTGTCGCCGCACCAATAATCAGCGAGCGCAGGGAGATTGGAAGCGAAAGTGGTTCCGAAAGCGGCGGTGTCGCAACGATGACCACCGTTGCGGAATCCAAAGCCAAGATCGACGGCACCCACTCGGGCGATAATCACGATGACAACATCGTCGATAACAAAATGGGCAAATGGGTTCAGGATCTGGATGAACTTCCCTTTGAAGACCGCGAGGTTTTTGAATACGACAAGATCGTTCAATCCCGTCACGGCTGGGCTGAGGTCATCGCGTCGCGCGGCTGCCCGTATGCCTGCACGTATTGCTTCAATCTGCCGTTCTTTGCCCGTTACAAGAATGACACCAAGGGCACCGATCAAGCAGTCACAATGAAGGACTTTGTCCGCCGGCGCAGCGTGCGATCAACTGTGGATATGCTTCTGGAAGTCAAGGAGAAGTACCCCAACGTCAAGTTCTTCACTTTCGTTGATGACGTTTTCGCGATTTACTCACGCTGGCTGGCCGATCTCGCGCCGCTGTATGCCAAGGAAGTCGGACTTCCCTTCGCCGCGACATCTCAGCCGCTGGCGTTTAATGAAACCATCGCCAGGCTCCTCAAGGAAATGGGCTGCAAGGTCGTGAAGATGGGCGTCGAAGCCGGCAATGCACGCATTCGCAATCAGGTGCTCAACCGCAACATTCCCGACAACGTGCTGATCAAGGATTTCAAGCTCGCCCGTGACTACGGCCTCAAGCCGCAGGCGTTCAACATGATCGGTCTGCCGACTGAGACACGCGAGAACATGCTTGAGACCGTCAGCCTCAACGCCAAGCTCCGTGCATACATCGTGTGGATGTCCACCTTCATGCCCTACCCCGGAACCGTGCTGCACGATTTCTGCGTTAACGGCGGTCTGATCGACCCGCAACGCTGGAACGACATCCGCAGCTATCGCGGCGGATCGGTGCTTAAAGAAGGCAGCTTCACTTATCTCGAACTCGAGAAAGTGCGCGTCCTCTTCAAGTGGCAGCTCAACGCCGCGCTCGAAAACGAATGCTCTGATGAGTATCGCAAGAACGTGGACGACCTTGAAAAAATGAGCGAGGGCGACTGGATGTCCGGCAAAGCCGAAGAGGTCTATCAGGAGATCGATCCCAAACTCGACAAGCGTTTCCGCGAACTCGAAGTCGATCACTACATCACCAAGAAATACGTCAACATGTTCTGGGCGAAGGAATATGGGTACGACATTTCGTAATCATTGGGCAGTAGGCAGTAGGCGGTGTGCGGTTGGCAGTGCGCTGTGGGCAGACTAGGCTTTGAATTGCTTTCTGCTGCATACCGCCTACTGCCTGCTTCCTGCCGCCTACTTTTCAAAGGTTTTGGGAGGCTTTTCAATCATGCCCCAATGCAGCAATGGACATCCAATGCGGGAGGATTCCCGGCAGCGGATCAGGGAAACGGTCGAGGACGTGGTTTACGTCGTGCAGACCATTAAGAAATTCAATCGTGAAGGTGCGGAGAATCTCGAACAGATCCGGATTCCCGAGTTTGTCCCGCGCGATGTGGAAGTGGATATCGTGAACCTTGTCTGCGACACCTGCGGCGCGGTGGACAGCGCCCGTGAAAACGAAGTGACGATCAATCAGCCGGTGAAGAACGCCTGAGGCTTCCAGTCGCTTTAACAGGCTCGGAACGATCAGGCGCGCTGTTGCGGATAGCGAGGTCGCAAAGCCAGTCAGCAAGGTGACCACTCTCCGAATCGGCCCTCGCGGGGGTTCACCGGCCGCTTTCAGATGAATGTTATCGGGGGTCATGATTTTTCGGGTTGCTTCGATTCAAATTCGGGCTACACATTGATATGCGTTATACAAAGTGAAAGAGAACGGGAGTTGTAATGAGTGAGTGGGTCCAAGTCGCGCGTCTGGATGATCTGCGCGAGGGTGAAGGCTTCGAGACCGGCGTTGAAGTTGCTAGCACGGGTGTCGGGCTGTTCGTGCATCAGGGCGTGATTTACGCCGTCGGGGAATGCACGCATGAACGCGGGCCCATCTGTCAGGGACAGTTGGAAAGCGGCGTGGTCGCGTGTCCGTGGCATTCAGCGAAGTTCGATGTGACCACCGGCCGCTGCATTCAGGGACCGGTTGCGTGTCGTGTGGATGGGAGCGTTGAAACCACTGAGATGGTCGAGATCGAACGTGCCAACGATCTGGTGACCTTCGAGGTGAAATCAGAAAACGATCAGGTCTTTGTGCGTCCGCGCCACTCCGGGGTTAGCGGGGCAGCGGTTAACAGTGCTGCGGACAACGGCACTTCAGGCACCGCGATCAATGGGTCCGCCGGCGCGAACAGCGAACTGGTGAGTCTCCAGGGCAATTCAAAACAATCCGCGGACAATCAGAGTGTGTGAAGCGCCATGCCTCCGGAAAAAGCAGAACTTTCTCCATCCACAGAACTCCGGCGCCTCGCGGGCACGCTCCGGGAATACCGCAGTCTTATCGGCTGGTTTGTCCTCTCGGCGATGCTGTCCTCGCTGGCACTCACTTACATCTATTCAGAGAAGTATCTGGCGGTCAAGACGATCATGTTCCGCCCGAATCAGAAGATCGGTTCGGATCGGATGGAGCAACCCACCGCGCTGGGTTTTCCAGTTCCGATGCTGCCGTTTGAAGTGATCGGGGAAACCATCGAACAGGTCGGCACTTCAGAACGCATTCTTCGGCCGGTTGTGTCGGATCTCAAGCTGGATGTCGCGCTGCCCAACACCAAGACCGGCTTGGGCTGGTACTACACCGAGGCCAAGGACCGGACCAAGAAATTCATCTCCGACACCTGGCTGACGCTGAAATTCGGGCGTGTCATCAAGGAGAATCCGACCTCTAGCGCGATCAAGCTTCTGGCGGCGAATGTGCGGATCGAGGCCACCCGGAAAAACTACACCGCCGTGCTGAGCGTGATGGACAAGGATCCCTCCCGCGCGGCCATTATCTGCGATCATGTGGCGGATCAACTGGTTTCCTTCATGCTTGATCTCAGCGTGCAGTCGGCGCGTCGCAACGCTGCCGAGCTTGCCGCGCGGATGGGCGAGAAAAAGCTGCAGGTTGATTCGGTCCGCGGGCAGATCGAAATGCTGAAGAAAGACAAGAATCTCACTGACTTGGGACAGGAATCCGCGATCTATCTGACTTCGGCCGAGCAGTTTCAAAGGCAGTTGCTGGATTGCCAGGCGGAACTGAGCGCCCGCCGAGCCGAGCTCACCAACACCACTGCGCAGCTCGAGGGAATTTCCGCGAATCTCAAGGCCACCGAGATGACTTCGCAGGATCCGCTTCACGATCAGCTTCGCGGCTCGATCGTCGAGCAGGAGGTCGAGCTTGAGGGAATGCTCAAGCGGCTTCCCGAAAGTCATCCCGATGTGCAGAGCCTCAAAGGCAAGCTTTCTGCCGCTCGCAAGCTCATCGGTGATGTGAAGGAGATTCGCATTTCATCTTTCACAACCGAACCCAACAAACTGCATCAGGAACTTTCGGGTCAGCAGATCAAACTCAAGGCGCAGATCAGCGGGCTGGAGTCGCAGGCGGATTCACTCTCAAAGAATGTGAACAACGCGAAACTGCGCGTTCCATCACCCGAGGTGGAAAAAACCTACAAGGATCTCTCCCTGCAACTGGAAGTGGCCGAGGCGGACTATCGCAAGCTGGCAGGTCTGGTCGAGGCCGCCAGAGCCGAGGAAATCACCGCCGCCGCCGAGGTGTATACCCTTCACCCGGCGACGCCTCAGGAAATCCCGATCAAGCCGGTGAAGATTTATCATGTGAGTCTGTCGGTCGCACTGGCGCTGGTGCTGGGCTTGGGATTGGCTTGTGCGGCGGACTATCTGCGACTGGCGTGGTCAGGGTCTGCAACGCCAACGGGAGCGACGGCCTGAATGAGACCGAAGCCTCGCGGAAAACGATGGATGATCCTCGTTGCCCTCATGGGCGGCGCACTGCTGGCATATGCCGTGTACAAATTGCTCGATCGATTCGGATTTTGACGGATGCGTAACGGCTTCCGTTATGAAAGGTCTGCCATGATTCTGGTAACCGGTGCTAAAGGCATGATGGGCAGCTATGTCGCCACGGCGTTCAAGGGTGAGCCGCTGTGCCTCACCGGACGCGATCGCTTTGACGTCTGCGATCTCGCTCAGGGCGAAGCTCTGTTCCAGGAGATTCAGCCGCGGCTGATCATTCATCTGGCCGCCGAGACCGATGTCGATCACTGCGAGAAATATCCCGATCACGCCTTCCGCATCGCGATCGTCGGCGCGCAAAATGTCGC
>Ga0163144_10031455_pt1 | contig 10116 bp, 8 predicted proteins | sample OliLak19BULKMAT1_FD_123175 | JGI IMG/M metagenome (GOLD analysis project Ga0163144, IMG submission 123175) | Freshwater microbial mat bacterial communities from Lake Vanda, McMurdo Dry Valleys, Antarctica - Oligotrophic Lake LV.19.BULKMAT1 | ecosystem: Environmental > Aquatic > Freshwater > Lake...
CTATGCCAGCCCGCAAAAAATCTCCTGCTCCAGCAACACTCCTATCGCGCTTTTTTGCTCGATGCATCGATCTCTCCTTCGTCGTGATCCCCCTTGCTTTCATAGTGATCGTATTCTTTATCAATCTCGGCAATTTCCTTATACAGATGGATACACCACCAGATATTCTTGCAGAGAATCCTTCAGCCCTTACGACGGTCATTGGTGGGCTAGCACTTTTTTTCCTCGTTCTACTACTCTTTAGCGCATACGTTGCAGTACAAATGTATTACCTCACCACCCGAGGACAGTCGCTCGGTAAGATGGCGCTTGGTATTCGTATTGCGAATGCGGTGACGGGGGAATCAAAAGGCTTTATCCAGAATGTATTTCTGCGAGAGGTGTTGAATTCGTTACTGTGCATGATCCCTCTCTATTTTTTGGTTGATAGCGCCTTCATTCTGCAAGACGATAAGCGCTGTATCCACGACCATATTGCGGGAACTGTCGTCGTGAAGGCTTAAGTCTGAGCGCCGTAGATTAGCCTCAAATGCGTTGTAGAGATCCTAACGGGTGATTTCTACACCTTTAAAGAAAGATCGTTTTCTGGTATAATGTTTCGATGCGTCCAAATCCCTACATCGTGCAGACGTTGAAGTACGCAACGCTTACCCTCCTCGGGTGCGCTGTCATCGTGGGTGGCGCTGCACTGGTTCGCAACATGGCAGTCACTCCCTTGGCTGGGCGTTTGACGACACCGCTTCAGCAAGGCGTTGTGCCAACAAAGCGATATGAAGAGCAGCGCGCTATTGACGGATTTTCAGCGCCGTCCGACACGCATGTCATCTTCACTGTTCCGCAAGGTACGCGTATTCCAAGAATCACATTTTTCGGTGGACCGGACTTCGATGAAAAGCGTTACTGGGGTTACTGCTTCAGCGGCAATGAGCCCGACAACAAGGCGAAAGGGTATCTTGGGAAAAAGATGTATGACGGTCAGTTCTTCTATTCTATCGGTGAGCGTAAGGAACAGCTTTCTAGGCCAGTTCCTGCGGATAACAGCCTGACCGATATTCTGGCTGCCACGACTGCAAAAGAGCCGAAAGCGTCTGCGTCTATCGCAGAAATTTTGCATGGCGGGACGACCTGCTACGTCATGAGCTCCGTCGTTTTGCCGGTCGCCATAGATACCGATGGTGACGATCTGAACAATGCGCGTGAGCGTGAACTTGGTACGAATCCAAATGATCCAGATACAGATCGTGATGGTATTGCCGATGGCTCCGAAGTGTTCAGAACCAAAACGAGTCCACGTGAAAAAGATTCTGATCGTGACGGCCTTGATGACCGCTGTGAGGACAAGAATATGAACGGTGCAATCGAGTCGAATGAAACGAGTGCGCTCGTGAGTGATACGGATCGTGACGGACTCTGTGATGGCAATGGTTCTGGCAACGGCTGTCCTGAGCCAAGGCAGGTTACTTGCTTCAAAGATTCCGTTGGCGAGAGGCAGTGTATGGAACGACCATCGTCACCAGTCTTTGGTGAAGACATGAACCAAAACTGCCAAGTCGATGGTGGAGAAACCAATCCGAGGAACCCTGAAACATTCGGTCGTCCTGATTGGGACTATAAGTGGAGCTTGCTCCAGTCACAGGATGGCAATCGTCTCACGGATTCTGCTCGTGGCGTCGATGCGCCAGCATTCCCCATTCCTAACCTGCCGCAACCGAGCAGGGAATAAGTAGCGATCTTGTGAAAAATGCCAATAAAGGGTATAATGGTTAGAAACTACACACCAATTCTTATGGATAAAAAATTCCTCTCCGTCGCGTTTGCCGCTCTTGGCATCGCAGCAACGCTCGCTCCCGTGAGCGGATTTGCCTACCTTGCCCCCGAACAAGTCTTCGGAGGACAGAGTCTTACGCTTAAGCCTGCACCCCCACTTCAACGTGAGGGTGATGGAGTCATTGAACAGCAGCAGGCTCGTCAGGCTCAGATCCGTAACGAAGCTCAGGCAAACCTGCCATCCATCCAGGCTGAGCCGGTTGATACATTTGTCCCAGATAATTCGCCGCAGCCAAAAGGACTCCTAGATCAGAACGCAACATACGACCGTCGTCAGGATCGTATGGATAATGAAAGGTCATCTGGCCCAACCATCATCATTGGTGGCGATAGCACGGTGACAGATGCGAATGGCAACGTGCTCCACAGTGGAGCGCCGCGTGTTACGGCTACTGGTCCAGAGAGCGTTCTTGCCATTGCAGCGATGATTCTCGCTGCGGTCAGCACGTTTGCCTACGCGCAAATTCGAGCACGTCGCATGGCATTTGCCGTCTAAATTTCATTCATGATTTCGTCTGCTCTCCCAGTATCGTGGGTCTCAAAGAAGGTGCTCCGCGGAGCCGCCGGATCGGTGGCTGTTGTGGGTGCGTTCATGATGCTTTTTTCAGGAGCTCAGAAACCGCTCATGCAGCGTGATATCCCTTTGCCATTCGGCACACATGGCAACAGCCTTCAGGGTAAAGTGACGAATATAGGGCAGCGTAACGGCATTGATGTCTACGAGGTCACGTATAGGAATAATGAGAAGTTTGAGACTCTCCTTTCGGATCGTATTTATCTTGTTCATATCCCAAATATTCCAGACGTCTTGGACGTACCGCTTGATACTGCGATGGCGGCAGTCACAGGTACTGGTCGCTTCATTAACTATTACGGCTACCGTTATTCGGATGCAGCCGCAACAATGGAGCGTCGCGATATCGTTGCAATTCTTTTTAAAGATCGTTTCTCTGGTCAGTTCTTTGCGAGTGCTAGAGCACGCAGTCAAGATGTGTCTTTTGGTAATCAACTTATTGCCTTTGAGCAGGCCAATAACATCACATTTATGCCAACTGATGGCACAACTGGCTCAGTCCGGATGGACCCTGCCGGCGCACTCTATGTTTTCATAGTGAATGAGCCAAATGGTGCCCGTCTTTTTGCCAGAAATGGTGGCGTGTGCGGCAATGCCATTCTTGAGCCGGGTGAGGATTGTGATGATGCGGATAGCAATGATAACAATGCGTGTTCCAATAGTTGCCGCTACACCATTCCGATTCCCTTTGGTTCAGGTAGTACCGCAACTGGCGCGAAGATGGCGATTTCCGTTCAGACAGTTGCAACTACGGGTACTGTTCGTGCAAGTCAAACAGGCGTCACACTTCTTCGTTTCGATGCAGGCGCAGCTGAGACAGTTCGCCTTACCAAGATCGTCGCTACAACGAACACTGGCTCACTTGCTGATGCTGTGAATTACAAACTCATGAGAGATTCCAATAACGATGGTCGTGTGGACACGGTGGTGCAATCGGGAGTGTCGCCCATTGCAGGTTTCTTGACCTTTGATGCTCTCAATGGCGTCAGTGGCCAAGTGATCAGCGCAGGTGCAGCGATAACATTTGAAATTGTTGCAGACATCACACCGTCAGCTGCAGATGGACGCGTATTACAGTTGAAGTTGGCGACAACCACATCCGCATACGTCGCTGGACGCCGAGAAAATCCTGCCGTCCCGCTCTCTGGCGTTCGCACAGATAATGTCTGCGGTCAGTCCGTTTGTCAGATCTCGGTCACGAGTCGTCCGTCTATTCTCTGGACAATTAGTAACCAGTCTGTGTGCGGCAATGGCGTGATTCAGTCTGGTGAAGTGTGTGACGATGGCGATGCAATGTCTGGTGATGGATGTTCTGCAACCTGTGCTGTCGAGTCAGGATACGTTTGCTCAGGCGCTCCAAGTATCTGTAGTGAAATTCCAAGCTCTGGATCATCAGCAGATCTGCTCATCGTCTCTGCAAATTTGCCAGCCACAGGAACAGGTGCACCACTCGAAGATAAAATCTTACTTCGCTTCACTGCGACGGCGAGCGGAGAGAGTATTGATCTGCATGCAATCCGCATGCGTGCGGTGACTGGTTCCGGTACCGCTATGTCACAGTTCAAGATCAAGAAAGATACGAATGGCGACTCAATTGTCGACACTATTGTTCCTCTCAGTTCTGCTGTGAGGAGCGGTACGACTGATGTCACGCTGACTATCTCTGGTGCAAATGTGATTTCGACTGGTACCGGAGTTGTGTATGAGATTCTAGGTTCTTTCGTCGATACGCCGCAAGATCCTGTAAAGTTTGCGTTTGCTTCTACTAATACGCCATTTACTACGTCGCAGACGTACATCGACGCCACGATTGTTGGCGATGATGCACTAACAGGTATCACAACAAATGGATCGTGTTCCACAGAGTGCGCAATTCATGTGACAACGAACACAACAACGCTATTTACACAGGTTGATCTCCACGGCGCCGCACCAGAGTGCGGTGACGGAGTCATTGCTGGAGCCGAGGTGTGTGACGATGGCAACAATATTAATACGGATGCATGTACCAACGTTTGTGCACTCGCAGCGTGCGGTGACACCTTCATTCAGGGTGCTGAGGAATGTGATGACGGAAATAATGTAGATACTGATGATTGTGATAACTCCTGCAATCTCACGACCCCCACCCCAAGCTTCTAATGGTATTCACGAAGCGCCAAAAAACAGCAGGCTTGATCACTCTCACACTGAGCGTGGTGACTGTGGCTGTTTTTGTGTCTGTTACGAAGCAGAATTCCACGAACGATATCCCACTTCCGTTTGGTTTTAATACGACGTCTTCTCCCCTTACCGGAGCCATTTCAGAGATCGGCAAGAAATCAGGAATCTCCGTGAAAAAAGTCACGTTCCCAACCGGCACAGATAGTGAAACGCTCATGGAAGATTCTCTGTACCTCGTCGTCGTTCCGGATGATCAGGCAATGACAGAGGTGACACTTGATGATGCGCTTACTGTCGCAGGTGTCCATGCGGTGAACTACTTCGGTTACAAATATTCATCTGCAATGGCTGCAGCGGAAAAGGCAAACAAGACTGCGCCAGTTCTGACTGAGAGATTCCCAGGCCAGTTCTTCGCTTCCGCGAAGGCCAGAGCTGAGGATGCTCAAAACGGCGGATCGATTCTCACATTTGAGTCCAGTAACGGCATCACGATGGCCGCTACAGATACGGCCACGGGTGCACTGCTTTCACGTAACTCGCTCTACTTCTTCATCGTCAACGAAGCATCTGGCGCACTTCTGACGGTTCGTGAGCCTGTGCCAGAAGTTCTACTGACGGTGGCTGGAAAGAGCATTGCTTCGAGCGATACTGTTGTCTCCAATACTTCGGATGTACGCCTGCTCCGCTTTGAGGCACGTGCATCGGATATTGCAGACATTCTTTTCACAGGCGTTTCTTTTGAGGCTGCAACGGGCTTCAGTCTTGCGAACGCAGAGAACTTCACGCTGTGGGCAGACACGAATGATGACGGTACCGTGGATACGATTGCGCAGCAGGCTGTTGCTTCACAGAGTGGCGGCGTTCTCTTTGACTCTCTCGTTGGTGGTGGACGCACGATCGCACAGGACACGGCTGTCGTCTTCGAGGTTCATGCAGACATTGCATCTTCTTTCGTAGGAACCAATCCTCTTCTCGCGCTGCGCTTCGATACAGGCTCTCTCTTCATTCAGGCAGAGAAAGTGATTGGTGGAGCTTCGCTTGCCGGCATGACTACGCTCGCACCTGGTGGTGAAACTGTTCCGACCAATGATTCCTACATTGCAGCCGGAGCAAATGCAGAAATCAGCGTGACAACCGTACTTTCGACTCTCTTTACCCTGAAAGATCAGGGAGACCTCTTTGTGTCAAAGTCGCCGACTTCGGTCAGGGCTCGTCAACTCCTTGCAGGCACGCTTGAAAATGAAATTTTGAGACTACAATTCCAGTCTTCCGCTGAAGACATCGATGTCACAGATATCTTTCTCACCGCATCCGGTGCGAATGCCGCATCGGTATCATCACAGGTAGACCGTCTTGAGCTCTACAAAGTCGGCGAGCTCACGCCTTTCGCCATCGCGAGCATTGCTGCGTGCGGTAGCCAGAGCGTGCCAGATAATTCCATGTGTGCGTCCATGAATGCGCAGGAATTTGTCATCGCGAAAAATACGAATGCAACCATTCTCGTTAGACCATTCATGCAGTCCGATGTTGATGGCGCAGTCTCAAACACGCTCGTCGCTTTCTTTATTGATCCACTTGCTTCACAGAACTCCGTGAAAGCTCGAGGTGTCGTATCAAGCAATGTGCTCAGTGAAAACAATGGAGACAACATTGAGAACGGAGAGGTCTTCATTGGTCGCACAAATGTTGGCCCAAATGCTCGTATCACAGGAGGCATGAATCGCGTTGTTCTCGCCAAGCTCGCATCTATCACAAATGTACACTCAGATGCAGATGGTACGAACGTGCCAACGGGCGTCGCTTCCATCGGTGAATTTAGATTGACGACTGCCACAAATACAAACTCAAACAATGGCCTCAATAAGTGGGTACTCAATGACATTATCTTTAACGTCAGTAGCACAAACGTAGAGTTCGGTAGCGGTGACCAGTCTCAGGAGGCTACGTCTGACTTCAAGGTGTATAACAAGGCTGATGAAGCGGTGAAGTACACCTGTCGCGCATCCTCCGCTCATCCGACTGGACCGAGTGTCACTGTTATCTGTGCAGACATTCCAGCTCAGTCACTCGTGAACACTACTATTGGTTCTGATGAGAATCAGACATTTGTGCTTGAGGCAGAGATTTCCAATCCTCAGGTTGATAGCCAGGCAGATTCCATGGTGCAGGTATCGCTTAGCCACTTCGACAATATTTTTGCCACTGCCATCGGCGATACGTTCAACCAGACGCATATCACATGGTTTGATAATGACATCGGAGGCCAAACATTCTTCCATTCGATTGAGACTTCCGAGGCGGTTGTGAATTCCACGCTCTACAGTAGCGATGGCATTGCGGCCGTGTGTGGTGATGGTACGAAAGAAGCAAGCGAAGCATGTGACGACGGCAACGTCGCCAACAGTGATGGTTGTTCTAACGCCTGTGCTATCGAACAGGGCTTCGTCTGTACTGGATCGCCAAGCGTTTGCGTCCCGAACTAGTTTTCTAATGAAGCGTCGTTAGATCGTCGGCTTCTTCGTGTGCCACTCGGTCGCCTGCTCGTACGCATAGGCTGCGTTCAAGATTGCGCGCTCTCCCCACTGAGGCCCCATCAGCTGGAGCCCTATTGGAAGCCCTTCCTTGCTCATACCGCATGGTACGGAGAGACACGGGATACCTGCCATGACTTGTGCCACGGTGAACACATCTTCGAGGTACATTGCGACCGGGTCTGCAGAGTTCGCACCGACGATGAATGCCGGATGCGGCGACACAGGCGACAGGATCACATCGACTTTCTGAAATGCATCCTCGAAGTCCTTACGAATGAGCGTCCTCACCTTCTGGGCCTTCAGGTAATACGCATCGAAGTATCCTGCGGAGAGTGCGTAGGTACCAATCATGATGCGACGCTTCACTTCTGCACCAAACCCTTCACTGCGTGCACGCTGATAGTAATCCACAAGATCTTCCGGCTTCTTGACCGTGTGGCCATAGCGCAGGCCGTCGTAGCGAGCCATGTTCGAGCTCACCTCACTAGGACAGAGAATGTAGTACGTAGCCACTGCGTACTTGGTATGTGGCAGAGAGATGTCGATGAGCTCCGCACCCATGCTCTTATAGAGTGCCGCTGCATCTCGAATGGCCTTCTCACAGTCTGGGCGAATCCCTTCGATGAAGTATTCTTTCGGAAGACCAATCTTCAGTCCCTTCACATTATTTTGTAGCTTGCTATAGGGCTCCACAGGTTTTTCCGATGTTGTTCCATCCATGATGTCCTTCCCTGAAATTGCTTCCAAGACGATCGCAAGATCTTCGACCGACTTACACATCGGACCGATCGTATCGAGTGAACTTGCCATACTCATGACGCCGTACCGACTCGTCCGTCCGTACGTCACGCGGATTCCTGCGATGCCGCAAAATCCGGCAGGTTGCCTGATCGATCCACCGGTGTCAGTGCCGAGTGCGAAGATCGCTTCATCGGCAGAAACCGCGGCCGCCGATCCTCCAGAACTTCCTCCTGCGACGCGTGAAATATCCCACGGATTTCGCGTCACCCCATAGCAGGAAGTTTCCGTTGAAGCCCCCATCGTAAATTCATCGGTATTTGTCTTTCCGATGGAAATTGCGCCGGCATTTTTTAGGCGCTTTGTCGTCGTCGAATCGAACGGAGAAATGTAATTTTTTTCACGCAACATGTTCGAGCATCCGGTCGTCGGAACACCTGCTTCGCAGAAGACATCTTTTGCCAAATACGGAATGCCCGAGAGAGGACTTTCGAAGTCACTTTTTTTATCCGCCTTTCGAGCGGCGTCGATCGCATAGTCAAAATTTCTGTGGACGATTGCGTTCAGTTTTCCATCAACCTTTTCGATGCGTTCGATGCACGAACGGGTGAGTTCTTCGGAAGAGATTTCTCCCTTCGCTAGTTTCCTGGATGCTTCGCTGATGGTGAGACCTGAGAGGTGCATAGATGCTGATGGAGGTTCTACTTTTACTTTCAACTTTTCACCTTACACTTTCCACTTTTATCCGTGGGCGTGAGGAGCGGTGATCTGGTGATCGGTGATCGGAAGTCCGGAGCAACCGAGTAAATCATCGGGCTGCGCTTCACTGGGAATCACAACGTCATCACGCAGTGCGTTGGTGAGTCCCGTCACCTGCGCGGTTGGTTCTACTGACGCTGTGTCGACTTCGTTTAACACCTCTATGTAGGTCAGAATTGAGCTAAGTTCCTTTGTCATTTTGTCAATTTCCTCTGGCTTCATCGTGAGCCGTGCCAGTTTGGCGATATGGAGTACTTGGTCACGTGTAAGGGCGCTCATGAGCCGAGTGTAAGGTGGAAAGTGTAAAGTGGAAAGTATAGCAATCAGGGAACAGCTATGATGGTTTCCACGTAGGCTTTCCACTTCTGTACTTTTCAACGTTCCACTCAATGAAGCTGTACCGACTCTCCGGCCGCAAAGTCTGTGAACGCGTAAAGCAGAAAGGTTTTCTGTGGAAAGGGAAGCACTTCCAAGCGCGCATGCTTCGGGGGCTCTCACGAACGATGCCTGAGACTGCTCCCGCCGGGTTATATATCGGCGTCCTGACGTCCACGAAACTTCACAAATCCGCTGTGAAGCGTAACCGTATGCGCCGACGTTGTCGTGAGGCGATGCGTCTGGCGGTTCTTTCGAAAGAGAAAATGCCAAGTGTTCAGTTGCTCCTCCTGCCACGTTCATCTAGCCTGTCTGCACCCTTCGACGAACTACTCGCCGACGCGGGACATTTAATCGCTTCTCTCTAAGCCCTTGGCTGCAAAGAAGTCCAAACTGTCGACCCTCGAATTTCTCGTGACATTCATCGCGCTTTTTTTCGTCACGAACTATGCGCTCTCATATTTTTTTCCGAAGAATCAAACCAAAGATCCAAGAGTGTTGATGACGATGCAAGATGGTTCGGTCTCGGAAGGAAACGATCCGATTATCGTTCTGAAAAATGAGACTGAAAAAGATCTCACACTTCCTGCTCGCTGCCCCCAGCCGCCGGTCGACATTGCACGTATCGAGGGCACCGGAAAAGACGAAAAGAATATTGATCTCATGGCAAACAATTCTGTCCTTCCATGCGTGGAAGTTTTGACGGTGAAAGCAGGTGGGTCAGTTGAGATAAATATGGCGAGTTGGAAGTACGCACTCTTCGAAAAAAATGGAACGTATGAAGCAGGTCTGGATCTCCCGGAAAAATTTGCAGCCGGCAATCTGGACAATCGAACGTCGGTCCGGTTTACGATTTCCGACATTGGATTCTTCACAAAACTTTTCCGAACATTCATCACGAAGCCTCTCTACAACGGTCTTGTCTTCATCGCATCGTGGGTGCCTGGTCACAACCTCGGTATCGCCATCATTCTCATTACGATTCTCGTGAAGCTTATTCTTCTCGTACCGAACCAGCACGCACTGGAGGGTCAGAGAAAACTTCAGATGATGCAGCCGAAAATGGACGAGATAAAAAAGAAATATCCGAACGATGCGACGCGCGTGCAGGAGGAAACCATGAAGCTCTGGAAAGAGATGAAGATC
>Ga0163144_10031458_pt1 | contig 10116 bp, 8 predicted proteins | sample OliLak19BULKMAT1_FD_123175 | JGI IMG/M metagenome (GOLD analysis project Ga0163144, IMG submission 123175) | Freshwater microbial mat bacterial communities from Lake Vanda, McMurdo Dry Valleys, Antarctica - Oligotrophic Lake LV.19.BULKMAT1 | ecosystem: Environmental > Aquatic > Freshwater > Lake...
CCCGCTCGACTGATCGCGCGCCGGCACAAGCAGGAGCTCATCAGCAGCCTGGCGAATGTGCTTGCCGGCCGCGGGGTAGACGCGGCGCCTGAACGCGCTCGGGAAATGTGGCTGATCATCGAGGGAACGATGATGATGATGCTGGTCGACCGCGATCGGCGCTACGCCGAGGCCGCCGCGGCAGCTGCACATCGGCTGCTGCGGCAGACCTGACGTGAGCGGCATCGATTGTGCTGATCGGTTGTGCTGCTGGAACTCCTGCCTGATCCACCGGAAGGTCCGCCCGGTGATCCACCGCACCCTGTGCGCCGCACTGCTCGGTGACGCCATCCTCTCCCCTCACTTTGGATCCGCGTCGACGAAGGCCGTGTGCTCGGCATGTCGTCGATCTCGGGGACAACCGCAACGACCTGAATGTCCAGTTCCGCCAGTGGCTCGACACGGCTTCCGGCCGTTCTCCGCCTTCGGATAATGCGGCTCAGTCAGCGCCTCCAACCGCCCCCCCAAAATCCAGAGAATTATAGGGAAGGTCGAGCCGTCCAGGACTTACTCAAAGATTCCTCAATGGAGGACGGCTCCTTTCGCTCGATGCCTGCAACGGCTCCAAGCTTGGCACACGATGCCTTGTGGCGGCCGTCCACCTCATCAGCTCTCTTCTGAACGCAGCCCTTTGCCGAGCACGGCGGGATGCTGCAAGCTGCCAGCAGCAGGCAAGACGGAGCGGTAAGACCCATGTCCCAGCACGTTATCGAGGGCGTCCAGGCCTGGCAGGCCGAGCTCGCCACCATTCGGCACGACATTCACGCCCATCCCGAAATGGGGATGGAGGAATTCCGCACCGCAGCCCTCGTCGCGCGGCAGCTGCGCGAATGGGGCATCGCCTGCGAGGAAGGTGTCGGCAAGCTCGGCGTGGTGGGCACCATCAAGGGCACCCGGCCGGGCCAGCGCGTTGTCGGGCTGCGCGCGGACATGGACGCGCTGCAAATTCCCGAAGCGATCGGCCTAGCCTATGCATCGACGAATCCCGGCGTGATGCACGCCTGCGGGCATGACGGGCATACCACCATGCTGCTCGGCGCCGCGCGCTGGCTGTCTGAGAATCGCGACTTCGCCGGCACGGTGCATCTGATCTTCCAGCCGGCCGAAGAAGGCGTGGGTGGTGCGCGTGCGATGATCGAGGATGGGTTGTTCGAGCGCTTTGCCTGTGACGCGGTCTATGGCCTTCACAACAAGCCGACGATTCCGGCAGGACAGTTCGCGATCCGCCCCGGCCCCGCCTTGGCGGCGGCGGACCGCTTCAGCGTGGCGTTCCACGGCACCGGCGGGCATGGCGGTTCAACGCCTCACCTCGCCACCGACGTGACGGTGGTGCAGGCGCATTTTGTGCTGGCGCTGCAGACCATCATCGGCCGCAATGTGCCAGCGGTAGAGGCGGCGGTACTCAGCGTGGGATCGATCCAGGGTGGCTCGCCGATATCCTCGAACGTCATGCCGGCGGAGCTGACGGTGACGGGCACCTCGCGCAGCTACCTGCCAGCGGTGCGGGAGCTGCTGGAGCGCCGCATCGGCGAGCTGGCTCATGGCCTGGCCGCCGCCTATGGCTGCACGGCGGAGGTGGCCTATCGTCGCGGCGTGCCTGCGCTGGTGAACCACGCAGAACAGACCAGGACCGCCTTCGCCGCCGCGGCGACACTTGTCGGCGAGGCCGCGGTCAATCCGAACCACGCGCCGGTGATGGGTGCGGAGGATTTCGCGCTGATGCTTGAGGCTCGTCCGGGCGCTTTCATGTTTATCGGTGGCGGCAGCGGGCCAGATGGCACCTCGCCCAACCTGCACACGCCGCATTTCGACTTCAACGACGCGATCATTCCGCTTGGCGTCGCCTATTGGGTGAGCGTCGTCGACCAGGAACTGGGCGGCCAGCGCGGCTGACGGCGCCTGTGCTCGAATCGCCCGACGAAAAGCGGGTAGCACGACGCCCGCCGCATGCGCTAGCATTTCGGTGATGGCAGGGAAAGGCGTGGACCGGGCCGGCAACAGGCTTGGGCACGCCTCATACATGGGAGAAAGTACGACATGACCGAGGACGACCTCCGGCGACTGATTGCCCGTGTGAAGAGCGGCAGGCTGTCGCGACGTGGTTTCGTGAAGCGTGTGGCGGCGGTGGGGCTGACCGCGCCCATGGCGACGCAGATTCTGGCCATCGCCGGCGCCGCGCCCGCCGCATCCCAGAGCGTTCCAACCTATCGACCGACGCGGCGTGGCGGTGGCGGCTCGTTGAAGATTCTCTATTGGCAGGCGGCAACGCTGCTCAACCCGCATTTCGCCACCGGCACGACCAACCAGGATGGCAGCCGCGTGTTCTACGAGCCGTTGGCGGGCTGGGCCGGGGATGGCACGCTGCACGCCATCCTCGCGGCGGAGATTCCCTCAATCGAAAATGGCGGGCTCGCGGCCGACGGCAAATCCGTCACCTGGAAGCTGAAGCGCGGCGTGCGTTGGCATGATGGCCAGCCCTTCACGGCCGACGACGTTGTGTTCAACTGGGAATATGCGCGAAACCCCGCCACCGCGACGGTCACCTCGGGCAGCTATCGCGACGTGAAAGTCGTGAAGGTCGATGACTTTACGGTGCGGGTCGAATTCCAGCAGGCATCACCCTTCTGGGCGGATGCCTTCGTCGGCTCGCAGGGCATGATCATCCCCAAGCACCTGTTCCAGGCGCATAATGGGGCCAATTCGCGTGACGCGCCCGCAAACCTTCGCCCGGTCGGGACCAGCGCCTATCGCTTCGTCAGCTTCACGCCGGGCGATACGATCCGCGCTGAGCTGAACCCGAACTACCACATGGACAACCGGCCCTATTTCGACACGCTCGAGATCAAGGGCGGTGGTGACGCAACCTCCGCTGCGCGCGCCGTGATGCAGACGGCGGATTACGACTACGCCTGGAACCTCGCCGTCGAGGATGAGATTCTCAAGCGCCTCGAAGCCGTCGGGCGTGGCAAGGTGAACATCGTCGAGGGCGGCGGCATCGAGTTCATGATGCTCAACGCGGCCGATCCGACCACGGAAGTGGATGGTGAGCGCGCCGTGCCCGGCAGTCGCCATCCGGCATTTTCCGACCCCGCGGTGCGCCAGGCCATGGCGCTGCTGGTGGATCGCAACTCGCTGGAACAGTTCATCTACGGCCGCGGCGGTCCGGCGGTGGCGAACTTCCTGCTTAACCCACCGCGCTTCCGTTCGCCCAACATGCGCTGGGAATTTAACGTTCAGAAGGCGAACGAGGTGTTGGACGCAGCGGGTTGGGTTCGCGGGCGCGACAACATCCGCGCGAAGAACGGCGTGCGGCTGCGCTTCGTGTATCAGACCTCGGTCAACACGCCGCGCCAGCGGACGCAGGCGATCATCAAGCAGGCCGCAACGCGCGCCGGTATCGATCTCGAGCTGAAGTCCGTGACTGCATCGGTGTTCTTCTCCTCCGACGTGGCGAACCCGGACACTTTCACGAAGTTCTACGCCGACGTGCAGATGTACACGACGACGATGCCGCAGGCCGATCCTCAGCGCTTCATGAACCAGTTCGTGTCGTGGGAGATGTCGGGCAAGGCGAACAATTGGCAGGGCCGAAACATTGTCCGGTGGAAGAGCGACGAATACGATGCCGCCTTCCGCGCCGCCGAGGGCGAGCTCGACCCCATCAAGCGTGCCGCTCTGTTCATCCAGATGAACGACCTCGTCGTCGGCAGCAACCACGTGATTCCACTGGTTGGCCGCCCGACCGTCAGCGGCAGCCTGAACAATCTCCGCCATGTGCTGAGTGGCTGGGACAATACGCTGTGGCTGCTCGGCGACTGGTACCGGGAGACCTGACGGCGCGCGGCCTCCCCGCGTGACGCAGTATCTGATCCGCCGTCTGCTCATCGCGATCCCGAGCCTGCTCGGGATCAGTGTCGTGCTGTTCACGGTGCTCGCCTTGGCGCCGGGCGATCCCTTCGAGGAATTGGCGACCAATCCGGCGGTGCCGCCAGAAGTGCGCGCCGCGTTGCGGGCCAGCCTCGGCATCGACGACCCGGTACATATCCGCTACTTCCGATGGTTGGCGGCCATGCTGCAGGGCAATTGGGGCTTCTCCTTCGTCAGCCGAGTGGATGTGGACCAGCTGATCCTGCAACGCCTGCCCACCACGCTGCTGGTGATCGGCGCGTCCCAGATCCTGGCGCTGGCCATTGCGCTACCGATCGGCGTCTATGCGGCGACGCGGCCCTATTCGATCTTTGACCAGATCGCCAATACGCTCGCCTTCATTGGCTTCTCGCTGCCCACCTTTTTCACCGGGCTGCTGATGATCCTGCTGTTCTCGATCTACCTGGATTGGCTGCCCTTCGTCTATCGCGCGAATATCGAGGCGACGGGCTGGCGCTTCTACTGGGAGCATCTGCGCCAGACGATCATGCCGGTGCTGGTGCTCGGCCTGTTCCAGGGCGCGGCCTGGACTCGCTTTGTGCGTTCTGCCGTGCTGGATGTGATCCGCCTGGATCACGTCACCACGGCGCGCGCCAAGGGGTTGCCGGAGGGGCGAATCACCATCCGCCATGTTGTGCGCAACGCGATGATCCCGGTGGTGACGTTGGTGGCGCTGCAGATGCCGGCCGTGTTCGGTGGCGCCATCGTGACGGAGCAGATCTTCCGCGTGCCGGGGATCGGCTCGCTGCTGATCACAGCCGTACTCGCCAATGACACGCCGGTGATCATGGCCGTTACCTTCGTCTTCGCCTGCCTCGTCATCTTCTTCAACCTGCTCGCGGATGTGCTGTATGGCTGGCTCGATCCCCGTATCAGCTACCGCTAGGCCAGCGCCCGTGCGGGCGCCTGTCTCGCCGTGGCAAGAAGCATGGCGGCGCTTCCGCAAGCATCGCCTGGCGGTGGTTTGCGCCTTCATTCTGGCCACCCTCATTTTCGCCGTGCTGTTCGGCCCCTGGATCTGGACACTGCCGGTCGACGATATCGATTTCTCCGTGAGATTGCAGGGCCCTTCGCTGGCGCATCCACTCGGCACGGACGACCTCGGGCAGGATTTGCTGGCGCGCGTGCTCTATGGCGGGCGAATCTCACTTGCCGTCGGCTTCGCTGCGATGGCAGTGGCGGTGTGTGTGGGCGTGGTGGTGGGCAGCGTGGCCGGCATGTCGGGCGGGCGGCTCGATGCTGCGTTGATGTGGATCACTGACCTGTTCCTGTCACTGCCGCAACTGCCCTTGCTGCTGCTGATCATCTACCTGTTCCGCGACTCGCTCACGAAGGTGGTGGGGCAGGAACTCGGTGTCTTCATCATGGTTGTTACCGTCATCGGAATCTTCAACTGGATGCCCGTGGCGCGGCTCGTGCGGGCGCAATTCTTCTCGTTGCGTGAGAAGGAGTTCGTCGAGGCCGCGCGCGCGCTCGGCGCCTCGCGCTTGCGGCTTGTCGTGGTGCACATCCTGCCCAATGCGCTCGGCCCGGTGATCGTCGCCGCCACCATCGACGTGGCAGCGGCGATCATTGCGGAGAGCACGCTCTCTTTCCTCGGCCTCGGCTTTCCGCCGGACATCCCGACCTGGGGACGGCTGCTGTTCGACGCGAAGGACAATCTGGATTTCGCGCCGCATTGGGCATTGTTCCCGGGCCTCGCCATCTTCCTCACGGTGCTGTCGATCAACTTCGTCGGCGACGGGCTGCGCGATGCGCTCGATCCGAGACGCGTGCAGTGACCGGTTCGCGTCTTCTGGAGATCAAGGGCCTCAAGGTTCATTTCAGCACCGATGATGGCATGGTCCGCGCCGTGGATGGTGTCTCCATCGGTGTCGATCGTGGCGAGACCGTGTGCATCGTCGGCGAATCCGGCTGCGGCAAAACAGTGACGGCGAAGACGATCCTCAAGCTGATCGATATGCCGCCCGGGAAGATCGTGGCCGGCAGCATCCTGTGGCAGGGGCGTGACCTCGTGCCGATGCCGCCAGAGGGGATGCGCGCGATCCGCGCCAAGGAAATCGGTTTCATCTTCCAGGAGCCCATGACCTCGCTGAACCCCGTCTACACAGTAGGCGAGCAGATTGCCGAAACTGTCCGTCAGCACGAGAAAATCTCGAACCGCGCCGCCCTCGACCGTGCGGCGGAGATGCTGCGCCTGGTGCAGATCCCCAATCCGCAGGCGCGCATCCACGACTACCCGCATCAATTCTCCGGCGGCATGCGTCAGCGCGTGATGATCGCCATGGCGTTGTCTTGCAACCCGAAGCTGGTGATCGCGGATGAGCCGACCACCGCGCTCGACGTCACCATCCAGGCGCAGATTCTCGACCTGTTGGAGGAGATGAAGCAGCGCCTCGGCATGGCCGTGCTGCTGATCACCCATGCGATGGGCGTGGTGGCCGAGAACGCGCAGCGCGTCGTCGTGATGTACGCCGGCAAGGTGGTGGAGGAGGCTGATGTCGGCGCGCTGTTCGCCTCGCCACGGCATCCCTATACGCAAGGGCTCATCCGCTCGATCCCGCGCATAGATCTCGCCGCCACACATCACACGCGGCTGGAGGCCATTCCAGGGACCGTGCCTTCGCTGCTCAACCCGCCGATCGGCTGTCGCTTCGCCGCGCGCTGCCGCCACGTCATGCCCGAATGCATCGCCGCCGAGCCGCCGCTGCGCGAGGTCGCACCCGGCCACAAGGTGGCGTGCATTTTGTGAGGATTTTGGCCCGATGACCGAACCGCTGTTGCGCGTGGAAAGGCTGGTCAAGCGCTTCGCGGTGAAGGGCGGCGTGCTGCGCCGCACGGTGGGCGAAGTGCATGCCGTGAGCGGCGTGAGCTTCGATCTCGCCCCCGGTGAGACGCTTGGCCTTGTCGGCGAAAGTGGCTGCGGCAAATCCACCACGGGGCGGCTGATCCTGCGCCTGATCGAGCCGACCTCGGGCCAGGTGTGGTTCCAGGGGCAGGACGTCACGGCGCTCGACAACGAGCATCTGGGCGCGCTGCGGCGCGACATGCAGATCATCTTCCAGGACCCCTACGCCTCGCTCAACCCGCGCATGACGGTGGGCTCGATCATCGGCGAGGCGCTGATCATCCATCGTCTGGCGAAGACGGCCCATGAGCGAGAGGAGCGGGTGGTGGAACTCCTTGAGACGGTCGGCCTCAACGCCGACCAGATGCGACGCTTCCCGCATGAATTCTCCGGCGGCCAGCGCCAGCGCATCGGCATCGCACGCGCGCTCGCTGTCTCGCCGAAGCTCGTTGTCTGTGATGAGCCGGTGAGCGCGCTGGACGTCTCGATCCAGGCGCAGGTGGTGAATCTGCTTGAAGACCTGCAGCAGAAGTTTGGCCTGACCTTCCTGTTCATCGCGCATGATCTTTCGGTGGTCGAGCACATCAGCGACCGAGTCGCGGTGATGTATCTCGGCCGCATCGTAGAGATCACGACGGCGCGCGATCTCTACACCACGCCGTTGCACCCCTACACCGAAGCGCTGCTCTCCGCCGTGCCGATCCCGGACCCGACCGTGAAGCGCAGCCGCATCCGCCTCAAGGGCGACGTGCCCAGCCCGCTCAACCCGCCGAGCGGCTGCCACTTCCACACGCGTTGCCCGATCGCGAAGCCCGACCCATGCCAGACCATCTCGCCTGAACTGCGCGAGGCACGACCCGGACATTGGGTCGCCTGCCATCTGCGCGACTGAAACTCAGCGACGAATCCAGTCGAGCAGCGATGCGTTGAACGCTGACGGCTTCTCGACATTCGGCAGATGCCGCGCGCCGGCGATGGCGTGGAAGCGGCCATCGGGCACCAGGGCGGCGATGTGCTGGCCCTCGCGCGGCGGCACGGCATTATCATCCTCGCCGCAAACGATGCAGGCGGGCAAGGCAAGTTTCGGAAGTCGTCCGACAAAGCTGAAATCGCTGATCGCCTCGGCGCAACCGGCATAGCCCTCGGCATCGGCCGCCGCGATGGTGTCGAGAACTTACTGCCAGCGCTGCGGATTCGCCGCCTGGAATTCGGGCGTGAGCCAGCGCTCGATCGTCGCCTGCGCCAGGGGGGCCACCGATCCTGCCGCGCGCGCCGCCCTGATGCGCGGCCCCCAAATCTCGGCGGCATTGGGCAGCGATTCCGGCATCCGTCGTGTCGTCATGGTCGTGCCCCGTTCTTGTGCGGCACGCTACACAGCGCCCCTGCCTGCGCCAATGCGGTTGTCTGACAGATCTGTCATGCACCGTCCCGCGTGCCTCCAGCCTTGGTGCGCGATTGTGCGGCCACCGCGCGGGGCCTTCGCTTCGCGCCGCGATTTCGGAGACACGCATGACCGACACGACCAAGCGCCGCTGCAGCGGCTTCGCGGCCCTACTGCTGGCCGGCACCGCATTGGGTGGCCTCGCCTTCTGGCAGGCCGCGCCGGCCGATGCGCAGGGCGCGCCCGCTGCCATCACGCCGCCCGCCATCACCCAGCCCGCCATGCCGATGGCCGGTTTCGCCGACCTCGTGGCGCGCGTGCGCCCGGCGGTCGTGACCATCACGGCGACCGAGCGTGCCATGCCCGCCACGGCCGATCGCTTCGCCATGCCCGAACGCTTTGCCATGCCCGAGCGCGGCGCGCGTCCGGGCCAGGCGCGTTCTGCGCTGGGCTCGGGCTTTCTCGTCGATGCCAGCGGCCATGTCGTGACCAACAACCATGTCGTGCAGGGTGCGGCCACGCTGAAGGTGAAGCTCGATGACGGCCGTGAATTCACCGCGCGTGTCATCGGTCGCGACCCGCGTACCGACCTCGCGCTGCTGAAGATCGAAGCCGGCGCCGCCCTGCCGCACCTTGTGCTTGGCGACAGCGACCGTGCACGGCCGGGCGATTGGGTGGTGGCGGTGGGCAACCCCTTCGGTCTCGGCGGCACGGTGACGGCGGGCGTTGTCTCGGCGCGCGGCCGTGACATTGGCGCGGGGCCCTATGACGACTTCATCCAGATCGATGCGCCGATCAACAGCGGCAACTCGGGTGGGCCGCTATTCGCCACCGATGGCAGCGTCATCGGCGTGAACACGGCGATCTTCTCGCCAAGCGGTGGTTCGGTGGGCATCGGTTTCGCCATCCCATCGAACATGGTGCGGCAGGTAGTGACGCAGATCCAGGCGAACGGCCGGGTTGAGCGCGGCTTTCTCGGCGCCTCGACGCAGCCGGTGACGCCGGCCCTGGCGCAGGCGCTGCGCCTCGCCAAGCCAGACGGCGCGCTGGTTGGCCAGGTCGAGGCCGACAGCCCCGCCGCGCGCGCGGGCCTGCGTGCCGGCGATGTGGTGACGGCAGTGGATGCGACGGCAGTGACCAACCCGCGTGACCTGGCGCGCGCCATCGGCGATGCGCGCCCTGGCAGCACGGTGAAGCTCGCCGTGCAGCGTGATGGCGCGATGCAGGACCTCAGCATCACGCTCGCCACACTACCGGTTGAGGAAGGCACCCGCACCGCGGCCGAGGCGCGCGAGACTCGCGGCGGCCCGGTGGGCGTGGCGTTGGCGCCGGTGACGGAGGAGCTGCGGCGCAGCCTCAACCTCGCGCCCGATACAAAGGGCGCGGTGATCGCCGACATCCGTCCGGAGAGTCCGGCGGCTGAGGCCGGCCTTCAGCGCGGCGATGTCATTCTCGGCGTTGCCGGGCGCGACGTGGCCGATGTGCAGCAGGCCGTGGGTACGATCCGCGAGGCGGTGCGCACGCCGGGTGCTGCGGTGGCGCTGCGCATCCAGCGCGAGGGCCGCAGCGTCTTCGTCGCGGTGCAGATGCCCTCGACGAAGGGATGAGCCAATACAGCGGCGCGTACGACGGCACGCGCCGCTTCTCACCGCTACGCTCCCCGGAGGTCATTTGCCGATCCGCGCGACGGGAACCTTGAGGATGATGCGTCGAGCACGGTCCGGCACTCGTTACTCGGCCATGCGACGCATGTGCTGCTCGAGATCAGCCTGCCGAAGCTGATTCTTGCGGCCGCGCTGTTGGTGCTGCTGCCGGCATTGCTGATCGGGGCGACATCGAAGCTGGCGTTCTGGTTCGCCGAGGCGGTGTGGTACCAGGTTTCTGAATTTGGGCGCGTGCTCTCGATACTGGCCTTCGCCAG
>Ga0163144_10031461_pt1 | contig 10115 bp, 10 predicted proteins | sample OliLak19BULKMAT1_FD_123175 | JGI IMG/M metagenome (GOLD analysis project Ga0163144, IMG submission 123175) | Freshwater microbial mat bacterial communities from Lake Vanda, McMurdo Dry Valleys, Antarctica - Oligotrophic Lake LV.19.BULKMAT1 | ecosystem: Environmental > Aquatic > Freshwater >...
CGCGCTCGAGGTTGTCGCGGTATCCATCGTCAAACGTCACGGCGATACGCAGGGGGCTTGCGGCGTGCCGGCTTTGCCGGATTTCATCGACAACGCCTTCGCTAAAGGAAGCCAGCGCGCGGAGATGTTTTTCGAACAAAGCGGGCGAAATACTGTAAATACCCTGGTGATCCTGGTCTGCGGGTGTTCCAACTGCGTGGTACATGAGGACTCGGAACCCGCTTCTGGCAGCGCCAAGGCAATGGGCCGCTGCCGAGGCTTCGGCGATCGTGCGAATCAGCAATCGCCGCCAGCTCATGGTTGGATGCATTTCAGGTTCTGCGTGCGGCGGCAGGACGAGACACGGTTTATTCCGTGACTGCGGTTGACATTCAAAATGTTGGCCTGTGAGTTCAATCAGAGGCTCGCATCGCCGTCAAACGGGCACCCGTACCAAGTCTGCTCAACCGAAACCGCCGGTGCGAGAGTGGGTGTTATCGCCTTGAACCAGTAAGGCCAATAACCCAACCCAAGGACGTAGGGGTGTGCCGCAGCCGCTCGCGCCCGCACTTGCCGGGGAAAACCGGACATCTCAAGGAGGTCGCTTCCATGACGTGCAGCATAGTCGGCCGATGCGACCAGCAAACAATCGATGACTGCCGCATTATCTCCAAGTGCTATCAAGTCTGCGATCCGTGATGTTCGCAAGCCCAGCCGACCGGGGTCATCTGTCAGAACCGCGGCATATCCCAGCAACGCTTTCCCGCGCCAGGCGCCCAGCAAGACAGCTTGACCGGTGGCGCGCCGGAAATGCCAGCGCAGTGACGCAGAACTGCGGTCACACAGCAAGCGGTCTGGATGCGTGGCAACAAGTAACTCCCAGAAGCGGTCGAAATCCGTGCCGACCTCGTCTGGCGCGAGTTGAGTCACGGGAATGCCGGAACAAACGGACTTTGGCCTTCGTTTCCGAATAAAGCCCTCCGCTTTCGCGAGCGGGGCAAGCAGGACTCCGCATGCGCGCGCGATGCCTGCGGGCAACCCGCGTTTTCTCAGATAGGCCGAGAGCACCCTGGACGGATGGAATATCCAGAACAGGACTTTGTCGTAATCGGGTTGCGGAATCGGATCGGCCTTGTAGAGCCGGAATACGGCGCCTGCTGCTCCGTTCGCACTGGTGTTGAGCAGCAGATGTATGCCGGTTTGTGAGAAAAAAGCCGATGCCAGCCGAAGGCTGAAGCTGCGGTAGGCCGGGTCAACGACGAATCCGCGCGCGGCGGCGGCCAGAAGCCTTTTCCCTTTAAGCCAGTACGCCAATGGCACGTTGCCGAGAAAGCCGACGACTCGCTCATCTGCAACCAGGGTCCACCCGATGGTCCATGCATTGTGCCCCTGCGGTACCGCCGGGTTCTCCCGCCAAAGCCAATGCCAGTTCACGGATGTCGGGTCAACATGAAGGCCATTGCGGCGCATCAGCTCGACAACGGCTGCGCTATCTTCGAAGCGTGCAATTCTTAGCTCTGGGTCTGTCGTTCCGGAGGGTGTGGATTCGAGCATGTTCACATTATATGGACTCGCCCGGCATGGGTTGGTCCATTGGGCAACATCAGCGCCCGATGATCCGGGCCGCGCGTTCAATCCAGGAAAAGGGCAGTGTGGTTGCGACAAAGGCCAGCAGGAATTTTGGTGATAACAAGTGTTTTCTGAACTGCTCGCGGGCCGCTCGGCTCCGGCCATCCCGCCAGTAGGATTTGCCCTGCTTGAAGGCGACTTGCTTGAGAAATATCCGCACCTCCGGTCCAAATCGTTGATCGAAGTCCGGGTGCTGCAGGCGGAATTTTTCTATGGTCTGCGCCATTTCGGCCGGGCCAAACCGATGCATTTTTGCCGTGACGGCTTCACCGTGGATGAGGCAGCTCGCCAGCGACTCGTCGAGATAATCGCATTCCCATGCATAGGCGATTCGCATGAAAAAATCAAAGTCATCACACACCCGGTAGCTCTCGTCAAACCACTGCGGCATATCGTCGAGGCACTCGCGCCGTATGATTGTGGTCAGCATTGGAATCGCGTAATGCCGCAAAAGGGACGGAAAAATCCCGCTGCGTGGCGGCTTGTATTTATGGCTTCGGAAATAAGTGGTTCTAAGACCCGAGTCCTGGAAATGCAACTCCGTATCGCTGAACACCAAGCCCAGGCGAGGCCTCGCTTCAAACAACGGGATCTGCTTTTCCAGCTTTTGCACAAACCAGGCGTCGTCGCTGTCAAGGAAGGCGATGTACTTTCCGGTCGCGGCCCTTAGCGCCTGGTTGCGCGCCTCTCCCAGGGGAACGACACTTTCATTGCGGAAGTAGCGCAATCGCGAATCGAAGCTTTTGGCAATTGTGGGCGTGGCGTCCGAAGACGCATTGTCGAGGAAGATTATTTCCCAGTTTTGGTAGCTCTGGGCATAAACGCTCTCGATGGCGGCTTTTACGTATTTTTCCCCGTTAAGGCAATTCATGATCACGCTGACGCGGGGCTCTTTCGAGCCGGGCTTTTCGCCGTCGTCCGGCGACATTATTTCCCGTTCCCGAAAGCGGCATGGCATATCCGCAATGTCGCGTCGATTTCTTCGGCCATGCTGCCCCGGTGCGAAAAACCAGTCGCCAGCAATTTGTCCATGCGATAGTCAAGTTGCGGCGGAGGCACCGCGCCGGTCGCTGCCGGCCGCTCAATCTGCGGCGCGAAGCCCAATACCGCCTCGCACCGCTGTGCGACGAGCTGCGCCAGGTCGAACACCTTCATCGATCGGCCACCGCCAAGATTGAACAGGCCGTCACCGACATCCTTATCTCCCAAGGCAAGCACGTGCGCCACGGCGCGGCCCGCGTCTTCGAGCGTAATGAAGTCGCGCTGATCGAGGCCGGGAGAGCGCATGACCAATTTGCCGGCTGTTGCGGCCTGCCGGCACAGGTCGTTGACGATCAGGGTCCAGCGGTTGACCGCAGCGTGGGTCGGTGAGCCGAACCCATTGGACATTCTGAGCACGATGCCGACCATGGCCTTGCGGTTGTGTGCGGCAAGCACGAAGTCCTCGGCGGCATGGTGGGTAATGGCATAGGGATGGACCGGACGAGGCAGGCTACCCTCGTCGATGCGACCGGCTAGAGGGGCGCCGTACACATGGGCTGTGGAAAAGTAAACGAAGCGCTTTACGCCGGCACGCTCCGCCGCCTGTAGCAACTTCAGGGTCCCCAGCGCGTTGACCAAAAATGCGCGTTGCGGATCAGCCAGGCAGTCGTTTTCGTTTAGCGCGGCAAGATGAACAATGCTGCTGGCACCAGCACAGGCTTCGTCGAGATCGTCATCGACCGTTACATCGAGAGTTCGAATTTCAGCTTCAGGCAACCATGGCGCCTGGATACTTCCGGCCGCGCGCGTGCCAAGCCGCAATTCATATTTTCCGGACTGCTGCAGCGCGAGTGCCACCCGCCCGCCGACATAGCCCAGTCCGCCCGTGACCAGCACCACGTTCGTCATCGGTGCTTGATTGCCCAGTCATATGGAATGGACGGATCGAACGGGTCGCGGCGGCTGGTTTCTTCCGGGTCGTGTGGCAGCGAAGCGCAGTTTGCGACGACGGCCATCTCAGAGCCGATGCCCTTGAAGCCGTTCCAGACCAGGGGCGGAACGGTGACCAGGCAGTAATTGTCCGGACCCATGAATATTTCCTGTACTTCGCCGCAGGTAGGGCTGTCTTTTCGGTCGTCGTAGAGGACGAATTTGATATTGCCGTGCGGCACGGCGTAATTCAGGGTCATGCGCTTGTGCACGTGCCAGCCTTTGATGGCGCCGGGATAAACACATGAAAAATAGATTTCGCCGAATTTTTCAAAGTGCGCGTCCGTGGCGCTCAGCATGCGCATCACCTTGCCGCGTTCATCCAGGAACTGGCTCAAGACCGTGACTTTTACGCCCTGAATCATGTTACGACTCCATGTACTGCGCAATCTGGTCGTTGGTCACTTTGCGCGCAGGTACGTCGTCGGTGATGTTGCGGTACCACTGCACGGTCATCTCGACGGTGCGGTCAAAATCCCAGCGCGGCGTCCAGCCAAGCCCCTGGATGGACTTGTCGCAGTTCAGTTGCAATAACCGCGCTTCATGGTGTACGGCGTTCTCCGCCGCAATCTGTACTTCACCTTCGCCCCAGCAGGAGACGATTTTTTCCGCAAGGTTTTGGACCGTGCGTATGGATTCTGCACGAGGCCCGAAATTCCATGAGCCGGAAAAGCGCTTCGGATCGGCATAAAGCTGGCATGCCAATGCGAGATACCCGGAAAGCGGCTCGAGAACGTGTTGCCATGGCCGTGTCGATTGCGGGTTGCGAAGCAACACGGGTTGCTTTTGCTGCAGCGCCTTGATGCTATCAGGGACAATCCGGTCGGCCGACCAGTCGCCGCCACCGATGACGTTGCCGGCGCGGACGCTGGCGATGCCAAGTGAATCACGCTGCGAAAAGAACGAGTCACGGTAAGAGGAAAAAACCAGCTCCGCCGCAGCTTTGGACGCACTGTAGGGGTCGCGCCCGCCGAGTTCGTCGTTCTCGCGGTAACCCCATTCCCATTCCTTGTTCAGATAGCACTTGTCCGAGGTTACATAGATGACCGAACGCAATGACGGGGTCGTCCGGACGCACTCTAGGACGTTTATCGATCCGCCAACATTGGTGTCGAATGTCAACTTGGGTTCGTCATAGGAGTAGCGCACCAGTGACTGCGCCGCGAGATGAAACAGGAACTCGGGCTGGAACTCGTCAAATACGCGTTTTAGCGCAGGCAGGTCGCGGATGTCCCCCTCGACGTGGCGTGTGATTTTGCCAAGCTGCAACAGGTTGAAGTGATCGTTATCGCGCTTTGGCGGGAGCGCAAAACCGACAACGTCTGCACCAAGCTGGCTGAGCCAGAGGCACAGCCACGAGCCCTTGAAACCGGTCTCGCCGGTCAAAAGAATGCGCTTGCCCTTGAGAACCGAAAACAATTCACGCATTACCACACGATCCACGGGGCACGTCCTTCCTCGATCATCCGATTAAGCAAGGTGTAGTCGCGGTAAGTGTCCATGGGTTGCCAGAAATCATCATGCTCGAAGACCATCAGTTGCCGGTCTGCAACGAGTTTGCGCATCGGTTCCTGCTCGAACACAAGGTCTTCCCGGTCATCCAGATAGTCGAACAATGCCTTGCTGCAGACAAAGTAGCCTCCGGAAATCCGGCCTGCGGTCGCTTGGGGCTTTTCGTTGAATTCCGCCACCATGCCGGTCTCGTCGCTCATCAACTCGCCGAACCGGCCCGGTGGGCGCACTCCTGTTACGGTAAGCACGCGGCCATGGGACTTGTGAAACTGCACCAGTTTGTCGAGGTCGATGTTGCCAACGCCGTCCCCGTAGGTGAGCAGAAAATAGTCATCCCCCTCGACGTACTTGCGAATTTGCCGAATCCGCGATCCCGTCATGGAATTGAGGCCGGTTTCGGCGAGGGTCACCGTCCAATCTGATTCATCATGCGTGCTGTGGTACTGCACCGATTGTGTCGCGCCCAGGCGAATGGTGAAATCGCGTGTATGCGCTTCGTAGTTCAGGAAAAAATCCTTTACCGCCTGGCCTTTGTAACCAAGGCATAGCACGAACCTGGAGTGCTTCCAGTGGGCGTAATACTTCATCACGTGCCAGACGATCGGCAGGCCCCCGATGGGAATCATGGGTTTTGGAATGTCGTCCGCGACATCGCGAATCCGCGTTCCGAAGCCCCCGCACAATATGACTACTTTCAACCGGACTTCCCCTCTTTTTCGTGCATCAGATTGCGGTAGAGCGAAAGGTAGCCGCTGACAGCGGCGACCGCCGTAAATTGTTCCGTGAATCTGCGTTGCGCGGCATTGCCGATGCGCGCAAGCAGCGCTGGGTCTTCTGCCGCGATTTGCAGCGCGTCCGCCAGCCCGCCCACATCGCCCGGTTCGACAAGTATGCCGCTCTCCAAATGCTCAATTTGCTCCGGTATGCCGGCAAGGCGCGTGGCGATCACAGCTTTCCCCAGGCTCATGGCCTCAAGCACGACATTGGGAAAATCCTCGTGCGAAACGGACGGCAGGGCGATTACATCCATCGCATTCATGAAACTGAAAATATTGCTTTCGTTCCCCACCAGCCGAACATCCCCGGCCAAGCTGTTTTTCTCGACAAAGTCCGCGATGGCCTGCCACATTTCACCGCTCCCTTCGATAATTATAAAGGGTATGAGGTGGTCCTGGTTCGCGCGCTTGAGGCGCAGGAGCGCTTCGAGCAAAACCATATGGCCTTTTCTGGGGTCCAGTACGGCGACGACACCCACCAATAGTCGATTCGCCGGCAGGTCAAGGCGTAGCAATAGCTGCTCCCTGGTTTCGTCCGCAATTCGTGGCGCAATACCGTTGTGCAGATTGCGTATTTTGTTGCGCGGCAGGCGTAAAACACCGCCAAGCGCAATGCCTGCATGGCGCGATGCCGTGATAAACACCGAGACCGTGTCAGCCACAATTCGATCGAACGGAAAGTCAAGCCACCGACGCGGGGCGGAATAGGGTATCGCGATGTTGTTGACCACATAAACGATGTGTTTGACCCCGCGCAGGCGTCCGGCAAAGACGGCGGACATGCATGAGTAGGCGCCCGGGTAGTTGCCGTTATTTACATGCAGCAGATCAATTTTCCCGAATTTCCCGAACGCCTTGTACAGCACCCAGGTATTCCAAACGACAAACCAGTAGCGAACGAGCAACAGCTGTGCCAAGGCCCGCACCAACCAGCCAATCGGCGATGGCAGCTTCTCCGACGCTGTGCGTAATGCAGAGACATCGCGCAGCCTCAATGGACGTACGTCGAAGTGGCGTTTCACCCGTTTGCGGAATCCGGTGTCGTAGGCTTCCGACTGCCGGTAGCTGAAGCTGACGGCAAACTCATTCATCATTCGTTCGTCATGAAAAAAATTGGCCAGCATGTTTTCACAGCCGGCAAAGTACGGACAGTCCGAGTGGAAATGAATTCGCGGGCTCACGGCCTTCAGCCTTGGGCGCGGTAATGGGCGACGGTGTCCGCGAGGCCCTTCTCAAGCGTCACGCTCGGCGCCCAATCGAGCAAATCACGTGCCCTTTGATTGGCAACGAAGTAGTTCATCACCTCGCCAACGCGGTAATCACGGGCGCCAAGCCGGACGAGGCCGGATTTGCCCAGCATCCTCTCGACCACAAGGGCGATCTCACCGATGGCGACAGGATTGCCGCTCCCGATATTAAGGACTTCGCCCCGTGCCTCGGGACGCAGGGCCGCTTTGGTCATGGCCCCAACCAGATCCGCAACGTACACAAAGTCCCGGGTCTGCATCCCGGCAGTCATATCGAAAGCTTCATTGCGGATCAGGGTTTTGATCAGCGCAGGCAGAAACATGTCCTCGGCCTGGCCGGGGCCATAGGCAATGGTCGGCCGCAATGCGACCAGCGGCAGACCGTGTAGTCGCGAGAGCGTCTGGCATAACTGCGTCAGGCAAAGCTTGGACAGGGAATAAGCGCTGACCGGGTGCTCGCGCATTTCCTCGCCGAATGGCGCGTTGCCGCCGCCGTACTCCTCGGCAGTGCCCAGGACAACAATGGATGCGAGATGGTTTAGCCCGCTCGCGGCCGAAATCAGGTTGAGCGAACCGAGCAGATTGGTCTCTATCGCAGGGGCAAACTGGCTCAGGTCCGAGCCTCTGTTCTTGTAGGCCGCCAAGTGAAATATGAATTCTGGCGCGGATGCGGCTACGGCGCTTGCAACAAATTTCGCATCCCGCAAATCGCCCAGCTGCTGGACGGACGCCGGCAGATTCGCAACCGCATTCCGTGAAAGCGTATGGACGACGGCACCAGACTCGCGGAGTGTTCCGCTTAGATGGCTGCCGATAAAACCGCTGGCGCCGGTGATGAGGACACGCCTGTCTCGGAACGAAGGCATTTTTGAGTTGGGTTTCAGGTGCACTCTACAGGGCTTGGTGGCTGACGAACTTGTGTCGTCGGATAGCGCTTTCTGAAAGATCGTAGTGGCTTTGACTCAAGCCTGTCGGACTGCATGTCTAAGGCAGGGCGCGTTACGGCCAGTTTTCTAAGGACACGAAAATACCGCTTAGTCCTTGACCGTCCGCAGGTAAAAAGTCAGGTCATCAAGGGGGTAAAGGTGGCTGAGGAATTTTTCGTAGCGCAGCGGCCACCGGTTGGCGACCATTCTGACCAGATTGGTAATCCATCCCCGGTGTATCGTTTCATTGAAGACTATTTTATCAACACTGAATCGTGCAGTACTGTAATTGTACAGCTTGCTATGAGGGTGTCCGGGTTCGAAGTAGGTCATCGATTCGACCGTAAAAAAGTGCTTATGGGTCGGGTCGATGAAAGCCCACTTTGCCCTGAAAAACGGCACGATGATCTTGATCAGGGCGCCGGATTTGCTGATGCGGTGAAGCTCTTCCATCACCCTGATGACGTTGTCCAGGTGCTCGATGACGTTGTCGGCAAATATTTCGTCAAAACTCGAGGCCTCAAATGGATACGGATAGTGATCCAGGTCGTGCACAACATCCGCGTCCGTGTGCGGGTTTATGTCGAGACCTATCGCGCCGGGACGCTTGCGGTTTCCGCAGCCCAGATCAAGAATTTTCAATTCAGCGATCCTTTTTGGTTTAGACGCTTGAGCAACGGCGAGGGTCGGGTCAATTGCGATTTCCGCACGCAACGCGCCTCATGCGGGCAATGGAGTTGCGAGCTATAAACGTGCTAGTTTAAGGACTGGACTTGAAGAAGGGCAAGTGCAATGCATGTGCTGGCAAGAAAATTCGTAATCGCTGCGTCCGTTGTGGCCGATGTAATCCTGGCCCCCCTTACCGTGGTGGCGTGCCTGTGGCTGAAGCACGTGCGCCGGATCGGCGTGCAAAGAATGAAGCTGAGCAGGGTTATTTTCGAGGCAATAGGCGTATTTCCGATACGCGACCACTACTATGAACCTCTCTTTAACAAGGCACATTTGCGGCGTGCCCTATCCGAAGAGCGTTCGTTGCCCGGGATAGATTTGAATGTCGCTGAACAACTTGCGTTGTTGGGGAAGTTTCGTTTCAACGAAGAGCTCCTGGCGTTACCGCTCGAAAAGGCCGGCGAGCTGGATTTCTTCTACCACAACGGCGCTTTCGAATCCGGCGATGCCGAATATTTGTACAACATCATCCGCTGGTACAAGCCACGACGGCTGGTCGAGATCGGCAGCGGACATTCGACACGGATTGCGGCGCGGGCGATTGCAAAAAACCGCGAGGACGATCCTTCGTATGACTGCGAACACGTTTGCATCGAGCCCTACGAGCAGCCGTGGCTGGAGCGCCTGGGTGTGACGGTCATTCGCAAACCGGCAGAGGAGGTGGACGCGGCTGTTTTTGAGGATTTGCAGGAGAACGATATTCTGTTCATCGACTCGTCGCACATAATCCGGCCGCAGGGGGATGTCTTGTTCGAGTATCTGGAGTTGCTCCCCGTCTTACGTCCCGGCGTGCTGGTCCATGTTCACGATATTTTCACGCCTAGGGACTACCTGGACGAGTGGATCGTGGGGGAAGTAAAGTTCTGGAACGAACAATATCTTCTCGAGGCCTTTCTCACCTGTAATGGGGAATTTCGTGTCGTCGGCGCCCTCAGTTTTTTATTTAATGACCACCAAGAGGCATTGGCCAAGGCCTGCCCCGTTCTCGCGGAAGAAGTGGCTTGGAGAAAACGGGGTTCCTTCTGGATGATCCGGAACGCCCGTCGTGACAGTCCCAGCGCTGCCGAAAAGGCGAGCATCGCGCCATAGTGAGTAGCGTGCTACAACCGATATGCGGACCGTGAGGTGAATAGGAGCGATACTGCTACCCCTACCTGGTAGCCACATACGCCTTCGAATATGTCACGGGGAGTGGCATTTGTTCCATTGATTCCGGAATGAATCCGCTAGTGTAATGCTTCATATTTAATGGAACTAAATTCAACTCGTCGAGTCCAACTATTATCAGCTTTGCTTTGGAGACGGCGATGCGATTGGCCAGTGCGATTGAATTGGACGACGTGCAG
>Ga0163144_10031462_pt1 | contig 10114 bp, 14 predicted proteins | sample OliLak19BULKMAT1_FD_123175 | JGI IMG/M metagenome (GOLD analysis project Ga0163144, IMG submission 123175) | Freshwater microbial mat bacterial communities from Lake Vanda, McMurdo Dry Valleys, Antarctica - Oligotrophic Lake LV.19.BULKMAT1 | ecosystem: Environmental > Aquatic > Freshwater >...
CGCCAATTACCTTGATAATAGAGGCATCGTTGGCAGGATAATCAAATTCGTAAGCTCGCTCCTTCATATATCTAAAATTAAGTTATGAGTTATGAGTTATGAATGATAAGTTTTATCTTACTTGCATAACTCTTTAAGATTCAGTTAAATAACACGTTTATTGAAAATAAAACTATAGAAACTTTATTTTTTACTAAGCTACAAATTACTCATCAGTAAATTATTTAAAAAAATAACTCATAATTCATAACTCATAATTCAAAACTAATACTTGTTTTCTCCGAAATCGTCTATTAATAGTTCTTTTGTCTTGCGGACAATGGTGCTAAAAAAGTCAGTTTTGGGCTGTGCTTTTGCTTTTCCGCTATGCGCAGGTGCTTGTGCGTAGTGCGTATGGTTTGCATTTTTGAGGTGATTTTCCTCGCGATCGTCTATATTTTTGAAACCTGCTAACACCAAACCTACCGTAGTTGCGTACATTGGATATTTGACCATTTCATCTTTGTTTTTGCCCAAATGCTCGTTAGGGTAGCCTATGCGAGTATCTAAGCCTGTTTTAAATTCAAAAAATGGCTGCAAATTCAAGAGTTGCGCCCCGCCGCCAGTGATGACAATGCCACCTGCCAAGCGATTGGTATAGCCCGAACGGATAATTTCGGAGTGAACCAACTCAATGATTTCTTCCATTCTTGCCTCTATGATTCGAGAGAGGTTTTTGATAGAAATTTCCTTTGGCGTTCTGCCCCTAATGCCTGGAATGGAAACTACTTCGTTTTCGGTTGCTTCGTCCGATAGGGAATTTCCAAATCTTGTTTTCAATAATTCTGCCTGATTGTCAAGCACTTGGCAGCCATGCTTGATATCGGAAGTAACGATGTCGCCACCAAAAGGAATCACAGCGGTATGCCTGATGATGCCATCATAGAAAATAGCAATGTCGGTAGTGCCGCCGCCAATATCTACAAGGGCGATGCCCGCCTCTTTTTCTTCCTCACTCAATACCGCCAAGCTCGAAGCCAACGGTTCTAAAATTAAGTTCTCGATGGTTAGCCCTGCTCGCTCTACTGCTCGCTTGATATTTTTGATGGCGTTGGTTTGGGCTGTGATAATGTGAAAATCAGCTTCTAATTTCACGCCCGCCATGCCCACAGGGTCTTTAATGTTTTCCTCGTAGTCCACAATGTAGTTCTGTGGCATTACGTGGATAATTTCTGTACCCGGCTCAGTAACAATACGATACATATCATTGTTAAGACGATTTAAGTCTTCCAATGTAATTTCGTCATTGTCAGAGTTGCGTGTGATGCTTCCCCGGTGCTTAAAACTTTTGATATGCTTTCCGGCAATACCTACATTTACAACTTTGATGTCGATGCCAGAGATTTTTTCTGCCTCCTCGATAGCCAGCGTGATGCTGTCCGTGGTCTTGTGAATGTTAGAAACAATTCCTTCCTTTACGCCATCAGAATTAGCCCTGCCAACACCCAAAATTTCCAATTTACCGTACTCATTTATGCGACCAACCATCGCACAAATCTTGGTTGTACCAATGTCGAGACCTACTACAATTTTTTCGTTCATTTTATTCGCAAACTATTTGATTATCAAACCCTAACTTTATTTTTTTGTACTTGTTCCAACCTTTGGCGGGAACGATTTGACTGTAAAACAACTTTAACTTTTCTAATTTCGCTGAGTAATCCTCTACTAAGCCAAACTCAATGGCATGATTTCCAATTTGTGGGTACATGGTCAAGTTGTCGTATTCATCTATGTCTATTTGTGTAATTTGAGCTTTCCAAAAAGCGTCTTTTTCAATGTATTGCAAAAAATCGTACAAGGATTTTCCTAACGTTTTTGTCAATTTTTTTTCCTTGTCATAAGTATGCTCCATGCCTTTGCCTGTGAGCAAAACTACTCTCGGTGTACAGTGTAGCAATAAAAATAAAAGTTCCCCTTCCTTGCCTATATAATTGCCTTTGCCATCATTTTTCAATAGTCGAGCAATCGGCTGGCTTGGAATGATTTTCACTACCAGATTGCCCTTCAAATCTCTTGATACTTGACAGTCAGACACAAAGCCGGCTTCTTCTTCAATTTTTTTCTCAATTTCTGCCAAGTCCGCATTGAGTAGCTTGCCATCGGCAGTCTGCTGAATCCCCTGCCCGTCCACGATGCTACGCACCCTGTTTTCATTAATCAAATTCGGTGCTGCGGACTCCTCTATTTTGACTAATACATTGCTAAACGGCTTGTCGCTATTGCGGAAAATGCTTGCAAAAGCCACCGCAGTAATCACCGCCATAGAACCCAAAAATATTTTTACCCAAAGTTTTAGTTTCATCTTTTTTTTACTAATTATGAATGATGAATTATGAATGTTTTATAATAAAATACTATCTTTTTGCACATTCCTAATAAATTTTGTTTCGGCACTATTGTACTTTTTTTCTTCTATTAAATTGATGGAAATAAATCTATCATATTCAAAACCAATTTGATGTATTTGGAAACTTACTTTGTCATACTCTTTCTAGTACGCTGTTATTTCATCTAAAACTATTAAAATATCAATGTCCGAATCTTCTCTTTCCTCGTTTCTTGCATACGAACCGTATAAACGCACTGATTTCAATTTCTCACCAAACTGCTTCTGTGCAATTTGCTTGACTTGGCTAAGAATATGGATAATCAAGTGATTCATAATTAATAATTCAAAACTCCTAATTTAAACAAATCTGCTGTTTTCTTGTCCTCATCAGTCTTGCAAAGGCGTTTCAAAAGTTCGTCATCACTGTTCCACTTTGCCCCGTCAAAAAACTCTGTGCCTTTATGGTCTCTGACCTTGTAAAGTGCTTTTTCTTTATAGCAAGTTCCTAAGTAACAATATTTTAAATCCTTGTCTTTTGCCCAGCGAATCACTTTCCACATCATCCACTTGCCCAAAGAGAGTTTCATGTACTCTACATCATAAAACGAAAACCAATAGTGCAAAATATGATTTTCTAAGGCTGTAAAAACATAGCCCAATACTTTATTTTCGGCTTTGAAGGTAAAAATATGCGTCAATAATTCTCTGCTCAATACATAATCTAACCTGTCGCACGCCATATTGCCACCGCTAAATCTTTCCTCTGCATATTCTGTACAAAACTGCTGAAATTCAGGGCTTTGCAAATCAAATTTGCTTTTTTCTGCCAGTTCTATTTGTATATTCAGTTCTGCTATCTTTCTATCCACACGCCTATTTTCCGAGCTGTCTTCAAACTTGCCCAAGTTCACCCGCAGGCTACGGGCAAGGTAGAACATATCGCTCTCTATCTGGTAGTTACCTGTATAAGGTAAAAACCCTTTTTCATAAATTTCTGGTAATTCACTGTTTTTTTCTTTCTCACAATAAATAGCATAAGAGAAAGTATAAGTTGTATAATCTGTCTGATATTCTGAGTAAAAGATTTTCATGCAATTAGTTGTTGATTGTTAGTTGCTGGTTGTTTTATTCTGATAAATTTTCTTTTGTTTGTTTTATTAGGACATTAATTAGTCTTGGTAAATTTTTTAATGTTGCCGTCATTTTTTCATATTGTTCATTATCAATCAAATTTCTCGTCTTTGCTTTCTCTATCCAGTCCATACATTCTAATAATGAGCCTCTTGCGATAATATAAAATCTAATTTTACCGTTCTTGTGATGCCTTCCAAAACCTTCTGCAATATTTGCCGAAATGCTATCAACGGCTCTGATAAACTGTTTTCCAAGCGTATCTTTTTCAAATATTTTCCATTTAATTACCATTTCCCACACTTCATTGCTTAATGCAAATGCTGATTGATACGCTTTAATGTCAGTTACTTTTAAATAATTTTTCTCCATAAATATTATATAAATAATTGAAAATCAATTAGTAAAAATCAACAAAAAACCATTAACCACCAACAATCAACAACAAACAATCAACAATTTCTTTACTTGCATTTGGTTTTGCCAACTTCAATATATTTTCTGCTAATTCTTTCTGCTTTTTTTTGTCTTTTAATAGCTCTAATGTCTTTGTAATCAGAATATTACTTGCTTCGTTGTCTTTCACCAAAATTGCTGCATTTTCACTGACTAACGCCATCGCATTTTTGGTTTGGTGGTCTTCTGCAACGTTTGGCGAAGGCACTAAAATTATTGGCTTTCCTGCCAAGCAAAGTTCTGAAACTGACAACGCACCTGACCTGGAAATTACGACATCTGCACAGGCGTAAGCGTAATTCATTTCGTAGATAAAATCTTTGACGTATAAATTTTTGTTATTCAATTCATTAGCAAAGTTTTTCATTTCCTCAAAGTAGATTTTCCCTGTTTGCCAAACGACTTGATAGCCTTGTAAAAGCAATTTACTAACATCATTTTTCAAACAGTTGTTAATTGTTCTTGCGCCGAGGCTACCGCCTAAGACCAAGACTGTTTTTTTACTTTCCGATAAATCAAAGAACTTAAATGCTTCACTTCTAATACTTTCCAAATTGCTAATGTCCTTGCGAACAGGATTTCCACAAAAAATGATTTTCTCTTTTGGGAAATAATTTTCCATGTTCGGATATGCTACACAAATCTTGTTTACAGACTTAGCTACCAGCTTGTTTGTCAATCCTGCATAGCTATTTTGCTCCTGAATCAGCGTTTTAACTCCCTGCCAAACAGCTACTTGCATAATTGCCCCACTTGCGTAACCTCCTACACCTATCACTGCGTCAGGCTTGAAATCTTTTACTATTTTCCAAGCTTTCCTCAAACTTTGTAGGAGTTTGAAGGGAAAAGCCAAATTTTCTACGGTCAATTTTCGCTGTAAGCCTCGAATCGGCAAGCCAACAATTTTAAAACCTGCTTTTGGCACTTTCTCCATTTCCATCTTTCCCTCTGCCCCGACAAAAAGTATCTCACTATTAGGAATTTGTGCCTTTAATTCTTGGGCAATTGCTATTGCAGGATAAATATGCCCGCCTGTGCCACCGCCGCTAATTATAAATTTCATGTCAATAGTTATGAGTTATTTTTTTTCGTTTTTATCACCATCTTTCTCTCCCTTATTTTTCTCATTTTTTAATTTCTTTTTAGAAGTGATAATAATACTTCTAATCATTTTTAATACTTCTTTACTGTCGTTATGAATAGAATTAAACTCCTTATCATCAATGTATTCTGTTTCAAAAAGTAATTCTAACCAATAGCAAGTTTCATCTGTTTCCTTTTGAGCAATTCCTAATTTATGGATAAAATCTGGAGTCGATTCTGCATTCAATGCCTCTCTAACCAATGCACCTATTGCTGTTCCTGACCTTAACATTTGCTTACTTAGTACATATTCAGCTTTTTTATCTACCAAGTATTTATGGAGATTGATGATTCTTACCGCAAAATCAAAACTCTTTTTCTTGATAATACTGTCCATCTTTTTTGGGTTATAAGTTATATTTTTAGAACTTTTAAAACTATATTAGAGATTATTAAGGTAAGTTTTTGTAATCTTAACTTATTGATAATCAATTACTTAAAAACACAAACTAAAGTCTATCCTATAAACCTTAATAACGTCTATTGATGAATTAAAATCTTATTGATGAAGTATTTCCATATATTAATTTCTTAATTTTTTAGTTTAAAATAATACAAGAAAATAACTTATAACTTATAACCCAACCAACTCTCGATACGCTTTCAGATATTTATTTAGTCTTTCTGCATCAGTATCAGATACTTGGCGAAGTCTGCGAATATCCATATTGTCTTCTAAGTCATTGATTTTCACTTTTACCGCCAATGGATTTTCTTTCACCCTTTCTATAAACTCATCATAACTTTCTCTCTCTCGTTTGGTCAAGCAATCCAACGCTTCGATGATTTTGTGAGAGAAGCCTTCTGCTTCCAATTTTTCCAATGTCCACGCCGTATCTTCCACAGTATCATGGAGTAAAGCTGTAATTTTTTCATCTTCGCTTTTGCCTTTTGCCATCACCTGAAAAATATGCAAGATATACGGCTTGCCAGCCTTGTCCGTTTGCCCCTTGTGTGCCTCTATTGCTATCTCGATGGCTCTTTGTAAATTCATAAATAAATTTTTTAAATAGTTAATTGTCAGATTTTATTACAAGGGTAAACTATTTTCTGTTAGCTGCTGATTGTTAGTTGTTTTCTAATTGGTAGCTCCCTAATTCTCAGGTTTTCTTGTTCCATAATCACTATTGCGCCACGTTCCAAAGAATCGCTTATATTTTCCCAATTTTCTTGAATCAAATTGAAACATATCTCTTTACTTAATTGATGAACCCTAAAAATTAAGACAGAAGGCTTACTTTCATTGCTAAATGCCAATAAACTACCGTAATCCAAAATCATGTGTAATTATAGTTTCATCATTTTCTTTTGCCATTTCTATAATTTCTATATCTTTTGCTTTTCCTTTGCCAAGTAAGCTAATATGCCTGCAACTATGTCCCTCATTTTCCAATAGTTCGCGTAGACTTGGCGGAATATTTACATTTAACAAGAACTTCATTATGCTACATTTTTAAGTGGTATTGTTCTGTCTTCTAAATAGCTTGACGAAAATGCCAATGCCTGAAAAATATCTTCCATTTCTAAATAAGGAAACTCTTTAAGCAACTCTTGGAATGTCATGCCACTTCCCAAGTATGCCAAAATAGAAGCAACGGGCATTCTCATTCCTCTAATACAAGGCTTCCCAAAACAAACTTCGGGGTCTATTGTAATTCTTGCATACTGATAATGTTGCTTTTGCATAGTTTTAAAAATTTATTTTTACTTATTCTCAAAAGGACTTTGCATTGTGATTTCACCGTCTGGAAGTTCGTAATAGATTTTTCCATTATGATTAAAAACAATTGGTAATCCTTTTGCTCTGATTTCTTCTTTTGCTTTTTCAATTGCCTTATTAAACAAATTGGTGTATAAAGAGGCAATTTGATATGTCTGCAAATTTTCTAATTCTTTGACTCTCCTAATTTTACATTATTTATAAATTTCTCAAAAAGCCTTTCATTTTCAATAAGATAGTTCTCTTTATTTCCTGCTGCAATCCTTTGAGAATCTGCTATTTCTGAATTAAAATACACTAACCATTCATCAGCTAAATTTTTATAAGTCTTCCAAAAATTTTCCTTACTGCGGTAATACCTTCTTATAACATCTTCATTTGGAACATGATAACCCCCTAATTTTACTCTTACTTTAATTCTTTCAATACAAGCATCAGGACTTTCCAAAAAGACATAAACAATGCGTCCTTGATAATTTGCCTCCTGCACGTTTTCAATTACTTTTAGTAGGTAACTTCCTGATAGCGTGCTTTCAAGGATAAAACTCTTATTTTCCACAATCCACTTTTCCAAATTTTCAAAGAAGATACGACCTGCTTTGAGTCTTGCGTTTCCTTCATCTATTGAATCCCCACCTTAAAAAGTGAGGTTAGATTAAGGCGTGGGGCTATAAAAAAACTCTACCCCCTCACTACTCTCCCACTACTTACACCCCTCTTAAATAACTTCTCCTTCGCACTTTGCAAAATCGGCTTGTAGGTATTGCTACGGCTCACGCTGATAATGATACCTATAGATGCACCCATGAGCAAGAGCGAAGTTCCCCCCATGCTCACAAAAGGCAACTGCAAACCTGTTACGGGCAGGATTCCTGTGGCTACACCCATGTTTATCATGGCTTGGAAGACCACACTAAAACTTAGCCCCGCCGATAGCAAGCCGCCAAAGGCATTTTCACTTTGATTGACTGCCAACATTCCTCGATATAAAAGTGTGAGAAACAGACAAATAACAACTGCCGCTCCTAACATTCCGTATTCTTCTACCAAAATGGCAAAAATAAAATCTGAGTACGGGTGAGGCAAAAAGTTGCGCTGATGACTCTGCCCAGGTCCCTTGCCCGCAAAACCGCCTGTCGCTATTGCTATGTACGATTGCTCGGTTTGGAAAGGGAGATGATTGGCATCTAAGTACGAACTCATACGGTTTTTGACTGTTCCGCCCCGCTGCCCTATCGCCAAAGCAAGCCCGCCTACTATTACGCCTACCGCTACCAAGCCCGCCAAATAGCTCAAAGGCACTCTGCCGATAAACATGATGAGCAAACAAGTCAGAAACAAAATGGCTGCCCCAGAAAAGTCGCTTAGGGCTATCAAACCGCAAATCAGTCCGCACCAAAACAAAATCGGAATGAAACTCCTGTTAATATCTCTGATATTCTGCTGACGCTTGGAAAGCATACTCGCTACATTTGCAATCAATGCCAACTTTGCCAAATCCGCAGGTTGGAAAGTGTGATTGATATAAGGAATTGTTAGCCAGCGAGTTGCATCGTTGATAGTAGTTCCGTAGCCCCAAGTAAAAATCAGCAAAGGCACAGAAAATAGCAATGCCAAGCGTGAAATCCTTGAAAAATACTTATAATCAATCTTATGACAAAACCACATCACGACAAAACTCAACACAAAAAGCAAAGAATGTTTGAGCAAATAAGATTCGCTGTCCTTGCCCATTTTGAAGGCAAGTGTACCTGTAGCACTGTAAACCAACAAGATACTGATAAGTGCCAAGACAAAAACTACTCCCCAAATGATGGGGTCGCCTTCTAAAAGTTTACGCTCTTTAATTTCAATTTCTCCTGTTTTCATATCTTTTTTTTATTAATCACTGTTAGCAGTTCCAACACTAACAAGGTGTAAAGATGCTGTTATTAATCACTGTTAGGGTTTTCAACCACTAACAGGGTGTAAATGCTACTTTTTATTTTTTTATCTAATTTTAAGGCTTACTAAGCAAAAAATAGCCAACATAATTCCAATAATCCAGAAACGAGTTACAATCTTTACCTCGTGCATTTGCTTTTTCTGAAAGTGATGATGAATTGGCGACATCAAAAATATTCTTCTCCCTTCTCCGTATTTCTTTTTTGTATATTTGAAGTAGCCTACCTGAATTATTACAGAGAGGTTTTCTACCACAAATATTCCGCAAAGTATCGGCAGCAGCACTTCTTTGCGAACCATAATCGCCAAGACCGCTATCAATGCACCCAATGTCAAGCTACCTGTATCGCCCATAAAAACTTGGGCGGGATAGGAGTTGTACCAAAGAAAACCAATACACGCACCTACAAATACTGTTGCGAAAATTGCCAGCTCTCCCGTATGCGGAATAAACATGACATTCAAGTAGTTAGCAAAAATAGCATTGCCAGAAACGTAGGCAAAAACTGCCAAAACCACCCCAATAATTGCCGAAGTACCTGCCGCTAATCCATCTAAGCCATCAGTGATATTTGCCCCATTCGAAACTGCCGTAACAATTAAAATTACAAAGGGAACATAAATGAGCCAAGTCCACTCGCTATCTAAGAAAAATACTAAATCGTGATAGTCAAACTCATTGGATTTGAAAAATGGAATAGTCGTAATTGTTGATTTAACATCTTGATAGCTATTAGTTTGTAAAAGTTCAACTACCTTATTTGTCTTGCTTTTGTCAAACTCACGAACTACTACATTATCATTTACGTACAAAGTAACTCCTACTATTAAGCCCAATACTATCTGCCCCGCAATCTTAAAACGACCTTTCAAACCTTCCTTGTCTTTTTTGAAAACTTTGATGTAGTCATCTACAAAACCAATCAAGCCGGCTAGGAGCAACGTAATGATTAACAGCACGATATATACATTGGCAAGTCGAGTAAAAAGCAAAGTAGGAATCAAAATCGCAACGATGATAATTACCCCGCCCATTGTAGGCGTTCCTCTCTTTTGCATTTGCCCTTCTAAGCCTAAGTCCCTGATAATCTCGCCTATCTGCTGCTTTTGTAGGTAGTCAATGACTTTCCCGCCAAACACTGAAACTATCGATACTGAAAGCACTGCCGCCATGCCCGCCCGAAAGCTGATATATTGAAACAGCCCCGCCCCAGGGAAGTTAAACTGCTCATCCAAATATTGAAATAAATAATAAAGCACCGTTTTTTAGTTATGAGTTATGAATTATAAGCTATTAATTGCTGTATTTTATTGATTATAAATTAATGCTCTGTAAATCTTTCTATTTC
>Ga0163144_10031463_pt1 | contig 10114 bp, 12 predicted proteins | sample OliLak19BULKMAT1_FD_123175 | JGI IMG/M metagenome (GOLD analysis project Ga0163144, IMG submission 123175) | Freshwater microbial mat bacterial communities from Lake Vanda, McMurdo Dry Valleys, Antarctica - Oligotrophic Lake LV.19.BULKMAT1 | ecosystem: Environmental > Aquatic > Freshwater >...
AACGTATAGCCGCTGGCCGCGCCCGCGAAGGCCAGGGCGTTTGCGGAATGCGTGATGGTGACGTCGCCGTTATTGAGGTTGATGACCGCGCCGGACGCAAGGAACAGGTCAGAGAAGGCCGTGCCAGACGCACCGAGCGCGCCGCCGTCATTTGCGGAGACCAACACGCCGCCGCCGCTGGTGATTGCCCCCGTGGCCGTGACCACGCCAGCCTTGCTGACCGAGAACTGATCGACAGCACCTACCCGCAGCCTGAACAGTTTGGAATCCGCAGCCGAGTTCGTGTTGGTGACGTTGAGGCTGATGCCCTGATACGTCGTGCCTGCGTTATTCCATAGGTCTGTTAGGGCGTTGATGTATTGGTTTGCCAATTTTTGCTCCTATCGGACCAGGCCGCGCGGTGCGTAGTTGATTGTTGCCGAGGCCAGAGTATGAGGCCGCTTGTCTGCGGCGTCGCTGATGAGCGTCATGGCGATGTTCCGGCCAAACCCGGAAATGTGCGTTTCAAGAAGACCTTGAACCGGCTGCGTCCAGTCGATCTCGTCATAAAGGTCGGTGGAGATCGTCGCGTCACCATCGGCCACCGAGACGTTCACCTGCGCGCCGCCGAGCCCGACATTGTAGTCGGTGGCGAAAGCCAGCCCGACCGTGATGTCGTCCGCGCTGCTGATTTCGACGGTGGCCTTCTTGAAGACTTTGTACTGGGTCGGGCTTCCGATCGAATTGAAAGGCAGGCGGATATAGGATTTGATCGTAGTGCCATCGAAGGACAGGCCGCGGTCGAGTTCGTAGACGTAGCCATCCTCGGCCCCGACAAAGAGCCTGTCCCCTAAACCTGCTGTAACCTCGCCCTGGCAGGCGCAGAACACGTCGATAGGCAGATTGAACGGCATCGTTTCAGGGACTTTGCGCCCGAGATAAACCGTGATCCCGGTGGTGTCGTCAAAAAATAGCCGGTACTGGTCCTTGCCCTTCACGCGCATCGACGCCACGACCGTGACGTTTGCGTCGCGCTTGGCCTTGATCAGCGGCTCGATCGCCTGTGTGAGCGTGCCGGTTTTCCAATTGCCGAAAGCTGCGGTCGTGCCGAGATCGCGAACCCCGCCATCATCGAGATAGATCGGTCGGCTCATCATCTGCGCGCTGTGCGCCACGGCCCCAGCGCCGTCGGAAATCGGTTGCATGATGAAGTTGGCGGCGTTGTCGCCGGTGACGTACTCGATGCGGTTCCGGCCGAAGATGACGATCGAGGTTGCCGCGGATGTCAGAAGCCCTGTTACCTCTTCGCTGAAGGATATCTCGCCGGCGCCGGTTGTCGTAATGTATTCTAGCGGCTCGCCGATGCTGGAGAAGATGATCGACCCGGACGAATAGGCCAGAAACAGATGGTTCTTGTAGTGGCTGACATATTCCGGCCGGTCGAACTCGAACCGCAGGATGATCGAATCCCCATTGGCGGCGAGGATGAAATCGCCGTTCGCAGCCAGGAGATATGCGACATTCTCCAGCACGCCTGCAGCCGTACCCGTGCGGATCGGGGCCAGTACGGTGCCGTCCCACTCATAGCCGTAGGTCTGGCCGTTGACGAAATAAAGCCGCGGGCGCTTTGCCGCGCCATAGAAATTGTGAACCGTGAAGTCGTAATAGCCGCCTGCGGCCAGCGTCAATGCCGTCGGTGAACCGGAGCATGTCGCCGAACCCGGCGAGCTGGTGATGATCTCGGCATCTTGAAAGGTTCCAACGATGCTAGACAACACGACAAACCCTGTCGCTGTGCCTGCCCATGTGCCGGTTCGCAGCACGACACGATTGATGGTTGCAGTAGCTCCCGACGTGCCGCCAATGAGGACGTTGCCCTCGGTGAGTTCCGCGGTCCCCAATGTAAACGACAGTTCCTTGCCGAATGTCTGCTCGACCCAGCCTGCGGCTGAGTTCTTGTACATCCGGCCATTGCCGTCGGCATGGTCGCGGAACGCATAGACAGCCCCGTCAAACACCTTCACGCCGCGGACCGGCCCGGTGCCGGGAACGGTCGCGATCAAAGCCCTGCGGGCCGCTATGGTGGCAGTAACGTCGCTGTCAGACGGACGGTCGCGACCGTCAAATCGTTCGAACCCGCCAACCCGCGTATAGCCCGCGACGTCAGGCTCATAGTTGATTGCCGAGATCGCCTGCCCTGCTGGAATGGCAATCGGCGGTGAGACCAGGTTCAGCCCGCCGCGCAACAGGAAGGTTGAGGTTTGCTGCATCAGGCCAGCGGCCCGCAATTGAGCGAGAGGCGTGGAAGCTGGTCCCGCTCCAGGTTGCAAAAATTATAGGACTTCCGCATCTGCGTCAGGGGGATTTGCGTCGGCGACTCGTCGTGCGTCATCAGCATGATCAGGGCGAGGTCGACAATCGCATCGTGGAACCGTGCCGGGCATTCCGGGGTATCGGCGTCGACGGTCAGTTCCTGCACGTCCTTGCGATAGCGGCCTCGCACCGTGTAGACGGCGTTGGGGATAGGCGCGAACACCAGCTTGTTGTCAGGCGCGATCGAGAACACCGATGGCTTGGCCGAAGTCGGCGGCGTGCCGCGCAGATACTTGGCGTAGAACATTTCCCAGTCGGCGAAGACCAGCGGCCCTTCATCGGCAACGACGCTATAGATCGACAATCCACTGTCGGCCCCACTCTCGTCGCGGATCCACTCGCCAAAGCGGGAGATAGCCGCCGTCGTCGCCAGGTCGTTGAATGCGGTGTAGGCATAGCGCTGGGTGGCGATGACCGTCGGCCCGTAGAATTCCGCCTGCATCCAGCGCCATGAGCCGTGAGCATTCTGAATTTGCCTATAGGCATCATTCGTCCATTCGACAACCTTCTGCAGCCGGTCGGTCTGGGCGACAACCGTGCTGGGCGTGGTGCCCGACAGGGTGTCGCTCTGGCGCGCGGTTTTCTGGCACAACTGAAGAAATGTTGGCATGTCAGGCGGCCACGTCCGCCAGCAGCGTGACCGGATAGGTGGTTACGGCGCGCGCCGGCAACAGGCCGCCCTTGGGGCCGGGGTCGGGGTCATAGACGTATTTCACGGCGTTCATCAGCGCCTGGTAGTATTCGATAGGCACACGCGAGGGTTTGGAACGCTCAATCCACATGGCCCTGCCATTGACGCTGACAGGCACAGGTTCGGAGCCACCAGGGGTTTCCTGCGCGGCGATCATGATGGTGACGAACTTCCGCGGCGCGGCACCTTCGGCCACGGGTGCCGGCGCGACAGGCTCAGCCTCCTCGATCTCAATATAGTCCTTGGTGTAGCCGGTGGTCGCCATCTTGGCGCGGATCGCTGCCGAGCCCATGCGGAAGTTGACCTCTAAGCCAAGGTTCGCGGTGGCGAAGTCGGCGATGTCTTTGGCGGACGCTTCATTGATGGGGATCTGCTTCACTTGGTAGCTCCTTTGGCGGCCTTGCTGCTTTTGGCAGGGGCGGCATCTTCGGTGTCGAGGATGGCCAGCATGGCGAGCAGCGCCTTCTCTGCGCCGGTGGCCTGCTGCAGGACGGCATGGGCTTGCTGGACTTGCGCGCGGACGGCCGCGAGCTCGCGCTCGATGAACGCTTTGTCGATCTGCATGATTGGACCTTTTGGGAATGGCGGCTCGGAAGAGCGGCCGGGAGGGTCAGCGGTATTTCACGCCGGCATAGTCGAGAAACGCCTTCTCGGACTTCGACACGCGGATGGCCGAACCTTTGCTGACGCGGCGCATCGCGCCATTGGCGTAGATCGGGACGGTGCCGGCGCCGTGAATGGTGACGGTCAGCGGGTCGGCGGGCTTGGCGACTTCAGCCACGGGGGCGGAGGCGCGAGCGGCGATAGTCGGCTTTTTAGCCATGGGTTTGGTCCTTCCAAACGAGGGAAGAAGTCCGGGCGAGGTTTCCCCCGCCCGGTTGGAGTTAGGATCAAGTGTCGGAGAAGGCCGGCACGGTGGCCGAGAAGACCTGGCCGTTCGCGATCCAGTTGGTGCCGTCGCAGATCAGCCTGATGATCGTGCCTGCGCCGGGTGTTACGACTGTAAGGAAGTCGTTGGTCGAACCGTTCGACCAGATGCCAGCATGGATTTCATCGGCAGCATCGCCCGCGTCCGTATCGGCGAATGCTACACCGCCGAGGAAGAAGTTGGTTGCAGATGGTGATTTGATAATCCAGTTCTGGGCATCGGCGGCACCAGCCTTGCCGATGAATGTGTATTCCAGACCTGCCGAAGCCGTCGGCAGGGTAGCGGTGCAGGAGGCAGTCAGGTCCGGGAATACGTGTGTCTTTCCCGAATTTGCCGCCAGCACGGTGTAGGTCGCGGCGTCCGTGATGGACACGAGGCGGCCCGAAACGGTGGCTGCCCCGTTGATCTCCGCAGCGGTCGCCGTGACTTGCACGCCGTCGATGTAGGGATCGTCACCGTCGACTATCGCCTTCAGAACTTCGCCAAGATCCTTGAGAGAACCGTTGCGAATGAACGAAATAGCGTCGACCATATTGCGATAGGTAAGGGCCATTGGTTCAGCCCTCCCTTAGTAGTTTTCGCCGCGGAACGCGATGTAGCGAAGCAGCTTGGCTTCTTCGGCGATCACCGAGCCGATAGTGAAGCCCTTGGCGGCGGAACCGGCCACACCCTCATAGCGAGAGATGGCCGAGGTGCCGGTAGCGCTGGCCGCGGCGGCAGCAACCGCGACGTTGTGGACGACGTTCACCGTCACCGTGGCATCGTTGACGCCGGTCACTGCGTCGCTGTTCACATACACGTCTTCCGACTCGAACGTGCCGACAAGCGTGCCCTCGAGCAGTTCGATGAAGCCGGCGGCATCGCCACCTGCAAACGTACCGGAGTAGAGCAGCACCTGCTTGACGCGAGCGCGGGCAGCCGAAGTAGCACCCTTGATCTCGTCGCCGGCAGCGATCGTGGTCGTGCCGCCCGACGTGAACGGCACGACCCAATTGAGGAACGCCGTGGTGATGATGTCACCGTCCGTTCCGTTGTAGAGGATCACACACTCGGGGATGAATCCGAGGTTGATGTTGAGAGCCGCGCCGTTGCCGACGGTCATCCCAATTACTGGAGCACCCTTCATCTGAAGGTTCCTTTCAAGGATTGAGGGGGAGGAGGCGGAGACGGCAAGCTAAGAGCCTGCCGTCACCATAACTAATTCAGGATATACCCATACATTACAGGGCGGTCGTTGCCACCTCCAAACGGGCCATCCAAAGTTGATTGAGGATGATGGCAGCCCACCAGGTCTTCCATCCGACGTAGCCACGCTGGCCGAGCGGGTCATCCTTGGTCTTCTGGCCAACCGGGATGATGGTCGGCGAGATCGAGCCGGAACCACGCAGGGCAACCGCGCCCCAAGAGTCCTGACCGAAGTACATGACCGGGTAGATGTCGGCCGATGTGCCCGCGGTCGAAACCATGGTTAGCTTGGCGCCGCCGCCGTCGGCGATCGAGGCCAGGTCGGGCGACAGGATGTAGCGGCAGTCTTCCACCGTGCCGATCTCGTACTCGGAGATCGGATTACGCTGGCCGTATTCCGCCACCGGCAGAAAGCCCGGCAGGTTGCGGATGTCCGATTCCAGATCGGTGTGGCCGACCGCGACATAAGCCGCTTCAACCGGACGGGTCGAGAAGTTGTTCGATCCGCTGAGCATGCGCGTGATCTTCATCGCCTTCTGCGCCTTCAGGGCACGGGTCACCGCGCGCTGCTTGGCAAGGGAGATGACGGTGTTCACGTGGGTGCGCGCCGTGCCGTTCGCATAAAAGACGTTGGTTCCGCCACGGACGGCGCCGTAGTTCAGCGCCTCCATGGTGCGACCGACGTTCTGGCCGCACTGCAAGGTCGCGTCCTGGAGGACGGGATCTTCGTGCAGGTCTTCGATCTTGTCCGTGATCTCGACCACCATACCGTATTGAGTCAGGGTCGCGGACACGTCGTCATAGGCGAAGGCGGTCGCCGTCGGGGTAACGCCTTCCTGAAGCGGAATGGTCGCCGCATCGAACACGCGCGGACGACGAAACTTGATCGTGTCCGACTTGTTCTTCGGCATCTGCTTCGGGGTGCCGAGCTTCTCCAGCACCATCACTGGCTTGGCATGCTCGAGCATCTGGTCGGCGGCATAGACGTTGGTGCGCTGTGAAATGCCACCGTCGCTGTAATGGGTCGTCATTGGGACAGTCCTTTCAAGGAATGCCGCTCAACGGGTCAGGCGCGTGCGCGCTCTTTCTGAGCCTGGATCGCGTTCCAGATGGCCTCTTCGTCGCCTTCGGCTGGAATGCCGGAAACGGTTGCTCTGCCACCTGACCTCTGGGGAGAGGCCGATGCTGCGATCTGGCGCTGGCGCCTGTCGTCAAGCGAGGGTTGGGGTGCGGGCGTGGGGGCGGGAGCCGTCACATGCCCGAGATGGGTCTTGAAACCTTCAACGACCTTGATCGCGCCATCGCTGTCGGCGATGAAGTTGGCATTGCGATACCCGGCTTCGCGGATGGAGCGAGGCTGGTCCTCGATCCATGTGGCAAAAGCCGCGCTGTTCTCCTTGAGAACCGTCGCGTAATCGGGATGCGCCTTGATCAGTGTCTCGGTTTCCACGTCGACCAGTTCCTTAAGCTCGCGCTGATCAGCCTCCAGGCTGCTCTTCTCGGCTTTCGAGAGGTGGTCGAGACGATTGTCGATCGTGTCCAGGGCCTTCGTGAGGGGCTGGGCGATCTCTGGGTAGTCGTTGCCAAGTGGCGCGATTTCGTCGCGGGACTTGGCTTCGTGCCGGTTTTCTTTCGCGGAGGCTTCTGCCGCGTTTATCTTCCTGGACAGCGCGCTGATCTTGCCGAAGCTTCGGCGCAACCGCTTGTCCTTCTCCGCTTCCGATGCCTGTAGGGTTTCGTAGGCGGCCTTCTGCTCTGGGGTAGCAGTGGCCCAGAGATCGGCAGCAGGTACAGCCGTAGCCGGACTGGCCGGGTCGGCAGCAGGTGCTGGTGCAGGGTCGCCCGTGGACTCTCCTGCGGCTTCTGATGGAGGAGCGTCGGCCGGGGCAGGAGACTGTTCCTTCCCGGCTTGAATTTCACCCCAGATTTCTTCCTCGGTCTTAACGACTTCGGCAGGCGGTGCGGCGGTCAGTGCAGGATCAGGGATCAGGGTGGCTGCTTCCGCAGCGGCCTGGGGAGTATCGGTCACTATTGTGCCTCCGGTCAGTCGGTGGGAAATTCGTTGAACTTGATCTCGCTGGGCGGCTCTGCCCATACGAGGAGCCCGCGAAGCGCAATGATCTTGCCGCGCTCGATGTCAGTGTCAGAAATAGACGATGGCACTTCCAGCTTCTTGCGGGCCGCTTCGATCTCGCCATGGACGTGCGACCTGACAGCGAGCCAGGCAGGGCTATGAAGGTCCAGTTTCACTTTGCCTTGACCCATGCTGGCGCGGTGACAACGATGGTGGACTGCTTGCCCTTGGGCACGCGGATGGCCAGCCACTCATGCGGGACGAACAGGGCGATGAAATTGACGCGGCGGCGCATGTGTTCGATGTAGGCGTGCCGGAGGCGATCAATGTCGTTCACACCTGCGCTCCGTTACCGGCCGGCTTCTTGGTGGCGCCAAGGGACAGCGAGCCACCGCTGCCTGTCGGGTCTTCGCCGCGGGCGCGGGCTTCCTCGGCGTTCTGCTTCTCGAGGGCGGCTTCTGCGGCGAAGGTGCGCTCCTTGGATGCGATGGTGTCGCGGCTCATCTGAAGGGCCGCCTCGACCTTATCGAGCGAGATGTTGCCCATGGTGGCGAGCTTGATCAGTTCGGTCTCGCGGTTGATCATCGCGATCTTCTCCTTGGACGCGTTCTCCTGATTCGCCATCGAGACCTTAGCGTCGATCTCCTGTTCGGCGATGTCGAGCTTGCGGTTCTCGATCTCCATCTTGGCCTTCATATCTTCGGCGGCCGCATTCTCCGCAGCGGCGGCAGCCATCAGCGCGTCGATCTCGTTGTCGGTCAGCACCACTTCGGCAGACGGGATCATGAGAGCCTGGAAGAGTTTGCGCAGCACTTCGCGGTTCTTCAGCATCGGGCCGTAGATCGGATGTCCGCCAAGCTGTGTCGCCACAGCCATCAGGGTCTGGGCCTGCATCTCGCGGACCAGCAGCACCGAGGAGCCGCGAGCATCAACCTCGTAGTCGCCCTTGATCTCTTCCTTCGAGTTGAACTGCATGTTCCAGTCGTAGGTCCGGCGAATGTCCGGCGTGGTCACGTCGTCGTCCCAGTTCTTGACAATGCGGCGGAACACGACGTTGGCCGAGTTCATCAGCAGGGACATGCCCTGCACGGTCTTGGTAGCTGTCCCCTGCTCGCCCTGCGCGATCTGGGGCATTGCCGTCATGTCGTCGATGAACTGCTTGCCCAACGTGATGATGTTGGCCAGTTCGATCTGGTGCATCGGGATATCGAACGTCTCGAACGCCCGGTGCTCTTTGGGCAAGCCGGACTTGGCCTTCCATATCTTGCGCGGGCGCAGTTCCCATTTGCCGTCGGCCGGCTCGATAAGTTCGGTGGCGATGATGATCTGCGGGCCGGAGGCCAGACCGGAATTATCCATCATCGCGCGCACGCCGGCGTTCACCATTTTCGCCGGGTGAGCCATGACCTGCGGAATGCCGTAGCCCCAGATGCTCGACTCGTCCTTGACGAGATTGAACACCGAATACATGCACTCGCCGGAGTCGTACGGGTAGATCGCAAACTTCAGCAGTTCGCCATCGCAGAACCAGACGACAGCGTTGATCTCGGCCAGCGGGTCGACCTCGCCCATGTCGCGGACGGTGGCTTCATCGTTCATCGCCAGCGCCAGGTCGCGCATGTCGTCGACGCTGAGCGGCCCGGAATATTCCCAGACATGATAGAGATCGCTGGTGATCTGCTGCTTTTCTTTGGTGATGTTGCGCAGCGAGGCAAGATAGGACGGCGGCGATCCCTTCGGCTTCTGGGTCAGTAGCCGCTTGATGGCTTCCTTGTCGAACCCTTTGAGCCGGGCCAGGCACCGCAGCTTCTTCTGGTTCATCAAGTGGCGTTCGTAGATGCCCTCGCTTTCCTCAATCGTCCTTGCATTGTTGTCCGGGAAGAACGACCAGAGGTCGACGAAGCGCATCGCCGGACGATCGCCGTCCGACATTGCCAGCTTGTGCTCGACCTGCGGCTTGCCGTCGGCGCCCATGACGGGCTGGCCGGTTGCTTTGTCCATCACAGGCTGGGGCTTCCAGCCCTTGCGGATCCTGTCGCCGGTCACCGGACCCTTGGTTACGCCGGTTCCATACTTGCAGGCGTCCTCGATCTGGTCGCGCTTGACGGCGTGGTAGAGCGATTCCTTCAACTGGTCGTCGATCTCGGCCGCCATCAATTCGCTACGGCGGCGGGCCTCCTCGATCTTAACCTGCAACTTCTCGGACGCGAGCTTCGCCTCGTTGACCTTCTGCTGTGTAGCAGGGTCTGGCTCGGTCCCTTCAGGCTGCTTTGCGAGGGAATCGGCCAGTTGTTTTGCAAGCGCGTTGGCGGTCTTCTCCGCATCCTGCGCCGCCTTGGTAAGTTCAGGAACAGGGGTAGGCTGGATGCCCCAGTTCTTGTCGTCGGTCGGGAAGAGCAGGTCCATCAGCCGGGCCGACATCGCGTCGGTCTTCGGCCGGGTCAGGTTGAAGTTGAGCTTGGACTTATCCTCGGCCCGCAGTTTGGCTGCGGTCGCCTCGTCATATTGGCCGTGGTACTGGAGTGCGTCTTCGATCCAGCGCAGTTCGACCTGGTTGCGATCGCCAACACGTTTGGTGGCTTCGGAGTCCATGCGGCCGACGATGCCCATCAGGCGAGCGGCAAGCTTCTGGCGCTCCACCTCCGGGTCGACCGGCGTCGCTTCGTCGACCATCAGTACCCCGCATCCGAGTCAGCGATCAGCGATCCAACCCCGCCACTGCGATCAGGAGCCTGCACCGAGGCAATCTTGTCCCATGTATTTATGAGGTAGCGGAGGCAGTCCATCAGGTGATCGAAGTCCTTCACGATCTTGCCGTTTTCATCGCGGCGATAAAGCCTGTACTCGGCCTTGAAGTTCATCAGCGTCGAGAAGACCTTGAGCC
>Ga0163144_10031464_pt1 | contig 10114 bp, 7 predicted proteins | sample OliLak19BULKMAT1_FD_123175 | JGI IMG/M metagenome (GOLD analysis project Ga0163144, IMG submission 123175) | Freshwater microbial mat bacterial communities from Lake Vanda, McMurdo Dry Valleys, Antarctica - Oligotrophic Lake LV.19.BULKMAT1 | ecosystem: Environmental > Aquatic > Freshwater > Lake...
CTAAACTCGATCCATTCGCAATTGAAGACGGCGGACTCCCAGGTGAAGCTGTTTGAACAAAACCTGAAACTCTCCCGGCTGCGCTATGACGGTGGTGAAGGTCCGGCGCTGGAGGTGGTTTTTGCGCAGACCCAGCTGCAACAAGCTCGGGCCAACTATTTCAATACGCTGTTTCTCTACACGAATGCACGAGCGGACCTGGAGGTCGCGGCCGGTCGATGAAGATCCTTTACTTGTTGACTTTCGGTCTGATGCTGTCCGGTTGTGGTGGCGGCCACGGGGAAGACCCCGCCCCCACGAAGGCTGTCGTTGCAGTTAAGACGGCCCGGGCGGAAGGGACTTCCGTCGAGCTGATCTTACGCGCGCCAGCTACTATCTTTCCCCGCGAGCAGGCGAATATCACGCCTCGCCTGACGGGTGTCATCCGTGAATTGAGGGTTCGCAAGGGCGACACTGTCTCCGCAGGCACGGTGCTCGCCACCCTCGAGAATCGTGACCTCAGCGCTCAGCGCGACGAAGCGTTGGCCATGGTTGCCGATGCGCAGGCCAGTCTGGAGAAGGCTCGTAAAGGCACGCTGCCGACGGAACTGGAGCGAGGCCGCGGTCTGGTCGAAACCACTCGCGCCGCGCTCAATCAGTCGCAGAAGATCTACGGCCGACGAAAATCACTATTCGAGCAGGGCGCGATTCCCAACCGCGATCTCCTGATCAGCGAGACCGAACTCGCCACCGCAAAGACGAACTTCGATGTGGCAACGCGCTCACTCGCTCTTTTGGAGCAACAGTCCCAGGGACAGGACCTGAGGATTGCCGAGGCTCGGGTAGAACAGGCAAAGAGCCGGCTTGCCAGCGTGACGGCGCAACTACAGTTCGCGGACTTGCGCGCGCCATTCTCCGGCGTCATCACCGAACAGTTTCAGTACGCGGGTGATTTGGGTCAGCCAAGCTCGCCTATTTTTACGATTGTCGATCTCGCCACTGTTTCCGCGAGGGCACAGGTGCCCGAAGCCGAGGCATCGCGAGTCACCCTGGGACAGCCCTGCGCCTTTTCGGGTGGCGATTCCGAGGAGAAAGCGACTGGCGGCAAGGTCAGCGTGATCAGTCGGGCCGTCGACGCGCAACGCCGGACAGTCGAGATCTGGTGTGAAATCTCCAGGCCACCGTCCACATTGCGCTCCGGGACCTTTGGCCGCGTCGCTTTTCAAACAGGTTCGTTGCAGGACACAGTGCTTGTCCCTGTCGGCGCCCTCCAGTTGGAGGAGGGTACCCGCAAGGGTTCGGTTCTCATTGTGGACTCCAGGAACATTGCCCATCGCACAGAGGTTGAGGTGGGAGATCTGGCAGGCGAGAAACGGGTTATTCTCCGTGGACTAAAAGCAGGTCAAACGGTCATTGTGGAAGGTGGCTACGAACTGCCGGATGCCTCGCAGGTGCAGATTGGCAAGGAGTCGGCCAAATGAGTAACAGTCTGGCGGAGTTCGCTCTCCGTCATGGCCGGGCGCTGGTCCTGGTAGCGCTCAGCTTCGCGGTCTCGGGCCTGTTCCTGATTCCGCAGATTCCCGTCTCCATCTTTCCGCAGACCGATTTTCCGCGCATCGTCATTCTGGTGGATAACGGCATCTCCCCGCCGAACATTCAGATGACGACGGTCACTCGTCCTATTGAAGAGGCCATCCGACTGGTGCCCGGCGTGACCACCCTCCGCTCCACGACGGCGCGCGGATCGACGGAAATCAGCGTGTTCTTTCGCTGGGACGTGGACATCCTCAACGCACTCCATCTGGTGCAGGGGAGAATTTCTCAGATCACGCCGACATTGCCTCCGGAATGCCGTTTCTACATCAACCGGCTGACCTTTTCGGTATTCCCGATGGTGGGGTTCAGTATCACGTCTCCCTCCCGCAGCACGTCGGAGCTGTGGGACCTTGCCTACTATGAGCTTTCCCCTCGCCTCTACCGGTTACCAGGCGTTGCGGAAACCAGGATCGTGGGCGGACGTGCTCCCGAATATCACGTCATTGTCGATCCCAAACGGCTCAACGCTTTCAACATGCCGCTGACGAAGGTGGTGGACGCAATCCGCAACAGCAACACGCTGGTGCCGGCGGGAATGTTGCAGGAGAACTATCACCTCTATCTAACGACCGTCACCGGCCTCATGGAAAAGCCGGAACAAATTGAGAACACGGTCGTCGATGTCGTCAAAGGTAACGCGGTGCTGATCAGGGACCTGGCGGAGGTGCGGGCCGGCGAGAAGCCGACTTACAACATCGTCACCGCCAACGGGCGTCCGGCCGTTCTGGTGAATGTGCTTCAGCAGCCGGACGGCAATGCTATTGAGGTGGCCGACGCGGTGAACGCGGAACTGGCCGAGATGCGAAAGACATTGCCAAAGGACATCGAGATCTCCACTTACTACGATCAGTCCATTCTGGTGCGGGACTCGATTTTTGGAGTTGTGGAAAGCATCCTGATTGGTCTCGTACTATCCGTCGGCGTTCTGCTGCTGTTCCTGAAAAACTGGCGCACCACCCTGGTTGCCGCCGCTGTGATTCCGGTTGCTGTGCTGATCGCCGTCGTGTGCATGAAGCTCTTCCACATGAGTTTCAACCTGATGACCCTGGGCGGAATCGCGGCCTGCATTGGAGTGGTGATCGACGATGCCATTGTGATGGTTGAGAACATCGCCGTTCATCTGCACCACGGTGAACTGCCCCAGGATGCGGCTCGCAAAGCGATTGTGGAACTCACACCGGCGCTGATCGGTTCGACCCTGACGCCGATCATGGTGTTTGTTCCGCTCATTTTCCTTGGGGGAATCACCGCCGTGTTCTTTCGCGCGCTGGCGCTCACGCTCGTCGCGTCACTTCTGGCCTCGCTTGTACTGGCGCTGGTATTTACGCCGGTACTCGCGGCCTGGCTGTTGAAACCAGCAACGGAGAACTCCGAAGGACGCTGGATGCGGGGGCTGACCGCCCGTTATGAATCCGCGCTCCAGTGGAGCCTGCACCATCCCCGACTGATCGCCCTCCTGAGCGTCGTGATTCTGGCTGGCGTTGGCGGCCTCTACGTCCAACTGGGAAGCGGATTTCTGCCGGAGATGGATGAAGGCGCCTTCGTCCTGGACTACCGCACGCCCGCAGGTACATCCCTGCAGGAGACGGATCGAATCCTGCGCAAAATCGAGAAGCATCTCGCCGACACGCCGGAAATCGAGAGCTATTCCCGCCGCACCGGTGCGCGGTTGGCTCTGGCGATTGCCGAACCGAACACGGGCGACTTTCTGGTCAAGCTCAGGAGGAAGCGAAGTCGCTCTCTGGAAGACGTCACGTCGGAACTTCGAGAAAAGATTACGACGTCTGAATCGGCCATTGAAGTTGAGTTTCCGCACGTCCTCGAAGACCTGGTCGGCGATCTGGCATGGTCCCCGCAACCCATCGAGATCAAGATCACACACAAGGACGAAGCCGTCTTCAAGGAGGTCGCAAAGACCATAGAAGAATGGCTTCCTAAAGTGAGCGGCGTCGTGGATATCGTGAATCAAACAATCGTGATCGGCCCGGCGATCAATTTCCGGGTTGATCCTGAGAAGGCCCAGCGCGCCGGATTCACTGTGGCTGACATCGCGAACACCGAAGCGGCCATCCTCGACGGGCAACTCGCTTCAACGATGATCCGTGGCGACCGGAAGATCGGCATCCGAGTTCGTTATCCAGCCGAACAAAGAAGCGGCGTGGACCAGTTGCAGTCTCTGCTTTTGACTTCGCCAACGGGTGTCACCGTACCGCTGGCAAGCATCGCTCACGTGGAGATGCAGGAAGGTCAGACCGAGATCCGGAGGGAGAACCTGCGCAACCTCTCTTCCGTCACCGCCCGTCTGTTGCGACGCGATCTCGGCAGCGCCATTCAGGAGATTCAGGAGCGCCTGCCGAAGGAGGTCAAGCTCCCGCCAGGCACGAATATCGAGTATGGCGGTCTCTACCAGATTCAGAAAGAGTCTTTCCTGGGACTGACGCAAGTGTTGTTGATGTCCATGGTTTTGATCTTCGTCATTCTCGTTTTCGAATTCCGTTCGTTTGCCCACCCCTTCGCGATTCTGCTGGCCACTTTGCTTTGCACCTTCGGAGCCTTGCTAGCGTTGCTGTTGACGGGTCAAACGCTGAACATCTCTTCGTTCATGGGCATCATCATGGTGATTGGCATTGTGCACAAGAACGGTATCCTGATGCTGGACTCAGAGCAACACTTCACAGGGCAGGGACTGGCTCTGCTGGATGCGGTATTCCAGGCGGGGCGCAGGCGCTTGCGGCCGATCCTGATGACGGCGCTGGCAACGATCTTTGGAATGTTGCCACTGGCCTTAGGCGTTGGTTCAGGCGCCCAGCTCCTGCAGCCGCTGGCGATCGCGGTGATCGGCGGGGTACTGGTCTCGATGGTCCTGTCGCTGATTATCACACCAGTCGTTTTCACGATGGTAAGGCGGAGCAGCACTGCCTGACCTCGCCCCACTCGACTCGCAACTTTTCTGCCGGATTCCAAAGTCCTTCGGAAAGGAACCGCTCCTCGGCCGCGCACCTTTACTTGACCTGAACCGCTCCTGTCGCGATGCCACCCAGCGAGCTCTTCAACGTGATCTCACTGCGCTACCGTCTCTGAACGCGCCTGCTTAATTAGGGCAATTGCGAGTGGTAAACCGCGCTCCGGGCGGTCTGATGCCCTTTGACAGAATCGGAACGGTTCGGAACGTTGCGGCGGGGTGCCGAGGCTTCTAGAATTGACATAGCCCTAATGCATTACCTCGCCGCCGTGTCGCTGCGCTTGCCAACGCGACTGCTCTGCCTCACAATCAGTCTCGTGAGTTTTGCTGCGAGCGAACCGCGCCAGGTTATCGACCGCTACTGCCTGGGATGCCATACCGACGGTGTCAAGTCCGGCGGGCTGTCGCTCAGCAAGGCCACTGCCAAGACCGCTGCCGAGAATCCGGAAGCCTGGGAGAAAGTAGTCCGCAAGCTGAGTCATCGCCATATGCCTCCGATCGGAGCGCCGAGGCCGGATGAGGCTACTTACAACAGCACGATCGGTTCCCTGGTGTCGTCGCTGGACAGCTTGCCGCCGAACCCTGGTCGGACGGCGACGTTTCGACGGCTGACGCGTCTGGAATACCGGAACGCGGTGCGGTATCTGGGAGCGGCCCGAAGCATCAGCCGGCTGGCGACTGGAAGCCCGATCAGCTCGCCGGACGGACACACGGTTGTACTGCCGCCTGACCTTACTCAGGAAGACCGTCTTGACGGACTGGCATTCGGCACGCGTGGCGGTGCCGTGGTGCCCTTCCAGTTTCCGGTGGATGCGACGTGGGAGATTCAGTTCCGACTGTCGCGCGACCGGAACGAACGAGTGGAAGGGCTGGACGCGCCGGCTACGGCCGAGCCCCCGCCGCGAGGCAAGTCCCATGAAAACGTCGAATCGCCGGGTGAGGACGCTGGTACTGAGGCTGAGGTGCTTGCGGCTGTGAATGCAGTGGACGCGAACGGCGAGACTGCGATGCACGGAGCCTGCTACAAGCACCTGCCTGCTGTGGCGCAGTATCTGGGCACGCATGGCGCGAAGGTGGAGGTCTGGAACCAGAAGAACAAGCTGGGGTGGACTTCACTGCGCATCGCGGCCGGGGTACATCGAACAGGCAATCTGCGCGCGTCGGCGGAGACGGAAGCAGTGGTTCGACAGTTGATGAAGTCGGCGGGTGTCGAGATTGTTCTGGAGCCGGAAGTCGTTGTCAGTTCTTACGCGAAGAAGGAATAGAATGCGTTGTCCGATTGTTGCTGTCCTTGTGTGCTGCGCAGCGAGCGCGGCGGTGGTGCGTCTGGATATTACTGGCAGGTCTCCGGTGCTCGACGGGCGGGCGTTTGGCAAGGCCGGTGCCTATGAGCGGCTGAAGGGTAAGGCGCTGCTCGCGGTGGATCCGAAGCTTGCGGCGAATCAGCGCATCGTCGATCTGAAGCTGGCTCCTCGTAATGCTGAGGGGCTGGTTGAGTTCTCGACGGACATCTTCATTCTGCGGCCGGTTGATGTGTCGAAGGGCAATGGCACTGTGCTGTTCGAGGTGCCGAACCGCGGCGGCAAGGGCATGCTGGCGATGTTCAATCGTGCTCAGGGCTCGGCCGATCCGGGCAAGGCTGAGCACTTCGGCGACGCGCTGCTGCTGAATGAGGGCTACACGCTGGTGTGGATCGGATGGCAGACCGATGTGCCTGCCGGCGCGGACCGCATGCGGCTTTACGCTCCGGTTGCCGCCGGGGTGAAGGGTTTAGTTCGAGCGGAGCACACGCCTGACCGTGCTGTCGATTTGATCCCGCTGGGCGATGCGTCGCATACCCCTTATGCTGTGGACAGTTCGGCGCCTGTGAAGGTGACGGTAAGGGATGGCGTGGACGGTGAGCGGAAGGTGCTGGCCGCGTCGGAGTGGACGCTTGAGAAGGACGCGATTCGGCTGCATGCGCCCGCAACTCCGGGACGCATTTACGAGGTGATCTATGCGTCTTCCGATCCGCCGGTTGTTGGGCTGGGTGCGGCAGCGATTCGCGACGTGATTGCGCACCTGAAGCGAGAGCACAAATACGCGATTGGGTTTGGGACGTCGCAGAGCGCAATGCTGCTTCGTGGGTACTTGTACGAAGGGTTCAACAAGGGCGAGGACGGGCGGCAGGTGTTCGACGGGATCTTCGCGCATGTTGCCGGGGCTCGGCGGGCGACGTTCCACCGCTTTGTGCAGCATTCGCGCACGGCGGGTCCGCTGCGAAATGGGTCGCTGTCACCGACGGAGCAGTTTCCATTTGCGGATCTGGACCAGAAGGACCACGTGACGGGCCGAGTCGACGGGATACTGCAGAGGGCTCGTGCGGCGAAGGTGATGCCGAAGGTTTTCTATACGAACTCGGCTTACGAGTATTGGGGATCGGGCGCTTCTCTGGTGCACACGACGACCGACGGTAAACGGGATTTGCCACTGGCGCCAACTACGCGGATGTATCTGTTCGCGGGCGGCCAGCATGGTCCCGCTGCGTTTCCGCCGGCGCGGGGACGCGGTCAGAATCTGGCGAACTTCAATGACTATCGCTGGGCGATGCGGGCTTTGCTGGGACATTTGCAGGCGTGGGTCTCGGAGGGGAAGACTCCGCCTCCGGCGTCGTACCCGAGGATTACGGATGGCACACTGACTGCGCTTCAGGGATATCGCTTCCCTGCCCTGCCCGAGGTTGCGTTGCCTGTGAAGACGCATCAACCGGCGGTATTGGATTTCGGCAAGGATTACTTACGGGCTGGCGTGGTTACGACGGAGCCGCCCCGGGTGGTGAACCAGTATGCTCCGCTGGTTCCGCAGGCGGGCAAGGACGGCAACGACGTGGCGGGTGTGCGTATGCCTGAGGTGTCCTGTTCGCTGGGTGTGTTCACCGGGTGGAACCTGCGCAACGCGTCGGCGGGCGCTTCCGATACGCTGCTCGCCAATACGGGCTCGTATATTCCTTTAGCGACGGTCGCGGGCGACTACTCGGGCTGTGCGTCGCGCGAGGCTCGGGCTCTTGCCGACCACGGGCTGCTGTTACCGGAGGATGTAACTGCTGTCGCCGATTTGGCGGTGCGTCACCGGGAGTGGGCGCTCTCGCAGTCGACGCGATCCGCGGTTCGCTAAACGAACGCCTTTTTGATTACTTCTCCTGCGACGATGGTCGGACGCTCAGACCGGCCGTTGTGCAGGAAAGTCACGTTGATGTGATTGAGTCCGAGCGCGTGCAGGACGGTGGCGTGTACGTCGTGCACGTGGGCCCGATCCTCCACGGCCCGAAGTCCGATTTCGTCGGTTGTGCCGATGACCTGGCCGCCTTTGATGCCTCCGCCCGCCATGAAGATCGTAAAGCCCCAGGGGTTGTGATCACGCCCCTTGCCCTTTTCGTTGAACGGCGTGCGTCCGAACTCGCCGCCTCATCTGCCCCTCCGATGCTCTGGATATCCAGTGGGACACGGGCGCGATGCTGGAAGGTTTTGACGGCAGCGTGTTTGACAGCGGGTTTGAGCCGCCGCAGATCGAAGATAATGACGGCCCGTTCACGAAGGGAATCTGGCTTTGGCCGACCGCTGGTATGTTCGTCTGGGCCTCCGGACGGTGGGTCTATGACTGTCGCCGCACCGATTCGACCAAAGAGAAAGACCCGCGAATGGTCAGCATGATCAATCCGCCCCGGGCGATGGCCACAGCGACCTTCGAAGCATTCCAGTTCGCCGAGAACCTCGGCGATGCGAACACCGGGCCAACCCGCACGCCTGCAATCCTGTTTCAGTTTTTTGCCTGCAAACGGGGCGGGTATATGTCCTGCGACACGCTTGCAGACAAGGACTACGAGTTCATCGTGGATCTGCCACCAGGCCCCGCGCCGGCGGCTCCGTTCCCGATTGGCCACCACCGAGTTCATTCACAACACCATTGTCTGCAGGCCTCGACTCCTGCAGGCCACGCTGAATCTCCCCTTTGCCGGCGCGCGCGCCATCAAGCCTGTAGTCGAGCCGATTCCCACCGGGAAGCCCGGCGAAGCATTCAAGCAGGCAAGGGTCACGATTACCAAGGCCTCGCTCGACGGCGCCGACGCGGCGGGCTTCATTCTGGCCCTCGGGTGGCATGATCCGAATCTGGTTCAGGCAAAGACGGTCAGGGTCGCCAAGGTCAGTTTCAGCGGCATGGAAGGACGCCTCCGCGTTCGCGACAACCCCGTGGCCCAGCTTCAGGAGATGTTTAAGGAGGAGCTCGACGAGGCACGTGCGGAAATCGCCAGACGCGTGGCAGGGATTCGAATTCTGGGCTTCAGTCTGAACGACATCCCAGTCATTACGAATCCCATAACAAACACGACCATCGACCTCGGCGGGGAGTTGAAGAAGCTCGTTAAGGTCCTGGTAGACGCCGCCTTTGACGCACTGCTTGGCGAACTGGCAAAGCTGGTCACGAATAATCTGGAATCGGAAGAATGGCTGATGCGGTATGGCGTCAATGGCCGCTGGGAAACGCGTTACTTCCATGAGATGACGAACAAGCCATTCGCCTTGAAGAGGCCGGCCGAATTCGAGGTGTCGCTGGGACCGGATGACGTGCTGTTCTTCACCACCAGCGGCGTGGAATTGAATCCCGTCGGCGACATGATGCGCGCCGGTCGCACGGAGCGCGAGTTGAAGCTGGCGGACAGCCCGGCACTCACATGGAACGAAATTGTGACTGCGACAGGCAACAAGCGGCGCGATATCGTGTTCCGTTTTAAAGGCAATTCCAAAGGACCTTTACTGGCGTTGGGAATCGAAAATACTCCGCTCGGAATTGTCGATCCGAATTTCGACAGGGCGGACTTTATCGTGGAGACATCCAACCCTCTGATCGTAAGCAAGGCGGATCTGGGGAGCGTGAGCCGTAAGGCGATTGCGCGCTTCGCCAGAGCTACCGGGGAAGAGTGCATTCTCGTCGAAGAAGTGCAGGGAAACGACGATTATCGCGTGAACATGCTGATACAGATTTCCAATCAGGTCAAGAGCTGACGCGTCAGAGTGAGCGCCACTCTTTTTCATCGAAGCCCGGGAACGAGATCGAGGCCTGGCCGGCAATGATCGGTTCAAAACGAACCTTGCCGTCCTTGTCGAGCAGCCCTTCCCGGGTAGACCTGTCCGGCAGTTTGACTTTGTATTGCTCCCCTGGAACCTTTTTGTCCAACAACTGGAATTCGATCCACGAAGCGGTCGTCTTACAAGGGGCAATGTTCGGCGTACCCGGTGACTGCTCGCCCATCGCATCGAGTTGTTCGTCGCGTACCTTCAGCATGGCGTCCTCGGAAAGCGTAACACCACGATGGCCCATGGCTGCAACCGCCGGAACAGCGATCAGTCTCGCCGACCGCCTTTAAGCTTTCAAGTGATTCGAAGGTCTGCCTGTTTCGTGAGCTGTTTCGGGGCCGCGAAGACGTGTACGCCGTCAGATGGGAAAGTCCTGATGGCCGCAAAGGTTACACTCCGAAATCAGAGCGCGACTGACAGGTCGCTCCATGTCAAAACTGCAATTTCAGCCCAAGCTGCAGATTGC
>Ga0163144_10031465_pt1 | contig 10114 bp, 5 predicted proteins | sample OliLak19BULKMAT1_FD_123175 | JGI IMG/M metagenome (GOLD analysis project Ga0163144, IMG submission 123175) | Freshwater microbial mat bacterial communities from Lake Vanda, McMurdo Dry Valleys, Antarctica - Oligotrophic Lake LV.19.BULKMAT1 | ecosystem: Environmental > Aquatic > Freshwater > Lake...
AGATGCGAGCGTAGCCGTTGACGTCGAGACCCACTCAGCCCTGCAGGTGGCCCGACGACTGCGCATTCGAGACGCTCGGGCCACCCGTGGACTCAGCTTAATTCGCGACCACGTTTTTCGCCGCAAACATCGAACGGCCTGACCCCCTCGACATCGCTAAAGCCTGACCCCCTCGACATCGCGACCCCCTCGACATCGCCCGGGAAAGATCCAGCGCGGATGCCGGTGGGTCTTCCGCCACGGCCGCAGGTCAGCAAGCATCCACCCCGGCAGTGGCACGTAGCGGTCCTTGTTTCCCTTGGCCTGCCGGATGAGCACGCGCTCTCCGCCCCGCAGGCCGCCCACCTCGAGGTTAACCGCTTCCCCAACCCGTAGCCCGCAGGCGTAGATCAGGCGCAACACCACGCGAAACCGCTCTTCGCGGATCACCCCGAAGAGCCGCGCCACTTCCTCCCGCGTCAGTACTTGCGGCAGGCGTTGACGATCCGGACTGCGCACCAGATCGAACAACTTCCAATCGCGCCCAAGGTGCAACCCGTAGTAAACGCGCAGCGCCGCGATTGCCGTGCGCATCGACGACGGCGAATACGCTCGCTGCTCCTTCAGATGCAATACGTGCGCTCGCACGTCCGCCTCGTCGAGACCGGCGGGATCGCCACCGACGCGACCGGCGAGTCGACGCAGAACCTTCATGTATCCAAATTGAGTAGACGCAGCGAGACTGCGCAGTTTGAGCAGCTCCGCAAAGCGGACCAGCGATTCAGAATCAGCCACCCTGGCCCTGACGGCACAGCGGGTGGCGGTCGATTTATGGGAGGACATCCCCGCCAGTAATACACCGGCTCATCCGATCGCCACGGCGTCTCTCTCCTTTCGCGTCATCCCGTCGCACCACTCCCGCATCTCTGCGCCCCGCAGCGGCTTCGTTCAACAGGCAGACCCCATCGGACCGTCCCGCGATCGATTGCATAGTAACATCCTGGATACACAGGAATCTCGTCGAGCGAAGCCACCTCGTGTCGATTCCCCTCGTGGAGACTGGCGAAAACCGGCAGATTATTCCGCACATCCAGCAGCACATTGAGGTTCACCGACGCCTGCGCTTTTTGCCAGCGCGCCCATGGAAACAACGCCAGGCTCAGTTCGATGACCGTTGTGTCCAGGGCGAACAAGTCCGCTTCCAGCCCCAATTCGGGCGGTGTTTCTCCATACATCCGCTGCGCCCGTCGCATCAGCATGCCGGCGATCTCGGCGAAGACGCGCCAGTCGCGATGCTCGTTGGCGTAAGCCAGATTTGTCCGTGTAACACGACCTCGGATACCCATGTGATAAGCCAACGCCCGACGTCCGAGCAAACAGGCCTCGATGCCGCGCAGACACTCCCGATAGGTCAGTTGCGCGAACACCATCGCGGCAAAATGATCGTAGGCACTGAGCGTACGAGAGGCCCGCGGCATCGGATAAAGCGCGGCGGAACGCGCCACCTCTGTCGCGTCCAATCCTGCCAGTATTTGGGAAAAAACCGTCGGTCCGAGGTTCATCCTGAAGGAGGAATCGCCAAAAAACCGATCTTCCAAGCCACATCGAAGACAGCATCGCGCGGGCGTTATTCACTGTAAATGAGTAATATGCGTTACTCGCTCAGCTCCTTAACTGGACAGCCGTGGGCCCGGCCCTACCAAGCAATCGCGAGGTAGCGCGGCCTCACGTCAGGATTTCCTTCACCACTCGCGCCGGTTCGACGCCCGTGAGTCGTTGGTCGAGACCCTGCGATTTGAAACTGAACTTCGAGTGGTCGAGGCCCATGCAGTGGAGCAGCGTAGCGTTGAGATCGCGCAGGCTCACGGGATCTTTCACGATGTTGTAGGAAAAATCGTCGGTCTCGCCGTAAACGAGCCCGCCCTTCACGCCGCCGCCGGCGAGCCACACGCTGAAACAGCGCGGGTGGTGATCACGGCCGTAATTGGTTTTTGTCAGCGTGCCCTGGCTGTAAACGGTGCGACCGAACTCGCCCGCCCACACGACGAGCGTGTCGTCGAGCAGCCCGCGCTGCTTGAGATCGGCGATGAGCGCGTAGCAGCCCTGGTCGGTGTCGAGGCACTGGATTTTCAGGTGCGCGGGCAGCGTGGCGTGCTGGTCCCAGCCGCGGTGGTTGATTTGCACGACGCGCACGTCGCGCTCGGCGAGACGGCGCGCGAGCAGGCAGCTCGCGGCAAACGAGCCCGGCTCCTTCACCGCCGGTCCGTAGAGATCGAGCGTGGCCTGCGACTCGTTGCTGAAGTCGGTCAGCTCAGGCACGCTCGTCTGCATCCGAAACGCCATCTCGTATTGCGCAATGCGCGTGAGCGTCTCGGGATCATTGTAGCGCGCGTGGGTGAGCTGGTTGAATTTCCCGAGCGAATCGAGCATCGCCCGCCGCACGCCGGCATCGACGCCGTTCGGATTTTCGAGAAAGAGCACCGGATCGCCCTGCGCGCGGAGCGCGACGCCGGTGTGTGACGTCGACAAAAATCCGCTGCTCCACATGCGCGTGAACAGCGCCTGTGCGGCGACCTTCGGGCAAAATTTCGGCGTGAGCACGACGAAGGCGGGCAGGTCGTTGTTCTCGCTGCCGAGGCCGTAGGACAGCCACGAGCCGAGGCTCGCTTTCCCGGGAATCTCGCTGCCTGTCATCAAAAACGTGCAGGCTGGATCGTGGTTGATGGCGTTGGTGTGCACGCTACGCACGACCGCGATCTCATCGACGATCTTCGAGGTGTAGGGCAGCAGTTCGCTCACCCACGTGCCCGCGTTGCCATGCTGCGCGAATTTGAAGATGCCGGGTGCCACGGGAAACCGCGTCTGCCCGCTCGTCATCGTCGTGATGCGCTGCCCCAGCCGAATCGACTCCGGCAAATCCTGATCGAAACGCTCCTGCAACGCGGGCTTGTAGTCGAACGTGTCGATCTGCGAGGGCCCGCCGTTCATGTGGAGATAGATGATCCGTTTCGCCTTCGGCGCGAAATGCGGGAAACCCGGGAGCGGCGGATGAATCCGCGCATCGAGCGGATTCTGCCTCGTAGTCGCACCCGCGAGGCGTGGCGCGAGGGCGCTGAGCGCGACACCGCCCATGGCCAGCCCGGCCCCGGCGAAAAACTGGCGGCGCGTGAGGTGGTTCAGATACTCGTGGACGGGCTTCATCGGAAAAGTGATCGAAAAAGTGGAAGGCGGGAAATTGGGAAAGTGGAAAACGGGAGGAACGCGGCGGCAGGGCGGAGAGCGTAAAAAAAAGTTTCCCAATTTTCCGCTTTCCCGCTTTTTCAATTTTCCGCGCCTCAGTTACGGCTCACGGTTTCGTCCAGATTGAGCAGCAGGTTGGCCACCATCGTCCATGCGGCGAATTCACCCACCAGCAGCGTGGAGTTCGGTTTCGATTCACCGTTGGTGATCACCTGGCTCGCGGCCTCGACATTTTTCGCAAAATGCGCGCGGTACTTCGCCAGCGCTTCGGCGAGCAGCGTGCGCTCGGCCGGCACCGGAGCGCGCGCCACCACGCCGCGAAACGCATGCGCAAGCCGGTCGTCGTCGTTGCTCGTGCGCAGAAGTAGGCGCTCGGCAAAGGCGCGCGCGGCCTCGAAATGCTGCACGTCGTTCATCAGCGCGAGGGCCTGTAGCGGGGTGTTGGAGCGGCCACGTTCCACACAGAAACTTTCGCGCGACGGCGCGTCGAACGTGGACATCGACGGCGCGGGCGCAGTGCGCTTCCAAAAGGAGTAGATGCTCCGCCGATAGAGCGCGGGGCCGTGGTCCTGCACGTAGGTCTTGGTGTTGCTGCCGCCGAACGCGACGGGTTCCCAGATGTTGGTCGGCTGATAGGGCCGCACCGGTGGACCGCCGAGTTCGGGCCGCAGGAGGCCGCCGAGCGCGAGCGCCTGATCACGGAGGATCTCCGCGTCGAGGCGGTGGCGCGAAGCGCGGGCGAGGAGTTTGTTTGCCGGATCGAGTTCGAGCAGCGCGGGGGAAACCGCGGCATCCTGCCGGTAGGTGCGCGAGGTCACGATGAGCCGCACGAGTTTTTTCACGTCCCAACCCGCGCGCACGAACTCGCCGGCGAGCCAGTCGAGCAGTTCGGGATGCGTCGGTGCCTCGCCCTGGACGCCGAAATCTGCCGGCGTGCGCACGAGCCCTGCACCGAAAAGCTGCTGCCAAAACCGGTTCACCGCCACGCGCGCGGTGAGCGGATGCTGCGGATCGACGATCCAGCGCGCGAGGTCGAGGCGCGAGGCGCGGGTGCCGGATTTCGCCAGCGGTGGGAGAAACGCCGGCGTACCGGGCTCCACGCGCTCGCCGGGTTTGTCGTATTGCCCGCGGATCAGCACGTGCGCGGCGAGCGGCTCCGGCAGCTCGCGCGAGATCAGCGAGGTCGGTAGCGTGATTTCGTAATGGACCTGCTCGGCGAGCAGCGCGCGCACGGCGCGAGCCTCGGGCTCCAGCGCCCCGCGCGACGGGCCGTGGATGTAGTCGCGGTGAAACTGGGCGAGGCGCTTTTTTTCCACCTCGTTCTGCTGCGTGCCCGAAACGCCGACGAGGTAAACGATATCGTGCGGCAGCGGCACATTGAGCGTGTTGCGGGCGTTGTTGCGCATGGAGCTGGTCCAGGCGGACGCCGTGAGCAACGGATCCACGGCGGCCGTTGGGCTCGTGCACGCGACGCCCACGCGATCCCACCACGCGGCACCGTCGCTCTGCGCGAGCCGCAGGCCGGTGTAGGATTTGTTCGCGGCGAGGCCGGTCGCGACGGCATCGATCTCGAGCCGTGTGTAGTCGCCCGCCGCCGGCATGGGCCCAACGACCGTGGCATCCTTCGCGATCTCAGGACCGAACGCCGCAGGGTCGCCCCAGATCAGGCGCTTGGGTTTTCCCTCGCCAATAAATTCGAGACTCACCGCTCGCGGCGGGCGCACCGGATCGGGATGCAGGTGCACAAACGCCTTGGCGGCCGTGCGCACGAGCAGCGGCACCTCGCCCGTGGAAAAATTCACCGGCCGCTCGACGCCATCCACGAGCCGCAGGGCGCGCGTGCCGCCGGCCACCGGCACACCTTCGCCACCCCGCCACTCCCCGGCGGGCGCGGGCTGGCCGAAGTTTCCGGCGCTCGGCATGTCGCCATCCTCAGCCCAGACGACTTCGTAGGTGACCGGTTTTCTCGGCGCTTTCTCCGCGGGCATCTCGGTCTCGGCCGGTTCATCCGCCTCGGCCGGCTGCTCCACGGCGGGTTTCTCCGTCGCGGGCACCTTGACGGCGAGGGCATCAGCTCGGGCCGTGAGCGCAGCCTGCAGCGGCGGCAGCGCCACCGCGATTTCCTTGAGACGCTGCTCCTGCCGCGCGTCGGCGAGCAGCACGAGTGGGCCGGGCCGCGGGATGTTGCCATCCCACACGCGGTCCGCGAGGCCCTTGAAAAACGCGCCGAACGAATAGTATTCGCGCTGCGAAATCGGATCGAACTTGTGGTCGTGGCAGGAAGCGCAGCTGGCGGTGAGCCCCAGCCAGATCGCCGCCGTGGTGTCGGCGCGGTCGGCGGTGTTGCGCATCTCGGCCTCCGCCTCGATCGAGCCGGCCTCGGCGGTGGTGAGGATGGAGCGGTTGTAACCCGTGGCGACGAGCTGATCGATGCGGGGATGCGGCAACAGGTCACCGGCGATCTGTTCAATGGTGAATTGGTCGAAGGGCAGGTTGCGGTTGAAGGCCGCCACCACCCAGTCGCGGTAGGGCCAAATCATGCGGATGTTGTCGAGGTGCAGGCCGTGGGTGTCGCCATAGCGCACCGCGTCGAGCCAGTGGCGGCCAAACTGCTCGCCGTAACGCGGCGAGGCGAGCAACCGGTCCGCCGCGCGTTCGTAGGCACCCGCCGCGGTGTCGGCGAGATAGGCATCTATCTCCTCCGGCGTCGGCGGCAGCCCGGTGAGATCGAGCGTGAGCCGGCGAAACAAAATCTCCCGCGGGGCTTCGCGTGCCAAGGCGAGCCGCTGCGACGCGAGCTTCGCGCCTACAAAACGATCCACGGGATGGTCGCGCGCGCCCGCCGCCGCCGCAGGCACCGCCGGGCGCGAGATGGGCTCGTAGGCCCAGTGATTCTGATAAACCGCGCCGTCGGCGATCCAGCGCTTGATGAGTTCGCGTTGCGCGGGTTTCAGCGACGGTTTGTGCGACTCGGGCGGCGGCATCACCTCGTCGTCGTGCGGGTTGATGATGCGCTGCCAGAGTTCGGATTTCGCGACATCGCCCGGCACGATGGCGCGGATACCCTCGCGCTCCGCCGTCGCGCCGCTCGCGAGATCGAGGCGGAGCTTAGCTTTGCGATGAGCCGCATCGGAGCCGTGGCAGGCGAAGCAGTTTTCCGCGAGGATCGGGCGGATGTGTTCGTTGAACGTCACCTGGTCCGCAGCGCGGCTGGCGAACGGGAGGAGGGCGAAAATAATCAGGCGGCAACGAAATGGCATGGCGACGGGGGGGGCGGGAAGCGACGAATCAAGACCGACTGATAGAAAACTGGATTCCGCCGGGATGGGTTTCAGGGGAGGGTGTAAACTCATGAAATCACCCCCTCCCCGTGGCCCTCAGAACCGGCCGGTGATTCCGCCGACGATTTTGGTGGGAAATTGGTAGTCGAGAATCACGCGGTCGGGATAAAGCGCATAGGTTTTCGAAACTGGCTCGGAGAAGATGTTTTCCAAATCCAGGAACACGCTCAACTTTCGCGTGAAGGCGTAGCGCGTTTTGATGCTCCAGGTGATCTTGGCTTCCTGATACGACACGAGCGAGGGATCCGTTGAATTACTTATCAGATATCTGCCACGATAAACCCCTTGCGGGCGGAGATCAAAGCCGTGGCCGCGATAGCTGATCCCGAGATTTCCGCTCGTGCTGAGAAATCCGGGCAGTGTGCCGCCGGCCGTGCTCGTCGGGCCGGTTTGAAAGGCTGAATTATTTCCCTCGGTCTCGAGTTTCGTGAAGTTCGCATAAACGCCGAAACCCTTCAGCCACCCAGGCAGGAAAGTAAGCTGCTGCTGATAGCTCACTTCGAGGCCATCGATTATGGCGGTGCCGCCATTCGCGGAGGTCGTGATCCCGTACCCTTCGTACTGTCCATCGAAGCCATTGCTCGGGCCGCCGCCAAGGAACTGGCTGCTGTCGGTGTAGATGTAATTCTTGATCCGCTTGGTGAATACGCCGACGGAAAACATTCCCTGCGGTTTGAAGTAGTACTCCAGCGTGAGGTCGAAATTGTTGGCATCTTGCGGCACCAAGTTTGGGTTGCTGATCGTTACCCGCTGCGTGTCGTCGTTGATCGTCTCGTTCGGAATGATCGAGCCAAACGCCGGTCGACCGATCCCGGTCGACCAGCTCAGCCGCGTCAACAGGCCGTTGAAGGGTTCATACTTGAAATGGATCCCCGGAAACACATTGCGGTACTGTCCTTTGTTCGTGGCCCGGCCGCCGAATTGCGCGACCGCGCGGCGCCGCGCTTCCTCGTCTGTCACCGTCCCGACCCAAGTCGCGCGACGGGTCCGTTCCGCCGGCGAAATGTAGTTCACCCCGCCCTCGCCCTGCAGTTTCGTCTGCTCCACGCGCACTCCCCCCATCGTGGAAAAAGTCCGCCCGAGCCTCACCGTCCCCATCAGATAGGCCGCGGCAATTTTCTCGGTGATCAGCCGCTGGTTTTGCAACTTGTTCTGCGCGCCAAACGCCACGTCCTCGCGCCACAACTGCGGATTCTGGTCCTGGTGCTTTGCGACCGTGTACGGGTTGGGCCACACCGGAATGCCGCCGCGGTTCTTGAAATTCCGTTCCTCGTCATCCTTGTGTAAATTGGTGGTGTCGAGGAATTGCGCCATGTTCAGATTGTCGTCGGCATTGCCGAAAACTCCGTCCCGTCCGGCGTAGTTGTAGCGCCGTGATTCGCTCCACACCTCCCGCGTCTGCTCGCGCCACAACAGGCCGGACTTCACGATCACCGGTAGCACCAGCCCCAAGTCCTTCCTCACGTCGAACTTCCCGCTGAGCACCGAATCGTAGCCGCGCTGGTCGTTCTGCGTCAGCAGCAGGGTGCCGTAGTTGTTCAGGTCATACATGTCCGGGCCCTGGGTCTGCGTGACGGTCGGCCACACCGGGTCCTTCGAGCGGTCCACGTTCCAGCCGATGTTGTTCAGCCGCATGCTGACCACGCCCTTCGGTTTACTTTCGCCTGGCGCGCGGAACTTCGGCTTGTCGTGCGAAGAATCGTACCAGTTGGCCGCATTCGAATAGGACAGCGAGTAGTCGATCTGCAGCCCGGAGAAACGATGCCGGACCGAAGGCTGGAAGACATAGGTCCGGCCGGATTTGTCGACCGTTGTAATCGAGATGTTGCTGAAAGTGCCGGCGCCGCCCGCGAAGATCCGCGTGATGTTGTCGCTGTAGTTGGGGTTAATGAATCCGCCACCGGTGCGGTTGCCGCTGGCATCGACGATCGCGAGCGCCCGTGCGGTGTATTCGAGGTTATTCGTCCGCGTGTCGCCGTTTTCGTGGAAATAGTTGTACGCCGTGTTGAACGAAATGATCGTCCGGTCGCTCCACCGATAATCCAGCTTCACGCTGCTCGCGGCACGGCTGCGCGTGGGGCCCACCACGATGCGGCGCGTCTGCCAGGTGAAAACCGGACCCGGCGTGGCGCGACGCTCGAACGCCAGCCCGGACTGGCCGCCTCCCCAAGGCAGGCTGTGCACCGTGGCGTTCACGGCGATGCCGATTTTCTTCTCGGCCCCAAGCACGTCGGAATAGCTGAAATTGATCGACGGGCCGAAACCGGGGACCGGCATTTTCCACCAGCTTGAATTGTTGTAACGCAGGGTGTGCGGCCGCGTGGCGAACCCGAGCGTGTAGTCGAACGTGCGCGGCACCGCGCGATCGAATGCACTCTTCGACACGAGATTCACACTGCCGCCAATGGACGAACCCTCCATGTCGGGTGTCGCCGCCTTGGTCACTTCGATCGTCTCGATATTGCCGAGCGAAGCCTGCTCGAACTCGAACGATCGTCCCAGCCCGCTCGATTGCGCGGACGCCATGTGCTGGCCATCCATCGTGACCGAGCTGAGCGCCGAACTTACTCCCCGAATACTTACTTGGCGGACATCGGGTCCGTTGTAGTCCGCCGTGATGCCGACCACGTGCTGCAGCAAATCGCCAATGTTTCCATCGGCGACATTGCCGAACGTGTCGGACGAAATGACATTTTTCACGTTCGGCGCCTGGCGCTGCAGGGTCTCGGCGAGCGCCGTCCCTTCGCGTTCGCCTGCCACCGTGAACTTTTCCATTTTGTAGATCGGGGACGTCAGCTCGACGTTGCGCACCACGCTTTGGCCGGGAGTGGCCACCACCCGAATTTGCTGGGAGTCCAAGCCGGTAAAACTGACCGCCAGCGTGGTCTCGCCCGCTGGTACGTTGTTCAGTTCGTAGCGTCCTTCGCGGTCGGTGATGGCGCTTTGCCGAGTGCCCGTCACGAGTACCACCGCACCGTTCAAATAGGAACCGGTCGCCGCGTTGCTCACCTGGCCGCTGATCGTGGCGCCGCTCTTCGTCTGAGCGACCGCGAGGCAGGTTCCGAGCATGAGTAGGACGACTACACGAGCGCAGTGCAGAAAAACCTGGCAGCGGCCGGAGTGGGACTGCGGATGGAATGTGCGGGAGAGCGAAGACAGGAAACTCATGGGGTTGGAGCGAGCCGACTGGGGATTACTGAATTGGGGTAAGCACTTGACTGTGTCGGCACCGGTTGATTCGACACAAGACAAAGGTTAATCAGGGCGCGGCCGAGGGGGTCAGCTTTAAGTTTTTCAGTGAGTGCGTGAATCTGCAATTGATCCGGGCTGCGCTGGTGGCGGAAGGCACTGACGTATTGGCTGACGGCGACCGCGCTACCCATGTGGCGCTGATCTGTCAGCCAACGGTTGCTCGCTTGGGTCGAGTGCTGGAGGTGAACGGCAACCGCGATTTTCCAGGGAGCTGATTTTCGTCCATCGGAGCAGTTGCTCACACTTTTTCCCAGCTGACGGAGCGCGACATCGAGCGCGCCTTGCCAGCGGGTCACGGCCAC
>Ga0163144_10031466_pt1 | contig 10114 bp, 11 predicted proteins | sample OliLak19BULKMAT1_FD_123175 | JGI IMG/M metagenome (GOLD analysis project Ga0163144, IMG submission 123175) | Freshwater microbial mat bacterial communities from Lake Vanda, McMurdo Dry Valleys, Antarctica - Oligotrophic Lake LV.19.BULKMAT1 | ecosystem: Environmental > Aquatic > Freshwater >...
CTCGAGATCAAGATCGGCGAGCTGCGTGAGATCACCGACTGGCAGAAGCCGATCTTCGTCAAGGTCGGCGCCACGCGCACGTACTACGACGTGCAGCTCGCCGTGAAGGCCGGCGCCGACGTGATCGTCGTCGACGGGATGCAGGGCGGCACCGCTGCCACCCAGGACGTCTTCATCGAGCACGTCGGGATCCCGACCCTGTGCGCGATCCCGCTTGCCGTGCAGGCGCTGCAGGAGCTCGGTCTCCACCGCGAGGTGCAGCTGATCGTCTCCGGCGGGATCCGCAGCGGCGCTGACGTGGCGAAGGCGCTCGCTCTCGGAGCCGATGCAGTCTCGATCGGCACGGCAGCGTTGATCGCGATGGGCGACAACAGCCCCGATTACGAGGCCGACTACCAGAAGATCGGGAGCTCGGCCGGCTACTACGACGACTGGCAGGCCGGCCGCGACCCGACCGGGATCTCGACCCAGGACGACGAGCTCGCGGCGCGCTTCGACCCCGAGCTCGGGGGTCGCCGGGTTGCGAACTACCTCCGCGTGCTCACGCTCGAGACGCAGACGCTTGCGCGCGCCTGCGGCAAGTCACACGTCCACAATCTCGAGCCGGAGGACCTCGTGGCGCTGACGATCGAGGCAGCTGCCATGGCCCGCGTGCCGCTCGCCGGAACGAACTGGATCCCGGGTCTGACCGAGTCGCTCTAACGCGAAGGGCCGGGTGTTGCCCCAGCCCTTCGTCGATCTCCAGATCTTCGCGCTGACGGTCTACCAGGGGCCGATGTACGACCCTTCCGCGCCGCCGAGCAGGAGCGCCACGACGATCACGATGCAGACGACGGAGAGAATGAGCATGAACGGTGCGACCCGCCTGTCGTTCGTCTGCTCCGGCGGGAACTCGATCTGCTTGTTGGCCATGGGTCGCTCCTACTCGTTCGTCGGGATGGGTTCGTGCATGCGGGTGAGCATGCCTTGCTTCAGGAGTCGGGCCTCATGCTCCTTCATCCGTTCGGTCTCCTGCCGCACCCAGCCGATCATCGCTGCGAAGAAGAGGATGATCCCGAGCGCCGTCATGATGTAGGTGCCCGTCGAGTTCGCTCCGCCAAACGCCCAGAAGTCGGCGACGTCCGGGCCCCATGCGTCGTAGGGAAATGCGTCGAACATGTACGCCTCCTCTCTAGCTCTCGGCGCCGACGCCGGCAGGCGCCTTGCCGTAGGACGACCGGTCGTATGCGTCGATCAGGATCGGTACCGCATCCTCGATCTCGCCGTCCGGACTGACGATCCGTTCGCGTACCGAGGCGAATTCGGGGAAGAAGTCTTGCTCGAACTCTGCCATGTCGAGACCCTCGAGCTCGACGACCGGCGGCACGCGCAGAAGGTTCAGCTTCTTGAGCGCGAGGCTCGCGAAGTACCCCGGCAGGAAGGCCAGCGGGATGAACGTCATGATCCCGATCAGCTGACCACCGAGCGAGGTCTCGACGTTGTTGATCCCGGTCGGATAGCCGCCGGCGAAGATTCCTACGAGGAGCACCCCGTAGAAGCCGGTGACGCCGTGCACCGCAACTGCGCCGACCGCATCGTCGAGCCGCAGGCGCTCCTCGATGAACTTCCCGGCCCAGACCGCGACGATCGCGCCGGAGATCGAGAGGAGATACGCCAACGATGGGTGGTAGACGTCCGCGCCTGCCGAAACGGCGATGACACCGGCGAGGCCGCCCGAGAGCGTCCAGAACGGATCGCCCTTGCTCGCAAACCAGCCGCCCGTGAACCCTCCCGCGAACCCGATCGTGATTACCATGGCGATCGCGCCGAGCGTTGTCGGGGAGAGGTAGATGTTGAGCCAGCCGGGGAAGATGGTCGACTGGATCACGAGGCACGCTGCGTAGAAGCCGTAGAAGCCGGTGAAGATGAGCATCAACCCCAGCAGCGTAAGGTGCTGGTTGTGGCCTCTGAAGGTCCTGGCTCTGCCCTTGATGTCGTATTTCCCGATGCGTGGCCCGAGGTTGATGAGCACGCCGAGCGTGAAGAAGCCGGCGACGCCGTGCACGACGCCCGAGGCGATCGCGTCATGGAAGCCGAAGCGCGTCGTCAGCCAGCCGCCGGCGCTCCAACCCCACGCCGCGTCGAGGATCCAGACGAACGAGCCGAGCAGGACGGTGAGGATCAGGTACGCCGAGAGGCGGATGCGCTCGATCAGGGCGCCCGACATGATCGAGCCGGTCGTCCACGAGAAGAGCAGGAAGGCGAGGAAGAAGACACCGCTGATGTGATCCTGGAGGTTCGGGCCGCTCGCCGCACTCCACGGCGCGGTGAGGCCGCAGAAGCCGGGGAACGCATCGGGGCTCGCGTGACCACTCTTCGGCCAGCCTTCCTCCATGCAGCCGTAGATGTACCAGCCGAAGTAGTAGAAGGTCGGCGTCACGACGGCGATCGTGAGGATGTTCTTCATCGCCGTCGACATCACGTTCTTGCGCCGCGCCGCGCCTGCCTCGTAGGCCATGAAGCCGGCATGGATCAGCCACATCACGACGACGGTCCAGAAGTAGAATGTCTCGGCGAGGATCTGCGAGTCGAGCTTGACCTGATCCTGCAACGCCTTGATGTCTGACGCTGTGTCAGCCAGCAGGTTGAACACGGACATGAGCATGCACGCCTCCTACGCCGAACAGGGCACGGTGGCGAGAGCGTACGAGGCGTCGACGTGCCGTTCCATGTCAGAGGCAGCCGGAATTCGACGTTCCCATGTGTGCACTTGCTACATGGCGCACCTGGCCGATCTAGCGGCCGTCGTCGACGATCTGGCCCGTCTCGGCATCGACGAGGATCGTCTGGGAGGTGATCGGCTTGCGCGGTGGCCCCGTGTAGAACGAGACGATCCAGGTTCCGCGCGGCGGGATCCCCTGATTCAGGTAGCGGACGAGAACGTTCTCTCCCTTGATGATCGCGACGTCCTCGGCGGCAGCGATCGCCTCCTCCTTGCTCAGCGCGTCGTTGCCTCCGCCGCCGCACGCTCGCGCAGAGACGCCGGCGACCGCGAGCACGACAGCGATCACCGCGATGCGCCCGAGGGTGCTGTCGCGGAGGTCGCGGCTACGCGGCTGCGGCTCGTCGTTGTCGGATGAAGGCGTAGACACGGAGGATCACGTAGCCGACGAAGTGGGTCATGAAGACGAGTAGCAGCCACCAGCTCCACCAGAGAAAGTGGGGCCTCGGCTCCATCTCGCGCAGTTCGATCACGGTCAGGTAGAGCGCCACGCCCAGGGTGAGGAGCATCAGTAGCGGTGCGGCCTGGAGGAGCAGAAGGATCAGCACGCGACCATCCTCCGGTACAGCGGGCCGCGGCGCAAGTCGCGACCGCTCGCTAGCTCCAGGGATACGGCGAGTTCGAGACCGGGTGCAGGTCGCCGGTCGCGAAGCGCTCGAAGCGGAACGGTGTCAGGAGCGGCGCCGAGTCGCCGCACATGACCCGGGCGACCTCGCGGCCGACACCGATCATCTTGTAGCCGTGGTTCGAGTCGAGGATTCCGTACACGTTTGGCTTCAGGTAGTCGAAGACCGGGAAGTTGTCCGCAGTGAACGAGCCCACACCGCCGGAGCGGGCCTGCTTGTACAGCGGTCGACAGCCCTCGAACCGGCTCATTGCGTGCGAGAGAGCGGCGCACCACATGTCGGGGAACTCGTCGTCCACGTTCGTGGTGGAGGGGTACGGATCGAGCTCGATGTCGCCGTCGACCGTGAGTGGCGAGGCGCCACCCTGGACGCCGTGGCGGTCGCGCTTGTAGTAGATGCCCCAGAGCTCATCCGTGATCAGCTTGCCCTCGTCGGTGGTGAGGGGGGCGTCCGTGTCGAGGTGGATCACCGGAGGTGCGCTGCCGTCCGCCAGGTCGAACATGAGCGGATCGACCGTGATCTCGCCCTCCTGCAGGTTCCAGTACGTCCACATCGGCTGGTCGCGCGCGACATCGCCGGAGGGCGTGTGGATGTCGATCGTCATCGGCAGGCCGAGCATGCCCCAGAAGTGCTTGGCCCACGGGCCGGGCGCGATCACGACCTGCTCGCCGACGGTGATGCTGCCCTTGTCCGTCTTGACGGCGGTCACGGTGTCGTCGTCGCCGAGCTCGAAGCCGGTCACCTCGACGTAGGAGTGGATCTGGACGTTCTCCTCGAGGCACTTGTCGCGGAGGCCCATCACGGACTCGACGTTGAAGGCGAAGCCACCCTGGTGCTCGTGGAGGCAGATCGTCACGCCCTTTGCCCGCCAGTCCGGGAACAGCTCCTTCATGTGCGCGTCGACGTCGGCCTCACCGACGTACAGGCTCGAGTTGTAGCCGATGCGCTGATGCCGCTCGAAGACTGCGCTGAGATCGCTCTCCTGCACCTGCGGGCCGAGCGCGATGTAGCCGACGCTGTTGTAGTGATAGGCGGCCGGATCGGACTCCCACACCTCGACGCAGGCCTGCATGAGCTCGCTCATCGCGGGCTGGAAGTAGTTGTTGCGGACGACGCCGCACGCGATGCCGGTGGCGCCGGCACCCGGAGTCGCCTTCTCGAGCACGGCGATGTCTGCGCCGGAGCCGATGCCGCGCTGCCGGAGCTCGACGGCAAGGTGGTAGGCCGTCGACAGGCCGTGCATGCCGGCGCCGATGATGACGAAGCGGGACGAAGCAGGTATCATGTGAATTGCCTCCCGGGCAATGGCATGTCAAAATAGACTTCAAGGAGCATAGCATGGCTCGTACGGGTCAACCAGCCGTCCGCCACGTCGCCGCCGTCGAGCGTGCGTTTGCGGTGCTCGATGCGCTGTCGGACGGCGGCGAGCTCGGCACGAACGAGATCGCGCGGCGCACCGGAATCAACGCCAGCACCGTCTCGCGCCTTCTCGCGACGCTCGCCTCGGCCCGGTTCGTCGAGCACGTGCCGGAGAGCGGCCGGTACCGCCTCTCGCTGCGGCTGATCGAGCTCGGCAACGCCGTGCTCGGGCGCCTCGATCTGCGGTCGCTCGCCCGGCCGCACCTGCAGGCACTCGTGCGGGAGACGGGCGAGACAGCGACACTCTCCGCCCCGGGAGAGCACGACGCGATCACGATCGACTTCGCTCACAGCTCGTCGGTCGTGCAGAGTGTCGCGCAACTCGGCCGGCCGAGCGTCGGCCACGCTACTGCCGCGGGGAAGGTGCTGCTCGCGTTCGGGGAAATCGAGCTGCCTTCCGAGCCGTTCGCTGCGTTCACGCCTCGGACGATCACCAGGCGCTCGGAGCTCGAGGGAGAACTCGACAGGACTCGCAGGAACGGCTACGCGAAGGCGCGCGAGGAGCGTGAGGAAGGGCTCGCTGCCATCGCAGCCCCCGTCCTCGACAGTCGCCACGATCTCGCCGGCATCATCGGCGTTCAGGGCCCGGCATCGCGGTTTGACGTGGAGGCGATGCGTGTCGCGTCCGGCTCACTGATCGCACACGCGACCGCTCTCTCCCACGCGCTCGGCGGCCCGCGCGCGTGACGCGGCCCGCTGCGCTGTCGACCCATCCGCGACCGTCTCGAGCTCTGAGCCTGGATCCACCGTTTTGCGTGATCGCGAGCCCGACGAGATGCAACGCCCGCGCAAAACGGTGGATCCAGGCTTAGCCCGGGAGCCAGACGAGGCACGTCGCCCTGTCCCTGATCTTCTTCGCAAGCTTCGCGTAGGTGCGCCGCTTGAGGCGCTCGCGGTCGGGTCCGACGACGAGGAGACCCGGTGTACGTTCGGCGACGAGCTCGAGGAGGGCGTCGACCGGGCGTGGGCTGCAGAGCCGGAGTCGCTCCACTTCGACGGCCAACGAGTGCGCGAGGTCGGCGGGTGCGCGGAGAGCGTCCTCGACGCCAGGACGCTCGACGTACTCGTATCTCATGGCGAGCGAGATCGGCCCGAGCGGGACTTCGGCGACGTTGACGACGATCAGCTTCTGTCCCGACTCGACGGCGGCATCGACCGCGAGCGTCGTTGCCTCCGCGTCGAACGGCACGTCGAACGTGACGAGCATGACGGGGCGGCTGCCCGAGACGCGTGGGATATCCGCGGACGTCCGGGTGCGCTTCGTGCCGAGCACGCGCTACTCGGGCCGGAGCTTCCAGCTCTTCGCGCTGTTTCGCATGTGCGTGGTGGCTCGCCTCCGGAGTTGAGGGATCACGAGTAGACCCCAGGCCATCACGAGCACGAACAGGAGGAATGCGAACTGGAGACCCTCGATGACCGCCAGGGGAATCAGTACGGCCGCGAGCAGTAAGGGTGGCCCGAGCGCGATCAGCCGATAGCGGTGGATACCGCGGATGAGATCGTCGTAGTCCGCCGACGGGATCTGTTTCGTGTCCCACGTCTTCCCGCACGAATCGCACGTCCAGCGATCGCCGTATGCGATGTCGGTGACGGCGTTGCAGTCGCAGGTGATCGTGATCATCGGGGTGCGCATTTCGCGATCGTAGCGAGAGCGGGTCCGCGACCGAACGACCGGCGGAGACTTGGAATCGTCCGCGTGTCGTGTTAGGTTCGACCACGAGCGGCTCAGCGCTTGTCCGTGGGCCCGACAATTACCGACGGAGGTCGACCGTGGCGACAGCAGTAGTCCAGGAACAGCAGCTTCTCAAGACGCTTCGTTGGTATGACGGCTTTGTGATCGCGCTCGCGAACCCGGGGTTCCTGCTCGGCTCGCTCGGTTATACCGTCGGTGACCTCGGAGGTTGGGGTGCGGCGCTCCTCTGGGGTATCTCCGCCGCTGTCGCGGTGTTCATCAACACGATCTACTCCGAGCTTGCGACGATGTTCCCCGACAAGTCGGGTGGCATTGCGCTCTACGCTCACGAGGCCTGGCGCAAGTACACGACGCTCATCGGTCCGATCGCGACGTTCGGGTACTGGATTGGTTGGTCGGTCGTGCTGTCCGTGTTCGGGCTCTTCATCGGCTCGATCATCCAGGGGGCATGGTTCGCCGGCGAGCCCGGCGGCAGCTACCTGGCAGGTGACGGGTACTTCTCGATGTTTGGTCTCACGGAGGTCGGGCTGCCCGCGCTGATCGCGATCGGGCTCATTCTTGCGGTCTGGGTCTTCAACGTCTACGGCGCGCGCGTCGGTGTCACGTTCGGGTACGCCGCGGGCATCCTGCTGATGATCCCGCTCTTCGTGATGATGATCCTGCCGTTCCTGAACGGAAGCTTCGACAGCGACAACCTGACGAACAAGCTCGGCGATCCGGGACAGGCGTGGGGTGGCCTCCAGCTCGCATTGGTGTGGTTGTGGCTGATGTCCTGGTCGGCGTGGGGAGTCGACGTATGTGCGACGTTCGCGCCCGAGTACAAGGACACGGTGCGCGACACGAAGCTCGCGCTCCGCTCGGCGGCGCTGTTCTCGCTCGTGGTCTACATCATGCTCCCGATCGCCTTCGTGGGCGGTGCCGGGCCGGAGGTCGTCGCCAACTTCGACTACGTGGGAGGGATGCTGAGTATCCTCGGCACCGACTCGGAACTCGTCAAGGATCTGCTCGTCGTCTGCCTCGTCGCGAGCTTCGTGATCAGTATGAACACGGCGACCGCCGACGGAGGACGTGCGCTCTTCGGCATCTCGCGGGACGGGATGACGGTCAAGCAACTAGGGACGCTGAATCGCTACCATGTCCCCGGGAACGGGATGACCGTCGACATGGTGATCAACATCCTGTTCGTCCTCCTCGTCGGCAACATCTTCGGTATCCTCGCGGCGTCGAACCTCGGCTACGTGCTCGCGCACATGTTCGCGCTGTCGGGGTTCGTGCTCCTCCGCAGGGATCGGCCGAACTGGCCACGCCCGATCAAGCTCGGCGCGATCTGGACGCCGATCGCCGGCATTCTCGCGGTCTGGTGCCTGGTCCTCACGATCGTCGGGTTCGGCTGGTTCCAGACGGCCGCCGGCGGCTACGGCGGCACCAAGGAGAAAGTGATCGGCCTCAGTGTGCTCGCGATCAGCCTGCTGCTGTTCTTCTTCCGGCGGCTCGTGCAGGACAGGGAGCGGATCCACTGGCGTGAGGACACCCCGCTGATGCCGGAGACGACCCCGGTCTCGACGGGCGCACCCGGCGCCTGACGGCGGCTTCCCCGTATTCGGCCGGCGAGGCCCTGCGACGCAGGGCTTCGCCGGCCGTCACAATCAGGTCATGAGCACCGACGCGCCGCCTCCCCGGGAATTCGATATCACGCTTCCCGAGGCGTTCGCGCCGGGCGCGCTCGAGGGCCTCGGAGACTCCGCCTTCGACGAAATCCCGAGCAACGAGCCGATCGACATCGGCGACCTCGGCGGCGATCCGGCGATCGCATTCCGCCGCACGCTCGGAATGTTCGCGACCGGGGTCACGGTGTTGACGACCCGGGTCGGGGAGAAGGCGCACGGAATGACCGCGAACGCGTTCATGTCAGTGTCGCTGCGACCACCGCTCGTGCTGATCTCGCTCGATCGCCGCACCCGGTTGTGCGGCATGCTGCACGAGGGAAGCCGGTTCGGCGTCAGCGTGCTCGCGCAGAGGCAATGGGAGCTCTCGGACACCTACGCGCGTTCTGCGAGGGACGGCGTCGAACCGGAATTCGTCGTGATTCGGGAGACGCCGCTCGTCCAGGACGCACTGGCACATCTCGTTGCCCGCGTCGTTCGGAGCTACTGGGGTGGTGACCACTCGCTCTTCCTCGGCCACGTCGAGTACGCCCGCTACGGCGAGGGCGAGCCACTGCTGTTCCACGGTGGACGCTACGAGCGGATGCTCGGAGACTCGGAGCTCTTCGCGCGCCTTCCGCCGGAGCTCCTAGACCAGATCTTGCTCCGGGGCAGCGAGGTGAAATACGGCGAGGGCGAGAAGCTCATGGAGCGGGGTGAGATGTCCGACACGATGATGCTCGTTGCGCAGGGAAGCGTCCGCGTCGAGCGGCCTGGGCGTTCGCTGACCCTCGGAGTCGGTGCCCTGATCGGCGAGATAGAGGTGCTCGACCCGGGCTCCGGGCGGACGGCCACGGTCACCGCCGAGACCGATACGACGTGCATCGTCGTGAGGCGCTCCGAACTGCTCGAAGGGCTTACGGAAGACCCTCGGGCTTCTATTGCGCTGCTCGGGATTCTCGCGAGCCGGTTCCGCGAGGAGGGCTGAGGGGGGATCGCGATTGAAAAGCGTATCGCAATCCCCCCTCAGCCATGCTTGCTGCCGCGCTGCGCGCGGATCCTGAAGAGGCCCGCCCGCGGGCCACGTTCCCCGAACGGGTCGAGCAGTCGTTCCGCGTCTCAGTCGATGTCAGGGAGCGACGAGAGCCACGGCGTGCGGTAACCCGTCTCGTCCCAGAGCACGGGAAAGAACGCCTCGTCGAGTGAGAGGTCGCCCTGCCGCCTGTAGCGCGAGTAGATGAGATCGACGCGGCCTCGGATGAAGAGCGTGGACGGCTGGAGTGCGGGTCAGGACGACCCGGGCTCCTCTGCCTCTGCCTTGGCGGCTTCGGCGAGGAGCCGCTCGGCGAGCTCACGCTTCGCGACGGCATCGAGCTTCCTCACCTCGTTCTCGACGGCTCGCCGGTTGTAGCTCTGGTTCCAGTAGTCGAGCGCCTCGAAGCCGAGGAGTGCCGTCTTGCCGACGAACTGCCGCAGTACCTCGTTCGTCGGTCCCATCACCCAGCCGGCCTTGGCGTCGCGCAGGTAGCGCTCGAGTTCCATGTCGCGCTTGTAGCCGGAGCCACCGCAGGCGTGCAACATCGTGTCGACGACAGTCGACGCGTTCTGCGCGGCGACGAACTTGATCTGCCAGGCCCAGTGGCGGAACCTCCTGCGGGCTTGCTCGCCCGGCTCGATCCTCTTCGTATTGTTCGCGGTCGCCTGGTCGAATGCCTGGGCGACCGAGTACACGAACAGGCGTGAGCCGTTCGTCTCCATGATCGCCTGACCGACGGAGTCCTGGATCGAAGGGTAGTCGGCGACGCGCAGGCCGACGTCGGCGTGGCGCCTGCGTGTCGTATGCCGCTTGGCGATGTCGATCGCACCGAGCGCCAGACCGTTCCAGCACGCCGACGAGCCGACCAGGAACGAAGGGTCGACAGCCTCGTCGTTCGAGACGGCACCGTCGCCTTCCGGGCCTACGAGCTGCGTC
>Ga0163144_10031467_pt1 | contig 10113 bp, 9 predicted proteins | sample OliLak19BULKMAT1_FD_123175 | JGI IMG/M metagenome (GOLD analysis project Ga0163144, IMG submission 123175) | Freshwater microbial mat bacterial communities from Lake Vanda, McMurdo Dry Valleys, Antarctica - Oligotrophic Lake LV.19.BULKMAT1 | ecosystem: Environmental > Aquatic > Freshwater > Lake...
ATGGATGACAAACAAAATCAAGGCGTTGTACCAAAACTCTAAATGAAGTGAGAATAGAAAATTGGTCAAGAGTGTCGAGGTGATGAGAGTGAAAAAAAATCCAATCGTGTGGGCCGCCCGGAGCAATTGAATGGTTCTGGCTTTTGCCACAGAGAAAATATTTGAGGTTAAAAACAAGGCATAAATACCAATTCCAAACAGACCAAGGATGAACAGGCGACTGAAAATATTGTCTGGAGGCAAGAGGAAGTAAAAGAGCGCGACAGCGACACTGTATACAGCTGGAAACGGTATGATGGTAAACCACTCCACTCCGTATAAATCATCATACAAAGCCCAGGCAGAAACTAAGTAGGAGAAAATGAAAAACACAAACATTCCAATGTAGCGATACTCAAGAGCAAAGTATTGAATACCTAACAAAGCAAGGGAAAGAACAACAGAGCTAATGATGAATTTTTCTCGACGTCGCATGGAAGTATTATAGATCGTAGAACGCACTTTGACTATTCAATTTCCGACTTCCCCACTGCTGTATGGTACACTTCCTCGACATCGTCCAACTCTTGCAGTAACTCCTCAAACTCTTCGATCTGAGTGAGCAGCTCTTGGTTTTCCACCTCTAGTGGGATCTTGACAGTGTATCCATCGTTGTGAGTCCAATCAAACATAAACATGACGCTGCCTGGTCCACCAAGTGATCCTCCAGCTTTTGAAAAGGTACTGCGAACTTCTGAAGCCGTTCGCATTTTGTTATCCGTGATCGCGACCACGATGAATCCCACTCCTTGTGGACCATACCCTTCATACACCACTTCTTCTAAAAAACCTCCCTTACCCACTCCTAAAGCTCGATCAATCGCTCTTTTTACATTTTCTCCGGGCATGTTTGCTGCTCTAGCTTTCTCAACTGCTAGACGCAAAGTTGGGTTTTGGTTTGGATCTCCATTGTTTCCCCCTTCTTTTACAGCGATACGGATATTCTTGCTCAACTGACTAAATGATTTGCCTCTTTTCGCGTCGAGGGCTCCTTTTTTATGACGAATAGTCGCCCATTTACTGTGACCAGACATATATCCTCCATTACTCCTCGACGACCTTGACTAACACATCTGGCGGCAAAGCCTCTGCTAAATCGTCATCATCCTCTATCTCAATATCTTTTTCCACGATCGTCAGGACATCGTCTGTATCGATCATGTCTGATACCAAAATATCTTCATCTGCATCAGCCTGAGCCGACCGATTGTACATTGGAAAAGAGGGAACATGTTTGTTTTCGGGTGACTGAGATTTCTCTTTGATAAACACTGTACATTCTTGTTTCGAGACTGAGCGTATCACACAGGCATACTCATTACCGGTTTTGATTAGTTGTGAAAGATGCACTGATATATCTTCTGGCAGTGAACCGATATACTCGTGTCCTTGTGTCAGCACTGTGACATATCTGCCTTTAGGTTTGAGTACGCAACTACTCGCCACGGATAACTCAGACAGGACACTTGCCCCTGCCAATCGACCCAAGGAGACGATCTTTGTCTTGCCAGGTTCCTCTACAAAATCTTCAAAGGCATCCACCTGCTTTTGCTTTATCTCCCCTTTTTGCTTAATGAGAATCAGATACTTTTTAGCGATAGGATTGAGACGTTCCTTTTCCAACACCCTTTCATAGACTTCTTTTGCTTTATTTTTTTTATTCAGTTGAAGATAACAAAACCCAACTCTATTTAAAGTGGATACGTGGTCTGGATTATCTTTGAGGATTTCAAGATTGGTTTCCAGCGCCGACTCCCAATCACCTTTTTTGACTAAATCGATTGATTTTTTTTGAAGGATAAGCAGTTGATTCATGATGCCTCTTAGGTTGTTTTTTGTATGTAGTGATTTCTGGAAATGGTACGTTGAAGCCAATCAAAAGTCAATGACAGTTTTTTAGTGAACAAAATGCTCAAAATAGAACCATTTATCAAGCTATTTAACTATAAACAGATACTTGATTTAATAAATACTTTCAAGATCTTTCCCTAAGAAAAGGACTATGTCACTACGATACGTTTCAGCAATTTTTTCGTCGGTCACTGTCTCGATCGAATTTGGAAAAAATACCTTCACACTGTCGCGCTCTTGTGTACTTAAAACATTGGGATCTGTATAGACAATTTTTGAGTGCGTCAATGATTGGTTTTTATCGCTAGAGACATGGATCACCGCAAACCCGTACGCATCCAAAATGCCAGCAAGATCATTTGCAAAACCATTGATATCTGTAGAATTCACGATCGCGACAGTTGGTGCCCTTTTTTTAATATGAACATTTGAAAAATGATTTTTGGCAGTATTGAGTGCTTCAGAAACTGAACGATCCTGTAACACTTCTGGACTTAAAAAGTACATTTTCTTTTGATTTGTTTCTCTCAATGCCAGCCAAATGTGGTAACGATCGATGAGTGAAAGAGAGCTTTTAAACTTGACTTGATTCCAAGGTGAAAATGATGCTATCAGACTCTGAGGAGTATCCAATCTTAAGTCTGAACTGTACTCAATATAATGGACGCCCAAAAAACCCATCCGATATGCCAGCAATGCTGAAAGATAGTTACTTCTTTTCTCCATTTTATAGAGCTGATACAACGCATCAGTACGAAATGATCCGTACTCGCCCAATGCTGAGATCACCTGTTCGTCAGACAATGGAAGCATAGATACCTCTCCTTCATCTTTTCTGATTGATAACAATGTCAAACTATGATGAATGGTATTATCCTGCTTTTTAGTGACCAAAATCACATTCAGAGGTTCTGATGGATCCCATGTAGACTTAAACTGTACAATCACATAAAAAATGCTGAGGATCACTATACTTGAGGAAATAAGAAGGATAAAAAACCGAAGAAAATACGAATACACGCTTTTGCCCACCCCCATCTTTCTAGAATTGGACACTTTTTTTACTCGATTTTGTGGGCTGTGAGAATGAGAAGATTTGACTCTCGGTTTGAAAGCTCTTGAGCTGGGCAGTTTCTTCATACGAGTTAAGTATAGCTTGTTTTAAAAGGAGTGGTACTAGAACGATGGGTATGTAGGTGTACCCATATTCTGCCTTTTTTTGGAAAAAACTTCTCGTTTCTTATCACTTAAGAGATAAGAAATTCTAAACTTTGCTGTAAATCCTTCGTCAACGGCGCCTCGATCTTCACTTCGCCTTTTGTTCGGTAATATTGAAAAGCGATCGACTTTGCATGTAAAAAATGTCTTGGACACCAGTATTGATCAATCGATCTTCTTTTCTTTCCTGAGTACATTTCGTCGCCAACTATCGGATGATGAATATGAGAGAGATGCACCCGTATTTGATGGGTGCGACCGGTCTTTGGATGCAACTCAACGAGAGAAAAACCTTGATAAATTTTAGTCAATTTTTTGAAATTTTTTGTTTTACCCGCCAAAGCTTTAGCGACGGAGGGGTTACCATTTTCTAACGAATCACGAAACGTTAAGTCTTGCTGCTTCATTGTGTAGATAATTTTTTCAGCATCGATGTGTGGGTAGTAGGAAAGCACGTGATACTGAGTGACACTTTCTTTGCCGTTTTCGTGGACGGTGAATTGAGCGTGATTGCCAGTCTGTCTGCCTATTGGTAAATCGATCTCACCATGTTCTGGTTGAAACTTTCCATGGGCCAACGCTAGGTAGGTTTTCTTTGTCAATCTTTTTTTGAACTGAGAGAGCACATGCACTAGCGAAGCGGGATGTTTGGCGATAAGCAGGACGCCAGAAGTTTCTTTGTCTAACCGGTGAGCAATCCCCCCGCGAGCTCTAAATATCTCATCCGGCTCACCAAATTCTGTCACCTCCGGATACTCTTTCTTTAAATTACTAATCTCCTCTAACGTACAACTTACCCTCGACAACTTACCGGTATTTATCACCCAATCCTGTATCGTAGATTCCGACACTGTATGCGCTCGATTCACGACGATTCCACTGGGTTTATTGATCGCAAAGATATCGTCATCTTCGTACAGAATTTCAATATTGGGAAAAAGTAGCATGTCCATGCCTGTATTCTAACCTACTTACGGTGCTACTTCCAACCACTGATAAAATGGCCTCGTCATACGAGCAGGGATATTTCGCACCAAATCAGGTCGGTATCTGAAGAGTTCGACTGGATTGCGAGCATTTAAGAAGTCTGCATCAGTCGCGCCATCACGGAAGTCTCGGTTGAGATTTACCCCGCTCAAGGCTGCAAAGATCCCTTCTCCCACGAATTTACAGTCACCGTTGCCATCACTGGCGACCGTCATCGTCCCGTCAGCGACGAAGACTCCTGCCACACGAGCTGTGGTACTTTCAGGGTCAGACTGACAGACAGTCGAAGTATATGTGATATTGCCATTCACGATAAAGGCGAGGAAGCCGCCTTGTGCGACGCTGATTGTATTGTTCACAGTCAGATCGCCATTCACGAAGACGACGATACTTTCGTTACTCCCGACCGACCATGCACTATTGATCGCCAGGTTCCCATTTCGGTAGTGGGCGCGACCGTTTGATGGAGCGGAACTCGGTTTGCTTGACGGTGAGTTGATATCATTCGTTGGAGTGATGCCCATACTATAGAGTCGGTAAAAATAATCATAATTTTCCAGTAATGCATCGGTCGTGGTACCCACGACACGATAGTTACGAGCGTCTTCATCGATATTACTTGTCTGATTGCCTGCTGTGAGGGACACGTCGATCGATCCCCCACCAGTGATCACCCCACCTGAACTATCAGCCGTATCAGTGTCGTTCAGCAAGTTGAGATATGGCAAACATGTGCCAAAACAGGTGTCAGGGATCTTCGATTGGACTGCTAGCGATGAAGTCGTACGACCACCATAGACTGTGCCTCCAATCGTCTGCCACCACGGATCACGAATATCTTTGGATTGGTAGTAAAAGACCACACCTGCCTGAGGAGAATCTATTCCGCTATAGCTACAGCCAGTGGGACAACCACACGTGGCGTCTGCGGCAGCGTTTTCAAATTCGACGACATTTTGACCAGTGGTAGAGACAGGCACTAAGACGGAAAAAGTCCCATCGGAGTTGAGCGTCCCCGGATAATCAGTCCCACTTCTTCGAGCGGTGATCACATCTCCGGATTCTGGAGTGTAAGCGACCGCCGCAAATGGAGAGATACACAATCCGCCTGATAGTCCTGCAGCTCCATCATCCTTACGAATCTCTCCGGTGATGCTGTCAGCTAAATTGAAATACCTCCAACTCGTCCATGTTCCATTCTTATCTGTACAAGTGTTGTTTTGATGACGTGCGCGCCACTGGAATCGGTTGTAGTTGCCATAACTGGAAGCACTGATGTGGAAGGTGTAATTGATGAGAGTGTTATTCGCGACATTCGTCCCGATCGTGACGCACCTTGCTTGACTGTTGGAACAGTTCGTACCCGCTGGATACACCTCAATGTGCGTGTAGTAGGGATCGTAGACATTGTTTGACTGGGTTCGAACTTGTAGAGGTACCGCTTTCGTTGGCTGACCACCGCTGGTCGAGTCAGTCGCCAAAACTTGAGCATCATCAGCAGGAGACATCAGTGTGGGTGCACCGACGGTTTGATCATCAGTCGCAGCACACACTCCCCCACATCCATCGGCTTGTCCACACAGCTCACCAGTACAATCAGGCACACACGCTGCACCGTCTGGCTCGACATACACCCATCCATACGCCACTACACTTGCTTGATTACAGGAATTGATCGCATACACATTTATACCGTAATGATTTCCAGGGACAAATTGATAGGTCAAAAAATTATTCCCAACATTCAAATTACAATAATCCAGTGGGAACATCCCAGTGCACGCACCCGCCTGCATCGATGGTACACTTCCACCTGTCGCAAACCCATCGCGAAAATCATCCACAAACACCGCGTATCGCACCGCATTTTGCGTCGGATACCAGATGAAGTTGCCATAATTACCAGGTTGGACAAACTGAGACTGATAAAAAGTATTCCAAGTCCCCCCGATCATATTATAAAAAGTCGGCGCCGCCACCGAAGGACAGCAAGCCCCACAGTCACTGCTGCAAGTAGAACAAGTCTCGCCATTATTACAAGAAGCATCCCCACAAAAAGCACCTCCACCACCACCACAACTCCCACAGTCGACCGCACAGGAGCTACAAGATTCACTAAAATCACACGTGCCATTCCCACAGTTAGTATTCCCCCCACCGCCACCGCTACCACCTCCCGGAGGCGCACCACCTTGGCAACAACCAAGATATCCACCGCCTGGGTCGCCACAACTGGGGGTACCAAAACAAGTACATGTTCCCCCGCCACCACAAGATGCTCCAGCACTTGAACAACCACCACCAGTACTACAACTACAACTCCCTCCAGAAGGGCTATTCCCATTACACCCATCTTTCCCGGGTGCATACCCCACACAGCTCCCCGATCCTCCACCACTGGCACAATTTAATGTTTGAGTACTCGTGCTTCCATTTAGACAGTACTGACCATTACTACTCACACTACAACTGTTCACCCGTAGATATGAAGTGGAACCAGAACAAACATTTCCAGGACCGCATGCAGTATCAGCATACACTGTCGAAACAACAAAATAACTTACACTTAAGCTTATTAAAAAGAAAAAAAGTAGTGTTATATTTGATTTTAAAATCATTTTACAGATACTGGCAGTAAAATACTTGTACTTTCAATTTCTCCAATTGATGGAAGATCCTTAGGATCCCCCGATGAAATAAATTGGTTTAAACTATCCTCTTTATATACTTCCTGGATAGACTTGCCAAAATAGTTTATTTCAAATAGACCAGGACTATTTGTATCATTAGAATTTCTATCTGAAAAAACAACAGTTACAGATTTACCTATATCAATATCTGATGATTTTAAAAATCTTTTAATATCAATTTCGGAAACAACTTGCTCCTCTGCCATACCGTTGTTGTATCCTGCAATATATGTATCTTGTGTTTCTGAGAAAAAATAGCTGACAGGAAGAGCTATCTCTTGTTTATTTCCAAGTGCTGTATAAGAACAAATGATGAATGCCTTTGCATCCAAGTCGGCAACTTTTTGCTGGGTCATAACAACCTTGTCAATATTACAGAGAAAAGTGTAGTAATTAAGCAGTCCAGAATTAGCTAAAAGAGGAAATTCAGTTGAAGCTGGTAGAGGATTTTGCGACGAAACACTTTCTTGCTTATATAAAGTTCTAATATAAAAAACTCTATATAGAACCACAGATAACAAAAAAATAAATACTATTGTAAAAACAGCGAACTTAAGAAACCTAGCTCTACTTAAGTTGAAAATTGCCATGCACCTAGTGTAGATGAATTCATGGTACAAAATCAAGCGCATTAAAAATATGTAACTGAAATGAATTCAAGATAAAATACTAGATCACTTTTCTATGTATTCTGGAAACAAAATTGGTACATTATCGAATTTGCCAATATTTGGTAAGTCTGAAGGATCACCACTTGCTAAGAATACTGGCAACTCTCGATAGATTTGTTCTAAAGTTCGTCCAAAATAGTTCGTTTGAATATTACCGCGAGCATTTTGTCCTATATCATTCCTTGCAGTTATTGTGATATTAATGTTATCACCAACTTTTATTCCACCAACGTTCTTTAAGAAATCAGCTGCATCATTTTCATTTAGAATTTGATCATCCGCCATCCCCAAATTTTCACCACTAATATACGTCCCTCCATTTATTAAAATTGCCAAAGGCACTGCAATCTGGTAAGTAATCCCATTCGATTCATACTCACAGATCGCATATACCAGCCCATCTGCTGAACCTCCCGCCCCATCATTCGCTGAATCTAAAGCTGTACTTTGCCTAAATTCAACATCTGCATTAGTACTATCTTCCAATATTTCTAAAATCCTAGCTCGAAACTCATAATACCCAGCCAATTCTCCCTCCAACTCAGTAAACATGGGAGCAATCTCACCAGTAACCTCAACCACAGAACCTTCTAAATCATTTGCATCTTCACTACTTCCTGGCAATGATGCCACATCGGAGTTATCCTCCTCTGACGCCACAGGAGTTGCAGATTGATCTTGAACTTCAATCCCAGCATTACTAAAATCCAAAGATACATCTGCCACATAACCAATTCGACCATCTTCCAAGGTTAGCTGATACCACTGATACGCATCTTTTTCATTTATAAATGGTCCATACACTCCAATAATATCTTCAGTATTTAAAGCACCTATTTGAACTGAACTTATATCGGCACTTGCTCTGATTCTTGCACTTGCTGTCACTCTCACATTTGTTGTTTGAATCCCTAAAGCAACTTGAAGTTCGCTTGGATTTTGCTGCCACCCTTGCACTACAGTAAGTTCACTATTCAGACCAACTACAAATGCAGTTGGCCGCTGATCAGATCCTATTAGATAAAGTTCTCTTGCATTGCCTAATTGAGGAGGGAAAATTACACGACCTACTCCCAGATCCTGAATAACTTGATCACTAAGCTCAAGCAGTGCTTGAATGTCTTCAATGAGCTGAGATTCTGTGACTTCTTCCATTCCCAAACTTTCAGCTATGTTTTCATTTCTTACATTCATTTCTGCAAAAGCAACAGCCACTGGAGTCGGTTCAGGTGGTTGTTGCTGCTGAGCTTCTACGATCCCTACACCACCTGCAAATAGCCCTGCTGCTATTGCAATACCCACTTGTTTACCCCTTATGCTTTTTTCATTTCTATCTGGTTTGATTCCAGCTTGAATAGTTTTTGGCGTTGGTCCGTAAATTCCTTTTTCTTGTTTTCCCATATTTCCCTTTTTGTCAAAAAAAAACCACCTCTCGGGTGGTCAAGTTGAACATTATTTTGTAATAAACCTAAAAAAGGTTGTTTTCATGTATTTTAACTGTTATAGGACATAATCCTAACTCTATATTATAACAGTTTTTACATGTAAGTCAATCACTAACTGTTCGGTTAAGCCTACTTGTCAAGTGCGATATCAGCCATAAGTCGAACTGCAAGCAAGTAAGCGTGAAAACCCAATTTGTATCAATCCATTTCATACTTACTTTACATTTTTGGGGTAAAATTGGAACATTGATATCCCCAACATCACCAACACCCCAGCGATCACCCAATCTGCGATATTGTTATGAATCCCTGTAAAAGGTATAGGCAGAAAATCCTGAACCCCGCCCCAAATCACCCGATCAAGCATATTTGAAAGTACTGCCCCGGTTAATATCCCATGCCACCACCATTGCCTGAGCCAATACTCTCTAAAGAGATAACTCAACAAAAGTAAACCAGCCATTGTGCCCACGATGAGCAACCACTGACCACTCAAACTAAAAAGACTAAATGAAAAGCCTTTATTGAGAGTTACCAAACCTTGCACTCGAGCCATGTACTTGAAGAATTGGTCAACGAAGAGGGATGAAGTAAGTAACAAGGAATACTGTAAATGTTTATTTGAAGGAAAAGCAGTTGCAATCATTGTTGAAGTATAAAGTAAGAAGTATAAAGTATAAAGTTCTTTCGCCAGGTTGCTTTATACCTTATACTTTATACCAAATACTTCCTCATCTACTCTTTCCGCATCAATCTCTTCTGAAATCTCGACACTGTAAATAACTTTTTCGCGGTCTTTTCCTGACCTTTCGTCACTCCCCACTTCTTTTTGCCAAAATTGCTCTTCCCTGAACGTACATATAAGATGAAAAAACCGACAAACAGAAGCAAAATGTGAAGAAAAATATCTAGACGGATACTCATAATCACTAACTCTTGCGCATGCAGAGGGGTGAGCACCAAGTGGATCAAGCCATATCCCATCACCGTGACACCCACGATGAAACCAGATTGAGCAGAGTACTTCCCAGCTTTATACCACTCGAAAAAACGATACCTCTTCTCCACCCAACTTAAAAAGATAAATAACAACAGGAATAAAATTGCAAAATAAAGTTGTACTGGATGTCTTTTATCAAAAATATTTGGAAAATTGATCCCAATCGGCAAATTGGTGGCATTTCATAAAAATGCTCCGGAGCAAAACCGCCC
>Ga0163144_10031468_pt1 | contig 10113 bp, 10 predicted proteins | sample OliLak19BULKMAT1_FD_123175 | JGI IMG/M metagenome (GOLD analysis project Ga0163144, IMG submission 123175) | Freshwater microbial mat bacterial communities from Lake Vanda, McMurdo Dry Valleys, Antarctica - Oligotrophic Lake LV.19.BULKMAT1 | ecosystem: Environmental > Aquatic > Freshwater >...
GCGCAAATTGCTCAGGAAACTCCGTTGAAACGGACCGGTGCTTTATTGCCTTCCAAAGCCCCGAGCAAATTGTTCTTTGAAACAAAAAGGAGTTACTGGGCAGAAGGGAATAGGAACCCGCAGCCCGGCCCGGTCATTCAAGTGGCTTCGAGTGGAAGTCTGGACGGAATATTAAGCCCTGAAGATACGAGTGGGTCTTTAGTAAAGAAAGAGCCAATATCAGTACCGCCGAAAAGCGCTACAGATGCAGTAGGGGTCGGGAACAAAACACCGACTGATTGGAGTGGATATTATAACAAGCTTCAACCCTACCGACAATATATCGGTACCATTCCAAGTCTGGTGGATCCCACTCGGACAGGACAGGTCACTAATGCCGATGGGAGTCAAAATATTTGGATCACGCGAACCAAAGTCGATGGCACATGGCATTCTGACGAACAAATATACATTGATCCACAAGGCAATGCCCAGAGGACGATCGTTGAGGAGAATACTATGCGCAATATAACTTTGATTCAAAAGGAGACGGCGGCTTACAGAGATTTGAAAAACATGACGTTCTAAATAAGGAAGCTGAAGCCAAACGTCTGGAAGAGGAGAGGCAAAGGCAATTAAATGACAGATTAGATATAACGTCAAAAATTCATCTTGGAAAACAATCGTATGGAAATTGCAATATTGAATCATGCCGAACATTGCTCTTTTTGGCGGCTAGATATGACAAATTAGTCTCCGTAAAACTAAATAGTCTATTTGGCACAGATCAACCAACAGAAAAGCAACTTCTAGACTATGCCATTAATCAAAGATGTGCCGCAGAAGGTGAAAATGACCTTATTACAGGAGGCATGAACCAATCTGAAGCTCAAAAATTATTACAAGATTTTGGAATTAAATCAAAATCATTGTCTAGCAATATAGATAACATCGCAAAAGATGTTGATGAAGGTAAGGGGGGTATTGTGATTGTCGATAATTCTGGAGGAAAAAGACATGCTATTGTAGTTGCGGCAATAGAAAGAGATATTAAAGGGGTAATTATAAATGTGGCTCTTCGGGATTTCGAGTGGGTGAAATTGAGGGGGAAGTGTGATCAAAGGGCTGTTAGTATTAGGTAAGAATTCATCCCAGAAAAACGAGAAGAATTTGAAAGGAGTATTTTCTATACTATGCCTGAGGATTTGGTTTCGACCATTTCTTCCCTCATAAGGGAGCCATGGATATCCGATCCTTAGGACTCAATAAAATATGGGCATAGAGGTGAACTCTACCAATTCCATGCGCAATGGCTGGCTGTCATGTCACGTTTAGCCATTTGCCCTTTGGTGTATTTTGACAGGGAGATCGGACTTTACGGGGATTCTATTACACCTGAATCTGTGCGTACCGGGTTTCACCTCAAAAATGACATCATGGAAACAATATTATTTGTCAGTTTAAGCATTCAAGGGATCATCAAACAAAAGCAATGCCTCAGTATCATAGGGATATAGTCTCCATAGAAAAATTCCAGATACATCAGCGGCGGGTGATTGAACTCTTCAAAATCTTTTGTGCGGCTTTTTTTACTTCATCCCGGAGTTCCCGTGGTTCTATTACTTTGGCATGTCCACACCAACTGAGGACCCAGCGGGTCACTTCCGTGAGGTCGGAGAGTGTGAGTGCGACTTCCACTCGGCCATGATCAAGTTCTGTTACAAATTGGGAAGGATGCCAGTTTCTCTCTTTAACGACTTGTGCCGCCCAATCATCAAACTCGACCCTAACCCTATGGCTTTTACCTTTTGAATTCTTCATGACACCAAAGCTGTCTTTAAGATGGTTGGCCAAGGAGAATTCCTTTGGGACAAACTTCTTGGTGAGGTTTTCAGCGGACTTAAAGCGACTTAAACTGAAGGTGCGGATATCGTCACGGTCTGGATCAAAGGCGAACATATACCATTGGTTATCAATACAGGCCGTGTGATACGGATGGACAATACGTTTTTCAAATCTGGATGAACCGATCTTTTTGTATTCAAATTTAAGGATGCGGCGTTCGAGGATAGATTTTGTGACTTTTAAGAATATCTGTTCATTAATTTCACATTTACCCATTGGCTTAAATGAAACAGCGGCGTCCAGATCATCCCAGGAGAAGGAGATGTAATCGCTGAGATTACCACAAATCTTCTCAAAGGCGACTTTAAGGGGTTTTTCGTACTGGGTACCTTTATATTGCTCCATCGCTTTACGGGCGATGAAGAGGGAAACCATCTCGCCTTCTGTGATATGCATGGTCGGAAATGCTGCAACTGGTTTTGAATAATAATAGCCATACCGGTGTTGGTCATATTCTATGGGGAGATTCATCCGGTCTTTCATGAAATCAATATCTCGCTGGATTGTTTTTTCACTGACCTCGACTTGTTCTGAGAGACTACGACAATTAGGGAACTTATTCTCCCGCATGAGATTATGAAGTAATATCATTCGTTCAAGGGGTGGGCGGCTCAGGAGGGAATGTTTGGTTACTTTCATACGGGGTATTAAATAAGTTTATTCTGATATGTAAAGAAAATAGGGGTTAGTCCGCCATTGTCTGATGGGTGTGATATAATTCTCCTATGTTTATTATTATCGTCTATCTTTTTATGGCTATTTCATTTATCGGAATCGTGCATGAGTGGTGTAGTGCCACGGGATTAAACACTGAAAAACTTACCGTCAGAAAAACCAGAGGAAATCGTTTGAGGTAAGATAAGAAAATACTGTTTACAAATTTTAAAGACATATTGAGGAACTGTCTTATGCTATTCGACCCATTCACGAATCCAAAGAGAATTAGAAATTACACTGTTTTGGTCTAGCCTGATTACGAATAAGTATATCCTATGAAAAATCTAGTTATCTTAAGTGGGTCTGGAGTGAGTGCTGAGAGCGGGATTCCTACTTTCCGGGGGATGGGCGGGATATGGGAGAAGTATGACGTAACACAATTAGCGAGTCCCGATGGTTGGATGAAGGATCAAGAGTTAGTTTTGAAGTTTTATAATGAGAGACGGAAGAAACTTTTGGAATGTCACCCGAACGGGGCACATAAGATATTTGCTGACCTTGAGAGGGATTTTGATGTTCAGATCATTACCCAGAATGTCGATGACCTACATGAGAGAGCCGGGAGCACCCAAATCCTACACCTCCATGGGGAATTAAGAAAGTCTAGGAGTACCGGGCCGGGAGAAGAGGTTTACGATATAGTAGGGTGGGAACTTAAGAAAGGGGACTTTTGCCCAAAAGGTTATCTACTGCGACCTCATATTGTCTGGTTTGGGGAATCTGTTGATGAAATGCCAAAAGCGGCGAAAATCGTTAAATCAGCGGATATATTTGTAATCGTGGGAACCTCCATGCAAGTTCATCCAGCAGCAGGATTGGTGAATTACCTAAGAGGAGGGATTCCGGTTTATGTGATTGATCCTGAGGCAGTTTACAGAAAATCAGGGGTGACCCATATTGCCAAAGGAGCGGTAGAAGGAACCATAGAACTCCAGAATATTCTTTTGAATAGAGGTTCTTAATCTTTCGTCTCAAACTTTATGAAATGCAAAATGATTTCGCTAAGTCACACTGACCTGAAATATTCTCAACTTGCACTCACGTTTTTATTTGTGGTGATTATATTCTCACCGAAAATGGTCCGTGCAGAAGATGATCTGGATGTTGTCATTATGTCACAGACCATGACCTGTCATGATGCCACGATGAGAGATAGCTCTGGTAGAACTGTCTCACGGTCGGATCAAAACGGAGAGAGTACCGTGATCCGGGATTCCAGTGGGAGAACACAATATCAGGTAAAAGAAGACGGGGGTCGTGTAGTGATTAGGGATTCCTCGGGAAGAACGGTGGCCACGGGTCAAAAGTCGGGGTCGAGTATGACTTACAGGGATGCATCAGGGAGAACTATTGCTCAAACGCATGACGATGACCAATTGACAAGCGTTCGAGACAGTTCAGGCAGGCAAAGAGCCACTATTTCAAAGGATGGTTCAAGGAGGACAGTCCGGGATTCAAGTGGCAGAACCGAGTATTTAGTGAATAAATAAATTTGCGGCGGTGGTGGTATCATTCCACTAATGATTTTCTTCCTAGGGGCCGCCCTCGAGCAAGTCCTCTGACATTCAGTGCTATTTTAACTCCGTGCTTGTGGACATTTCGCAGACCCGGGGAGGTAAAGATGAGGATATTAAGCTCTTGGCACAATGGCAAGAAGCTGGCGGGCGCGACTGGCCCCCATGAAGTAAGAAATACGCTCTCCTCGCGATGTGAGTTTCTCAAACGATTTGAAGCCAAGTAGGATGACCCCGAGACTGTCGAGGCCCTTGGCCTTGTGGACACTCAGATGGCCGACGTGCCCCATGATCCTATTCACCACCGTGGAAAGAGGCCATTTCCCCAAAGTGGTTTGGTTTAACCACGAAGGCATGCTGTGAGGATTCGGATAAAGGATCAGGACTTGTTCCGCCCGACATAGTCCGGAGGAAATCCATTGTTCAATAATGCCAGAGACAAGGGACTCTTCGTCATTCTCAGCGGTGTGTGGGGTTATTTGAATTTTCGGTCCGGTTGGTAGGGATGGATGGACATGAATTCTGCCGGCGAACTCCTTCAAATCCTCATGGATCAGACCGTTTAAAAAGACAGCCAAGGGACGAGTATATCGTAAAGTTTCTCGGAGAGAGATCAGTGCGGGTTGCGTGAATAACTTTACCAGTCGTCCAATATCAAACGATTCAGGACAATAAAAGTATCTCTGGGCAGGATCGTAAAAAAGGGCGATACGCGATGATGAGCCTTCCTTGAGAAGGCACATATAAATTCCCCACCAGCCAGGTTCGTCTGGTTTATTCATGGTCTGACCAAAGGAGGTGTCATGATCTTGGGCTTCGTCTACAATCAGGGCATCGTATTCAGGACGGAATGTCGGATCGCGACAAATATCCAAAAGGTACTCGGGAACCACCTCTGTGAAGAATTTGTTCTGTTCTGCCTTACCCCCCACCGGACGTTCATAGCCCAGTCCGGCTTTGTCTATTAATTCGCGTGCCAGTCCCTCGTAGCTCCTGACGGTAATTTTCCCGGTTTTGATTTTCAGTCGACACACCAGACCTTCGAGCATTTCCAGAAGGGCTAGATTAAAACAAAGCAGGAGGACATGTCTGCCCGAACCTTCGGTTGCCCAGCGCCGAGCTTGTTCCAAGGCTAACCATGTTTTTCCACTCCCACAGCCGCCCTGAATGAATATCTGGCGGTTTTCGGTAATCATATCCAATATTACATAATTCCCCGTGGTATGACGTTCAATAATCCGGTCTGTCTCTGTAATAAAGTGCTTCTGAGACTGCGATTGAAGTCCAGGTGCGTAGGCATCCATAAAAATCTCCCGGCTTTCACGGGCATTGCGAGCTGATCGGTTCATGTTCGTTCGCCACCATTCCCCAAACTGCTTCAAATCCTGACGGTCAATAATGCACCCACGATTAATGCCCTGATATTCCGTATCTCCCGTGGAAATCGTGACATTGCAGAGGCACAAGACTTTCCCGATAAAAGGCATCTCCCGTCCTGATGACTGGTCACGGAGTCGATCAATGACGGATTGCCATTCACGATCCAGCTGCACCATAGGGTGATCTCTTTCGTCAGTGTCCTCGTGATCCCCCGTGGTTTGCAAATAGCGAAGAGTTCCTCCCTTGTTTTCGAGAACGAGAACATGTCCATTGGGGCCGCAGATGAGAAAATCCCCCTCTCGCGACTGGCCTCTATCATCTTTATAATAGAAACCCCAACGAATGATCCATTGATCATCGAGTCGCGCAAGGATGTCGGCAGTATCCCGTTCAGACGGATCACAGTGTTCCGGTGTACGGTTGTATACCCATTGAGCCATGAGACAAAGGCTAGTTAGATCGGAGTGGATTGGCCATAAGATTTTGACCGGACCTTGTGGGGCTAAAGGGGCGCATCTACGATTATGTGCAATTAATACCGGTTAGACTATTATATTATCACACACAGAGGGGCCAACTCCGAGTGTTACTTGATTAGCGTTGTAAAGACGGGCTATGGACCATGTTAGGACGTGACGGATGGAGACTGAAGAGTGGGGGGATTATTGGAACTGTGCATGGAGGGAGACGGTGGAGTCGGCGAGTTTTACGATCAAGTAATACACTAGACTTTGGCAGGAATATTGTGGACGCGTATGCCTTGATCTGAACCCTCGGGTAAAAGACTCTCCAAAGCTGGAATAGTGGATTTAACCTGTCACCAACATCAAGAACTGACGAAGTTTTCAGCTCTGATTTCAGGGGAGTAATTTTTCATTAAAAAAATATCTTTTACGATAGGGATTGATAAGGGTGATATAACAAAAGAATCGGCTCCTGAATATCATGAGTTTGGACAGACTCATCATTGTTGGTAGGTGAGGCATGACAATCAAACAAAAGGAGATTGAGTATGATGATCGAAACAGTCGTTTACGTAGCGATTTCAGAAAGAATCGTAAAAGTCAAATGTAGGGCAATCATTAATACCCTCACCGGACAGCCCAAGCAAACGATGATAGTATATCCGACATTTGAGGTTTCTGATGATGAATTAGGGATGGTTTGTGAGACGTGTCTAAATCAGGTGGGATCACTTTACGAGTCATACTTTGAAGGGGGTACGCAAGGGAGTCTCTCAAGCTCACACGTGGAGATTGGGGTGATGGAAATTCCCCCTGATGATCTTCAAGAAGTGAATCAACCCGAGCAACAAAAGGAGACTCGTCGTATGAGATATTATAAGGAATATTGGCAATTACCACTTGCTGATATTGAGGAAGTCAGTGTCCGGACTCAGAATTGGATGATCCGCAGCAATATCAATACATCGAAGGATTTATCAATGTTGAGAATCGAGGATTTGGCCTCCAGCCGGAATATGGGCTTAAAGAGCATTATGGAACTCATTATGCTGCTGTATGATTATGGTCTAGAATTCCGGGGCAATGTCCAAAGGATGATGACCCGTTGTCCCTTCAAAACACAGAGCATGGAATCCCTTTTGGATGATGGGTATGAACCTCTGACGCACCCGTACAATGACGATGAAAAACACATGATTCACTTCATTTTGAAAGACATGGAGGAAGGGGAGCAGCATCCGGACATTCCACTCGAAATCCAGAAGAGCCAGAATTAAAACGAAAGATCATCAGGAATTACTGATCGAAAGTAAGATCCATCTCTCATCATCACTCATGCCAAAGCTGCACTGGGCAAAAAATAGATTAAATGTTTTATCCCGGTTAGGTTTGGATGATCAGGCGGTCGAATTATCTAAATCAGTCAATATTCTGACTAAACAGACGGCATTTGTGACGTGGAATACAAAAAATAAACAGCCAATTGCCCAGGATCATCTGTACCAGCCTGTGTTTACACCACAATCATCAAAGACTAGAGTTAAATTTATGATCGCCGCAGCCATGCCTACAATGCAGGCAGCCCCACCATGCCCAGCAGCACCACCGGGGCTAGGAACACCACCGGGGCCAAGGCCGGCAGCAGCGTTAGGGGAAGTGATACAGTGTAAAGTGAATAGAAACTCCAACGAAGAAACATTTGGTGATTATGAATTCCTGAGAAACCTTCTTCATAATAAGATACTTGACTTGCCTTATCATCAGGTCTTTCAGTTGGATAAATTGGAGAAATTATTTACTAAAAAATATCTTCCCGTCATATGTTGAGAATGAGAAGGTATTGATCCTGATCAAATTGATATACTTGTATGGGGACAAGGATGAGGTTTATTCTCGGATTACGAAAATCATAGGGGATTATGTCATGACTAAATCTGCGGATGCATTAATAGCCGCAGTATCAGGGTTTACGATCGTGGAGTGTCTTAAACCCTACAAACTCGAAATTGAGAGTTTAATTTCAGATGTTACAATAGATTTTAACACAAAGGATAAATCACAATGAATCCTTATTCCTTTCACGCTGTTTTGATTTTAACCTGTGCGTCCCTTACATTATCAGTGGTTATCGCCCAGGATGAGTATTGATCAGACCTGGGGAGTCCAACCTTCAGCCCGCTTGGGGGCTCTCAGAGGAGAGGATTAGTAGATTCCGATGAGACTTTGGGGGCGATCTATATGAATCCCACCCTTGGAACATACAAACAGGATACTGTAGAGAATCCCTATGGTGCTGGGAGCCCGTACAAGGCTGACGGATTAATGAATCCTTACAGTCAAATATAGCTCTAAGTCTTGGAGAAACCCTTATACTACGGATGCTCCAAAACTCTATGACAGTAAGGGGAATTACCGGGGAAAACTGAGTTCAAATCCGTATGATCCAGATAGCACATCAAATCCTTATGGGAGATACGGCAGCCGGTATTCCTCCGAAAGTATCAATAATCCGTACGGACTCGGCAGCCGTTATAATTCACAACCCGTTTATGTCTTGCCAGACGATGATGACGGGTCATTGGATGAGTGATTGTTTTGCTGGAAAGGGAAAAATATTCAATAATCTCAGAAGAGTTTTTTGGTTGTTGAATATGGAGTTTACATAGGAAATTGAAATGACAAAATTTAACCTTGCATCAATAGTGGCTAATGCTATTGAAAGACCATTGACTAAAGAGACGGAGCCGGGTTTCTGAGTACATTGTGTCTGACTGAAAGGCTATGGAATAAAACTAAACGAGACATCAATTCTCAATGAGGCTGGGTGACACCTGAAAAATTAGTCCAGAAGATTCTCAAATGACTCGGAAACTGAGGATCTTTCGCAAAGGAATCAATCACGAATGACTACTCCCCTCCAGTTTTACCGCATCTTTCGCGACCTACTCAAAGAGCAGGGGGTAAGGGCTTTGCTGACCTCGGGGATGGCGTGTGTGGAGTATGGTATTCAGGAGACGACCAAGGACACCGACTGGATCATTCATCCTGACGAGTTTGAGAAACTGGTTGCTCTCCTGTGTCACCAGGAGAAAGGACTCACGGGTGCCAATTGGCGCATTTCTTACCGGGGGATTTTCGGCGCACCTCTGGACAGACAGTATCACCTTGGTGGATGGACGAGCCATCTTGCTATTTGGAGTCATGCTCTCTCACCTGAAGAGCATCTGGATTTCTTTGGCAAACCTCCAAGGGTTGACAGTGGTTTGTGGCTGAGGGAAACAGGCTCCATTGCATCCCGTTCTACCGTGGCGGCCATGAAAAAAACAGATCGTGAAAAGGATTGGCCCTTTGTCAATAGCCTAGCGGCACAGGATTGGTTCTCTGGTAGTCATGAGGGATTATTGCATCTTCGTGACATTCCCGTCCTGCGAAAAGCTTGGCCTAGTCTGACTGGAGATCAGAGGCAGGATTTGGTGAAAAAACGCCCCTTACTCGGACGGATCGAAGAATCCAATGATATTGTCTTGGAAAGGTTACTTATCATTGAAAAGAATTTGTGGGAGAGAGTGAATCGTTTACGTTATCAGATATACCAAACAGAGTGGAAATCATTTTATCGGCGTTGGCAAAAGGATTCTGTGGGTAGATGGCCGACGAGCGAGTCTTTTGATATCCAACACCATCGCGTTTTAAATGCAGCTCGTGAATACTCCCTGCCAGTAGCACCTCTTGATGCTCCGGGAGAACGCAAAAGGGTTTATAGTATGGGATGTGATGAAACTCGGATGCTTCTTTCTGTCACTGACTCGGAGATGGGATTTGTTCAGCCCGCGCAGGAGCTGATATTGCCATGAATGACAAACCAATCGTCAATCAGGATATATCGCTGCCTGAGGAATACTATGAACTCCTTGAGCGTGAACTTGGACAAGAAAAGGCCGACTGGGCACGCTTGCCCTATGATGAACGCATGAAAGAACTAGAACGAATCCATGCCACCTTTAATACACCCGATGATTTATCCTGCTGGCCACCTGAACTAGGGGGTGATGCCGCCGCCCTGACGGACTCGATAACTTCGGACGTATAAAATAATCTATAGTAGGATTGTTGGAGACATGAGATTCTCATGACGAGCGAGAATGAGAAGATGA
>Ga0163144_10031469_pt1 | contig 10113 bp, 10 predicted proteins | sample OliLak19BULKMAT1_FD_123175 | JGI IMG/M metagenome (GOLD analysis project Ga0163144, IMG submission 123175) | Freshwater microbial mat bacterial communities from Lake Vanda, McMurdo Dry Valleys, Antarctica - Oligotrophic Lake LV.19.BULKMAT1 | ecosystem: Environmental > Aquatic > Freshwater >...
ATCTTTATGAAATATGCCCCGCACGACAGCGGAATATACTCCGCCCTCTGAAGAGATCGTATAGCGTGTTTTATGCTCCTCGATAATTCGCCCTTGTTTCATATATTCTCTATTGTTGCTGGGCTTGTTGGATGCGTTCGGAACTGTGAATTGGAGAAAGGTCGCGGAGGAACTGCGGATATTTTCACAAAATGCCCACTATCTCCAACCTTTTCATTAGGAAAGTTTCTCCTCAATAGTTTCAATGATTGATCGAGCATCATTGAATACATCGTCAACTTTAGCCTTGGTATATGCTCCGTCAACATCTCGAAGCCCCTTTAGATGTATCTTATTCCTTAGCTCTCTTATATCCTGCGCTTTTTTCAATAACGTTTCTGATAATATTCCAGCTCTATGAGCCGCCCGATTTATGGCTATAAACTGTGTTTGATCAGTGAGAGGTTCAGTCATTTTACATCTTCTCGCTAAGCAAATGGATTCTTCGTTTGATATTTTATATATATCTTTTGGATCTTTCAGTTCTGAGCTACTTGTCATCACATCCTCAATTGTGACTTTTCCATTATCGATATATTTTTTCAGACAATGATGGATACAGCTTTCGATAATTGTGCCCGTCTGAACGATCATATCCTTATAGATCGAGCTCGCAATAGATGTATCTTTGAGTTCAAGTTCGTCATCTAACGCAATGAGAAAAACAATGTATTGAAATGAGATGGCGATATTTGTTTTTAGCGTTGGGTTATCTATAAAAGAAAAACGTCCCTCAAAGTAGGAAACTGGAGGGATCTTTGTGCGTAATTGGATCTTACTTGCTCTTTCTGTCATTTCTTTTCGCGTCAAGAAGTTTGCTCAAAGAGGGATACCCCTGCTCTTTCAGATAGTTCCCAAGTTTTTTATCTGACCTCACGCCAAAATCAGCTCCATATTTTTTTTCTACGGAAGCCATCTTTGTGTCAGATCGTTTTTGCCTAAATTGTCCTTTTGAAGTGCTCATTTTTTTATTATACAGTAGTTTATATCATTCCCGAAACCAGAAATCTTAGTCATCAAACCAAAAGAAGTCTTGCAAAATTTGTATACAGTTTATCCCAAAAATTCCTTCACTCTTTCTTGTGTATCTTTATGTTTATATTTCCACGCCCGAAGGAGTTTATTCAATAGCGGACGATTGATATATCTCGTGAGAGCTTCATTGTCCAACACCCATCTTCCTTTCCTAATAAATATAGTGAAGTTTATAAGGTAGTCATTCATTGCTGTGATTTGATCCATTGCCCGTTTTTTGGAAATGAAACGACGTGGCGTTTGGATTTTTCCTTTGAGACTATTGCGATCAAACCCAACATAAATAGCTCTCATTTTCCAATCGTCAATTCTTTTTCGCCCCTGTTTTGCAGAGAACATCTTTGAGAGATACTTTTTTTGCATCAGATTTTGTCCATCCATAAATGGAAATTCATCCCTAACAGAGAACCCCTGCTTTACAGAGTGACTAAGAAGTGTTTTTTCAAGATCTTGGCAAAAAGATTGGAACTCTTTGTCACTCCCGAAGTCGTCTTTATGTTCCCAGTAAAGATGGACGATTTCATCGATGAGACGTTGTTTTCCAAGCTCCTCAAGAGATATAACAGAGAGAAAATAAGAGCTAGGATAAGCCCCTAATTGGAAGAGATTTATAGCATCAAAATGAAGCCTTAGTCCGTTTTTGAAGGCTTCAATCTCAGCTGAGCGGAGCTTATGTTCATTGAGTTTGAAAGGCATCTCACTTGATACTAATTGACTTTAGTATACTTTGCTTAGTATCATCAGAGCAAGAGGCTCCTATGTCGAGTCATATTTTCAAGGCTTTTATGAAAGAGGTAGACCAGTTGGACGAGGAGCAATTGGAAGAGTTGGAAGAATTACAATTCAACATTTTCAATAGCGACATAAACCTTTTGAGTGCTCATATTCTGCTTGAGGCTTTTTATCGTGGCGAAAAGATTTTGACCCTCGGCAACTTCATCAAAGGCAGCTACTGGAAAATCGATGAGATCAGTGATGAGGCTCGTGATACGGGCGATTTTGCCTCCACCCAAGACCTTGTTCTTTCACAGGTGATCCATACGATCCAAAACTTGGAGCTTGGAAAAATCAAGAAAATAAGCGTCGTCGGCTTGAATGAGTTGCTTGAAACCGTAGTAAAGGATGCAATGCAAGCGAAAGTAGAAAAGGACGAACTTGATGATATAGTGGGATACTACTGCGCGGTTATCGATAATGTTCACAAGCTCAAAACGCTTTCCGAAAAACACATTGAAAATATGGTTGAGAGCGGAAGAGTTGATCATCAGGAATGGCGAGACTACTTTGATAGGGTTGATCTTACGGTTGATAACTACTACCGCCATCTCGAAAGCGTCGTTTCGCTCGGAGCATCTTTCATAGAAATCGAGATCGAGTTCTCGGATAAAGGGATGCGACAACTTGAAGAGGCAATGGACGACTATTTGTTTTCATTTGCCGAAGACGATCTCATCGATAAAAAGCCGAACTATCGGGAAAAACGATTCTATTTCTCCAAGCAGTTGGAAAACTTTGTCGTGTATATCAACAATTTTCCTGTCGTGAACGGATACGCAAATATCCCGTTCGAGGCATTGAGTGAAAACGGCTTCGAGTTCGTCAAAGTCGTCAGTGTTTTGGAGCGTCGGAAAAAGCTCAAGGTGCGAAATTGGGGCGATGAGGACTTGTGGAATATCAAGTTTCATCAAATCCCGATAACCATCCATTCCCTCGCTTCATTGGATCAGGGGCAGGATACTTTGGATGCGACTGAAAATCTCAAGTTAGACTTGAGTTTTTCAGAAGAAAAAGGCATCCTCGCGATTGGAAAAGAGCAAGCATTTTTTCGGAAGAATACCATCCAATATCACCTTGTCAGGATAATGTTTGAAAACCCTTTAGAAATTGGGAAAGAATGGTTTTACTCGGAGATTGGGGAAAAATACGATCAGGCGGAAGACTTTGATGATAAGAAGTTCGCAAATGCGGCGTATCAAACGAAGCTGAAAATTATAAGGGATACTGGTATAAAAGATTTCTTCACCATAACGAAAGAGTCGGTTACGATCAACCCGAAATACCTGAAATAAACTTAAGTCAACTCAAGTCGTGTCGTTGCTAACCTAGTCTCATAAGGCTAGGTTTTTTGTTTTTGCAATGGACGACAAACTACGACAATTCTATTCCCGAATGAGTGGGAAAGAGCTTTCTGAGCAGGAAGCATTTGAAGCGGATAAGAACTTCGTCGGACTGTTCGAGTTGCTCATACGCATTGATAAACGGAACGAGGAAAAGAAGAAAGCTGACGTCCTCTCTCAAGTCTCTCTCCCTAAGTCCTCATCAAACTATCGTGTCCAAGATAAACCCGCAGAAAATCAGTAAACATATGAGCTATACGATCCAAGATATATCGGTAGTGTTAGGCGTTACCGCAAAGACTGTTTTTCGATGGATCGAGGATGGTCTGAAGACTATCCCCGAGAGCAAGAGCCCCATCTATATCCTCGGCTCGGAGCTGAAAGAGTTTCTCCGGTTGAAGAACTCGAAGCGGAAAGTTACGCTCGGACGGAATGAGTTTTATTGCCTCACTTGTAAGCGAGCAGTATTTGCAAAACGAGGGTCGATTGAGGCATTGAAAGGAAGAAAAATCGCCCGATGCCGTGCGTGTAACGGAAAAATATGCCGACTATTCTAACCCTACCAAAGCGACTATAAGATATGCCTTAGTCCCGTCTAAATGTCCACATTGAACCATAATCATAATTTTCAACACTATGACAAAAAATACCCTTGAAAACGAGAAACGAAAACGAGAGTTCTTCGAATATTTACGAGGAGCGGAAGGCTTCGCTGAAAGCTCCGTCCATACCTTTGCCGAGGCAGTCGCTCAATGGCAAACTTTTTCTGATGATGAGGATTTTGGAAGTTTTGATAAAACGCGCTCCCTCGCTTTTCGAGACTGGCTCAAGGAGCGTCCGAGTCATACCGAAACAGGACGGATTTCTCTTACCACACAATATAACTATTTGCGTCGAGTAAAGAAGTTTTTCAAGTGGCTTTCCGAGCAACCGAACTATCGAAACAGGATACTCAAGAACGATGTTGAGTTCCTCAAGCTTTCCAAGAAGGAGGCTCGTATTGCTACGGCGGGCACGACGAGGCAAATGCCAACCTTCGAGGAAGTGAGAGAGATCATTGAGAGTATCTTGATCAGAACTGAGATTGATAAGCGAGATCGGGCTATAATCTGCTTCGCTCTTATCACGGGCATTCGCATTTCTGCTATCATTTCCCTCAAGATGAAGTCATTTGATCGGGAGAAGAAGCTTATTGATCAGAATCCTGGGGATGGAGTGAAAACAAAGAACTCTAAGCATATTCTCACAACTTTCTTTCCCGTGGGTTGGGATACTCCCGAACGGTATTTTCTCGAATGGTTCGACTATCTGAGATCAAAAGGCTTTCAGGGCGATGATCCTATCTTCCCCACCACGATGAGCGGATTTTTTGATGGGAAAAAGGGGTATAGCAAAGAGTTTGTCAGTAAGGATTTCTGGGTTGCGACGGATGGAGCAAGAAAGATTTTCAAGAAGCGGTGCGAGAGTGCCGATCTCCCATATTTCAATCCCCACTCATTCCGACACCTGATCGTAAACATAATGAGCAAGACCCGATTGACGGAGGAGGAAAAGCGGGCAATCAGTCTCAATTTGGGACACTCCGATGTTGGAACAACTTTTGGATCGTATGGATACGGGAATATGAGTAGTGAGGATGCAGTGTCCATTGTTCAGAAATTGACCGCATTTCAGGGTGATGGAGCAAATATAATACCGATTTCAGACGAGGAGCGAGCGGTGCTTGAGCGGGTTCTCAAACGGCTCTAAAACCCCAGTTGCCTTGTAAACGAAAGTAAAGTATACTCTAACTAATAACAACCATATGGAAAAGCACGAGTTTTTGACAGCCGAAGAAGTCGCCGAGATGCTCAAGGTAAACATAATGACGATCTACCGCTATATCAAAGCGGGCAAGATCAAAGCGTTCAAGCTTGGAAAAAACTTTCGGATTGATAAGAAGGAGTTCGATCGTTTCCTTTCATCACTAAAAACCAAGTAAACCTATGACGACACAAGAAATCATCAAAAAGATATTCCGCAATCCCGAAGAGGAACTTCTCCTTTTTGAGGATATAGGGATGCTCTCCATTTACGAGAAAACCGATGGGAAATACTATCTCAAGTCCCTTTCTCGGGATGAGAATGAGAAGCTTGTGTATAACGAGAAAACGGGCAAATGTGCCCCCGAAGAGATCGTCCGTCAGATATACCTCCATCAGCTCATAAAACGCTACAAATACCCAAAGGATCGCATTGAAATTGAGAAGCACGTCAATTTCGGACGAGAGCAAAAGCGAGCGGATATTGTTGTGTATCGTCCCGACAACATCACTCCAAAAATCCTTATCGAGGTAAAAGCTCCAAACCAAGAAAACGATATTCAGCAATTGAAATCGTATCTCAATGCTGAAGGTGCCCCTGTTGGGGTTGCTATAAACGGCAAAGATCGCCTTATCCTTTATCGTCCTTATCCAAAAGAGTTTGACGATACTTTGGATGATATTCCTGGTGTTGATGAAGAGATTGAAGATGTCCTCGCCAAGCGAAAAACACTCAAAGATCTCAAGGAGCAGGATTTGAAAACCATCATCAAGAACCTTGAGGAATTGGTGCTCGCCAATTCTGGCTTTGATAGCTTTGACGAGATTTTCAAGCTTATTTACGCCAAGCTTTATGATGAACGGGAAGCCCTCTCTCGGGACAACCAAGAACTCTTTTTCCGAAAAAGTCCGACAGGAAAACCAGAGGAAACCAAACGGAGCATTGATGCTCTCTTTGAAGAAGCTAAAGGCGAATGGGCGGATGTTTTTCAGCGAACGGACGAAATCAAACTCTCTCCCGAACACCTTTCCGTATGTGTCGGAGAATTGCAGGATGTCAGGCTTTTCGGATCAAACCTTCGGATCATTGATGAAGCGTTTGAGTATCTTCTCCCCGATGTTGCGAAAGGGAAGAAGGGACAATACTTCACTCCCCGAGTAGTGATTGATATGTGTGTCAAAATGCTCAATCCGAAACGCAAAGAGTATGTGATTGATACCGCTTGTGGAAGTGCTGGCTTCCTTGTTCACACGATGCAGTATGTATGGAAATCACTTACTGATAAAGAAACCCGCAAGGAATACGCCGCAAAATATCTCTATGGCGTAGACTTTGATGAGAAATCAACCAAGATCAGTCGAGCCATAATGCTTATTGCTGGTGATGGGAGAAGTCATATCTACAAGACGAGTTCTCTTGATACGACGGAATGGAACGACTCTTTCAGGAACGAATTGCGATCCAATCATCTCGTAACGACATTTGAAAACTACGAGGATAGGAAACACAATGATGAAGTTTTGAAAAACCTTGAGTTTGATATTCTTTTGGCAAACCCTCCATTTGCTGGCGAAGTCAAAGAAAAGAAGCTCCTCACGCAGTATACCCTCGGTAAGAATAGCAAGGGTAAGCTTCAAACGAAAATTGAACGGCATATCCTCTTCATTGAACGCAACCTCGATTTTGTGAAGGCTGGTGGACGGCTCGCAGTCGTGCTTCCACAAGGCATCTTCAACAACACGAGTGAAGAGTATATCCGCAAGCACATAATGCAAAAGGCTCGTATACTGGCGGTCGTCGGTTTGCACGGAAACTCGTTCAAACCTCATACGGGTACGAAAACGAGTGTGATATTCCTTCAGAAATGGGCAAAGGATGAGCTGGATGAAGGAGGCAATCCGAAAGTAGCAAACTACCCGATCTTCTTTGCTTCCTCTAAACAATCTTTCAAGAACAATTCTGGCGACTATGTTTTTGAAAAAGAAGCAGACGGCACAATCATCAAAGACGAGGATGGCAATCCGAAATATCTTTCTGATCTCGACGAAATCACGGAAGCTTTCGTTGCGTGGGGAAAAGAGCAAGGACTAAACTTTCTGAAATAGTTATGGGCTGGAAAGAAATAGTAAAAACAAACCAACTCTCAGTTTCTGAAAGAATGTTGGATGAAGCAATTTCTGTATTCCGTTTGGATGCTGAGTATTTTCAACCTCAGTATATTGAAAATGATGTAGTCATATCCGCTAAGCCGTATCGCATACTGGACGAAATCATCGACGATATAAAAAGTTTTGGGGCTTATTCTTTGACCAATCAGATCAGTTATCAAGAGAATGGTATCCCTTTTATTCGATGCACTGATGTCAAAGGTGGATATGTAGACCTTTCTCAAGTTTTCTATATCAATGAGAAATCACACGAGTTGCTTTGGAAATCAGTTGTAGAGCCAGGCACAGTCATTCTATGTATGTCAGGAAGTGTTGGTAATTGTGCTGTTGCTGAAAAGGATTGGAAATATCCGATAAACTCAAATCAAGATGTTGCAAAGATCACGCTAAAAAAGGACTACGACCCCTATTTCGTGTCAGCTTTTTTCAACTCAAAATATGGCAGATCGCAGATTTTGAGATTGCCGATAGGAAGTGTGCAACAGCATATCTTTCTTTGGCAGTTGAAGACCTTGAAGGTACCTAATGCCTCAAGCCAACTTCAAACAGAAATTGCTAAAGTCTACTTGCAATCTTTAGCTAAAAGAAAACAGTCAGAGAAGGCTTTTATTGAAGCGGGGGAGTTACTTCTCAAAGAGATCAACCTTGATAGGTATGTATCAAGTGATGAGAATACCTCTGTCCGAGAACTCAAGGATTGCCTTGCAGACAATCGTTTTGATGCCGAGTATTGGCAACCGAAATACGACGAGATGACCAATCGGGTTTCTGCTATACCTCAAAAGGAGCTTGGTGATATTGTTTCAACGCAAAAAGGTATTGACCCAGGGAGTGAAGCATACACTGAAACTGGAAAATCCTTTGTAAGGGTTTCTGATATCTCAATCTACGGTATTGAAGATGGGGATAAGAAAATATCCGATGAGTTGTATGAAGAATTGAAGGACGACTATCAACCACAAAAAGGAGAGGTATTGTTCACGAAGGACGGAACGATTGGCATATCCTTTGCTCTCCACGAAGATATCGATGCGATTGTAAGCGGAGCATTTTTGCGACTGAAGCCGAAGATCAAAATAAACATTGACTACCTCACCCTCGTTCTCAACTCTCTGTATTGCAAGTTTCAAATTGAGAGGATGTCGGGTGGAGCAATCATTGCTCACCTCAAGCCCGAGAATGTCAAAAAAATAAAAGTCCCTATTTTGTCAGATGCGAAGCAGGAAGAATTGGCAGAAAAAGCAACAAGCTCTCTCCTCTTACGAAACGAAGCAAAAGCTCTCCTTGAAAAAGCCAAGCGAGCCGTGGAAATCTTTATTGAAAAAGACGAACAAGAAGCATTGAAATATCTTGCTCTATAAGAGTTCTATGAAAGCGATCATTCTTGCACGAGTATCAAAAGAGGATCAGCTGGAAGGATCGTCTATTCCCGCTCAGCTTGCTCGTTCCCAAGAATATAGAGATCGCAAAGGGCTTGAGGCTTTCAAAGAATACCAGTTTGACGAGTCGTCTCTCAAGGAACATCGGGTGAAGTTCGAGGAGGTTCTAAAAGATATTCGGGCTTCCAAAGAAACGATCGCCCTTGTAGTTGAGACAGTCGATCGCCTCCAAAGGAGCTTCAAGGAGTCAGTCATTTTGGATGAGTTCCGCAAAAGTGGGAAGCTGGAAATCCATTTCATCCGAGAAAATCTGATCTTGCATAAGAACTCAAACAGTTCTGAACTTCAGCGTTGGGATTTGGGCGTTTTCGTAGCTCGGAGCTATGTCCTCCAGTTGAGTGACAATGTGAAGCGGAGTTTGGAACAAAAGGTTCGAAGCGGAGAGTTTCCGCACAAAGCCCCGATTGGATATAAGAACATCACACTTGAGAACGGGCGGAAAGATATTGTTCCCGATCCAAACAAAGACTTTCTTATTGTGAAGATGTTTGAGCTGTATGCTTCGGGAAATTTCTCAATGCTCAAGCTTACGAAAGAAATGAAGCGTCTTGGACTATCAAGCATTGTCGGAAAGTCGATTGTAACAAGCCAAGTCGAGCATATTCTCAAGAACCCATTCTACTATGGGGAAATGCTCTACAAAGATAAAATCTTTCAACACCGCTACGAACCACTCATTTCCCGCTACTTGTTCAATCAAGTTCAAGAAATGCTGGCGAGCTTTTCCAAAAAGCCATTCAAGCGATCCGAGAAACCTTATATTTTCCGAGGGCTTATTTCTTGTCCTGATTGCAAATGCCTTTTCACGCCAGAACTCAAGAAAGGGAAGTATATCTACTACCATTGCACAAACTACCATCGAGACTGCACCAATAGAGCTTGGATCACGGAAAAGACTATTCTTGATCAGGTAGAGGCTATTCTGAAGCAGTTTCAACTGACCGACGAGGAATTGAGCGTTCTCAAGGAAAGATTGCGTCTCTCGCACGAGAATGAGCAGAACTACTACCAGAGCAACCTGAAACGCATTGAGGGGCGTATAGAGGCGATTTCGAGGCGTTTGAAGCTGATGTATGAAGATCGACTCGACGGGCGGATCAGCACGGACGAATATGACACTTTCGTGAAAGAGCTTGGAGCAGAACGGCAGAAACTTCTTATCGAGCTTGAAGAACACGCCAAAGGTGATGATAGCTTTTATGAAACCTCAAGCAAGATTTTGGACATAGCTTCTCACGCCTATGAACTGTTCAAAAGTTCCGAAGTGCCTGAAAAAACGAGTATCGTCAATTTCCTACTTCAGAACTTGAAATTGCAAGGCGAAAACCTTTTATTTGAAGCAAAAACACCCTTTCAAGGGGTGCTTACATACCATAAAGATGGTAATTGGCTGGGGAGGAAGGGATCGAACCTTCGCATGGTGGGACCAGAACCCACTGCCTTACCGCTTGGCTACTCCCCAGTCTGATGAGTTTTGAATAATGAAGTATGAGTCATCAAAAACACCCTCTC
>Ga0163144_10031475_pt1 | contig 10112 bp, 10 predicted proteins | sample OliLak19BULKMAT1_FD_123175 | JGI IMG/M metagenome (GOLD analysis project Ga0163144, IMG submission 123175) | Freshwater microbial mat bacterial communities from Lake Vanda, McMurdo Dry Valleys, Antarctica - Oligotrophic Lake LV.19.BULKMAT1 | ecosystem: Environmental > Aquatic > Freshwater >...
CATCCCCGTTCTTTTGGGGAACAGTTCTCCCACACCATAATACATGGGAGGGCGCGGTGGTATCAACTGCATAATCTTATCGGGCATGGTAAGCAGATCAGGTGATAAACAATCCAGTACTGTCTGTAATGCTTTTTCCTGTATGGCCCTTGGCAGAACCTGCGGTGTAGCCTGTTTATCTCCGCGTACACTGTAACTGTAATTCATGCCACCAATCAGTTTACAGACAGCTTCGAGCTGGTACCGGTGATAATTATAAACCGGCACCAACACATCTTCGAGCCTTGATAAAGGTGTATTGATTCGGATAGCCTGTTCAGAGAATTGTGCCAGCGCTTTCTGGCGAACCTGTAATACGCTCTTTAATTCGTCAGCCGCATCTTTACCGTTATCCCATAAATGCGCGTTGGGGTGGAAACCACTGGCCGCCCGTGCATCGGCATCTGCAATGAATAATAATCCGCGTTGGGTATTTTCTTCTAACATCCCGTCCAAGGACATATTTTCATCTGCGCCAGGCGCAAAATCTGAATAGCCATACATGATGGCGCGCTTATCCCAGGCGCCTATCTCATTGGTATAAACCTGTGTAAAATCGATCTCCCCTTTGCTGTTCACAAATACATGGGGATGCGGGTAATCCATTACAGATGCCCGGTTATTCAGGCTCGAGGCATAGTTATGTTGAAGGCCTAATGTATGGCCGATCTCGTGAGCGGATAGTTGGCGTAAACGCTGTAAAGCTGCAGCTTGCATTGTTTCAGGAACAGGTTTACCCATTTCAAAAGGGGACAGCAGGCCGGTAAAAATGAGATAGTCCTGCCGAACACGCAAGGAACCCAGGGTTACCTGCCCTTTAATAATTTCACCCGTTCGGGGATCGGTTATGGTAGCGCCATAACTCCATCCGCGTGTTGACCGGTGTACCCAGTTGATCATGTTATAGCGGATATCCATCGCATCGGCTGTATCGGGCAATACTTTTACAATGAATGCATCTTTGTAGCCAGCGGCTTCATACGCCTGGTTCCACCAGCGGGCGCCATCGAGCAGTGCCGAGCGGATGGGTTCAGGGGTTCCGTTGTCTACATAATACACAATAGGCTTTACCGGCTCACTTACTGCGGCTGAGGGATCTTTCTTTTGCAGGCGGTGACGGGCAATGAACATTTTTTCAATCGGATCAGAGAAAGGGCTGCTGTAATCGAAAAACGAGATCCCGAAATAGCCGCTTCGTATATCATACCTGCGGGGCTTGTATGCATCATCTGGTAATTGTACGAAAGAATGGTGCATACGCATGGTGATGGCTTCGGGGGAGGGAGTTACTGTTCTCACAAAGGTGCCCGCATCGCTGCCTCCTGTAAAACTGATGGTGGCTTCAAACTCACTGTTTAAAGGGAAATTTTTGGTGTTGGCTACATATATAGCGGAGCGGGGTTCGCTGAAAGTATAGGTACCCTGCCGCATAATCCGGAGCCTGTCGGCAACATTCTGCGCATCTCTTACAAAGAAAGGAGTGGCATCCACCAGAACTTTGTCGCCATCTTCTTCATCCACCACAAAACTGGCAAGGGTAGATTGGGCAAAGGATTCCTTTACGGCCCGCTGTTCATTTTTATCTGCTGAGGACGCCCGGTAGCTGTAATTAGGTTGCACCAGAAAGAGTTTTTTCCCCACTTTATTAAAAGAAACGATGCGTGAACCGCCGATCAGGCCACGGTCCAGGCCAATATCATTCGATCCCAGGCCGGCGGGCAAAGAGTTCACATACAGAAATTCTTTGTCGAATTTGTCAACCTGTAGCCAGATTTTTCCATTAACTGCATCCCACCAGAAAGTGAAGAAGCCGTCATACCGTTTCATGCTTTTGGTTTTTTCAGCAATTTTTGAAGGTGTTTGTGCCGATGCAAAAAATACGATCAGGCAAAAAAATGAAACAAGGAAAGAGCGCATACAGATAAGTTTTGGTTAAGTGAAGCCAATGGATTCACGTTATCATCATTAAAGATATTTTAAAACAGCATTGCTTCCCGGAAAAAATGATAAAAGAAATCAATAGCGGAGAAAGGCTGATTACCCACATAAAAAAACTCCGGAATTATGCACTACATAATTACCGGAGTTATCAGAATCTGATCTTGTAATACTACATCATTGGGTCGCCGTTATTGGCAGGGCCTGAACCAGGGCCGGCAGGACCCGGTGCTTCAACAGGCGCTGGAACGGGTGCTGGCGCGGGTGCCGACAGGGGTGCTGATTTTTTCACTGCGCGTTTTTTCTTTGGCGCCGCTTTCTTTGCGGCCGGTTTTGGGGCAGCCTTTTTAGGGGCCGGTTTTTTAGCAGCAGCTTTCTTAGGAGCAGCCTTCTTCACGGCTTTCTTCTTTGGCGCTGCTTTTTTAGCTGATTTTTTTGGTGCAGTTTTTTTGGCTGCAGCTTTCTTAACTGCTTTTTTTACCGCAGACTTTTTCTTAGGGGCGGCTTTCTTTGCAGACTTCTTCGCAGCTTTCTTAGGAGCAGCTTTTTTAGGAGCAGCTTTTTTCTTTGGAGCGGTTTTCTTTGCGGCTTTTTTTGCAGCCTTTTTAGGAGCGGATTTTTTAGCGGCTTTCTTAGGTGCTGCTTTTTTTGCAGATTTTTTTGGTGCTGCTTTTTTAGCGGCCTTCTTTTTTGATTTTGCCATGATGATATTAGTTTGTGTTTTGTTAATGATGAGAGATGAAAGTTAAAAAACTTTTTTTATAAATATCAGCTTTTATGGGAAGGAAAATTTTTATTACTTATCACAAGCTTTGCACTATCTGAATCCCAGTCTCTGCATCCATTGCACGCAAAGGGTGGGCCATTGCTTCAGGAGTGTGTCTGCAGGTGCCATTCCGAATCCATGACCGCCATGATCGAAAATGAACATGGAGGCAGGCACCTTATTTTTTTTCAAAGCTTCATAAAACAATATGCTGTTCATAGGGGGCACTGCTTTATCATCATCAGCGTGTACCAGGAAAACAGGAGGCGTGGAGGTGGTTACCCTTTTTTCGGTGGATAAAGCGGTTGCCAGTGATTGATCAGGATTTTTACCCAACAGCATTAGTCGGCTGCCACGGTGTGTGAAAAGGGTATCCATGGTGATAACAGGATAAATAAGTATCGCAAAAGAAGGCCTGGTCCCTACTCTTAACAGTGGATCTGCCGAAGCGGAATCCGCATTTTGATGGATCGTTGTTGCGGTGGAAGCCAAATGCCCACCGGCTGAAAAGCCCATCACACCTGTCTTTTCCGGGTCAATATGCCATTCCGCTGCCCTGGAGCGGATGATGCGGATGGCAGTAGTTACGTCATTGTACTGTGCCGGGTATGGGTGACCTTCCTGCTTACGGTTATTAAGGCGGTAGCTTAATACAAATGCATCTATCCCCTGCTCATTAAAAAAACGGGCGGGTAAAATCCCTTCCTTTTCAAAAGCCAGGTGCGAATAGCCGCCACCGGGACAGATCAGCACCGCTGTTTTACCGGGGGATAAATTGTTTGAGGGGTAATAGTCCATATACGGGGCCAGGCTGTCAAAACCTTTGATTACAATGCCCTCCTGGGAAGGATAGATAAATATCCGTTGCTGCGAATTAGCGGTTATTTGTGCACTCATAAACAATAAAGCAGAGATGAATAGGCGCATTATAATTGATTATTTTATTTTCAGCAGAGATACTTTTCCGTCCATGGTAGCGGCAATGACCTGTTTGGCACTGATCACCTGCACAGTATTTACCATCGAGTTATCGATCTTGAAGGTCCATAGCCGTTTTTTAGCAACCGGGTCTATCGCGTATACTTTCCCGTTTTTGGTGCCGAAAAAAACGATGCCCTCTTTCTCAATCAGCATAGAAGGAATATGTTCATAGCCAAAACCACAGTCCAGTTTCCAGGCCGCTGCTTGTTTTTCCCTCGAAGTGGGGAAGGCAACAATGGTATCATTCATGGTTTTGCCATACACATAACGGCCATCTGCAGCGATCCCGATTGATTCTCTTACGGTTGATTCATTGTTGCGCCATAAAGTAGTTCCCGTGTTTACATCAATCGCTGTAAGATAGCGGTCAGGCGCCACCACGTATACCACACCGTCATTAATCACAGGTATACAGGCAGCAGGCGAGTAATTGCGGATGGGTGAACCATTGTTCCATTTCCATACGAGTTTGCCATTGGTGGCATCTAAAGCATATAGGTTTCTGTCCCAGGCGCCAAAGATGAGTTTGCCCTGGTACAGCACCGGAGTGCTTACCACCGGGCCATCCAATCCGTCAAAATTCCATAACTCTTTGCCGGTTTCGAGGTCGAGGGCCCTGAAATGATGATCGCTTCCGCCGATATAGACAATGTTCTGATTTATTAGCGGGCAGCCTAAAACAGCCGCATCAGTTTTAAACTTCCAGATAAGTTTCCCTTTATCAGCGGATAAACAATAGATATAGCCATCACCTGAACCCATCACCAGCTTATTGCCGCGCACTGCGGGTGATGAGTAGATGGCGTTGCCTGTTTGGTATGACCATTTTTTCCTGCCATTAGTAAGCAACAGGGCATCGATCCTTCCCAGGCTATTACCGAAGATCACCAATTGATCAGCCACAGCCGGGGTGGAGATCACATTGGCATCGGAGCTAAAGGTCCATTTTGCCCGTACATCGGGGAAACTATCGTTCACTTTATATGACGGACGTGTGTAGGTGTTGGTAAGATCATACTGGTGATTGTATAGTTTTACTTTTGTCCACGGAGCTTTGGTGGTAATTCCTGGTGTCCTTTCTGAAAAGATCATCGAATCTGTTCGCACCTCTACGAGGTTGTACCCGCCCATGGCTGATTTGGCCCGCAGATTAGAGCGGCCCATCACGCCGGGGATGCCTTCAAAACTCAATGCACGGTTAGAATGGCCATGGCCACAGAGGATGGCCAGGGTATTGTGTTGTTTCAGGCGGTCAATGGCTTCATACCAGTTATCCAGCGCATCGTTGATGGGGTAATGGTTTAAGAAGATGACCGGTTTTTTTGGGTCTATCTTTTTCAATTCAGTATCCATCCACTCCACTGCATCCCTGGGTATATGGCCATCACCCATCCGAACATAGGGCCCCGAGGCGCAACCGATAAATGTTATGCCGTTATGTTCGAAAATGAACTTATCGTTCCCGAATATTTTTCCAAAGCTTACGCCACCACTTTCGCTCCAGCCGCTATCGTGGTTGCCGGGAATGATGTAATAAGGTACTTTCAGTTCATCCAGAATTTGTTTGGCGAGTTGTATCTCACCATCTGTGCCCAGTTCCGTAATATCGCCGGTGATCACTACAAAATCAATACCGGTCATTTGATTGATATCGGCTACGGTCCTGCGCAGATCCTCTTCCGCCCCGCCATTGGGTGATCCGATATGGGTATCAGAAATAAAGGCAAAACGGAAAGGTTTCCATTGCGCGTTGGCATTATAAAGCCCTAAAAACAGGAACGCGGCCAGTACATAGAGTTTCATGTCCGGAAGTTAAGTAATCTTCTGTGGTGGTATGGTTATTGAATCACTGATTATATGATTTGTCATTGATTTTTAGGATGGTTAATCTGCTATTCAATGTGTGTATAAGATTATTCAATTAAATTTAGGTGTATGAAGAAGACTGTTGTTATAGGTGCCAGTGATAACCCGGCCCGTTACAGTTATTTAGCTGTTCAGAAACTAAGCCGTTACGGGCATCCAGTAATCGCCATTGGAAAAAAGCAGGGAAAAGTGGGTGATACCGATGTAATTACTGAGCGGCCGGATGAAAAAGAGGTGGATACGGTTACCCTGTATATGAACCCGCAACGGCAAAAAGAGTATTACGATTATATCCTGTCGCTACACCCTAAACGCATTATTTTTAATCCGGGCGCCGAGAATGATGAACTGGAGGGACTTGCCAAAGCCAATGGTATAGAACCGCTGGAAGCCTGCACCCTGGTAATGTTGGGTACGGGACAGTATTGATATCATTTCTGATGCGAATCAAGGATTTAAAATTATATTGACTATTATTTTTTCTTCGTGTTTCTTCGTGTCTTAGCGGCTTCGTGGTTCAAAAAACTGAACCACGAAGCCACTAAGACACAAAATTTCACTAAGTAATTCGTTCGTTGGCCGAAGTTTTTTTTGAATAAGATCAATCCTTTCTTCCCATTTTTAAATAATACCTGTTGTCACAATATATCTTACTTGTATTTGCATGGTTGCTCTTCGGAGTGGTGCATAGCCTGTTGGCGGCAGGCGCTGTGAAACGCGTGGCTATGCGGTTGATGAAGCGGTACTATACATATTACCGCGTCTTGTATTCATTACTGGCTACAGCTATGCTTGCCTGGGTATTGCATACACATTTTTCGATCACTGACCCCATATTATGGAGGCCACCTTTGATAGAAGAGATCATTGCTGGCATATTGGTAATTGCGGGCGTTGCCATCATGCTGGTTTGTATCCGAAAATATTTTTTTTACCTGAGCGGGATAGATGCGCTATTGGAAAAAAGCGCCCCTGCTGTTTTACAACTGGATGGGATGCATCAATATGTACGGCATCCCCTGTATTTTGGCACGTTGCTGTTTGCGTGGGCAGTGTTTTTGGGGTATCCTTATATGAATAACCTGGTGAGTTGTATTTGCATTACGCTATATACATGGATAGGGATGTGGTTTGAAGAGAAGAAATTATTGCTTGAATATGGCGATGTGTATAGGGATTACCGGGCGAGGGTGCCTGCTTTACTGCCGAAGTTGTTTTAAACACGCCGTTGTTGGTCGCCTTGCGCCGTTGTTGGTCGCCTGACCAACAACTATCCCTGAAAATGAGTAATCAGGCCAAATTCATCGACCCCCGTTTCGTAAAACTGCGCACTGCTGTATCGATAGTTCTTGCGCCGTTGTTGGTCGCCTGACTAACAACTATCCCTGAAAATGAGTAATCAGGCCAAATTCATCGATCCCCGTTTCGTAAAACTGCGCACTACTGTATCGATAGTTCTTGCGCCGTTGTTGGTCGCCTGACCAACAACTATCCTCGAAAATGGGTAAGTATGCTACATTCATCAACCCCTGTTTCATAAAACTGGGCACTACTGTATCGATAGTTCTTGCGCCGTTGTTCTTTCTCCGCACAGTGTACTTTAAAGCCACTCCAACAAAACGGTCTCCGCAAACGTCTCCCGGAGGTGACTTTGCGGTTCTAGTATAATGGCTGACGGAAAAAAATGAGTAACTTCAAATTGTTCTTTACTATTTTGGGTGCATGCATGAATTGTACTCCTAAGCCCCAAAGTCCTCTTCGAGAGACATTTGCAGGGAATTTTCAAAATAACACCCTGCACTTTGTTATTTCCTCTTTCCGAAAAGGCCGCTTTCGTTTTGCCTTTTTTGTGAATAGCGTTTGAGTCGATTTTCACGATCATCCGCCGCTTATGCGCAATATCTTCTGCGCTAAGGTTTTGATACGTAAACCGTACCCTATACCCCATACTGTAAAGCAAGGTACCTGGTGTTTGGCGGGTAGGAGGGTTATAGAGACGGATGAAGCCATCGTCATAGAGAAAAATGGTTGAAGTTTGTTCCATTTTGACCGTTTTACTCTCAAAATGGGAGCAATAGTTGTATTTTTACAGCAGTGGTGTAAAATAAACGTATGCAGACCCTTACCCTCCAAATAACGAATACAAGTGCGCTTCAGGCAATAAAAGAACTTGTCAGCAAGAAGTCAATAAAGATCATATCGAGTGACGAAATGAGTTCCCCTGCACTTCCCGGAACGCCTTTAAGCATTACCGCAATGAAGCAATGGATAGCGGGAGCAGAAGCGGCACCGACCATTAGCCTTAAAACTGCTAAATCAGAATGGGCAAAACGCAGAAAACAACTCCAACATCTCGGCAAGTAAAGATCAGTATCCAGGCACTTCAGAATATCAATGAAGTAACCGGCTACATTGCCTTTGTTGCGCAGGCGCCCGCAAATGCTATCAAAGTGGGTGATGCCATATTCGCTACCATTGACCGCATTGAAAGAAATCCGCTTGCATTCAAAGAGTGTGAGGAACTCTCAACAAAGGCGAAAATGTACCGCAAGGCCTTATGTTATTCCTGGGTTATTATCTACAAGATTACCGGTACCGAAATTATCATCCTTGGCATTATTCACAGTGCCCGCAGGCCTTCAGCTATTAGGAGACTGCGAAGGATAAAATAATAGCTTCCTATAAACTGATAACCGTTTCTAAGGTCTCATCCGAATCTATCCTGCCCATCCCTCTCTATCAAGGCTCCGGTAATATATCGCTTCCGCCAAATGCTCCGGTTTAATATCATCACTCGCAGCCAGATCAGCAATGGTGCGGCTTACTTTTAGAATACGGTCATAAGCGCGGGCGCTGAGGTTAAGCCCTTCCATTGCTTTCTTCAATAAATTTTCACCCACCTGCCCTATCACACAAATCTCGCGAAGTTGTTTACTGCTCATATGTGCATTGGCATAGATGCCGGGCTGATCTGCATAACGTATGGCCTGTATTTCCCTGGCTTTGATCACACGTTCACGAATGTCAGCAGATGGTTCGCCTGGGGACGGTTGCGGGGTGGGAGCGCAATAGGAGGCTGCCGTTAGAGCGAAATATGAAAAATGTTCTTTCGGTTATTAATATAGAGAGGCTGTCCTTGTGAGACAGCCTCTTTTATTTAAGCGATTTTTCTTAGGACTCAAGTGAATACAAACAATGCGATAGTCCTTGATATCGAGTTCACCTATAGGGACTTGCTATCCCGCAACATCTTCTGCTGAAGTTCAATGTAAGTAATGATGCGTTGTTTATCTTGTAAACTGATCTCCGGTGTAAAAAGCTCAAAATGTATAAATCGTGATGCTGGTAAGGTCAGTTGAGCCGGATCGAAAGAGTTCAAATTGAATACGATTTCTATCTTGTACAGCTTCGTTCCAGCTACCGTATCGAATTGAGGCGCAAGGCTATAGTCAAATTCCTTAAGGTTCTTTGTGTAATGAAGATATATCGTATCGAATGTTAGACCGGGAGGTGGTCTGCGGTGCATTATATACTTTCTGACTAATTCGTCGGGCGCAATGCTACCCACATTTACCAAGCTGTCAGTAGATGCCAAATGTTCATTCGCGTACGCTATTTCCTTTAAGTATGGGTCCTTAAGAACTTTTTTCGTTGGATCGATTTGGTCATCTGTTAGTGTATCTATCTTGTATCCGTGAACCTCGCCTTTTTCGTATAAAAAATACATTCGTGTGTGAATGACCTCCCCGTTACGTACATAGCGATTGGGCATGTCATACAAAACATAATTTTCATAGTAATACACTCTCAGGGTATCATTAACCAAGGAGGCATTCTCTGCTGTTAACGGAAACGGATAACTAACAGTTAATCCTAATATTTTCAGATCTCGGGACGCCTCATTCTTATTTTTGCTCCCGCTAGAACTACAGTGAAGACTTATCGCCAGACAAGCGATGAAACTGACCGCCCCGCTTCTTACAAAAGTGTTCATCATTTAAACAAGTTAAGAAAAATACATCAACCGACTTCTTCCCCGTTGTTGGTCGCCTGACCAACAACTATCCTCGAAAATGGGTAAGTATGCTACATTCATCAACCCCTGTTTCATAAAACCGCGCACTACTATATTGATAATTTTCAAGTAAATCAGCTTACGCCGTTGTTGGTCGCCTGACCAACAACTATCCTCGAAAATGGGTAAGTATACTACATTCATCAACCCCTGTCTCATAAAACCGCGCACTGCTATATTGATAATTTTCAGGTAAATCAACCAATTTCCATTTTGGATGAACTGGATTTGCATGTATATAGTTTAATTTCTGCAACAATACCTTTTCTGAATATATATCTATACTTAATGAATTGCGTTCCCATACCTGGAATTTTCTGTCTGGTGCTTTGACCTTTAACTGGAGTAATAATGGATTATCATTCATTCTCATAAAATTGAGTATACTTCGTGCTGTAAATTTTAAAAAATCTCTTTGAAAATCCTGCCGGATCACACCATCATGTA
>Ga0163144_10031477_pt1 | contig 10112 bp, 10 predicted proteins | sample OliLak19BULKMAT1_FD_123175 | JGI IMG/M metagenome (GOLD analysis project Ga0163144, IMG submission 123175) | Freshwater microbial mat bacterial communities from Lake Vanda, McMurdo Dry Valleys, Antarctica - Oligotrophic Lake LV.19.BULKMAT1 | ecosystem: Environmental > Aquatic > Freshwater >...
AAGGCCAGAAACGCCGCCGCCGTCGTGCCTTCAAAAAAACTGAAGGAATCTTCGCCTGCGGCGATGCGCGCCGCTTCGATGACGGTAAATAACTCCAGATCGCCAATCTCGCGCCCGGCCAGCACGATACGTTCGTTGAAGCGGTGCAGATGCGGCGAGGTATAGGCATGCACCGTGTAACCCGACGCTTCCAGCATGGCGCGCAGGAACGCAATGGTCGAACCCTTGCCGTTAGTGCCCGCCACATGCACCACGGGCGGCAGTTTTTTCTCAGGATTGCCCAGACGTTTCAGCAGCTCAACCGTACGCTCCAGCGGCGTGCCGGAGCGATTATCGAACAGCAGCTTCGGCCAGTGCGGCATCGTCAGATAGGGCGAACCTGTGGAAATATAATCAGGATCGTAGCTCAACCGGGCCTCTTTTTATATGCTTCGCTGTCGATATTATCGCTTGTAAATCCGCCACTCACAAGCATTAATGCCGCTCATGGCTGAGCGCGTAATGATAAGTCTGGAAGATATTGTGCTGACCTTCGGGGGGAAACCTTTGTTTGAGGGGTTGCGCATCCATATCAATGAAAGCGATAAAATCTGCCTGATCGGCAAAAACGGCGCCGGGAAAACGACGCTGATGAAACTCATCATGGGCGAGCTCGATCCCGATAAGGGCACGCGCTTCGCGCTGCCGGGGCTCACGGTCGGTTATCTCGCGCAGACGGTGTCGCACACGCCTTCGGATACGGTCAAGGATTTCGTACTCTCCGGTCTCAATAAAAGCGACCAGACCGAAGAGCGCCACCATCTCGCCGACATGATTATTGAGCCGCTGACCATCGACCCCGACGCCACGATGGGCACGCTTTCGGGCGGGCAGTTGCGCCGCGCCGCGCTCGCGCGCGCACTGGTGTCGGAGCCGGATATTTTATTGCTCGACGAGCCGACCAACCATCTCGATTTGCACGCCATCGAATGGCTGGAGCAGTATCTTGCATCGTATCGCGGCGCGCTGGTTTGCGTCAGCCATGACCGCGCATTCCTCAAAGCCATTTCACGCAAGGTGTTCTGGATTGACGGCGGCATCATCCGCGTCTGCCCCGGCGGCTATAAGGAATTCGACACGTGGAGTGAGCAGATTATCGAGCATGAAGCGCGCGCACTACAGAACATGCAGAAAAAACTCGCCGCCGAAGTCGACTGGACGCAAGGCGGCGTCACCGGGCGGCGCAAACGCAACCAGCGGCGCTTAAGCGAATTATATCGCCTGCGCGATAAGCTGAAAAACGACAAGGCGGCCTATAACCAGCGCATGCGCGTCATTGAACTCGACCAGCTCACACCGGCGCAGGCCTCGAAAGTGGTGATTGAATTCAAACACGTGACCAAATCTTTCGAGCGCAACGGCGAAACCATTCCCATTCTCAATGATTTTTCACTGCGCATCATGCGCGGCGACCGCATCGGAATTTTGGGCAAGAACGGTTCGGGAAAATCCACCTTCGTCAAATTACTGACCAAGGAAATCGAACCCGACGAAGGGCGCGTCTTCATGGGCAAGCATCTCGAGATTGCCTATTTCGACCAGAACCGCGTGCATCTCAACCCGGATAAAACCCTGTGGGATACGCTCTGCCCGAACGGCGGCGATTATGTGTTTTTAGGCAGCAAGAATGACCAGCGACAGATTCATGTCTGCGGCTATCTCAAAAACTTCCTCTTCGATCCGCGCGTAGCGCGCGACCGCGTTTCGACGCTGTCGGGCGGCCAGCAGAACCGGTTGATGCTGGCGAAATTACTGACCAATCCGGGCAATTTACTGATTCTCGACGAGCCGACCAACGATCTCGACATGGATACGCTCGACATGCTGCAGGAGCTGATCGCGGAATATGAAGGCACACTGCTCATCGTCAGCCATGACCGTGATTTCCTCGACCGCACGGTGACGGAAGTGCTGGCCTTCGAGGGCGACGCCAAGGTCGAGGGGTTTATCGGCGGTTATTCCGATTACCACGCTTTTAAAAAGAAGACTTCCGCTGCCGCCCTAAAGAAAGATGATGCGCGAAAAGCGCAGCGTTCGTGCGATTCCGCTGCCGAAGGCAGCGGCGACAAAATTTTGAAACCGGCATCTGTCGCGAAAATGTCGTTCAAATTTGTGCATGAGCTGGAGAAATTACCGGCAAAAATCGAAACGCTGGAAAAAGAAATCGAAACACTTAAAGAGGTGCTGGCCGATGCCGATCTCTATATCAGCGATCCGGAACGCTTTGATAAATCGAGCAGGCGGCTAGCGCGCGCGTTACAGGAGCTGGAAAACTCCGAACATCGCTGGCTGGAGCTGGAAGAAATGCGCCTGAAAATAGATGCTAAACTCGCCAATTAATCCGTTTTACCCGCCATCAGAATTGTGTAGGCAAGCAAATAATTTAACGATATGTGAAAAAAATTTCTGGCAGCGGAGGAAAATCTGCGTAGCTTAGGCACAATATTTTTTATTAACCCCCAGTGTTTTTAACCCATTTTTGGAGGATTTATGTCTGCCACCGTTCACAAAATCAAAGAACTCGTTGAAGAATTCGTTATGGAAGATGAAAAGTTCGAAAGCGGCAACAAGTCCGCTGGTACGCGCGCGCGCAAAGCCTTAATGGAGCTCAAGAAGGCCTGCGACACACGCCGCAAGGAAATTCAGGAAGAAAAGAACGCTGCCTAATTTCCGATTTTCTAACCCGTCATGCCATAAAGGCATGACGGGTTTTTTATTGCCTATTGGATAACGCCCAGTCTTTTGCCCACCTTCTCAAAGGTGCTAATGGCAAAATCGATCTGCGCGTCGGTGAGTGTCGCGCACATCTGGATGCGCAGGCGCGCCGTGCCTTCCGGCACAACCGGGTAGCCGAAGCCGGTGATGAAAATGCCTTCCTTCAGCAATTCCTGACTCATGCGGATGGCAAAGGCGGTGTCGCCGACGATGATCGGCACAATCGCCGATTCGCCCTCTAGCGGTTTGAACCCGTGCTTCTGCAATCCTTCGCGCATGCGTTTGGTAATTTCGTGCAGGCGCGTCACGCGCTGCGGCTCACGCTCCAACACCTCAATCGCTTTCATGGCGCTGGCCGCGATGGTGGCCGGTAGCGCGTTGGAAAATAATTGCGGGCGCGATACCTGCTGCAGATAATCGATCACGGTTTTCGACCCGGCGACATAGCCGCCCGCTGCGCCACCGAGCGCTTTGCCGAGCGTGCCGGTGATAATATGCACCTGACCTTCTACACCAAAATGTTCCGCCGTACCGCGACCGTGCGGGCCCATTACACCGACGCCGTGCGAGTCGTCGAGAATCACCGAGGCGTTATATTTTTTAGCAACCGCGAGAATCTCCGGCAGTTTCGCGATATCGCCTTCCATGCTGAATACGCCGTCCGTGACAACGAACAGCCTGCGGCTACCGCTGGCCTCTTTTAATTTAGCTTCGAGATCGGCCATGTCGGAATGTTTATAGACAAAACGTTTGGCCTTCGACATGCGGCAGCCATCGATCAGCGAGGCATGGTTCAGCGCGTCGCTGATGAGTACGTCTTCAGCACCGGCAATGGCAGGCATGAGGCCAGTATTGGCTGTCCAGCACGATACATAGGTGAGTGCGGCCTCCGTGCGATGGAGTTTTGCCAGCGACGCTTCGATTTTATCATGAATCGAAAACGTGCCGCAGATGAAACGTACCGATGCCGTACCTGCCCCGTAGGTTTTGAGCGCTTCGCGCCCCGCTTCGATCACTTCCGGATGGTTGGCGAGTCCTAAATAATTATTGGACGATAGCACCAAAGCTTTGCCGCTTTCTTCCATGCGCACTTCGGTGTCCATCGGCGTGGCGATGTGGCGGAAGCTTTTGAGCGTTCCGGCGGATTTCATTGCTGCCAGCTCCGTGGCAAGGCTGTCATCGAGTGTCATATCCGGTATCCTTTTATGGGTAGAGTGTGAGCTTGTCGTCATTGACATCGTACCTCCTGAACTGTTTTAAAAACGCCATCCCGAGCAGGGACGTATCCATATCCGCGCCATTGACCGAGGCGGGCACATCGCGCAGCGTCATCGGGCCGACCGTCATGACCTTGAGCCTTACCGGCGCACCGCTGACGCGTCCATTGGCGGTCTGGAAACTGCGCGTGTAGTTGAGGGTTTCCAGATCAAATCCGACATCCTGCGCATCGCGCGGGCTGAGTACAATATCGCTGGCGCCGGTATCGATCATGAAGCGTAGCAGCACGCCGTTGACTTCCGCTTCAAGGTGGAAATGCCCGTCTTCGCCAAGGCCAATGCTGTAGCCGCCATCGGCGGATTGCGTAATGCGCGACGGCACCAGCTCCGTGAAAACCCGGCTATGGCGTATGTCGCCGCGAAAGCTGTAGCCCAGCACCAGCAGCAATATAATGCCTATCCATAACAGCGCGTCGCGCACCGCCTGCGTGGTTTTCATCCGCCCCAGCATGCCCGAACCGCTGCCGATCAGCAGAATCATCAGGGCGAGGTAAAACACCCGCACCATTTGGTCGCTGCTTTGCACGGCATAGGGGAACTGCCACTTCAGCAGCAGGATCACCGCCAGTATCGCCAGCAACAATATTCCAAAACGCATAGCACTTACCCACTTTCGCTTTGGGAGATTATCTGCTAATTCTTCATTTTTCCAACCTTATTAGAGACGAAAGCGCTACCCGTGAATCAAAAATTCGGCATTACCCTGCTTATCTTCAGTACCGCAAGCCTCCTGGCCGCCTGCCACAGCGCGGCGTCGTCCAGACTGGTCATGGAGCGCCTGAATCAGGCTTATAGCGGCAAACCGGTCGGCGATTTTTTCGCCAGCTACGGCAAACCGGCGGGCAAGCCCAAGGCGGACACCTATCTCTGGGTCAGCATCCAGCCCGATACCAAGCCTTCCGGTGCGCCAGGCATGCATGTCGGGCGTAACGGCCAGATCGCCTTCCCCGCCCACACCGCCAAAGCGCCGGGCGAATTGATTTGCCAGCTAACCATCGAGACTGATAAAAAAGACGCTATTCGCAGTCTGGCCATCACGCGCGATAGCGAAGGTGAGCATTCCAACTCACGTTGCGGTGAGATATTCGACCCGAACTAAGGAGAGGCCATGGCTGCCTGCACGCTGACTCGGATTTCAGCCCTTCTGTTGGCAGTCTTTCCGCTTGGCGCATACGCCGCCGATAGCAAAGCCTCGCTTGAGCCGATTCAGCATATCATTGTCATCTCGCTGGAAAATCACAGCTTCGATAATCTGTTCGGATTTTTTCCCGGTGCGGACGGCATCACGAATGCCAAGAAAAAAGCCAAGCAACGCGACCGCCGGAGCAAGGTCTATAAATCGCTGCCGCCGGTGATGGATACCAGCACGCCCTCGCCGAAGATCGATGCGCGATTTCCCGACAACCTCCGCAACAAGCCGTTTGCCATTGAGAAATATGTACCGGCCGGGGAGAAAACCGGCGGCCTTGTCCATCGCTACCATCAGCAGATAGACCAGATCCATGGCGGCCGCATGGACCGTTTTGCCGCCGTCTCCGATGCCGGGGCGCTGACCATGGGCTATTATGACGGCAGCAAGCTCGGCCTGTGGAAATATGCTGAGCAATACACGCTGGCCGATCGCTTCTTCCACGCGGCGTTTGGCGGTTCGTTCCTCAATCATTTCTGGATGATCTGCGCCTGCACGCCACGTTTCCCGAATGCCCCCGAGGAGTTGGTATCGCGCGTAAACCGTAAGGGCGAGCTGATCAAGGGCGGCAGTGTGACCGAAGACGGCTATGCCATCAATACGGTATTTCCCATCTACACACCGCACCCCCCTCATATCAAGAATACCGAAAAACTATTGCCGCCGCAGGATATGCCCACCATCGGCGACCGTCTGTCGGACAAAGGCATCGAGTGGGCATGGTATGCGGGTGGCTGGGACGATGCGATGGAAGGTAAAGCGCATCCGTCATTCCAATTTCACCACCAGCCTTTTGTCTATTTCAGCAATTACGGCGACCGCACTTCCGCCAAATCCCGCCATCTTAAAGACGAGCGCGATTTCCTCGAAGCGCTTAAAAACGATACGCTTCCCGCCGTCGCATTTTACAAGCCGCTGGGAAAGTTCAACCTGCATCCCAGCTATTCCGACGTGATATCGGGTGATGCGCATATTGTGAAGATATTACAGGCCATCGAAGCAAGCCCGGTATGGAAAAACAGCGTCGTGATTGTCACCTTTGATGAGAATGGCGGCTACTGGGATCATGTCCCGCCGCCGAAAGGTGATCGCTGGGGGCCGGGCGTACGCGTGCCGACCATTATCATTTCGCCTTTCGCCAAAAAAGGCTATGTCGACCACACGCCCTATGACACCACCTCCATTCTCAAATTCATTGAAAAGCGCTTTGCTCTCGAACCGCTTCCGACCCGCAAAAAAGTCGGTGATCTTACCGGCGCACTGGTTCTGAACTAATGACACCCACACCGGTGATGGTGACGGTGGAGTCGCTCGGCGGACTGGGCGACGGCATCGCAAGCTATAATGGCAAACCGTTATTCATTCCCAAATCCTGCGCGGGCGACCGGCTGGAAGTGCGCATTGTGCATGAAAATCATAACGGCCTGCAAGGCGTGATCGAGCGCATTATCAGCCCGGGGCCGGAGCGCAGGGATGCACCCTGCCCCTATTTTGACCGGTGCGGTGGCTGCAGCCTGCAGCAACTGGTGCCCGTTGCGTACCGCGAATTCAAAACGCGCATGCTGCATTCGGCGCTGGCGCGCGCCGGATTTCCTTCGCCGGATGCGCAAGTGGTCTTCCTGCCCGCCGCCACACGGCGGCGCGTGGAATTCAAGGTCAGTCATGAGGCAGGCAACATCGCGCTTTCCTTCCATGCACCACGCAGCCATACCGCCATCGCCATCGACCAGTGTCTGGTGTTGCGCCCCGAACTTCAGGCGATGATCGCCCCCGTCAACCGCGCCTTGTCTTCATACAAGGCAGCAAAATATCTCTACGCCGTAAGCCTGACCGCAGCCGATAGCGGCATCGACATGCTGCTTACCTTCAAAGGCTGCGACATCGCGTCGCTTCCCCCTCTGGACAGGATCGCGTCCGAACTGAATCTGGCGCGTATCTGTGTGCGTATAGCGGAGACGCAGCCCATCGTGGCCGTCCAGAGCACATCGGTAGACATGCAGCTTGGCGATTTTCTGGTGCCCCTGCCGCCCGATGCTTTTCTGCAGGCCACGCGCGAGGGGCAGGAGCAACTTACCACGGCAGCACTCAAAGCCGCGGAAGGAGCCACGTCCGTGATTGACCTGTTCTGCGGCATCGGCACCTACAGTTTTCCGCTGAGCGCACAATCCGCCGTTCATGCCATCGAAGGCGAAGCTGTCATGGTCGCCGCCATACAAAAAGCCGCGCAAAAATACGGCATCCGTTCCCTGACGGCAGAAGCGCGCGACCTGTTCAAACATCCCTTCACCGTGCAGGAGCTGGCACGGTTCGATGCCGCTGTGATCAATCCACCGCGTACCGGCGCCAAGGCGCAGACGGAAGCGCTGGCGCAGTCGGCTATAAGCAGCGTCGCCATGATTTCCTGCAATCCGGCCACTTTTGCCCGCGACGCACAGATTCTGGCGGCGGGCGGGTTTTCGCTGGTATCCGCGCAAGGCATCGACCAGTTTGTCTGGAACCAGCATCTGGAAATCGCCGCCCTGTTCCGGCGGTCATAGAAAATCATTACATCCGCGCCGATCTGTGCTAGTAGAGGATGACAGAAACGAGGCGGCATTATGGTCCTGACCCACAAAACCTATACGGTCAATTACCGGCTGGAAATGGAGAACGGCTCCGACATTTCCTATGACGTGGAAATCAGCAAAGACAATTTCGTATCGCGTGCCATCGTGCCAGATACGCTCCCCGAATGGACGCGCATGGATAAAAACAAATGCGCGGGCTGCACACTGGCCGACAGCGAGCATTGCCCCGTCGCCGTCCGTCTGGTCAATCCCGTGCAGCGTTTCGGCGGTCTGGTGTCGCACGCCCCGGTCACCACCACGGTGGTGACGCCTGAGCGCACCTACATGAAACGTGTGGACGTGCAAGATGCGCTGCGCAGCTTGTTTGGCCTCATCATGGCCACCAGCGGCTGCCCTTCGATGAAACCGTTTAAATACATGGCGCGCTACCACCTTCCCTTCGCCTCGATTGAAGAGACCATCTCGCGCATCACCTCCACCTACCTGCTGCGCCAGATGTTCAAGCATCCCGGTGTGCTGGAACTGCCTATCGACCTCAGGGAAATAGAGCAACTCTACAGCACCATGCAAACCATCAATGAAAGCATGGTCAAGCGCCTGCGCGAATCTACGCTCTCCGACGGCGCATTAAACGCGATTGTGATTTTGAGCGCCTATTCGTCGCTGATTCCGGTCGTCATCAAAAAAGAACTGGATAGCCTAAAAACGCTGTTCGACTAGCCCGCCGTTTCGTCCTCTACCCATTGCAGGAAGGGTGCCGAGCCGTCGGCAAGCGGGTGCGCCGTGACGCAGGGCAACTGGTAGGAATGGGTGCTTTTGATGAATTCGATGGCCCCCGCCACCTTGGCTGCGTTGGTTTTGGCCATGATGGTCACTTCCTGTTCCTGCTGGATGCCGCCCTGCCAGCGATAGAGCGAGGTGACGTTATCATAGAGATTAGCGCAGGCAATCAGCCGTTTTTCGAGCAATGCCTGCGACATAGAAAGTGCTTCTGCTCTATTGGGGAATGTGCTATAAAGCACCCATATATTGTTTTTAGTCATCCGTTTAGGCCTTACGTAACATCATATGAGCGCAGTCAATAAACGCCAGGTTATCATTTTAGCCGCACTTGCAATCCCTATCATTGGCCTGATGGTCTTGTCATTCATGGGGCCGCAAAAAGCACCGCCGCCTCCTAAAGTAGCGGGGAATCAGGGTAATGCAACCGGTAAACCCGGCAACAAGGTCGTATTGCCGACGCTTGAGGAAATGCGCGCCAATATCAAGTCCCGCTGGACAGAAGCGGAAGCCATGACGCAGGAAAAATATGCCGCCCTGTACCGCAAGGACCCGCGCCTGCCGCAAACTCTGGAACTGTACCGCGCGCGCATTAAAAGTCGTATGCATCAGTTGCAGAACATGACGCAGGAACAATTTGAAGCCGAGCAGCGCCAGCGCACCGACCATTTACGCCAGCGCGGCATCGTCGCAGCGCCACGCGCGCCCGGATCCACCGCAGCGCCCAAGTCGCTGATACAACCTGCGCAGCCTGCCGCTGTACCGCCGGTAACACCGCCGACATCGGCAGCCACTCGCTGATTATTATTTCCTGAAACGCGTTAGCACACGGCTGCGCAGGTGCATCGTGTTGACGGTAAAGCTTACCGCAAAATAGCTGGCCGAGCCGAGCGCCACGACAACGCACAACACGGTAAAGCGGATATATTCCCCTGACGTCATATAGTGCAGCGCCCAGTCTTTCAGGGGGAGCAGCGCGGCCACCATCACGGCGCAGGCAAGCAGAATTTTAGGAACCTGTATCAGCGTAGCGCGGTCAATGGTAAGCCAGCCCCGTCTGCGCAACACCACCATCATCATAATCACATTAACCCAGCCGGCAATCGAGGTCGCCAGCGCCATGCCCACATGCTGAAGTGGCACCATCAGGAGAAGGTTGAACACCAGATTGACGGCGATGCATACCAGTGCAATTTTAAACGGCGTTTTGGTATCCTGATGCGCATAGAATCCGGGCGACAATACCTTAGCCAGAATGAAGGCGGGAAGTCCGAGCGCAAACGCAATCAGCGCTTTGTAGGTGGCGACGGTTTCAATGGGGCCGAACGCACCGCGTTGGAACATCACCGCAATCACCGGCTCGGCAATCACCACCAGCGCGCTGGCGGCGGGCAGGCTTAAAAACAAAGCCAGCGCAATGGCGCGGTTCTGGCTCTGATGCGCTTCGGCGAGTTTACCTTCGCGAATCTGGCGCGACAGCATCGGCAACAGCGCGGTACCCACAGCAATGCCGATCACCGCGAGCGGCAGTTCGTTGATGCGGTC
>Ga0163144_10031479_pt1 | contig 10111 bp, 7 predicted proteins | sample OliLak19BULKMAT1_FD_123175 | JGI IMG/M metagenome (GOLD analysis project Ga0163144, IMG submission 123175) | Freshwater microbial mat bacterial communities from Lake Vanda, McMurdo Dry Valleys, Antarctica - Oligotrophic Lake LV.19.BULKMAT1 | ecosystem: Environmental > Aquatic > Freshwater > Lake...
CAAAAAAATCCCCAGCGTTTTGCATTTGCAATGTTAATGGCGCAATCTGTTTTTGACCGTTCGCTTTAATACTAAATTTAAATGTATGGGTTTGACCGGGGAACACGTTCAGATTTTGATCAATACTAAATTTACGATTCACAATTATTTCTTCAGGATCAAAGGCAACAAGTGTAGTTGGGTTCACAGCGTTCCAAATAGTATTACCAGTATTCTTAAAAACAATAATAACAGATTCCTCAAGGTCGCGTTCCAGTTTTGTCGGCACAGTCACGGCCGTAATAGTTGAAATACTCAAGCGCTCAGGATCTCCAGGCTTTTTATTTATACTTTTAATTTCTTGATAAATCTTACTCTCGCTATCATCTTCATGTAGCCAAGAAAAATGAGAAAATAAAGGAGAGCGGTAAATAAGCAAAAATGGCGTAACTGCACGAACTCGATTATCTGAAAGCCAGACGTTTTCAAAAGCATACTTCATATATTCAGCAGACTTTTCTTCCGTAAGTTTTATATTCTCATGATTTTTATATTGATAAGGCCAACCAGTTTCAGTTATATAAACAGGCAAATCTTTTTGAACTTTGAATCGAGTTTTAAGCAAATTCAACTCCCATTTGTAATTAGAAATCGTTCCGCGTCCAATATCTGTTGGCTTTCCAGAAAAGCCAGGATTAGGATAAGAATGCGACACCCAACCATCAAAATTTGAAAAAATTCCAGGAACAGCTAGTTCCATCGCATCCATAAAAGCAACTTGATCCATATACCTAGGAGGTTCCTGCGGAGCTGATGAATCAAAACCCGGGTTTAAAATAAAGAAATCTTGATTCGTTTTTTTCAATTCATCGATCATAGTCTTCAAATGCAAAGCCGCCCCTTCAGGATCAGTCGAGCCACCCCACTCACTTGCATGATTTGGCTCATTGTAAAGCACAACCAACCTTTTTTTTGTCGGCCAATATAAAGAATTCAGAAACTTCGCCCAATCATGAGCGTCATCACTTCCTGGAACAACCCAATTATTTCCATTCGGGTAAGTCGCAATTCGAATAATTGGAATAAGTTTAAGCCTGTTCAATTCATTAAATCGATCCTGCCATTTTTTAACTTGCCTATCATTTGAATTAATTATCAATGTGACATAGCCCCATTCACCACCCTGTGAATTAACTAAATCACTAGCTTTTTGCGCTTCATTAATCTCAGAAATATGAATACCAAATTTATTAGTCTGAGACTCAGCAATTGCTTGACTCAAGCCAAAACTAAAGAAAACAAAAAAGCAAATGGAAATTAATAAAATTCTTTTGACTACCACTCTATTAGTATACTAAATCCTCCCCGCAATCTCATACCCTATGATCCCCGCACTGACCGCAACATTCAAACTCTTCCCAACTCCATTCATCGGAATTTCAAGAATCAAATCGCAAGCGTCAAGAAAATCTTTACTCACGCCCTCAATCTCGTTCCCCAAAACAATACAACATTTTTCGGAAATCAAATATTTAGACTTAAAATCAACAGAATTTTCAGTTTGCTCAACACAAATTATTTGTCTCCCTTCTTCCTTCAATTTCAAAATCGCATCAGCAGCTTTTTCGAAATAATCAGCTGCAATATTATCAAGTCCGCTCAATCCACTTTTCTGAATAAACTTAGTATTTCGCGCCTTCAGCCATTCACGCCGAGTATCTCTTTCCAAAAGATCGGGATAACCACTGATCCCAATACTCCAAACGGCCTTAGCACCTATACCATCAGTTATTCGAAAAAGTGATCCAACATTCTCTAGACTTCGAATATTATCCGCAACAAAGACTATATCTCTACGTTTCATCAAGGCATTATATACTCATATTACTCAAGTTTGCAACGAAAAACATTAAAACACGCAACTATTGCAGATATTTTTTATAAATTCCCCAAGGAATTCTGACCTTTAATACTCCAAGTAGAGAAGACTTATCTCCAATCACAGACAAAGTAATCTTCTCTTCAGTCTCCTTCCAATTTATAGCCTTTGCAACATCGCGTGCATCAAGTGAAATTGTTAATTTTTTACCCTTTTTATCCAACTTGCTCGACAGAACTTTTGCATCGAACTTATTTAATCGCACATGGTCGAGAATTAATTGATCAGTATCAAAATTATCAGGAATTTTCAAAATAAATTCGATAGGCAACTGTTTTTTTACAATATTTATACCACCAAACTGCCAGTTCATCGTAGTTTGAACAAGTGTCGAAAGATCTTGCCCGTTATTATCACTAGACAACAATATTTTATAATCATCAACCTTGCCCAAGTTTGTCGCAGCGCTAAACTCCAGCTCCTTCCAGACAGTATTCCCAGCATAAGGAACATACATAAAATAATTCCCATCGCCAGTCCCAGTCACTCTAATCGTATAAAGTCCGTCGGGTAAATCAGGAGAATAGCTGAGCTTTGCATCAATATCACTCCACACAACATTATCACTAACAAGATCCTCATTCTCATTCAGAACCTGAGCAGTCGCTGGCGACAAAAGCAAAACACCCATCATCACTTTAGGCGTCTTTTCATTCCCACCATCTGGCGTAATCGGAATCTTGAATTGAGAAAATATCGTATCGTAAGCATTGTCCGGCAAATCTCCGTGAGCACTTGTCAATTTTTTACTATTCAAGCCATTAAGCACAGCACTTTCAGGCAGAACACTATCATCACCATTAACAAAGTTTTGCGATTTATCAGGCTTGCCATCGGGCCAAAATTCTACCCCCACACTCGTACCAACATTAATATTGCGCAAAGTTTTCTCACCACTACCATAAACACTCAAAAATTTAATATTTTTTTGATTCAATTTACTTGCCAAATCAGAAGTAGGAATATCAGTTAATAGTAAATTATTCTTAAACGTCAAACTATTATTATCCAAAAACAATCCAGCTCTTTTAATATATGAATTATATGTTGGCAAAATATTCTCAACACCAGCAAAACTATTTCGAACAGTCGTCAGAGTAGCCAGTCCGTAATTATGTTGATAAATTTTTAATAATGTGCCCATCGTCACACGAAACATCGCGTCACCAGTAGGAGGCATCTCGCCTCCATTCCAAATATAATATCCGCTACCAGCTCCATTGTGAGGAGTTCCGAGTGAAATAAATTGGTTAACTTTTCCTTCATCCAGGTCATGTTGAAGCATAGATCTAGTCACGAGTCCTCCAAAACTATGCGCCACAATATTTACTTTACGTCCGCTCGGCCTATTTGCAAGCAAAGTGTCAATCGTATTTTTTAAATTCTGATAAACTGCTTCAACTTGATCCGCAGGATAAGAGCTCGGCATCAAAGTTTTCCGCCAATCATAAAAAACAACATCAAAAGTCGAATTCCGTACATATCCACTTTCAGTTAATTTCGAAATCAATTTATCCCAACCATTTACAGCCGTCGGCGCCCAGTCCCAATTTCCTTGGTCACTATCATCCATGTAAAATTTTCTAATGTTAAAAGAAGCTCCCATCCCAGGAACAATCACAATCGGCGGTTTATAAATACTAATTTTATATATCTCTTTGACATCACTATAAGAAAACTCCAAATCAACATCCCCAACCTTCCCAGAAGGAGTAAAACTAAAATTCGCATCACCATTATTTATAGTTGTAGCACTCCCAGTCGCAAAACTCCCAAAGCTCGGATCCACCACCCGGGCGCTAACAGTCGCGCCTTGGATAACTTGTCCTTGATCGTCCCTGACCTTCGCCCCAACCGCCAAATCCCTATCAATCGGCACCTGCCGATTAAACTGATCATAATTTGAAAAAGGGGAGAGAGAGGCAGAAGTGTCAAGACTGTAGGTTTTAATATAATCTATAATAAGTTCTGACCATGGTTGAGAACTAACGGCAGGGCCTGGGTTTCCCATCCAAATCGAAGTTGCTCTTCTTTCAGTTATTGGTGATGTAAATTTTAACTGACCATCTAAATAAATTTTATAAATTTTATCAACATAATCAGCTTTATATATATGATAATCGGTAGACAACGAATCTAATAGGTTATATCGTAAATTTGAATTCTGTATTCCCAGCATTGGAGTACCTAAATCTTGCCAAGTAGTTAAAATTCTAGAATTTACAAAATCCGAGAACAAAGTTGGATAATCTGGATTACTTTCTCCTATTACTATACCTGTCCCTGCGTATGTGATAGTTGGATATTTGAACTTATATTCAACACTAAAGTTCCCATTAGGAATAAAACGAATATTCTTCGAACGTATAAAAGACGAATACGTATTTACCGGCGGTTTGATATTTAGTTCTCCATTCTGAGTATAAACTGAATTAGGTTGACCAAAGTATTCCCATCTACTTATATCGATATTGTTAAAGTCTTCTGCAAAATACAGTGAACTAGCTTCAACTTTAGTATTAATAAATAACGACAAATGGAATATAATAACAACACAAGTAATAATTTTTTTACTCATATATTCCTCCTATACATATATGAAAGTAAATTGTTTAAAATTATGCAATGGTAAAATATGGTTATATGTTTTGATTTAAGCCCATTATTGATAGAAAATAAATCTGGAATAGGATACTATAGTACGGAGATATTTCTAAGCTTATTAGAATTATCCAGCGATACAATAGATATAATTGCATTTCTGCCACTGGATATCTATAAAAACAAAAATAATTTGACAATCTTAAATCATTCAAAAATCCGCAACAAAATTTTAATCCCCCTACCTTCTAAAATAGCTATGAGAACATTCTTATTTTGGCAAAAAATCGAATGGCCAAAAATAGAAACAATATTAGGATACTGTCCGGATATTTATATTAATTTTGATTGGTATATACCTCCAGTAAAAAAAGTTAAAATAATTACATTCGTTTTTGACTTAACCACGGTTATGTTTCCAGAATTTCATAAAAAGAGAAACATACAAATTCAGGAAGTAAAATTTAAGAGATTAAATTCTGTATCAAAAATTATTACAATTTCTAATTCTGCCAAGCACGATTTAATAAAATACGATCCGACCTTGATAGATAAAATATCTATTTTGTATCCAGGGTTAAAAAAAAGTCTTCAAAATGGAAATAAGGCAAATCCTGACATAAGAGGTAAATATAAAATTTACTCCGACTTTATTTTAACAGTAGGCACAATCGAACCTAGAAAAAACATTATCGGTTTAATTGAAGCATTCATCAGTGTGAAAGACAAGTTGCAAAAGAAATTAGTTATTGTAGGTGGGCTAGGGTGGAAAGAAAGTCAAATATCTGATTTAATGGAAATTTATAAAAACGACATCTACTTTTTAGGGTATATTCCTGAGGAGGATTTAAATTCTCTATACAATTATTGTCATTCTTTTGTCTATATTTCCTTCTATGAAGGATTCGGAATTCCTGCGCTAGAGGCATTATCATACGGTAAAAATGTCTTAGTTTCGAACAACTCATCATTGCCTGAAGCTGTAAATGGATTCGGAATAATGGTTAATCCTAGTTCGAAAGAGGATATAAGTGAGGGTTTAATTCAGTTAGTTAAAACAAACATTTCCGATAGCGAAAAACAAGAGCGAATCAGCCATTCTAAAAAATTTAGTTACGATAACTCCGCTAAAGGATTATTAAAAGTTATTAAGTCTCTATGACCAAACCCCTCCTCCTCTTCCTCCTATTCTTCTCACTCATCACGCTCCCAAACCTAATAAAACAAAACGTAATAGGCGATGAGCCTGTGTATATTCTCGAAGGAGATTTCTACACTCACAATTTTGGAAAATTCTACAACAACTCAGGATCACCACACTTACTCAAAACTATCTCAGGATTGATGATATATTCTCTTCCCTTAAACAGAGACTACTCAGCATATTTCAAAAACACAAACACAGACGTATCCAGCTCACCCAATTTTATTTACAAACAAAATCCACAATTCGCAAAGCAATTGATCATCCTAACTCGTATTCCGCAATTTATTTTATCCCTACTTCTCGGAGTCGCAATTTATATTTTCACTTTCAAAAACTTTAGCAAAAACGCAGCCTATATAGTCCTAATTCTCTATGCCACAAATTCAACAATACTCTCAAATGCACCAACATCAAATCTCGATATCGGAACTGCAGCATTTATGTTCGCAAGCGTAGTCTGCTTTTATTATTTTCTAAAATCAAAAAAACCGCATTCTCTAAAGCTACTATTGCTTACAGGCATCCTCCTAGGACTCAGCCAAGCCACAAAAATTTCCGCGGTTCTGCTCTACCCGATTTTTGCAATGTATTTTTTCGTCGGGAAAACAGAAAAAACAGATTATAAAGAGAAAACACTCAAACAATTATTAGCAGTATTTGCAATCAGTTTTCTCACACTTTGGGCCGTTTACCTCTTCAATATTGGTCCAATCATCCAGCCGCAAGACAAATCAATCGGGATAGAAACAATTTACTCAAATATCCCATTTTTATCATCATATTCCAAAAACATTACCGACTTCCTACGTATGCCGATTTTTCCACTCGGAGCCTATTTAAACAACTTTACATACCAGTCCAGCCACGGATATTACGGACACACAATGTATCTAAATGGTCAGTTCACAGACCACGCATCCATCTATCATCTCCCAATTCTCTTTTTCATCAAAAATTCATTGACACTTTTTGCGCTCATCGCTCTTTCGCTTTACACGACAATTCGTATTTCCAAAAAACAACTCCAGCAGCAATATCTTTTAATCATTTCAATAGTAATTATTTTCCTCTGGGCGATTACCTCACCAATCCAGCTCGGCGTCCGCTATTTAATCCCAGTATTCCCATTTCTATTTATCTGGATTGGAGTAAATATTTCAAACTGGATCGACGCGCGAAAATTATCCAAAAACAAAAACAATATCTCAAGATTCAATAAACTACTTATTATCGCCACCATTACACTTTACGCGATTTCAAACATATTATATTTCCCAAACTTTTTCGCATACCGCGGCGAATCATCGCACTTTACAAACCCACTCGAGCAAATCACCGATTCCGACTACGATTGGGGACAAAATATCTATTTACTCTCAGAATTTCAAAAATCAAACTACTTGTATCCATTGTTCTTCAAATCAGATAGCGGAGCCAATCTTGAATATTATAAAATTAAAAAATCGGGAGATCCAGTTGAAAATTTAAATCTCAAAAAACCTGGATACTACGCCTTTTCGCACACATCTTTAGTTTCACTCAAAAAACAAAATCCTACAGTTTATAGCTATTTCGCTTTTAGGCAGCCTGACTATACAATAGGGGAGAATATATATATTTATCGCCTAACATCATTTTAAAATATGCAGCGCACTCTATATTTCGCCCTACTTGCAACACTCGTCCTCGGTGCATTCAATCGCATCCCAATCACCAGTTCAATCGCAATCAATTTAAGCGATATTATCGCGACTCTTTTGCTTATTTATACATTGTTCAAATCAAATCCTTTTTCCGACAAATTTCTTAAAAATTACACAATCTGGGTTAGTGCAATATTTTTAGTTTTTGCGGCGTCGCTGATTCCACATGTTTTAAATACGCCACCCAATGAACTAATAGTTGCAATCCTTTACCCAATCCGTTTTTACATATATTTCCTTTTGCCAATTTCACTAATTCCCTTGTTCCAGAAACAAAAACACCCAAATCAAATTCCCAAACATATCGAATTCACATTCTTGATAATTTCTCTATTCGGTTTAACCCAATTCATTTTAATTCCAAATCTAAAATTCTTAGAAAATTTTGGCTACGACCCACACTATTATAGATTGGTCTCAACTTGGCTTGACCCAAACTTCCTTGGCGCAGCGCTTGTTTTTGCACTATTAATTTCCTACAACAAAATTCTGAACCCCCAAAACCTCCAAAATCCAAGATTAATTCGAATCTTGCCGCTCATCATCATATTCATCGCACTGATCCTAACTTTCTCCCGCAGCGCTTACATCATGTTTATTATCGCGTTCGCTCTTTACTCTATCCTGATGCGATCAATCAAAACATTCGCTCTACTTGTTATTGCAATCATTCTGATTTCCTCAATATATTTTTTTCCTCGCGCATCAATCGACACATCTAGAAACATTGACCGCAATTTTTCAGCCAATTTACGTTTGATGTCATATGGTTTATCCACAGAAATTTTTTTAGACAACCCACTGACCGGGTCTGGGTATAATTTAATTAGATACGAAAAGAGACAACGAGGCAAAATCCTCGATGTATTTGACGGGGGAAATAGCGGTGCAGGAATTGACTCAAGTTGGCTTTTAATTCTAGCAACAACTGGAATTCTCGGCACACTAGCCTTCATTTCATTCTGGACGCGAGTAGCATACTTCTCACTCGACCAGCAAAGCAAAAAATCAAAACCATTTCAAACGCTAATCGCATTTCTCAAAAACCCGTCTCCCAGCCAATCAGTTCTGATCTCACTTTTTTTAGCTTGGTCAATCCATGCTTGGTTTATCAACTCGTTATTCTATATTCCCATTATCGTCCTTTGGACGATCACATTTAGCAGTCATTTGACAAAAAAAATTCAGTATAATTTTACGATAATTCCTACGGATTGTAGGTCAACTTCAAAACAATCTCTACAGACTTATTCCCAGCGTCATCCATCGCATACATAGTCAAAATATTATCTCCAGGTGCAAGCTGATATTTGTGATCAAAACTCCCGTCAGCATTCAATATCACAAAACTTCCATTGACATACATCTGTGTAGCTTCATCTGTTTTACCCTTAATACTAATCAAAGCGCCATGCGCTCCGCCAAAAGTATCACCATTCTTTGGACTACTAATCTCAAGCTTCGGCGCGCGGGTATCAAGTGAAACTTTAAATTCAGGAGAGACTTCACTTTTCTTCCCACTCGAATCTTGCGCGTAAACAGTAAAGCTATTTGCCCCTTCACTCAAAGATAAATTACTCAATGTAAATCCGCCGGAGCTATCAGCGACAACCTCAGGCAAATCTCGCCCGTTGTGCGAGACATGCACGCTCACCCCCGCAACAGCCTGTCCGCGCAAAACAAAATCAGCACTATTTGTCGCATTTGGCGTACTCTGATCAAAATATGGTCGGCTCAAAGGAATCCCCAGATTCCTGTTGTCAACAGTCGCAGTCCCAGAGCTTCGAGTCGTCTCCCAGATATCCGCGATTTTTACCATCGTCGGTATCGCAAAATAGAAAACCAACACAATTAGCCCAACAGAAACCAAAGCAATGATAATAATCCGCTTGATCAAAGCCCCTTCGTGCTTCCTAGCCAAAAGCTCCTTGCGGGTTATAGTCTGTTCTCTCATAACAATAATTGTAGCATACATCCAAGGATGACAGCTATAAATATACAGTGAGCTATTTTTATACTCACTATCTAGCTTCTTCTAAATCTGTAATAGTCAAACCTGATTGGCGTAACATTGCTCTAAGTGTTACTATTGGAATAAGGTTTTGGATGTACTGCAACTTGAGTCCACTTCCCGTTTGGGTGAGATAATTTTATATGACTACCTTTACCACCATTCTCGATAAAACCGCGTTTTTGGAGTAGTGAAATTAGTTTTTGCGGTTTGATGTCACTAGGTATTTGAGGCATATTATAATGCTAATCTAATATTGTTTGAGATTGATACTTCTGCAGAAGTAATAATTTGTGTTTGAAGATGATCAGTAGGGACTTCCTTCCCTTCCTTCGCCAAAGATTCAATTGCTAATTCAATACCATCTTTTATTGAAGCCAACACTTCATCTATAGAATTACCATAGTCGACTACATCAAGTGTTGGACAGTAGGCATTGTAGACCAAACCACTGTCAGGGTAGTTCTCAGGCTCTATAATAATACGATAGTTAAGCACCTTATTATCCATAGCAATATTGTAACACATCTCGTTGAAAACTAATCCGCCATGAGTTCTAAATGGAATCCGAACACCTGTATAAGTTAGAATACAGGATTATGGACAAGATAAATCACCACACAAAGATTACATCTGAAGAAAGGGATCAAATAGCTTTATGGCTTGGAAGC
>Ga0163144_10031480_pt1 | contig 10111 bp, 7 predicted proteins | sample OliLak19BULKMAT1_FD_123175 | JGI IMG/M metagenome (GOLD analysis project Ga0163144, IMG submission 123175) | Freshwater microbial mat bacterial communities from Lake Vanda, McMurdo Dry Valleys, Antarctica - Oligotrophic Lake LV.19.BULKMAT1 | ecosystem: Environmental > Aquatic > Freshwater > Lake...
CGAGAACTCCGCAAAGTGCGATTAGCGCCGACAGAGCCGAGTCGATATGGAATCCGTCGGGAGCCCCATGTTCTCTTTCTGTCGACCTTAGAAGCGACGGTAGCGGCACTGCGGATTCTGGAGTCCGAGACACCGGGTTTGGAAAAACTTGTTGCTGCTTTCGATGCCATGGTCGAGAACCAGCTCGCGCATCCTAAGTCAGCGGAAAGTGTGCGACGGAAACGCCGTCCACGCGCTCCGCTCAACATCCCTAAGGTACTTCGGGGTGACCTCAGCAATACGGTAGTCGTTTATGGTGAGACGGCACCTAGCGAAGACGGTGAATTCCACGGAGAGCGACTGCCTGTGATTTGGGTTGCCGAACGCCTCGGTTCGAGCGAGCGATTTGAGCGTACCATTAAGCCTTTTCGAACCCCTCCCGCATCATTTTTTCAGCATCTACAGATTCCTGACGATGCGTTTGGATCTGCCATATCCATGGAAGCGTTTCGACGGGATTGGGAATCGTTTCTAAGGCCGACGGACACCCTCGTCTACTACTTCTCGAACTGCACCGACCTTTTGAAAACAATTGGAGGCGCGGGTTGCACATCTCGCTCCAAGATCTATTTGAAGAGCATACAACTTCATCGGGGCCAGAAGAACGGAACACTGGAATCGCTCTTGGCGGCGCTCGATGTTTCGGTGGATTTTGCCAAATACGAGAACAGGGCGTGCAAGCGACTGGCAGGCACGATCGCTTTGACAAAGTATTTGAATCAATGCGATTTAGCGCCAGAGCCTCGCACCGCTCACTAAAAATCTTTTTTTGTTTGTAAGAAATAACCGTTTGAGGCGTCTTAAGCGAGCTTGGGGAGAAAGAACTCTTAGGTTGCTCTTCCTGCTGGCAAAAACGGTTTAACTTGATTTGCTAAAAATCCTCTGATGTAGTTGAGGAGTTGGTTTCGATGGGAGAAGGGAACGACTCGGTCTCGTTGAAAGACGAAGACTGGCCGGTGCGCCTGAGGGAAGGTGCTGAAGATCGCGACAAAGCGATTGAGGAGCTTCGTAGCTATCTGTTGCGAGGGCTCACCCGTTCGCTCACGCATCGATATGGTGGCAAAATCCAAGTAGAGGATGTGGCTCAGGTCGCATTGATGAGGATTTTGGGAGCTCTGGGGACATTTCAGGGGAGAAGCCGATTCACCACGTGGGCGATGTCGATCGCAACTAGAATCGGCATCAGTGAGTTGAGGAGGCATTACTATAGAGATGTATCGCTCGACCAATCAACCGAAGGCGGAAACGCACGATTTGATGTTGAGGATTCGGCGATGGAGTCCGCTGAACAAGCGGCTCAAAAACAATCGATGTTCACTCTTCTCCAAAAGTTGATCGATGAATGTTTGAGTGAAAAACAAAAAATTGCGATCCGAGGATCGCTGAATGGTTTACCGATAGAGGAAATCGCTGTCCGTCTCGACAGCAACCGAAATGCCGTTTACAAGCTCGTTCATGATGCTCGCTTACGCTTGCGTCAAGGGTTCGAGGCAAACGGTTTTTACGCAGAAGACTTTGCTTCAACGCTACTTTAAGGAGTGGGAATATGGCAATCACATACACGCAAGCCGTGCAGATGCTTATATCCATCTCAAAAACAGTACCGGATCAATTGGATTGCGACGGTTGCTTTGAGCTTTTGAGTGAGTTTGCAGACCGCGAAATACAAGGGGGCAAACTATCCGACTCTCTCAAGTTGGTTGTAACGCACCTCTCTCAGTGCCCCTGCTGTGCCTACGAGTATGAGACGCTCGTTGAGTCGATTCGCGCGGCTGATGAAATTGGAGAGCTCAAATGAAACGATTTCGATACGGGTGGCACGGGTGGCACGCCCCTGAGGCACGAAGGGCGTGTAAGTCTGTAGTGCCGCAACTCACAATTTAGTGGCTAACAAAACAAGACTTCAGGCCCGAACGCTTCCACTGACCCTGGAGGTCGTACAGCTTTTGTTTCGGTAGTAAAGGCAGTCGCAGGGTGGGCTGTGCGACAAAGGCCAGTTTGACTATTTTTTAACAATTCGTTTTGTTGACTTTTTCGTTCCTGAAATCCGTTGAAGCCTAACGCATCAAAGTAATCGCCTGTATTGTTTTGTCGTGAATGGCTGCGAGGCGCAAGCCGACTGGGGACGAGTGGCTCACTCCAAGACTTCCTTATCGCTCTTTGGCTGCGATTGACGAACGGGGATTGCCGCAAACTCGATCGTTTTTTTACCAGTAGAAAATTCCCAGACGCAAACTTTTCCTCGCTGGCTACCCGCAGCAACCAAATTGCTGGCTTCATTCGCAGTAGCACAGAGAAATCGTTCGGATTCAGTTGCTTGGAACTCACGGATGCGATCCCCCTCGGCGGCCCGTATCGCATGGATGCGATTGCCGGATGAAGGCACCAGAAAAAAGTTGCCGCCGCTAAATAACTGAAAACCCTCACCACCTAAATTGAGGTCTCGCACCTGCTTGGATTCGGCGTACTTCCAAAGATCCAGTTTCTGATTACTGCTCGCGGTATAAACTTGGTCGCCCGAAGGATGAAAAAGAACACCGCGCACCGGAGCATCCTGTCGAGAGTACGTCGCAAGCAGTTCACCGGATTGAGCATCGAATACCTTCGACGTCTTGTCGCGACTGGCCGTGGCTAACTTCAAGCCATCATCACTCCAAGCGACTGACAACACCCAATCGAGATGACTCGCTACCTCTCGCAGCAACTCGCCGCTAGCGACATCGTAAATCCGTACCGTTGCATCTGAGCAGGCAGCTGCGATCCGGCTAGCATCAGGACTAAAAGCAACATCATGTACGACATCGCTACCGATGGTGAAGACCCTCTGCAGTTCTCCGCCAATCGAAAACAATCGCACCTCTCCCAATTTTCCAGGGTTACCGCCAGCGATGGCAAATGAGGTACCACGAGGAAGCATCGCGATCTTGTAAGTGCGCTCGGCGATATTTCCAATGCGTCGCAGCAGCCGCCCCTCAGTCGGATGCCATGTGGTAATCTCGTGGTAGCCGCCCACGAGCAGTTCGTTGCTACTTGGCGAATAAGCGATCGCCGTTATGGGCGGGGAGACTGAATAACTTTCGGGAGCCGAAGGATGTTTTGTTGGTGGGACCTGCGACAGCAACGAAGCGTTTTTACTAGTGCCATCAAAGCGCAATCCCTCTTCCACCCAACGTTTTAGTAATGCAATCGGCTCAGCAGCGAGCGGCTCGCCTTTGAGTGGCATGCGAGCACTGGCATCGCTGGAAACAAGACGTTGAAAGGATTCGCTACTATCGATCGAATGGGCGACAAACCCAAGTTGTCCAGAGGCACCGGCGGCAACAAGGCGATCATACGAGTCCAATCGGTAACCACCTTCTGCCTTTCTTGGTCCATGACAGGCGACACAGCGCTCCTGCAAAATCGGAGCAACCTGGCGTACGAAACTTATCGGTGGTTGCACTACTTCGATGGACAATCGATAAGGCTGCGCTTCGCCACCGAAATCATTTGCATCTTGAACCACGATTGAATGTCGCCCCGATTTCGTGACGGTCGCTTCGATCTGGGCGTCTCGCTGCGAATCAAAATCATCGTTGATGAACAGCCGTACGTTATTTGCGTCATATAGTGCAACCAAGGAATCCAGCGCGGAGCCATATTTCTGAGCCGCGATGGAAACACGCACGAACTGGTCCGCGTTCAACTCAATGGAATAGACATCTACGTCGAATGGTTTTTCAATCTGACCCAATACGATTTGTGACAGCTCGATCTTCTGAGCTTGCTGGAAACCGGGATTGGGCTCGCTCTCGAGAACAATTCTATTTGTGCCGCCTATTGGCAATCGGTAAGTCGCTTGACCATGTGGAGCAACGAAGGTCAATTCGCAATCTTCGCTAGGCGGTTCGGTCATTTCCGACGCGAGCGTCAGTTCGAATTCGACTTGTGTATCGCCCGTTCGATTTGCGTTGAGATTGGCTGGAACCGCGGCCTTACCTTGGGACAAGAATTTTACCGTAACTGCCGGCGAGTTCGATCGAACTTCAGTTATCCCTTCTAAACGCAGCCCACGTGCTTTCAGTTTGGTCGATTGACCGGCCACGCCACCCAGCGGTACACACATGAACACTTCGGGCGGTTTGGGCACTTCTGCGGGCTTAGGCGGATCATCGGCAACCGCAGGGTTAGCAGACGCAGATCCTATCATCGCGAATAATGTTGCGAGTAGTGCAACACTTCTAGCTGATCGGCAGAATCTGGTTACGAGGCTCTGCCTTGTAACCCACTGTTTTGCAGGCTCCGCCTGCCGTTTCGACGCGATGAAGCGTACCCGGCCATTGGCAACAGGAGGCAGAGCCTCGAGAGCATTGCATTCCTTAGCAGAGCCAGGGAACGAGAATAACGCAAAGGGAAGTCGGCGCAAGTTCAAGCGAAAAGCTCCTGCATCCAACGGCCGTTTTCGAGAATCTCGACCGGTCGTCCATCGGCGGTGAAAAGATGTTTTCGTGGGTCGATACCCAGCGACGATAGAATCGTATACGAAACGTCATGCGGCGCGAAAGGTTTTTCTGTAACAAAGGCGCCATCGCGATCCGTCGCACCGATAACAACTCCAGGTTTGACACCTGCACCAGCGAACAGCAAGGACGCGGCTGGCCCCCAATGATCGCGACCCGCGTCCTTGTTCACTTTCGGCGTGCGGCCGAACTCACCCATGCATACAACCAACGTACTTTCAAGCAATCCTCGCCGATCCATATCCTCAATCAACGCTGAAAAGCCCAAATCAAACTCGGGCAGTTTCTTATCCAGACTTTCAAAGATTTTTGCATGATGATCCCAGCCAGCATAATTTACCGTTGCGAAACGCACGCCCGATTCGATCAATCGCCGCGCCATCAAACAACTTTGTCCGAAGGTATTTCGTCCGTAGCGATCACGTATCTCATCGCTCTCCTTTTCGATCGCGAATGCTTCACGGGCTTTAGGTGAAAGCACCATGGATGTCGCCCGCTGCTGATACTGATCGTACGACTGGATTGCGTCGCTACCCTCGACTCGCTCGGCTAATCGATCAATGGTTTTCAAAAAAGATTGCCGTCGTTGCACTCGCGAGTCAGGCAATTGTTCCGGCGCGAAGAGATCGCGAACTCGGAAGCTCTTGTCGTTCGGATCGCCCACTTTGAACGATTCGTGACGACCACCCAGAAAGGCGCTCTTGCCCAGTTCCCAGGTGAACGATGGGTTGCGAGGGATCGCCACATAAGGGGGAATGGTGCCATCGAATCCGAACTCATGCGAAGCCACAGCGCCCATGGCCGGCCAATCACCGAATGGAGTGCCAAAACGACCTGACAAGACCCAATTCGTCGCGGTTTCATGATGATCGTTGTTATGAGCGCCGCTACGAACCAGACAGACTTTGTCCATGGTCTGCGACATTCGTGGCAACAACTCACCGATTCGCAGCCCAGGCACGTTTGTTTCGATCGTTTTGTACTTGCCTCGAACCTCTTCACTTGCGTCCGGCTTAGGATCAAAACTGTCGTGATGCGAAAGACCACCGCCAAGATAGACCAACAAAACCGATTTCGCACGGGCAGTCAGTTCCTGCGAGCCATCCTTGGCTCGAGCTGCCTCAGAGGCAAGCAACGACGAAAGGCCGAAGCCTAGCGGCGCAAGTCCACCGACTCGTATAAAGGCCCGACGAGAAAAATCGTGTCCACTCGGCTGATTGTTGCTATTAAAATCGAACATAGTTGTTTCAATGATTGAAAGTGAATTCCTTGGAGTTCAGTATGGCCCAATAAAGATCGATTGCGACCTCTTTGCGATCAGCTGCTTCGAAAGCCGCCTTCAACGACTCTCGCTCTTCATTCGTTGGATATCGACTTAGCGACGTTAGAAAACACTTATCCAATAACAGATCAATGGATTCTGTCTCCGCAATCCAACCATTCAAATTACCGCCATCCTTTCGGAGTTTATCCAGCAGAGCTTCGCTATTTTGAAGGTGAAGCAACTGTGCCAAAGTCACGTCGCCCGAACGCTCACAGGAACAAGCTGTTACGCGGTCAGACCTTCCAAACGTTGTCAAGAAGTACGAATCGATTTGTGGCCCGGGCAACTGCGTGGCGCGTGTGCCAAGGGGATAGCCCTGAAATACATCGGATACTCCTGTCGCTTGTGTTATGGCGTCGGAGAGAACTTCGCCCGGCAATCGTTTTGCATAGTAGTGCGAATAAAAACGTGTGTCACCGGCGTTCTCAGTTAACGTGTCCGAAGAGAGTTGATAGGTCTGCGATGTTGCAATCAATTTCATCACATGCCGCAAATTGAAATGGGATTGAATCAATTCTTTGGCCATCGAATCCAGCAGTGGTTGATTGCTGGGCGGATTGGTGTCGCGTAGATCGTCTACCGATTCAACTAGGCCGACAGCAAAGAAATGCTTCCAAAGTCGATTGACGATTGAACTTGAAAATGCCTTATTGTCTTGAGAAGTGAGCCATTCCGCCAAACGCACACGCGGATCAGAACCGGCGACAATTTCCGCCGGTCTACGATCCAATCCCTGCGGTGAAAGTTGCTTGCCAGTGCGAGGTTGCCTTACCATCGGCGGCGACAAGCGTGCTTTCTCGACCTCATCGGTTTGCCGTTTGATGCTTGCTAGTTTCTCCTCGATTTTCTTATCATCAACCGCTTCGCTGCGCAATTTCGCGAGTTCCTCTTCGCTCTTTTGCAATTGTCGCTGAAGGTTTTTTAGATGCTGTGTACCATGCGAAAGTAAAGTGTGACCGTCATTCGGCGATTTTCGATCTAGGACTACCTGCGAGAAATAGGAGATGAAATGGTAGTAATCATCCTGTGTATACTTTTCAAGCGGATGATTATGGCATTTAGCGCAGCCAATCCGAGTGCCCAGAAACGCTTGAGCGACCGAGTCCGCCACTTCGGATTCAGCGGCTTGCTTCTCGCCAACGGTGACGACGTAGTAACCAACCGCTGGATTACTTTCGCTCGAACCGCTGGCTGTGATGACATCGCGAGCAAACTCATTCCAAGGTCGATTGATGGCAACTTGATTTTGAATCCAGGTATGGAACGCTCGCACGCCCTTGGCACCACGCACGTCATGATCGCGCTCTTTTCGATTCTGTAGTAAGTCACCAAACATCAGAGTCCAGTAGTCGATGAATTCCGGCCGCTCGAGCAAACGGTCAACCAACTTTTCGCGTTTATCGACACTGGCATTCGTTAAGAACTCGCGAATCTCATCCGCCGTTGGCAGCGTACCGCACAAATCGAGCATGACGCGTCGCAGGTAAGTTGAATCATCGCATGGGCGGGAAGGAGGAATGTGCAGCAATTTGAGTTTGGCCATCACATGCTGATCAATAGCTCGGTTCGCGGGCGAGTCGCCAAGTATCGTATATTGTTCCTCGTTAATCGTGCTGGAAAATGGCATCGTTAGAACGACAGTATCCACCAAGCCTTGAAATGAAGCCACGGCTGAGACTTCACCGTGACGCTTTGCAATGAGTTCACCCGTTGGACTGACGGTCGCAAACGCGGCGTCGTTGGAATGAAATCGAGACAACCACGTCACGTCGCGCTTTGTGCCATCACTGTAGCTGGCGTGAACCTGCAAGAGCGTCGATTGGCTAATTTCGAGTGACAAAGAGGATGGCGTTACATTGAGGTCAACAACATGGGGGTCCTCACTACGTGGACCACCAGCGCCGCTAGCTATCCATTTACTCAATACTTGGTATGCCTCGCTGTTGATATCGAATAACTTGCCACCACCGTGCGGCATCTGTCCAGTCGATTTCAATAACAAGAGGCTCTTGTCCGGGTCTATCAAATTCAGCCGACGCCCAGCTTCCTCTTCGCAAAGGGATTTGAAATCCTCTTCGGGCGCATAGCCTCGCAGAGAGAGTCGAAATCCATTTTGCCCCGCGAGCTTGCCGTGGCAACTTCCTGAATTGCAGCCGAATCGTGTGAGGACTGGTTCAACGTTGTTACCAAAAGACGGCATATCCGGCAGTTGGGCTACTGCTTGGCGGATTGGAACACATGAAAACCAGCCAGCAGCGATAGCCAGCGCGGCGAACGAGAGCATTCGTCCATGGAAATGAGTGGAGAGCATAACTTGGAGGGGGTTGTATTACTTAGGCGGGGCTGGTTTCAAGTCCATTGTAACCAAATTAGGAGAGCACGGTTACTCAAAGATTCCTAAACTTCTTTTCTGTAGACTTCACCGACACACTACCTCCAGCCGCGACAAACGCCTGAATGAGTTGATGCATGGATACATCCGGTGTCTCCCGTCGAGACGCAGCTTAAAAAAAGCCTTATTTGAACGGGGAGTCTTTCAGCCCGCATCTTTGAATAATCGGCTCGTCTGCCGTCGTGCCCGATGGACTCGTCGCATCCACTTGTAATATCGGCTGACCAAAGTCGTCGATTTTTGCGATAAGCGTGTCCCATGCGATAAGCCGTTGCTTGCTTATCCTTGCTCGCAAAACCCAACCTATTCGTGCCGGTCCAGGATCAAATCCATTGAAAATAAAGTTGCCAATGCTAAAGACAATTAGTTTGCCCTGATAGTATTCAATTTCTTGAGTCACATGCGGATGGCCACCTACGATCATATCGGCTCCAGCGTCGATCATCAGTTTTGCCAGCTGCCGTTGACGGTCGTTTGCGGGTTCGTTTTCCCAGCCCCAGTGCAACATCGGAATGACAAAGTCCGCTCGATGGATGGTTCGTGCAGCCTCAATATCAGCAGCAACTTGAGCGTCAACAGCCCAAGCGATACCCGGCCAATTGGGACCTGCTTCGAAGGCGCGCGGTTTAAAATCGTTGTACGCTAAGAAGGCGATGCGTAACCCTTGACGTTCTATGATGAGCGGTTGTCTCGCGTGTGCGCAGTCACGACCACCACCGACGTAGGGGATATTATTTTGCTCAAGCAATCGCAGTTGTTCAAGGAACGCAACATGTCCATAATCGCCCGTGTGATTATTAGCCAGACAGACGATGTCGAGATGTTTCTTTATGCAGCGCAAGTACGAGCTGCTTCTGATTGTTTGTGCATTGCATTCGCCTCGCCGCCTCGCGGGCCGCCTGAACTGCTGGTAATAGCAGTCCTACCAAAATGCCGATGATGGCAATCACCACCAACAGCTCGACGAGCGTGAAGCCAATCCTTTTAGACGCACGCAGAAAGCAATCGCGAAAACGCGTTGGAACGATGTCAATTAGGTGAGCGGATAATAAAGCAGGTACGAAAGTGTTTAGCACTAACTCTAGATCGAGAGGAACAAACTGCACCGATTCAGTTGATCAATGGTCCTACCAATAACATCCCGCGGTGAACGCTTGATACCATACTGATGCGCATGCAGCAAGTTTTTTGTCAAGTAAACTCAAAATTGGGGACCGTAGGGCTTGTTTTTTGGGAAAAAGCTGGTTGGGCGAGTGGCAGTTGAAGTACTACCGTAGCGGGGTCACGTGGTACGGGCGTCTCGCCCGTCAAAACATGGGGGGGACGCCCATGCCACCGTGAATCGCAATGTAGGACGAAGTTCCTTCTAAACACTAGCTACAATGACACCGCGCGTCCGAAAATGATTTACGATGTTGTTAATTGTCATGCGGTGCCATGGCACATTCGGATCGATTGTCGAGAGAACGAACATGATTTATTCTTGCGAGCAGAAGCCCATTTCGAGGCGCAATTTCGTTTCGTGGACGGGAAGTGGTCTAGGGGCTTTGGCATTGGCTTCCCTAAATCCATCGACGTCCCATTTCGCGAAGGCTGCGGAATTTTCGTCCTCCAAACCAACAGACTTTGCGCCTAGAGTCAAACGAGTCATATGGCTTTTTATGCATGGCGGGCCAAGTCATGTGGATTTGTTTGATCCGAAACCAGAACTTGAAAAGTTGGCTGGTCAGACTTTGCCCGATAGTTTTGGCGACGTCCTAACTCGTCGCAAAGTTGCGAAAAACCCTCTTTTGCCTTCGATCCGAAAATTCCATGCGAGAGGCAAATCGGGAATCGAGATTAGCGATTTCCTACCCG
>Ga0163144_10031481_pt1 | contig 10111 bp, 9 predicted proteins | sample OliLak19BULKMAT1_FD_123175 | JGI IMG/M metagenome (GOLD analysis project Ga0163144, IMG submission 123175) | Freshwater microbial mat bacterial communities from Lake Vanda, McMurdo Dry Valleys, Antarctica - Oligotrophic Lake LV.19.BULKMAT1 | ecosystem: Environmental > Aquatic > Freshwater > Lake...
GGATAGTAAATCATGGGCTTGTCATAGATTGGCAAGAGTTGTTTACTTACGCTGATTGTAAGTGGATATAAGCGAGTCCCGGATCCTCAGGCCAAAACGATACCTTTCATGGAAATATAAATTAAGAATTAAACTTACTAATATATCGATCGATAGTATTCTTGATTCCTTCCTCAAAATTATATTTGGGTGTCCATGATAGTTCTTGTGTTATTTTTGTGCAGTCAATAGCATATCTACGATCATGTCCAAGTCTATCTGGGACGAAATTGATACTTGATTCATCTTTATTCATTTGTTTTAGTAATAGATAGGTAATCTCTTTGTTTGAAAGTTCATTCATTCCTCAGAGATTATAAATTGATCAAGGTTTTGCTTGAGTAAAAATATTCCAAACTCCCTCATTATGATCATCTACATGAATTCGATCTCTCACATTTAACCCATCACCATATAAAGGCACTTTTTGATCCTTAAATAACTGGAAGATGAAATGTGGGATAAGTTTCTCAGTATGTTGCCTAGGCCCATAGTTATTACTGCATCTACTTATTGTTGTATTAATTCAATATGTTCTGTGGAAGGCTTGTGTGAGCATATCTCACGCTGTTTTGGAGACACTATAAGGAGAGTGTGGATGTAAGGGATTTGCTTCAGTAAATTTCAATTCAGGCTTGTCCAGAGGAAGATCTCCATACACTTCATCAGTAGAAATATAATGAAATCTATTGAGATTAAATTCTTTATGTAATAGTAAAAGATTATTTGTACCTAAAATATTGGTTTCTAAGAAAATTGAAGGATTATGGATACTATTGTCAACATGAGACTCTGCAGCGAAATGTATAACATCAGTTGGTTTGTATTTTACATATACTGATGAAAGAAAATCTTTGTCAGTGATATCAATCTTTTCAAAAAAATAATTAGTAGCAGATGAAACTTCAGGTAGAATATTACTTAAATCGCTTGCATAAGTTAACATATCTACATTTATCCGTTGTATCTTAGGATATTGAAGCACAAAACGATTCAAAAAATTAGATCAAATGAATCCCGCTCCTCAAGTAATAATAATAGTCTGCATGAACCATTTACAACATTAAAATACTTTTCATCATTACATATTTCATTGACACAATCAATAGAGGACAATTCACTTAAAACATTTTGTATACTTCTGTGAACCTCTCCACACACTCCTTCCAATAAAAACGCTTTTGAGGAACAACAGGCACGTTTCACCTATAGACTTCACAGACTCCCCTTGCTATATCTACTAAATCTCCGGGCTGAACGAACACCACCTGTCCTCCTGCGACTTCTGGTACTGATCCAACATGCGTGGTTACGAGGGGCTTATCAAGAGCGCATACCTCTGCTATTGCTAGGCCAAATCACTCTGCTCTGGTAGGTAAGACAGTTACATCCGCCATCGTTATATAGTTTCTGAGTTCTGAATAGTTGACCTTATCGATCCATATTACTTCTTTTTCAATCTGTAACTCTTGAATCAACTGTGTAACTTCATCATTTGAAAGGGTTGACTTAATAACTCCCACACTCGATTTTTCAGAGGTAGGAACGATGAGAAATGCAGTAAAGTTAGGGATTAGTTGTTTAATGATAGGTATAGCCTTGAGATAATCGAACAATCCCTTCGCTACCCCTGGTCTACCGAAGTACAACCCTACATATTTGTCCTGAAGGTTGTAATTCTTTCTTAGCATTTCTACTGAATGGGTATCGACCGAGTTAGGATCCCACAGTTCATAATCGATTCCACAGTAGGTAGTAGTCAGTTTTGTGACTGGGATATTGAAACGAGTTTGAATGCTTTCTCTTGTATACTCTGAGGAACATGTATAGTAATCAAACGTAAACTGGAAAATTAACCATTCAAATGCTTTATAAAAAAATCATTTCCACCCGAAAAATTTATATCGTAAATTTACATAAATTTCATGAACATGCGCGATTGTCTTTACTTTCTTGACCATTCTCAATATTCCCGCTGGTATCATAGCAGTGAAGGTAGAGGTCTGCACTAAATCTATTGAATATTTTCTGAGGAGGTCTAATCCTTTTCGATATCCATATCGCATAAAGTTATATCTGTTGCTTCATGTCCTGTAAATTTCTACTGAATGGTTTCCATAAGGAAGTTTCTCATAGATAGGTAGAGCCGAAGAGTATCTACTCGTAAGCACGATGATTCTATAGTCTTGCTTTACCAATCCTTGTATTAAATTATCAAAAAGTATCTCAGATCCACCAACATGAGGTTTGAAATACTCCAAGATAAATAAGATAGTTTTCATAAAGAACAAAAGGAAACAAAAGAAAATATCTACTTAGCTGACTGTAATTTTTTTACTCTCCACTTCACCAACGTCCACAATGCTATGAATCCATCTTTTACTTTAATTTTCTTACCTGCAGTAGCTTTTCTAGGATAATATTTTATGGGTCGCTCTTTGTAACGGAATCATGCTCTCAACAATAATATAGTCACTGCAGGCTCCCATTCAAAGCCATTTTCAGGAGGTAAAAGTAGGTGCTTTTGACAGGTTTTTCTAAACATCTTATAACAAGTCGGTTCATCTGTGATGAGGTGTCAGGACAACAACCCACTAAGTCCAGATACTACCAATCCCCCTATCAAAAATGGCATGGTTGAATAGGTAAATCCATAACGTTTAAATCCGCGGATTCTTGATCCATATGCAATATCAAGGTTTTTTTTCTCCATCAATTCAATTCACTCAAGTAGATCATTTGGGTCGTATTCAAGATCAGCGTCTTGAATTACCATCAAATCTCCTGTAGCAAGTGAAAATCATTTTTTTACTGCGGCTCCTTTACCAGTATTTTGTTGTGCATAATATATAATTGGTTGTTCGGTATGGGTAGTAATAAACTCTTGTATTAATTTTTCAGAGTTGTCTTTGCTTCCATCATTGATGATAATCCATTGAGTATCTCGACCATGAACATCAAAAGGTACTGTTAATAGTTTATTAAGGAGTCATTGAACAAACGTTTCCTCGTTGTAGACGGGAATAATTATGCTAAGAAGTTTTTTTTTCATGGGCGATTATTTAAAATTATATGTATGATTCATATAAAAGTTCCATCAAAATACGATACCTTTAGCAATAATAGAGGCAAAAAGGTAGTGAAGCCCTCCATATTCTACTAATAGTGCCATAATTCATAGGTTTATGATTATTCATATAACCTGAAACGATAGAAACATTCATGATTGGATTTTGATATTTCATCACTTGTTTTGAAACGTTATATGTTTCTGGAAAAGGAATCCCACAAAAACACTGATAACAAAAGAAAAGACCTGAGACAGAAGATAGTGAATCCCGAAATACTCAGTGAAGAAATAGAGAAAAAACAAGTCTGTTAAAGCCCCTACTGCTCATCATATACCATACTTTATTATTTTTTTATAAGGGATATCCATTACTTTTTATATGCAACTACTAAATTATTCATATAGATCTCAAAATATTCGTGATGCACATTTTTTAGATTAAATCACGCCTTCTCATAATATTGTAATAGTTTTTTCTTATCATAATACTCTTTATGATCTCTTATCTCTGGTTCAGAGATAATATGAAGTTTGTATGCAAGAAGTTCGAGCACAGGCTGAGATCGTATACTTGGCGTGGTAAGAAGCAAACAACCTCCGGGAGCTAAATTCGTATAGCACTCACGCAAAAATGATATAGGTTGTTCCAAATGTTCGAGTATCGCAGTTGCAAAAATAACATCGACAGGTTCAGGAAGTTCTAACGGTTTATTTAAATCTCCTTCAATGCATTTTATGTCGATCTTTTGTAATTCTTGCATATTGAGATTTAGATCATACGCTATACACTTACTTGGATGATATTTCTTTTGAATGTATTTCAGAAATACCGCATTATATCAACATCATACGTCCATAACTACTTTCCCCTTAGTCTGATTAGAGTATTTCTTTATGGTGCTTACTCTCAAGGAGTATATGAGATGATCCAACCATGAAAGTTTATGCATTCCAAATGACATTTCTCTATTTTGTTTCTCGTTCATGCAAGTAGAGTCAGATAAAAGCAAAAAACATAAAGAATGACATGGTATATACTCTATTTACTGTGGTCTGCGTAAGAAACCACTGAAAGTTATTTGTGAATAAGAAGACTAAGGTGAATAGTACAAAAAGAAAAATACTTACCCAAAAAAAGTACATTGGAAGATATTTTCTTTGTCTGTGTAGTCAAAACAACCTCAATACTACCAAAAAGAGCGGAATAAGGACGATTCCATAGTTATCTTGTTTTAGAAACAATGATCGAAACGTATCAAATATCTCTCGATGAATAGTTTTATCCAAAACTTCTCCATCTTGTATAGATGAAGGATTAAGTCATAATCCATGCGCCATTCTTACTGCCTGAAATGGAATAAAGAAAAACAACAGTAGAGCAATATTTCATCGTATCCATCCCCATCCTGATTTTAGCGCATCTAGTACATACTTGCGAAGCTTATGATCAAAAATAATATATGCAAATGCGGTTATAAAAATTCCTGCTGCATAAATCACTAGTCACTCAATTTTTATGTTAGTCATTAAATAGCTTATGAGCAATCCTATTGTGAGATACGGAAGTTCACGACTAGTTAAGAAGTTATATATAGCTCGAGCAGCTAGAACAGCGTATATAGTAACAGGAAGGTCGTGATAAGACTCTACTGCATGAAGAAACACTAAGGGAAGTGAGGTCAAAAGCATAAGTGGGATTAGAGAAAAGAAGACATTTTTAGTCTTATCCCGGGTAAAAGTAAAAATAAAGATAAAGCAGAATAATAATGCGAACCATTGAAAGAGATCAGTATAGTAGTCATTGAATCCTCAGGTAAAGTCCGCAATGACCGCCTTATATATGGCTATATTTATAGGATATCAAAGCGTTCATCTTCCCAATATCTCTTTCTTATCTCACCAAAGCGTAACTCACCCATCATGGATAATGTTTACAATCGGTCTATTCCAGTTACTAAAGCTATCATCCCCATAAGTTGGAGCACTTACCGTAAATAGAAATGAGGTTGTCAGAAACCATACAATAACAACTCCCATTACTCGTGTTAAAAATTTATACACAGGTAAGAGCTTATGGTATCCTAGGGTTAAATCATGTTTTTCTATATATATACGGAGCGAGTTTATGTATTCGTATAGTAATGGTCACTTATGAAGAAAGAGTTTAATAGCAAGAAGCACTACCAACAGTGCAAGCACTATAATATACTCTCCCATTCATACTCAAAACCGAACAAACTGTAGATTAAACAACGATTGTGCAACCACTCATACTCCTATAAACCGTCCAAGTATATACAATAATACTCATTTAAATTTTGTGCCAAAGCATAACCAAAGGAAAAGAATTCCTGGTAGTACTGGTACTAAAATATTTGCAATAATCGCTAACAAGAGTTCTCACCCAGAACTTGTAAACATGAGAAGATTAATTGTTTTGAATTAAAAATGATCCGTTAAACTCAAGCAAAATTGGTTTATTGGCTGTTTCGCTATCTAGAGGTTTTTTATAGTAGACAATATAGTCTGCTATACTCTTCTCTGCTGGTTCACAAGGTTTTATATATACAGTATCTGCATGAACTTTAAATGGCCATTCCTGTGTTGCCTCAAAATAGATAGTACACTCACCTTGACCGAACTTCTCATCGAGTTTGAGTGTCTGTCTCATTTTTTTGATGAAGACGGGGTAGTCTCATAAGTCATAGAACAATTTTTGATCCTCAGGAACAGAGCTATACGTATTTACAGTAGTAGTTGTCCAGTTAGTCCAATTAATTAGATTTCTAATAGTAAACAACAAAATCAATACTGAGGCAAAGGTAACTATAATAACTTCTTTCTTATGTTTGTGCTTAATAAACAGAAGCGCCCAAACAAATCATATAATAAATATCCGGTAGATAATTTTTACTAAGGGAGTACCTAGTATTTTAACTCAATATCTCAAATTAATTGAATATGGTCTCAGCGGTTCATTTATCCAAAAGTCACTTCGTCCTTGAGATATTTTCTGTCAAAAAGATAGTCTCATAAGTGAGATAGACAGTGAAGATACACTAACGTTTCCATTTACAAGCAAGACTACTTGTACACCTTCACTGGGAAGCTGAGAAAAGACAGGATGAGTTGAGAAAGCGAATGTTTTTTGATTCATCCCTTGGGCAGGTAAAAAATCTCATGGAAAAACCTGCTGTCATACAAGGAATCCATATCATATCTGTCCGTCTCATTGAACTAATCCATTTATAGACATAAGATCGTAGTATCCTATCGGACCAATGAGTAGAAAACATTGTGCTGCACAAGTAAACGAAACTGTACTATCTGGCGATTCTGTATATGAAACAAATCCCTGTTGCTGATATGCAGCAAAGGAAATTGTAGCAAATCCTGCTAGAGTAATAAGTGCTACATAGCATGTTTTCAAAAAAAATCTCATGAGTGACTATATTATTTAAAAAACAACGCTTTATATACCAACTCTTTCAGTATCTTCCAAGCACTCATATTAGATTGACCCTTTGTAAGGCTATAATGAGTATATTTTATATGTACAGGTATCTCAATAAATCTCAACTGAAATTCACCAATTGTACCTATAATATCATTTTGGTAGCTAAACCAATCAGAGTTAATTTTAAATTTTCCAATAACGTCCGCATGGTACATTCTATATCCGGTAGGAACATCTGTAACTCGTACTCAATTGAACACGTACGTAACAAATCTGCTTCCCCACAAAATTACTCTCCTTAGCCATGGCATATTCTCGACTACTGCTCCTTCTACAAACCTACTACCTATAACAACGTCATACTTGGCATGGTCAGCATAGCGCATAAATGTTTCCATGTCACCAATATCCATCTGTCCATCTGCGTCATATGTTACCAACCGTTCTACTCATAAACTACGTGCGAACTTAGTTGCAAAGGCAAATAGGGTTTTATTTGCTGCTCCTGGCCCTCTATTAATTAAATGAGATAGGCAAACTATAAGTACATTTGAATGTTCTTTTGCTTTCTGCTCTACTACAGACTCTGTGCTATCTGATGAACCATCATTACAGATGATGATCTTCGTAAATCCTGCTGCGACGATCTCATCTATAACTACACCAATCATGGTTGATTCATTATATGCTCTTATTAAGAAGAGATAGCTATCTTTGGGAGCGTGAGGAGTAGTTATTTGCAATAATGGATATTTCCCGCTAGATAGATCTCGTTCATATTCACGCAATGCGTGAGCAATACATAATCTTGTTACTTCGAGTTGCTGTTTAGTTTGTTTATTGATTACTTCAAAATACATATATCCCAGAAATATGACTGCTAGATAGACTATTACATCTGCTCCCCTTGCTCAACCAAAAAATACTCCAAACTTATTAAGCAAATCCTGTCTCAATACGAATAGTACGACTAGTCCTGTACCACCAAAGAAAACCAAAAAATGTAAGAGATTAAATTTTTTCCTTTGGTAGAGGTCAATAGCGAAGAGTAGAAAAACAGCACCCGTGAGGATAATAATTAACTGCAACAGACTCATTAGCTCTCTGAAGGTTAGATAAAAACATAGTCAAACCCACACTTTTACTTAAAAAACATTCTGTACTTATTCTTTCTACATAAATGCCATCTACTTGCAATCCAGAAAAATAAGAATACACTGAAACAAGTTTTTAGTATGTCAATCAGTTCGATGACATCGACTAGAAAATGGTTTATTATTACCTGAATAGTAGTTGTACTATGAGCAGGAACACTTATTTTCTCACGCAATACACGTCCCCGTGACACTCTTCCTCTTCCCTGAATATGGGCATTAATTGAAGAGAAAATACCAACCAACCACCTATTAAAGCGATATCGTTCACTAATAAGTTGGCAAGTTATAGAACAAAAGAGTTCGTTGGATCTAACCTATACCTTACATCCATCTCTTTTTTCTACTCAGTATAATACTGGAGAGTATCTTTTATCATGAATAGCACTTTTATCGTATACCACGATTTATGATATAACAAATGAAGAGTGAACGCTTACAGGAGTTACAACTATTCACCTAGACGGTATTAAAGAGAACTGAGCTATCTCTGAAGTGAGTGAGTATGAAGATACTTCATTTACAGACCCTGTTTCCAACAGTTTTGATGCGACAATTACCTGGCAAGCAATTATTAAACAGAAGAATATCTACGTATATCTAGACGAAGTTTCTTTCACAAGTAGCGAGGAAAACTGACTTACTACATTACGTCAACGATATTTGTTGATCAATCAATATAAGCAAAAACGAGTTCATTTCTCTAGATCAGATATTCCGCATATATCTCTTTTTCTACCTGACTTGTTTATTGAACTCCTAAACAATAATGATCAAAAAACTCGTATAGTACCTGACCAAAATAATGGTTGGCTCTACCTACTTTCTGGAAATAGCTTAACACTTTCTGGTCGTGCTTCACCTACTGATAGTGATGCACTGATTGCTACTTTTCCAAAAGCTGAGGTTGAGATAACATTTGAAGATAGTGCTACGCCCTGAATTATAGATGTAAAAGCAAAACAATTAAATGAGTACCAAGGTGTGTTCGAATGAGATGCAACACTGAGTCACTCGTTTAGAAATCACAGAATAGACCTATCGTGAGAGTTCCAATTCCCATGAGGAGTATGGTGAGAAATGACCTATTTGTTATTTCAGAAAAAGGGCAACCTACAGGGGAAAGACATAGAGTTACCAAAACAATTTCTTGAACGATCGACTATATACAGAAATTGGATGCAAGTTAAAAATAGCCCTCAGGAGACCAAAAAATAGCATTATCTAAGAGTTATTTGGAACCACGCTTGATAGATATTTTTTTCTCGATCATTTTCTTCCGCTGTTTAGATATTCCTTCTTTTGGCGTTCGTTTTCAAATACCATGTTTTACTTGCTTACGTAGAGCAGCAAGTTTTTGAGCTTCTCTTTTTTGGCCTTTAGTTTGTGTCTTGGTTGTTGGCATAGTGAACTATAGAAGTAAATAGTTCTCGAAACTCTTCTACAACTTCTCCAATTGATATCATTCTGCGGTATCTTTTACTTCTCGTCAATAAGTACGTATCTTTTCTCTTAGCTGATCCGCCTCTATAAAATTCTTGTCTTTTTTGAATTGTAAGCGTTGATCAGCCCGATCTACAACTTCCTGCGGTGCTTTTTCTGTACTTTGTTTCTGAACTGACATTGCTCATCGTAACAGATCAACTTTGGTTATGCGGTAATCAAACAGTAAAATATCACTTAATCCTTCAGGCAAAGTATTCAAATAAGTGTGCATAACTGTTAGTACTTTCACACTATCTAGATCGTCTGCCATTGCGGCAGAAAGTTCCTGGTAGATCTTTCAAGGAGTGTGACGCATTAGTTCGTGGACAGAAGGAAGCGCATGTTGAGCAATTTTCTTAATCATATTTGCTCTTGTGGAGCGAGCACTTTCTAGAGCTTCTCGACTAAAGTCCAAGAAACTTCTGTAGTGTGCTGTAAGATAAAAATACCTAATATCTAATGGGCTGAATCCTCTTGCATCAATTCATGGCACACTAAGATCATCTCATTTTGACTTGGCCATTTTTTCACCATTTGTTTGAAGAAATTGCTGATGTAACCAGTAATTTACCCATGGTTTCTTGCCAATACAGCATTCACTTTGAGCTATTTCGTTCGTATGGTGTACTGGAATGTGATCTACTCATCCTGTGTGAATATCAAACTGCTCTCATAAGTATTTCACTGACATAGCGCTACACTCGATATGCCGCCCTGGAAATCATCTTGTCTCCTCTTCTATTTGTGTTAGTTGTGATCTTAGTAGGTATTTTCTATGAATTATCGAGCTATCGGTACTCTTCCATGGCAACTGCTCTGCGTCATCCACTAGTAATGCGCCTTCATTCGTATCTTCATATACTCGCTCCATACCTCTTGATTCTCCCTTAGGAGAAAACTTCCATA
>Ga0163144_10031485_pt1 | contig 10110 bp, 11 predicted proteins | sample OliLak19BULKMAT1_FD_123175 | JGI IMG/M metagenome (GOLD analysis project Ga0163144, IMG submission 123175) | Freshwater microbial mat bacterial communities from Lake Vanda, McMurdo Dry Valleys, Antarctica - Oligotrophic Lake LV.19.BULKMAT1 | ecosystem: Environmental > Aquatic > Freshwater >...
AACCGAAACCGAAACCGTTTGGCATGTTCAAACAAGCATGAGCCCGAAACATTTCCGCCCAACCCTGCTCCCCGCCCTGCTGCTGGGTAGCCTTCTGTTCGCCCTGCCGGCCGCAGCCCAAACCGCGCTCTACCGCTGGGTGGACGCGCGCGGCGTCGTCAATTATTCGAGCGAACCGCCGCCCGCCGGTGCGAGGGTGCAGGCGGTGACGCAGCAGCCGGTGACGAACTACGACGCCGGCGCAGCCCTCGCCGCAACAGAGCGCCAGAACCGCGAACTGCAGGCCCGCCTCGACCGCTTGCAGCGCGAAGTGGACGAACTGCGCTCGCGCCAGAACACCCCCGTCGCGGCCCAGACCTATGCCCCGGCCCCAGCCCCGGCCCCGGCCCCGGCCACGCAAAAAACCGCCGCCAGCGCCTGCGCCGACGACCCACGCAACAACTGCAACCGCGGCCTCGCCCCGGAATTCGAATACCCGTACCAGGGCGTGGTGGTGCGCACGGTGCCGGTGTACGTGCTGCCGCCGACGCCGGTCCATGCGCGCCCGCACCCGCACCAGCACCAGCAAGTTTCGCCCCATCCCCACCGCGGCTTTCAGGGCAATCGCAGCGGGCTCAGCCTGAACATCCGCTACGGCGGATAAGCCCCGCTAGAACTGGCAATACGCTGGAAACGCCCGCCAGGCAACGGTTTCCAGTCTATGGCACTGCAAAGCCCGGTTCACGCCGGCACTGCCCAAGCCTGCCGGCATTGGAACGACTCGTACCGCCAAACCTCCCGCCACAGCGCGCCCTTCTGTTGCAAGTCGACGGGCGGCCAGCCACGGGCTCACCACCTGAGCCAGCCCTGCTACAGTACCGCTACCGGTCGCCGCCGCGCGACCGATTCCGGAGCCGGCATGAACAAGACCGAACGCATTTTCAAGATCGAGCAAATGATCCTGGCGCGCCAGGTGGTGAGCTTTCAGGTCATGCTCGATGAGCTCGAAGTCTCGCGCGCGACGCTCAAGCGCGACCTCGAATACCTCCGGAGCCGCATGAAAACGCCGATCGACTACGACCGCGACGCCGGCGGCTACCGCATGCGCCAGGTAACGGGCAATGCGGCGCGGGTGGAGTTTCCGGGCATGTGGTTCAACGCCTCCGAGGCGGCGGCCCTCTTGACCATGCACCACCTGCTCGCCAACCTGCAGCCCGGGATGCTGGCGCGCTACATCGCCCCGCTGCAAGACAGGCTCAAATCCATGCTCGAGAGCGCCGAGCATTCGTTCAAGGAAGTCGCGCGCCGGGTGCGCATCATTCATCTCGGGCGGCGGGCGGCGCAACCGAAGTGCTTCGAAACCGTGTCGAGCGCCCTCTTCGCCCGCCGCCGCCTCACCATCGCGTACTACGCCCGCGGCACCGACGAGGTGACGGTGCGCGAAATCTCGCCGCAGCGCCTGGTGTGCTACCGCGAGAACTGGTACCTCGACGCCTGGTGCCACCTGCGCGAAGGCCTGCGCAGTTTTGCGCTCGACGGCATCCGCAAGGCCGAGACCAGCAAGAGCGCGACGAAAAACATCGCCGACAGCGAACTCGATGAAGTGCTCGCCGCCGGCTACGGCATTTTCTCGGGCAAGAAAACCGCGTGGGCGACGCTCAAGTTCTCGCCCGACGCCGCGCGTTGGGTCGGCGCCGAGGAATGGCACCCGCAACAAAAGGCGCGCACCGAAGCCGACGGCAGCTACGTTCTCGAAATTCCCTACAGCGCCGACCAGGAACTGGTCATGGACATCCTGCGCCACGCTGCCAATGTCGAGGTGCTCGCGCCGGCGGCGCTGCGGAACAAGGTCGCCGGCGAGTTGCGCAAGTCGCTGAAGCATTACGGCAAGACTTAGGGTGTGGCTCGCGCCATGAGCCCTGACAGGGCTTATGCTCGGCGAAGCGACTCGCCAAGACCGCGGCGCTCTCGATGCCGCGCTCGAGTGCGGTTTCCCCTGCGGCGGCTGGTGTCCCGAAGGACGCAAGGCCGAAGACGGTCCGATAGGGGCGGTGTATCCGTTGACCATCCTGCCCGCCGCCGGCTACTGGCAGCGCAGCAAGCAGAACATTATCGATTCGGACGGCACCCTGGTCATACATTTCGGCCCCCTCGCCGGCGGCTCGCGTCGTACGGCGCGCTATTGCGGGCAACTTGCCAAGCCGGTGTGCCTGGTGGACGGTCTTGCCATGGACGAGCGCGCGGCGTGTTACCAGGTTGCGGCCTTTCTTTCCGGGCGCGGTATCGAAACGCTCAACGTTGCCGGCCCGCGCGAGAGCAAGCATCCGGGTGCGGCGGGCTACGCAAAGGCCGTAATGTCGCTGCTGCTCTCGGCGCTGCGTGCGCAAGAGTCGGCGGTGTGGCTCACGCCTTGAGCCTCAAGCCCGTCAAGCTGGCTGCTCTGGCTTGAAAAAAGGGGGCTTCATGGCACTGAACTGGCAGGAGCTGATTGAATTTTCGCCGCTCGTCATCGGCGGCGTGTTGTGGCTGCTGGGGCATTGAGGCCGTGCGTACGGCGATTGACGGCCTCACGCGCCACGCACAGGCGCGCATGCAGCAGCGCGGCATTCCGGTTGCGGCGCTCGCCTGCCTGCTCGATTACGGCCGCGAGACGCACGACCATCGTGGCAGCGTGGTGGTCTATTTTGACAAGGCGGCGCGACGCCGCCTCGCGCAAGAAGCCGCGCCCGGCCTGCGGCCGGCGCTCTCCAAAATCACCCGTACCTACGCGGTGCTCTCGGACGGCGGTGAGGTCATAACAGTCGGGCACCGTTTCAGGCGTATTGCGCGCAATTGATCCGCGGGAACGAACCCTGCGGATTGCGTACAATTTCGCCCTCGAAAATCGCCAACAAGCGCAAGCCCGCCAAGCGCAATCTTTTCGCCGAACTGAGCGAAGGTATAGAGGCGCTTGCCGCAGCGCGTCCACGCAAACGCCTGCGCAACACCCACCCCCGGGGCAATTCCTGCTGGCCGAGTTCACCGAACCGCATGCGCTGTCTGCCAACGCCCTGGCCACCGCATTGCACGTACCGGCCAACCGCATCGGCGCCATCATCAAGGGTCAGCGCGCCATCACCGCCGACACCGCGCTCAGACTGGGGCGCTACTTCGGCACCTCGGCCGAGTTGTGGCTGAACCTGCAACAAAACGTTGACCTGCGCGCCGCCCGCGCAGCATTGAAAACCGAGATCGCCTCATCAATGGAGCCGCTGACCGCCTTGGCGACTGGAAAGCTGCGTTCAGCCTAATATATTAGGCATTTAGTACCATAAAGCCTGCCAAGTTAGGCAATCTTGCTTGACGAGGCTAGTGAAATTACCTATTATTTTAGGCATTAAATGATATAGGGCCTACTATAATGGGCAAATTTCAAGTTTTGCCAGAAGCCGTCAGCCAGCGCGTCAGAGAACTCGGCCTGCGCATTCGCCTCGCCAGAATACGCCGCAAGCTGTCCATACTCGAACTGGCCACCAAGGCGGGCATCAATCGCAACACCTTGGGCGCCCTCGAACTGGGCAAGCCCGGCGTCGCCATCAGCGCTTACGTCATGACCCTGTGGGCGCTGGGCCTCGAATCAACACTCGATGCCCTCGCCCACCCTGACGCCGACAACCACGGCAAGACGCTCGAAACATCGCGACTGCCGAAGCGCGTGCGCAAGCCACGCAGCAGCAAAGACGAATATGACTTCTGAGGCCTACGTATACATACAGTTGCCCGGCGCGCTCAACACCGTGCCGGCGGCATTGCTCAAGGTTGAGCAACTGCGCGACGGCACGCATGTCGGCCGCTTTCGCTACGGCGACCGCTACCTTGAGCGTGCCGATGCGCTCGCGCTCGATCCGTTCGAGCTGCCCCTGGGCAAGACGGTGTACGAATTCACCAAACTCAAAGGCATTCCCGGTGCGCTGCGCGATGCCAGCCCCGATGCCTGGGGGCGCCGCGTGATCGAGCACAAACTCAGCCGCGCCCCGGCCGACCTGGTCGAGCTCGATTACCTGCTGCACGGCCCGCAAGACGGCGCCGGCAACCTGAGCTTTGGCATGACGGTCGCGCCGCCCGCGCCGACACGCCGCTACAACCGCACACACCAGCTCGCCGGGCTCATTGCCGCCGCCGAGGCCATCGAAGAGGGCAGGCGCGTACCGCAGTCCATTCTTGAGCAGCTCGACCCCGGCACCTCGATGGGCGGCGCGCGACCCAAGGCCACCATCGAGGACGACAACGCACTATGGCTGGCAAAGTTCCCCGAAAAGGCCGACCGCTGCAACCTGCAGCGCATCGAATACGCCACGCTCGAACTTGCCAGGCGATGCGCAATCAACGCATGCACCGCGCGCATCGAGCCCATCGGCGGACGCGACGTGCTGATGCTGCGGCGCTTTGACCGCCAGCACACACCCGATGGCCACCTGCGCTTTGGCCTCGCGAGCGGCCTGACCATGCTCGGTTCCGATGACGACCCCATGGACCGCGGCAAATGGTCTTACCCGTTGCTCGCCGACAACCTGCGACGCCGGTCGGAAAAACCCGACCGCGATTGCCTCGAACTCTTTCGTCGCATCGTCTTCAACGCCGCGGTGACCAACAACGACGATCATCCGCGCAACCACGCCGCCCTGCGAAGCGGGCGCAGTTGGCCCCTGTCGCCCGCCTACGACCTGGTGCCCATGCCCGTGGTCAGCCAGGACCGGCGCGACCTAGCCCTGGTTGTCGGGGCCGAGGGCCGCTCCGCCAGCATCGGCAATATCGTGTCGCAATGCAGCCGCTTCGGTCTCACGAGCGCGGCAGCAAGACGGGAGATCGACGCCATGGTGCCGGTTGTGCAGGGGTGGCGTGAACATTTCCATGACTGCGGTGTTTCGACGCGTGACATCGAGTACATCGCCCCGGCATTCCTGCCGTCGTGCTTTTTTCGCGAGCAGCCCGCGGAATCCGAATGAGCCGCAACGCTTTGGTGCCGGCACGATCAAGACCGGATCCGATGCAAGAAACCGGTCGCAGCGCGCCCTGCAAGGGGAATTCAGCCGACGGCACCCCGCGAACCCCACCCAACAACCTCTTATTCCGAACGTAGTGAGGAATCTGCTGTTGACTTGCCCCACCGGCCCACCATGGGCACCGCTGAGCTCATCACAAAATGTGATCAGCTCTCTAGAGCTGGCGTGAGTACCGCTCCTGCGTAAATTGAGTAGAATTTCGGCATGAAAGTCGCCGCCAAAACCAAATCCATAACGCGCAATGACTTCAGGGGCATGGATAAACGCTTCCAAAAGGGCGTGGCAGTGGCACGCGCCCTGGACGCCCGCAAACATACGACACTGCTCCGCAGCTACAAGCAAACCGTCTTCGAGCGCGTTGAGCGCGATCCGCAATTTGCCACTGCGCTGCCCGATGAAGCGGCGACGTTATTCCTGAGCGGCGAACCCGCAACCGCGCGCGTCATTCTGCGCAATCTCGTCAACGCCACCATCGGATTCGAACAGCTCGCGCAAGTCATCGCCAAGCCAAGCAAGAGCCTGCACCGGATGGTCTCGCCCAGGGGCAACCCCAGCAGGGGCAACCCCAGCATGGACAACCTCGCGGCGATTTTTGAGGCTGTGCGTCATTGGCTGCAGGTTGCGTTCGAAGTGCATACGGTCGAAGCGAGATAAGCCGGCTCAAGGTCCAGCGCAGCATTGAAGTCACGACCTGTGATTTCAAACCGCCACGCGCCTAACGCCTATGCGATGTACCATTCAGGCGGCGCGTTAGAGTGACAACGCAGTCCCAAGAACGAAATCATCTTTGTCGTTGAAGAATCGCCCGAGGGCGGCTATATCGCCAAGGCTGCGGGCGAATCGATCTTCACCGAAGCCGAGACGCTCGATGAGTTGCACGCGCAGGTACGCGACGCGGTGCGCTGCCATTTCGAAGAATCCGCCACACCCAAACTCATCCGGCTCCCTTTCGTGAGAGATGAAGTCATCGCGGCGTGAAGCTGCCGCGCGACCTCTCTGGCGCGCGCCTCGCGAAAGCGCTGGTAAAAGTCGGACATAGCGTCACCCGCCAGACCGGCAGTCATTTGCGCCTCATCACCGCCACCCGGTCCGGGCACCACGTCACCGTCCCCGCCCACGACCCCCTGAAGATCGGCACGTTGGCGGCGATCGTGGCCGATGTCGCGACCCATCAGGAAATCAGTCGCGACGAACCGCTAAACCAGCTGTTTGGCTGACGCAACATAAACGTCGCAACCGGCAACCCTTAGACCGCCCACATCGGCTGGAAAGCTCCATCTGCCGCGGGTTTCCAGGCAGTGGCACTATCAACTCCCGCTCGCCCCAAGCCTGTCGCCGGGCCACCAGCCCCCTCTCCACCACCCCACGCCCACTCCCCACCCAACCCCGCATGCCCACCACGCCCTTCACCCGCGCCGCCGAATTGATCCGGTCCGCCGACGGCCTCATCGTTGCTGCGGGTGCGGCCACGACAGCGGTTTCAACCCGGCCGGAAACCGCAGTATCCTTTCAATTAGCCGAAGCATAAGCTTTCAATTGGCCGGTACTCTGCCTTACAATCAGCCGCCATGGCTAAGCAGATCCTGCTCCCCCGCTTCATGCGCCCCCGGCTCGCCGAAGCCTTGGCCGATACGCCGGTGGTGCTGGTGCACGGCCCCCGCCAATGCGGCAAAACCACGCTCGCGCGCCAGATGGGCGATGCCGCGGGCTACGCCTACCTGAGCTTTGATGACGAAGTGTTGCGCGCATCGGCGCAGGCTGATCCGGCCGGCTTTGTCGCCGATCTGCCGGGCAAGGCGGTGCTCGATGAGGTGCAGCGCGTTCCGGCCCTCTTTGCGTCAATCAAGGCGGCGGTCGATCGCGACCGCAGTCCGGGGCGCTTCATTCTTACCGGGTCGGCCAATGTATTGCGCGTGCCACGACTGGCAGACTCACTGACCGGAAGGCTGGAGATATTGCGCCTGCATCCCCTGGCGCAGGCGGAACTCGCACGCAAGCGCAGCCGCTTTCTTGAGACGCTTTTCGCCGGCGGATTCAAGGCCCGCACGAGGCCGCGGCTGGGCCGCGAACTGGCCGAGCGCGTTGCCGCCGGCGGCTATCCGGCCGCATTGGCGCGTCCGACAACGCGCCGGCGCACAGCCTGGTACCGCGATTACATCGAAACCCTGGTACAGCGCGACATACGCGACCTTGCACGCATCAGCGCCCCCGATGCGCTGCCCCGCCTGCTCAAGCTTGCAGCCGGCCAGACCGCCCGCCTGCTCAACGTCGCTGACCTCGCGGCCCCGTTCCAGTTGAGCCGGCCGACCATACGCGACTACGTTATGTTGCTGGCACAAGTGTTCCTGCTCGAAGAACTGCCGCCCTGGCACAACAACCGCCTGAGCCGCCTCATCAAGACGCCGAAACTGCACCTCGGTGATACCGGGCTCGCCTGCGCCCTGCTCGGTGTGGACGCCGCAGCCCTTGCCGAGGATCGAACGCTGCTCGGCCAACTGCTCGAGACCTTCGTCTTTCAGGAACTGCGCCGGCAGGCGGGCTGGGAGGAGGAGCCCGTCGCGTTTCATCATTTTCGCGACAAGGACGGCGCCGAGGTCGATATCGTTCTCGAGCGTAGCGGCCGCGAACTGGCCGGCATCGACGTCAAGGCATCGTCCACCGTCACGCCATCCGACTTTCGCGGCCTGCACAAACTCAAACAGGCCGCCGGCAAGCGATTCAAGGCAGGCGTGGTGCTATACGACGGCGAAGCGGCAGCACCCTTCGGAGACGGCATGTATGCCGTGCCAATCCGGCAACTCTGGGAAACACCCTAGGGAAATACTGAACAATGCTCCCTGTCGTCATCCCGGCGAAGGCCGGGATCCGGTCTCCCTGTCGTCATTCCGAGCCCTTCGACTGCGCTCAGGGCAGGCTCCGACCGAGGAATCTGTTGTTGACTTGCCCTCCACAAGAAGCAGATTCCTCACTTCGTTCGGAATGACATTTGCACCGGGCTTCCCGTTCGCCCTGGCGCTGAACCACGTCGAAGCGTCGAAGGACCGCGTTCAGGTGTCTGGAGAAACACTGAACAAGCCCGTCATTCGCGCGAAACCTGTCCTCGAATGCCTGAATCGGGGAGCGGGAATCCAATGACTTTTCACCCTTTAAATGGGAGTTCCGGCTGCCCGGAGAGGCGTCCTGGAAGATCGCCAAAGCACTGCGTAAGTAGCGTCCTGCATACAGGCCCTGTTGCCCGCAAAGCGCTGTCTGGCGCGGCTTTGCAGCCGATTAGCTCATGGAATCCCGTTCTCTGCGGCCCGATCGAATAGCCGTCAACTGCCTCGCCTGAAACCTCCAGATTGACCGGCACAAGCTCACCCTATGAGCCACAGTGCGTGCATATTGGATTCCGTCGCCGAGTTAAGCAACAACTTGCAGGGCGACTCACAAATTCTGCTAAAGCGTTGGCGGCCCCCATTCCCCGGGGAGCCCGCCCGACGGTGAGTTTTCAGGGGGCGAAGGGAAACACCATGAAAGACTTCAAAACGTTTCTTGCAAAAGTGCTCGAGCCCGCCGAGGGCCGCACCGCGAACCAATCGGCGCAAAACGACAGCGCACCCAGGGGCGCAACGCCAGACCCGCAACAAAAGGTGCCGGCAAAAGAGCTTGAGCGCCGCTACGTCGAGGCGATGAACGCCCTGTCTGCCGATGCCACCGAAAACGACGGGCTCGTTGTATTTGTCGACGTTCTCGCCTGGAAACTCGCGGCGGTGGCGCACCAATGGGGGCCGATGGCGGCAGGCGATATGTTGCACCGCTTCGGCGGCTATCTAACCGAATTTACCGAGCAGGCCGGTGCGCAGCGCGAGGCAGACAAGGCCAAAGCGGCCGGACAACTGCCCCACTGAGCACCACACGCATTACAAGGGCCGGCCCACCCGGAGGCAACTCCAAACGGGCCGGGGAATTTATTTCCAACTTGCGACCCCCGCCGCCCTGGCACTGTCGCTAAACAGGAGCACTACCATGCGTATATCCAGCAACGACGGCATCGACACCGGCTTTCGTCCGGCCACGTATTTCTGGCCCCTCGGCCTTGAGCAACATCTGTTGTCCCGCGTCAAGGGCGCACAGCGCAAGGCGGCGCTAAAAGCACTTATCGCTGCCGGCAGGATCAGGGAGGCGGGCGAGTTCCTCACCCAGTCTGCGCTCTCGCAAGAAGACCGCCAGGCCATCGGCCGGCTGCACCCGATGTTCATGGGCGGGGAATACCTGCCCGACCTTGATCCGGCCGAGGTCGAGATCGCGCGCATCAGCATCAAGTCGACGACGGGCGATGTGACTAGCCTTTACGCGCGCCGCGGCAAAGACCGCATCCACTACCACGTGGTCGATGAGTACAACGGCGACACGCTGCGCGGCACGGCCAAGCGCACCTCCAAAAACCCGCTCACGCTCGGTGAGCTGCACCGCTTTTTCACCGAAGCGTGGCCGCTGCTCGGGGTGTTGCAGATGAACTACGGGGACGACCTCGAGGCGATGCTCGGGTTCTTCAGCGGCAACTCGGCCTTTTATCCGGATTTCGACGCACTGCTGCGCCGCGAAGTGCGCGCCGCCGTGCCGAAAAAGGTCGCCGAAGAGGAGGACTGAGCGCACGACGCGCCGCAGGCTCATATCCTGAGCCTGCAGCGCGATAATCTTCGTTCAGGCTTGTCGCGATACGGTCACGACTGCGGTTTCAACCCGGCCGGAAACCGCACTATCCTTTCGATTAGCCGAACCATAAGCTTTCATTTGGCCGGCACTCTGCCGCCGTGACGTTGAAACCGGCGTCCACCGCCCGTAAAGCGCCAATCGGCGGTGAGGCGGGGGTTTCGCCGAGCCTGCCCGGCGCCCGTTGAACGGCTCCGGCCTTCCGGCCGGAGTGCGCTCTGCAAGGGGATTCCCAGCCGACGGCACCGCGCAATCCCCGCCCAACAACCTGTCATTCCGAGCCCAGCGAGGAATCTGCTGTTGACTTGCCCTCCACCACCCACAAGAAGCAGATTCCTCGCTGCGCTCGGAATGACATTTCCTCCGGTCGCACTGATGTCGAACCGGGTCGAAG
>Ga0163144_10031486_pt1 | contig 10110 bp, 6 predicted proteins | sample OliLak19BULKMAT1_FD_123175 | JGI IMG/M metagenome (GOLD analysis project Ga0163144, IMG submission 123175) | Freshwater microbial mat bacterial communities from Lake Vanda, McMurdo Dry Valleys, Antarctica - Oligotrophic Lake LV.19.BULKMAT1 | ecosystem: Environmental > Aquatic > Freshwater > Lake...
CCCCCCGCCACCCCCATCGAAAAACTGGCCTCCGGCTTCGATTGGTCCGAGGGCCCGGTCTGGATCAAAAATGGAGGCTACCTCCTCTTCTCCGATGTGCCCAGCAATACCGTTTATCGTTGGAAGGCAGGCGAAGGCATCAGCGTCCATCTCAAGCCCAGCGGCTATACCGGCAGCGTTCCGCGCGCCGGCGAACCCGGCTCGAACGGGCTCACCGTGGATGGTCAGGGCCGGCTGGTGCTCTGCGAACATGGCGATCGCCGCATTGGCCGGGTCAACCCGGACGGCACCCATGTCACCCTCGCCGACAAGTTCCTCGGCGCCCGCTTCAACAGTCCCAATGACCTCGTCTACAAATCCAATGGCGATCTCTATTTCACCGACCCGCCCTACGGCCTCGAAAAAAACCTGGATGACCCGAAGAAGGAGATCACCTTCCAGGGCGTTTACCGGTTGCGTCCGGGCGGGGAAGTCTCGCTCCTGACCGACCAGCTCAAATTCCCGAACGGCCTCGCCTTTTCCCCGGACGAAAAGGTCCTTTACGTGGCGGTTTCCGATCCCAAGAAAGCCATCTGGATGGCCTACGACGTCAAGGCCGATGGCACCATCGCCAATGGTCGGGTCTTTTTTGATGCGACCGCCCTGGTCGGCCCGGCCCACAAGGGGCTGCCCGACGGGATGAAAGTGGACACGAAGGGAAATGTTTTTGCGACGGGGCCGGGCGGCGTGTTTGTCTTTTCGCCCGACGGCAAACACCTCGGCACGATCAACACCGGCGAGGCCAACGGCAATTGCACCTGGGGCGATGACGGCTCCACGCTCTACATCGTTGCCGATATGTTCCTCTGCCGGGTCAAGACGAAGACCCGGGGAAAAATGCCCTGAGAGTTTGTCTGAGCAAAAGCCGGGCCGGCCCGGCCGCCAGGTAACGACATGACGACGGACGAGGCATGGCGGACCCTGAAGCTCAGTCCGCCGGTGTCCGAGGCGGCGTTAAAGGCCGCTTACCGCAGCCTCGCCAAGCAATTCCATCCTGATCGCTACGCGAGTTTCGATCGGCAGGTCTGGGCGGCTGAGCGTTTTATCCGGTTAAAGGCGGCTTATGATCTTCTTCGCAACCCGGAGACCACGCCAGCAACGGGAGGAGATGCTCCGTCGACATCCGGGGAACGGGCGCCCGGAACGCCCCGGGGGACGTCGGTGTTCGACCATTACGCCGACCAATCGGAATTTACGGAGCGGGACTTTATCGCCTGGCTTTCCCTCTGGCGATTCGGCCTGGCGGTCTGCCGGATGGCGGCCAGCCCATGGGCGGGCATCGAGATCGTGCAATCGCCACCATTTCAAGCGGCGCTGGGTTGCGGGATGGTGATCGTGCTGGTGCCCGTGGCGCTCCTTCTCTTCCCGGTGGCGATGTTGCTGTTGTTCTCCTTTGCCATTTATCTCCTGCTCCAAAAAGTGTTCCTGAAGTTCATCGAGGAGATCGGGGGGACCCGGATCGGCCCGGACAGTCCCCGTCTCCCGGGCCAGCTTATTTACCTGGGGCTGCTGGCCGTCGGCGCCGTCGGGGCGATCCTGGCGGCCCGGTATTTGTTGTCGCTCGAGGAGAATCGCGAATGGATTACCACGTCGCTGGTTTGGGGATTTGCGGGCACGCTGGCGCTGACGTGGCTATTGGAGATGATGCTGTTCCTGAGGGCACGCTGGTTGCGGGCAAAACTCGGGGCCGCGCTCGACGCGGCGCTGGCGTTGCCGCCTTGAGGGGCCTGGCGCGCGGCTCTCCCGAGCCGCAGCGACTCCGCACGCGACGTGGCTCCCGGCCCTGGTGGGAGCGTCCCCTTGAGTGTCCACCTGCTGCGGGTCTGGAGACCCGCGCGCCGACGAGGGCATCGTTGGCGCCGGCTTGCTTCGTCGCGGGGGACTAATTAGTTTCGCCCCTTGATGCGTCTTCTCGATCGCTATCTTCTGCGCGAGTTATTGATTCCATTCGGCTACCTCATGGCCGGGTTCACCATTTTCATTGTTTCGTTCGACCTGCTGGGGGAACTTTCCGATTTTCAGAAGCTCCGGCTGCACACGGGGGATGTGGCGGAATATTATCTCGTGAAGATGCCTGAGTTGCTGGTCATGGTGCTGCCCATCGCCTTCCTGCTCGCGATGCTCTACGCGCTGACCAACCATGCGCGCCACCACGAGCTTACGGCCATTCGCGCGGCGGGGGTTAGCCTGGCCCGCCTCTCCCTGCCGTACGTGGTGGTGGGGGTGGTGCTCAGCCTGGGCGCCTTCGCCCTGAATGAGCTTTGGGTTCCCCAAAGTGTCGAGGCGGGCGAACGCATCCTGGCCCGGCGCCAGTCCAACGCCCTCACCGCCGAACAAAAGCAATGGGAGAACAAGCTTGGCTTCACCACCACCAGCGCGAGCGGGACGCGGCGATGGCTGATCGAATCCTACAATACCCGGACGTTTGAGATGCTGCGTCCGCATGTGGAATGGACGCTGCCGGATCGCACCCAGCGCCTGATCCTGGCCGAGCGCGGCGCCTGGCTGGAGGGCGGCTGGGTGTTCACCAATGTCCATCTGTTTGTCCGGAACCACGAGCGGGATGTCTCGCCCATCCGGGAGGAGATCGCCCTGATGCCGGCCCTCGAGTTTGCCGAGACGCCCGAACAAATTGCCAGCGAGATCAAGATGGGAAAGCTAAGCAATTTTCGATCAATCCGGCGGGCCCAGCTTTCCGTGCAGGAAATCCTCGAGTACAAGCGCCTGCATCCGAATGGGACGACCAAGGATCGCATGCTCGACACCAAGCTGCACGGACGCCTCGCCGCCCCCTGGACCTGTCTCGTGGTCGTCGCGATCGCGCTGCCTTTTGGCGCGGCGTCGGGACGGCGCAATGTCGTCGCCGGCGTCTCCAGCAGCATCGGGATCTGTTTTGTCTATTATGTGCTGACCCAACTGGCGCTGGCCTGGGGCGTCGGCGGCTCCGTGCCGGCCTGGGTGGCCGCCTGGGCGCCCAACGCCTTCTTCGGGCTCGGAGGATTGGTCATGATTTTGAGGATGCGGTGAGGCGTGGGGCGTGGGAACACAACGTAAAACGTGAAACGTAAAACGTAACCAATGCCCGAATGCCCGGACTTCCCCTGGCAGCCCGCCAGTTTTTACGTTTTACGTTTCATGTTCCCTCGGCGCACCGCGCCCCACGTTTCCTGCCTCCCCCTCTTCCCCCGCCGTCCCGCCTATGCTTAACTTTCCGCCGTGAACGATGAACTGGCCGAGCTGCAGGAACGCCATGCCCGCCTGAGTTTGCTCTACCAAGTCAGCAACGTCATCCATTCCACCCTCGATTCCCAGGAGGCTCTCAACCTCATCATTTCGGAGGCGGTCCGGATTATGCGGGCCTCCAGCGGTTCGGCGGTGTTCATCAATCCCACCAATGGCCTTCTGGAAATCCAGGCGTCGGTCGGGTTGCCCGCCACCGCGCCGGCCGTCAAATTGCGCGTCGGCCAGGGCATCACCGGCTGGGTCGCCCGCACCGGCAAGCCGGCCCGCGTCAGCGATGTCCGCGCCGATCCCCGCTACGTGATGGTGAACCCCAATGTCCGTTCCGAACTGGCGGTGCCGATGGTGGTGCGCGACGAAATCCGCGGGGTCCTCAATGTGGACTCCAGCCGTCCTGACGCCTTCAGCGCCGCCGATCAGGAGTTGCTGGAGGCGCTTTCGCTGGAAGCCGCGCGGGTCATCCATAACACCTGGCTTTACGAACAGCTCCGGCTGAAGGCGCGCTTGTTTGAATCGCTGGTCAGCGTCGGCCAGGCCATCAACTCCACGCTGAACCTGGATGACGCCCTGCGGGTGATCACGCGCGAAAGCTGCCTGCTGATGGAGGCGAAGATGTGTTCGCTCCAGCTCGTGGACGAATCGGGCGAATGGCTCGAGCTCAAGGCCAGCTTCGGGGCCGGCGAGGACTATTTGCAAAAGCCCCGGGTGAACGTGGGCGAAAGCCTCATGGGCATGGTCATGCGCCGCAAGAAACCCGTCCAGGTCGAGAACGTCCAGACCTCGGGCCGTTATCAGAACGTCGAGGTGGCGCGCCGTGAAGGATTGGTGGCGCTCTTGAGCGTGCCCCTGCTTTTCGGCGGCGAGGCGATCGGCACCCTCAGCGTTTACACCGGGGTGCCGCACAGCTTTTCCAACGAGGAGATTCGCATCCTCTCGGCCCTCGCCGAACTGTCTGCCATCGCCATCGAGAAGGCGCGGCTTTATGAGCGCATCGTGGATGTCGAGGAACAGTTGCGCCAGAACGAGAAGCTCTCCGCGCTGGGCCTGCTCGCGGCGGAGGTCGCCCACGAAATCCGCAATCCCCTCACGGTGATGAAGATGTTGTATCACTCGATGGATTTGCAGTTCCCGGCCCGCGATCCGCGCGCCCGGGATGCCGCCATCATGGGCGAGAAAATGGACGCCCTGAACAAGATCGTGGAACAGGTCCTCGACTTCGCCCGCAGCACGGAGCCGAAGCTGACGCCGGTGAATGCGAACAAGTTGCTCGATGACCTCAGCCTCCTGACCCGCCACAAACTGAAACACCAAAACATCGAGCTGGTCCAACGGCTCGCGCCGGATTTGCCGGACGTGATGGCGGACGCGGTCCAGTTGGAGCAGGCCTTCCTCAACCTCGTCCTCAACGCCGTGCAATCGATGCCGACCGGCGGACGCATGACCCTGACCACCCGCCATCAGGCCGGCACGCCGAACAAGCCGGCGCACGTCGTCATCGAATTCAAGGACACCGGCGAAGGGATGAGTGAAGAGCAGCGTCAGCGGGCCTTTACCTCCCTGCTCAATACCACCAAGCGCCATGGCACCGGCCTCGGCCTGGCCATTGTCATCCGCGTCGTCGAGGCGCACCGCGGCCGCGTGAAGATCAAGTCCCGGGTCGGCCACGGCACCACCATGACGGTGGCGTTGCCGATTTGAAGGCGGTCACATCCGTTTCAAGCGGGGTCCCTTCGGCGTGTCCTCAATCAGCCATCCCCGCGCTTTCAAATCATCGCGCAATTCGTCCGAGCGCTTGAACTCCTTCGCCTGGCGGGCGGCCTGGCGCAATTCCAGCAAGGCCTGAATCTCGGGGGGCGCGGCGGATTCCTCCCGGCGCCCCAACCCCAGGACCGAGTCGACCTGCTGCCAGGCAGCGAGGGCGGCCGCGGCCTGGGACGGATTGAGCTCCCCGGCGGCGAGGTCGCGGTTGGATTTGCGGACCCAGTCGAACACCACGCCCCAGGCCGCCGCGACATTGAGGTCGTCGTCGAGGGCGGCGGTGAAGGCGTCGAGCAGTCTCGGGTCTGGCGGGGCGGAGACCGCGCCGGCAATCTCCTGCAATTTCCCGAGGCATTCGTCGATCCGGTTCAAGGCTTCCCGGGCCCCTTCGAGGCCCTCAAGGGTGAAATTAAAAGTCTGGCGGTAATGCGCGGAGATCAGCAGGTAGCGAATCTCGCGGCCCTGGCAGCCCTTGGCCAGGAGATCGCGCAGCGCAAAAAAATTCCCGAACGATTTGGACATTTTCCGGCCTTCGACGAGCAGGTGGGCGCCATGCAGCCAGTACTTCACGAAGCGCCGGCCGGGCGGTTGCAATCCAGCCCCTTCGCTCTGCGCGATTTCGTCCTCGTGATGCGGGAAGGTGAGATCCTCGCCGCCCAGGTGCAAATCAAAGCTCGGGCCGAGCAGCTTGATGCTCATGGCCGAACATTCGATATGCCAGCCGGGGCGTCCTTCGCCCCAGGGACTCGGCCAGAAGACCGCGCCATCCTCCGGCACGCGCGCCTTCCAGAGCGCGAAATCGGCCAGGGCGTCCTTGGTGTATTCGTCGCTGGCGACCCGTTCCCCGGCGCGCATCTGGTCGAAATTCAGGTTTACCAACTGGCCATAACGGCATCCGCAGCCCTGGTATTTCTCGATGCTGAAATAAACCGAGCCATCGGCGGCCTGATAGGCGATGCCCCGGCGCACCAGCGTCTCGATGAGTTGAATCATCTCGGGGATATGTTCCGTGGCCCGCGGGAGATGGGTCGGGTGCAGGCAGCCGAGGGTTTGGAGATCCGCCAGGAAGGCGTCCTCATATTGGGCCACGTATTGGCGCAGGCCGAGGCCGGTCTCGTGGACCCGCTTGATGATCTTGTCCTCCACGTCCGTGACGTTCATGACATGGGTTACCTCGTATCCCCGGAATTGGAGATACCGCCGGACGAGGTCCGAGAAAACGAAGGTGCGGAAATTGCCGATATGCCCGAAGTCGTAGACGGTCGGCCCACAGCAATACATGCCGACCTTCCGGCCGGCGGGGTCCAGGGGAACGAACTCCTCGACCGATCGGGACAAGGTGTTGAAGAATCTCAATGCCATAATGCGAAGGCCGGCCCGAGCCTAGGAAGAGGGGTTGGGAAAGAAAAGTTCAAAGGCATCAGGCTGGCGGGCCGCCAGCGCTCCCCGGCGCAGTCCGAAATCGAACTAGATCCAGGGATACCCGGGGGGCTGGCGCCTGGCTCACGGGGTTGCCCCCGGGGTTGGCAGCTGACTGCCGGTCACTTTGTCGCGATGACTTCCTCGAGGCGGTGGGAATGGCCGTTGGTGTGGCCATTGGTGTGGCCATTGGTGTGGCCATTGGTGTGGCCGTTCGTGTGGCCATTGGTCCTGGCGCTGCCCCGTTCGAGCAGTTTTCGGTAGCCGGCCAGGGCGAGCAGGGGCCAGGTGTTCCTGTACATGTCGTACTTCAGGTAAAACACCTTGGGAAAACCGGTGCCGGTGGTTTCGTGCTCGGTCCAGGAACCGTCGGCGTTTTGGGCGCGGGCGAGATATTCGATGCCGCGCCGGATGCTCTCGCGATTCGGGTCGTCAAAGGCGCACAACCCCATGACCGCCCAGGCGGTCTGGCTGGCCGTGCTGGGTCCCTTGCCCTTGAAGACGGGATCGTCATAGGTGTTGCAGCGTTCGCCCCAGCCGCCATCGGTATTCTGGACGTTTTCCAGCCAGTCCCGGGCCTTCACCAGCCAGCGCTGGTTCATGTTGATCTTGAGCGCGCGCAACCCGCGGAGAACCTGCCAGGTGCCGTAGATGTAATTGACGCCCCAGCGGCCGTACCAGGAGCCGTCGTCCTCCTGATGGTCGCGGATGAATTGAAGCGCCTTGACCACCTGAGGGTGGGTGACGGGGTAGCCTTCGTATCCGAGCAACTCAAGAATGCGCGCGGTGATATCGGCGCACTCGGGGTCGAGCATCGCGTTGTGATCCGCAAACGGAACCTTTTCCAAAACGCCCTTGGTGCAATCCTTGTCGAAAGCCGCCCAGCCGCCATCCTTGCACTGAAACGTCATCATCCATTTCAGGCCGCGCTTGAAACATTCATCGCGCCGGGCGGGGTTCTCGGTGGGGATCTGCCTCAAGGCGAGCAGGACCATCGCGGTGTCATCGACATCGGGATTCCACTTGTTCTCGTATTCGAAAACCCAGCCGCTGGGCTCGACATTCGTGGGGTTCTTGTAATACCAATCGCCGCGAAACCGGATCTCCTTGTTCATGATCCAGTTGCCCGCCTTGACCAGGGCTGGATGGTCGGCCGGCACGCCGGATTCGCGCAGGCAGATGGCCACGATGGCGCTGTCCCAGACCGGCGAAAAACAGGGCTCGATGCGAACGCTGTCCTTCGTCTCGTGTTCCAGGTTCTTCAACTCCCGCTCGGCGCGAAGCACCTGGGGATGATCCTCCGGATACCCGAGCGCCTTGAGGGCGATGACGGCATTGAGCATGGCCGGGAAGATGGCGGCCAGGCCGTTGCTGCCCTCGAACCGTTCGAGCATCCATTGCTCGGCCTTCTTGAGGGCCAGTTTGCGGAAGGGGCGAAGATTGTTGTTCTCGACAAATTTGTGAAGGCGGTCGAGCCAGAGGAAAAAGTTGCGCCAGGTGAACCGTTCCGGGTCGGGCCGCAGGGCGAGGTCGCGTTCGTGGAACCCTTCGGGATAAAGCTCGTCGAGCGTGACCCGGCAATGGTGCGGGCGGGTCGGCTTGAAATGATTGATGATGGCCAGCGGGACAAGCATGGACCGGCTCCAGTTGCTCATCTCGTTGAAATTCACGTAAAACCATTTGCCGATCAAGATGACCTCGGCCGGGATGGTGGGCACATAATCCCACGAATAAAGGCCCAGCAGCGCGAGATAAAGCTTGGAGAAGGTGTTCATCCGCGGCACGCCGCCGAGGGAACTGGCCATCTCGCGCGCCTTCAACATGCGGGGATCGGTCACCGACACCCCCGCCAATTTGAGGGCCAGGTAGGCCTTGACGGTGGCATTCACCTCGGCGGGGCCGCCGTGGTAGATGTTCCATCCGCCATCCGCCAACTGCATGGAAAAGATGTGATTAACGGCCTTCCGCTGCCATTCCGGATCCACTTTCCCCGACCAATGATGGTAGGCGATGGTGTCGGAAACGAGGGTGGAATCCACCATCAATTCGCCGACCCAAAAGCCTTCCGTCTTCTGTTCACGAAACAGGAATCCCTGCGACCGCTGGATGGCGGTTTCGAGGGCAGATCGGTGGCCGGATGGTGTCTCGTGCGAGACGGGTGGGCCAAGGTGACGGTCTCTCAAGTGCATTGTCACTGACACGGCGGGACAGTGGAGGAAATGAAGGAGGCGTGTAAAGTTCTAATTCCAACACGACGACTCCCACGGGGTCACCCAATGGTATTGTAGTATTTCCATCACTTGATCGCCCGCCCGTTCCCTCGACTCAGGGCAGTTCCTCGATGCTGATGTCCTGGTACGAGGCCTCCGCGGGGCCACCGCCATGCACCTGAAAGCCGAGCAGCCCGAATTGGGGAATGGCCTCGTCGGGCTCGGTGTAGTCGATCATTTCGACGCCATTGAGGGAAGTCCGGAGGCGGCGGCCTTCGCAGCGGATCACATACTGATTCCAGTCATTCTTCCGAAGCGCCCGTTCGAGGGCCTTGGGGTCCGGTTTGACGAGGACCTTGTTGCGGCGGGACTCGTCGTAGAGCGCCCCCCACCAACCCTCGCCGGCGTCGCACTGGTAGCCGACCATTTCGTTGGGTGGTTTTTGCGCCGGCTGGCTCCGCACCTGGACGCCCCCATTGACAAAACCGCCGGCCGCCGTGCCGATGATCTTCACCTTCACCTGCAGGACGAAGTTCGTGTAGCTCCGCTGGGAGCGAAGAAATTCATTGCGCGGCACCTTCTCCTTGAGGGATCCACCCACGAAGGCGTCCCCTTCGATGCGCCAGGTTTTGTTGGTGTCGCCCTGCCAGCCCGCGAAGGACTTGCCGTCAAAGAGCGGCACGGTCGCGCCCATGACAGGGTTGACGACACCGGTGAAGAGGAAAGTGAGGATGCCGGGGATGAGCTTGGAGTTCATGGGGTGGATTGTTGGAAGTCGCCCGCGTTTTGTCGAGGGCGGGGTGGCAGGCCGGAGTGGGACGGCGCCGGGGCGCACTGGCTCCTTGCCGGCGGGATGCCAGCGTTCCCAGACGGTTTTTCCAGGGCCCGGCTGGCCGCTGCGTTCCGGGTAAAAGCAATTAGCCTGGCGGTCCGAGGTTCCATCGGCCCGTCCCTTAGGAAAAAAAACGGCCGCTTTCAGGATAGGCATGCATAACCTTCACCGGTTTCGCGTTGTGTTCTGGGGCGGGATGGTGATATATCGTCGTGATTCTGGCGTCCCTGGGAGCTTTCCACGGATGGAACCTGTGCTGGAAGGTTTTCTCCGCCGGAAAGATCATGAAGACGATTGCTGCAACGATTTGGATACTGGTGCTGCTTCTAGCCGCATCCCTGAGCTTTCCCCTCAAGGCGGCCACCTCGGTCTCCCTGTCGCAGTTGCTCAGCACGAACGGCAGTCTTACCGTCGGGGACCGGAAGTTTGCCAACTTCGGCTTCCAGGGGGATACCAACCAGATCAGCCTCACCAACATCCTTGTCGAGACTCCTCAATCTCCCGGCGGATTGTTGGAACTGAGCTTTGGCGGGACCATCGTCGCCCACGGGACCAACCTGAACTTCGCCCTCCTTTACAGCGCTGAGATCACCAACGGCCTTCCTCGCATCG
>Ga0163144_10031487_pt1 | contig 10110 bp, 4 predicted proteins | sample OliLak19BULKMAT1_FD_123175 | JGI IMG/M metagenome (GOLD analysis project Ga0163144, IMG submission 123175) | Freshwater microbial mat bacterial communities from Lake Vanda, McMurdo Dry Valleys, Antarctica - Oligotrophic Lake LV.19.BULKMAT1 | ecosystem: Environmental > Aquatic > Freshwater > Lake...
AACGGACTCGCTCCCGAGCGGTGCGGACCGAGTAATCCAGCGGTCGCCGATCGACCTGCCCGCCGCGTCGGCGGCGTACCACGGCCTCATGCTGGTGGTCATCGACGCCGCGTCCATCCAGGAGATCGAACCGCGAGCCCTGACCGCCTTGCGAGAGTGGATCCTCGGCGGCGGCCGAGCCGTCGTGCTCTCGCGTGGAGCAACGCCCACCTGGCGCGCACTCCTGCCGCCCGGCCCAGTCGGCGAGCTCGTGCGGCCGCTGGCACCGAAGGTGGACGCGCCGCCGAGACAGCTCATCGAAGACCTGCGCGTCGTCGCTGTCGATCCCCAGTCGAACAAGGTGGCCGCGAGCCTGCCGCAAAGACCCATGGCGCTCACTGATCGCGGTATCGCCGAGGGCTGGCGCCTGCGCTGGTCCATGGACGGCTCAGGCGAGGGCCTCATCGCCGAGGGGCCCGTGGGCATGGGGTGGCTTTCGATCGTGGGCGCCGACCCGGTCCAACTCGCCGACGCATTCGACGAGGCGACCACCAACACAGCGTGGCAGGCGGCTCTCTTGATCGATCGGGCAGTGACGAAGCAGCCGCCGCCTCCAGATAACTCTTTTAGCTACGAGCGCGAGAGTGCCAGCTCGGGCGGAACGCTGTCGGAGCAGGCCGCGGTGCGCCGCACGCTTGATGCGACCAGCGATGTGCCGCCGCTCTCGGATTGGATCTTCGTGGTGATCTGCGCCGCCGCCGTGCTGTTGGGCTTGATGCTGGGCGTGGGCGACTACTTCATCCTGGGGCGCAAGCACCGCCGAAACTCGTGGGCGACGGCCCTGGGCTGGATCACCCTCGCCTCGCTGGCCGCGCTCATCGGCCCAGAGTTCCTGGGCCGTGGCGACACGCGCCTCAACCGCCTCACGATGATCGACCTGCTCATGCCCGCGGGCGACGAACGGCCCCTGGCCTTCCAGACCGCAGTCACCGGGCTTTGGTCGGGCACGCGCGCGCAGGCCCACTTTGTGAAGGCCAGCAACGAGCCGCAGTTCACCGATCCCGCCGGGCCGGGCATGCTGTGGCGTGGCGTCTCTTCGCTAGAACTCCGCGGCGCCGAGACCAACCCCTTCGCAGCGGTCGTCGACGTTATCGTCAGACCCACCCCCAACCCCACCGCCGACCAGTGGGGCGGACTGGCACCCGGCACCGATGCCAGCGCCACCATCGCGCCGGGAGGCATGCGGACCGGAAGCTGGACGCTCCGCTCGTTCCTCGATTCGGGACGCGTGGCCCCGTCGATCCTTGCCGCGATCGGCCCAGGCACGCGGGGGTGGGGAAGCGGAGCCCCGGTCGTGCGGCTCGGGCCGCTCGCCCCAGGCGTGGTCGCCCGATCCGGAACGCTGCGTTACAAGCACGGCTACTTCAGCCTGAAGTTCGAGCCCGAGCCCGGTGCCGGCGACAGCGTGACGCTCGTGGCCGAGGTATCTGCCAACGTCGAGTGGAGCCTGCGAACGCCTTGGATGTCGATGAGCGCGGAGGATTTGCAGCCCGGCTACTTCTCAACGCCCTACGCCAGCGGCCGGATTCATTCGGGGGCCTTCCGCCCCGGCCACGCGCTCGACCTGCCGACCGCCGCCGGGCGTAGCCGGGCCTTCGAGGAACGGCTGCGGTCGGGCCGATGGGCGATGATCCTGGTAGAACTCGCCAAACTGCCGCTAGACGTTCGGCTCAGCGACCGACCTCAGACGGTCGGGACACGCACAGTGATGCTGCGGGCCTTGGTGCCGGTGGAGCCGGGCTGGATTTCGGAGCCGCCGCCCGCACCCACCGACGAATCACTCTGGCCGCTGGCACCACCCGCGCCTCCCCCGGCCCCCGCGCCAGACAAGGGCTCACCATGATCGAAATCAAAGGCGTGACCAAGTTCTACGGGAGCCTGCTCGCGCTCAACAACCTCACGCTCAACATCGGCCCCGGCGAGGTCTTCGGCTTCATCGGACCCAACGGCGCCGGCAAGTCCACAACCATGAAGATCCTCTCGGGGCTCCTCCGCGCCGACCGTGGCACGGCCAAAGTCTGCGGGCTCGATTGCGTCACTCAGACCCGCGACGTCCGCCGCCTGTTGGGATACATGCCCGATTTCCTGGGCGTCTACGACGACCTGACCGTCGATGAATACCTCCAGTTCTTCGCGGCGGCGTTCAAGCTGCAACGCGACCGACGCCGCGCCATGGTCGACTCGGTCCTCGAACTCACCGACCTCCGCGACAAGCGCGACGCCATGGTCGACTCGCTGTCGCGAGGCATGCAGCAACGCTTGGGCGTGGCCCGCGTCCTGCTCCACGAGCCCAAGGTGCTGCTCCTCGACGAACCCGCCTCCGGGCTCGACCCCCGCGCCCGCATCGAGCTCCGCGAGCTACTGCTCGAGCTGCGACGCATGGGCAAGTCGATCATGGTCAGCTCGCACATCCTCACCGAACTGGGCGAGATGTGCACGTCCATCGGCATCATCGAACGCGGCACCCTGCTCTTCGCCGGCTCCATCCAGGAGGCCTTCGCCAAGGCCGCCGCCGGCGAGCGCATCGTCGTGACGCTCGAGTCAGGTTCCGCCGTCGCCCCCTCGCAAGCCGCCGAGCTGATCGCCCGCGACCAGCGCGTCGCCCGCGCCGTCGTCGAAGCCGATGCCCAAGCCAGCGGCGTCGCCAGCGTGGTCATCGACCTCCACCCCGGCGAACACTCTCACCACTTCCTGCTCGAAGCCCTCATCGGCTCCGGGGCCCGTGTCGCCACGTTCACCCCGCGCCCCATCAAGCTCGAGGACGCCTTCCTCCGCCTCACCAAAGGGGCGCTCAACTGATGGATGCCGCGCCTTCCCCAACTCCCCCCACTCCAGCCGCCACCGCCTCGCCCGCCGCGGCCCTGGCCTTGCCCCGCTCGTCTTGGCGCGGCTCATTCGCGCAGACGCTCAACCCCGTCAGCCTCTTCTTCGGGCCGGTCTTCACGCGCGACATGCGGATCCTGGGCCGGAAGCGCTTCACCTTCGCCGCCCGCGCCGCCTATCTCCTTTTGCTCACCGGCATCCTCTCCCTCGTCTTCTTCGGTGTCAGCGCCTCCTTCAGCATGCTCGCCGGGTCCCAGCGCCTTCAGCAGCTCCAGACCGTCGCCCCCATTTCGGCCCAGATCGTGCTCTGGTTCCAGTTCTTCGCTGTCCTCTTCCTCGCCCCCACGCTCACCGCCGGCGTCATCTGCGACGAAAAACGCAACCGCACCCTCTCCGCGCTGGCCACCACCCCCCTCACCAGCGCCCAGATCATCTTCAGCAGCCTCGCCAGCCGCATCGTGCAGTTGCTCATCATCGCCCTGTCGACCATGCCCCTGCTGCTCGCCCTGCGCTCCTTCGGCGGGCTCGATGTCAGGGTCATCATCGACTGCACGATCATCACCAGCACCTCCGCCGTCATGGCCGCGTCGCTGGCGCTCCTCGCTTCGGTCTTCTCCCGAAAAGCGTCGGGGGCCTTCACCCTGGCGATCGTCGGCCTCGCCTTCATCAGCATCATGCCCTTTATGCTACCGCCCATCTGGGGCTGGCTCATCCAGACCAACACCCCAAACTGGATGCTCTATCTCTCCACCCACGTCAGCCCGTTCGGGGCCATGTTCACAGCCGCCAGGAGCGGCACCGATACGTTCGCTTCCTCGCTGCAATCCGGTGCGATCTTCTTCGGCATCGGGATGCTCTCGTGCGTCACTGGGGCGTGGCAGCTCCGCCGCGTCATGCTCCGCGATGCGGCAAGCGAAAACGCCGCCACCAGCGGCCGCTCGGCCCCCCGGGCCAAAAAGTCCTCACCCGCGACCAGCACCACCAGCACCACCGCCACCTCCGGCCCAGCCGCCCCAACGGATGCGTCCGCCCGCGCCGCCACAACCGCCGATGTCGCGCCCGTCCGCCTTCGCCTCTCTCGAATCGTCGGCACACACCCCGTCGCCTGGCGCGAGATCCGCCAACGCGCGATCCGCTCCAAGTGGGTCGGCATCGTTATCGTCGGCGTCATCGCCCTCTTGCTGCTCTGGGCATACATCCAGACCGGCTTCCATCCAGCGCTCGCCCACGTGCCCACCGTGATCGGCCTCGTGCTCTTGATCGTTCAAGCCTGCGGCTCCACCTCGTCGGCCATCTCCGGCGAGATGCAGTCCAAAACCTGGCACGCCCTGCTCACCACGCCGCTCACCGCCAAGGAGATCCTTCTGGGCAAGCTGGCGGGCGGGCTCGTCCGGCTCATTCCCACAGCCGCGATCGTCATGGCCAACCTGCTCGTGCTCACCATCGGCGGGGCCCTGCACCCCATCGCGCTCGTTCATATCGCCATCGTGCTCGTCGCCGTTGCACTGGTCCTCTCGAGCTTCGGGCTGCTGATGAGCTTGATGCAGCGTCGCGGCAACGCCGCCACCACGACCACGGTGCTCGCAGCCCTGGGCTTCTGGGCCGTGCTGCCCTTGGGACTCGTGCTCGTGGGCCAGCTCGTCGCGGGTGTCCTGGGCGGAATGGGCCAATCAAGGTGGCTCACCGACCTCGCCCTGGTCGCCAATCCGTTCTACTTGATCCCCACCGCGCTGGGCGGGGCCTTCTCCAGCCCCGGCATGCCCGCCTCGCTGACCTACTCGCTCTCCATCGGCAGCGTCGGCCTCACGATCTTTTCAGCGCTGCTCCTGCTCGGCTCGTTAATTTTGGTCGGCATGGCCGCCGGATTCCTCGCCCTGGCCCGGCTCCTCTTCCCCCGCTACTCCATCCGCGGCCTCTGAGCCACGCACGTCTCAATAACCACCGCCCACTAGGCCCGTCTGCCGATCTTGCCGGGGGGCCGCAACCCGGTGGGCGCGTCGGACCGATAAACATTTAGTGACCGTGCGTGGCCGACATCACGATAACTGGCTAACGCTTGTGGCCGCCGGCCTGGCGCTAGCGGCCTCGGCCGCGCCGGCCCAAGCGCAGGATGACCCGACCGGAGCCGACCAGGCGATCAACCGCCCGGCCAGCGCTGGGCGGATCGTCCGTTATTTCGACTTCGAGGAGCGCGTCGACACCAACCGCGACGACTTCAACCCCGAGGCCGTTCCGCGGCACTGGGTGCGGGCACAACACGACCCGCCCGAACGCGAGCGACCCGGCTTCCCGCTCTCCAATAAGGCCGGCTACGACACCAGCATCTTCCACCAGGGCGGTGTCAGCATCAAGCTCCCCGTCAACGGCGGGAGCACCTCGCTGCGGCTGGCCAACAACCTCCTGCCGATCTTCCCCGGAGCCGACTACCAGATCTCCGCGTTTGTCCGCACCGAGGGCCTCACCCACGCCCGCGCGCTGCTCACGGCTCAGTTCCTCGACCCGTCGGGCAAGCCGATCGCCGGGGCCAGCCGCCGCAGCGAGCCGATGCTCTCGACAGGTACTTGGTCGCTCGTCCGGCTCGAACTCCCCGGGATCTTCGACAACGCCGCGTTCGTGCAGGTCGAGATGCTCGTCGAGCAGCAGGCCCAGTTCGCCGAGCCCCCCCCCAGCGGGCGGCACCACGCCTGGGCGCAAGACTATAACGGGGCCGCGTGGTTCGATGACATCGGAATCCTCCAGCTCCCGCGCGTCTCGCTCAACACCCCAAGCCCCAGCAACGTCTACGTCTCCGACACACCACCGCCCAGCCCGCTCCTCACGGCCGTCGTCCAGGACCTCGCCGGCGAGGAGACCACGGCGCGCCTCTCCCTCTTCAACATCCGCGACGAACTCCTCGCCACGATCTCCAAACCGCTTCCGCCCGGCGGCGGGCAGTTCGGGTGGTCGCCCACGCTCCCCGAGGCGGGGTTCTACCGCTCCGAGCTCGAGGTGATCTCCGGCGAGACCGTCATCGGCCGCGGCGGCACGCAGTTCCTGTGGATCAAGCCGCCCACCGAGCTTCGCGGCCTGGGTGTCGAGCCCCCGACACCATACCAGGCACGCCGCTTCGGGATCGCCGTCAACAGCCTCGAAAACTGGCAACGCCGCCTCGCACCCGAGCTGCTCGCGGCCGCCGGCGTCGGCTCGGCCTCGCTGGTCATCCCGCCCATCGGCGACCGCCGCCCGGACGCCGACGCCATCCGCCGAGACTACCAAGAGCTCCTCGACGAGCTCCTCGCTCGCGGGCTCGACCTGACCGTGGCTCTGGAGTCGATCGACCCCAAGCTCGCCGCCGAGCAGCGCCTCGACCCGCAGGACCCGATGGCCCTCTTGTCCCGCGAGGAGGCGTTGTGGCTTCCCACGCTCCGCGGGATGCTCGACCAGTACGGCCAGCGCATCCGCCGCTGGCAAGTCGGCACCCAGGTCTACGCCGAAACTATCTGGCGGCCCGATCTCAACGCCGCCCTCGCCCGCTTCCGCACCGTCCTCTCTCGCCTCGTGCCCGGCCCGCGACTGACCATCCCCTGGCGCGCCGAGTGGGGCTGGCCGCAGGCCATGTCGGCCCTCGACTCGCCCATCGAAGTCTCCGCCATCAGCTTCCCCTCCTCGTTCCCGGCGTCGAGTGTTCCAGCGACCGTGAGCGCCTGGGCCAGCGCCGCCGGGCGCGACCCGCGAGCGCAGACCGCCGTACTCATCGACCCGGGCGACGAGCAGGCCTTCGGCCAGGAAGCCGTGCTGATTGAATCGCTGCAACGCGCGCTCCTGGTTTGGGCCGCCATGGGCCCCGAACGCGACGGGCTCGACGCCCCCGCGACCCAGCTCCTGCTCCCTCAACCCTGGCGCGACGACGGCCAAACCGGCCTGCACCGCCAAGTGCTCCCCTCCGCCACGCTGGCCGGATGGCGAACGCTGGTCGATCATCTCGCCGGACGCAAGGTCATCGGCACCTTGCCCACCCCGCCCGGCGTCCGCTGCCTCATCCTGGCCGATCTCAAAGCCCCTCCGGGCAGCCGAGGCTCGGGCGCACTGGTCATCTGGAGCGACGGCCCCCCCTCCTCCGCCTCCGAGCCCGGCACTTCAGTGCCCGGTACCCAGCCCGGCGACAAGACGGCTTCGGCCGCCAGCGGCGCGTTGGTCGTCCCGCTCGGGCAAGGCCGCGTCGTCCGCTTTGATCCCTTCGGCAACAGCACCCCGCTACAGCCCATGAGCGCCTCGGGCCTCTATCGACTCACGGCCGAGCCCATGCCCGCGTTCATCGAGGGCGTCGACGCGGAGCTCGTGCTCTTCATGCAGGGCCTGCGCGTGGATCCGCCCTTCGTGCCCGCCGTCGCCGCCGAACACCAGCGCGAGCTGATCATCACCAACCCCTGGCCCATCCGCATCACCGGCGACGTGCAGTTCCTCCAGCCTCCCTCCGCCTCCAAGCGCTCGCCCTGGCGCTTCGCCCCGACCGCACCGGTCACGTTCTCCATCGCGGCCGGCGAAATCAGTCGGATCCCCTTCGCCTTCGCCTTCGGCGCCAGCGAAGAGGCCGGCACCAAGCAGCTCACGATGATCGTCCGCCTCAACACCGACCGGCCCCTGCCGCCGCTGCGCGTCAGCACCGCGCTGACCATCGGGCTCGATGACCTGCAACTGGTGCCCAATATTCTCGCCTCGCCGGGGCCGAACGGGCCGGACTTGACGGTCGTCGCCGTCGTCACCAACACCGGGGCCACCTCGCGAACGCTTCGGCTCAACGTGCAAGCCCCCGGCTTCGCAGGCCAGGAGCAACCGATCTCCAACCTCGCGCCGGCCGACACGGCGACACGCCGCTTCGTCATCCCCAACTCCGCCGCTGCCCTCTCCGGCAAACGCATCCGCGTCACCGTCGCCGACATCGACGGCGCCGAACGCCTCAACAAGTCCGTCCAGGCCCCCTGATCGCAACGCGCAGCATCAAGCCCCCTGTCTCCATTCTGCCCTTTGACCATTTGGCCCTTGAGCAATTTGGCCCTTGAGCAATTTGGCACCTTTCCCCCGCTATCCTCGCCCATGCGACCCCTCCTCTCCCTGCTCTTCCTTCTCGTTACAGCCGCGTTCGCCTCCGCTCAATCCCCGCAGTTCCGCGTGACGCTCGACCCCGCGGCCGCCGACGGCCCCCGCGACGGACGCCTGGTCGTGCTGCTCATCCGCGAGGGCGCCAAGCTCCCGCCCGACACCGTCCCGATCGAAGGCCCGTTCTGGTTTGACCCCCAGCCGCTCTTCGGCACCGACCTCCGCGGCCTCGCCCCCGGCGCGGCGACCGTCGTCGATGGACAAGCCGACGGCTTCCCGATGAAGTCCACGCTGCTGCCGCCCGGCCAGTACCGCGCCCAGGCCCGCCTGCACGTCCAACGCGACAACTCCGATTGGAAACGCCACGACGGCAACCTCTTCGGGCCCGTCGCCAGCTTCGAGATCAAAGCCGATTCCACGGGCACCCAGACCGTCGAGCTGCGTCTCGATCAGAAGACCACGCGGCAAGCCCCCAAGCTGCCGACCAACACCGAGCTCTTCCGCGTTCGCTCCGAGCGCCTCTCCGCATTCCATGGCCGCGACGTCTTCCTGCAGGCGGCCGTCAGCTGGCCCGAACCCATGCCCGAGCCTGCCACCACCCGCAAGTTCGCCTCGGTCTACAGAGTCCCCGGCTTCGGCGGCGACTACAGCGAAGGCCTGGGCGAGCAGAATCCCTGGCGACGCACACTGACCGACGCCGACGCCGACCTCCGCACGCTTCGCGCCCAAGCTTTCTCCATCACCCTCGATCCCGAATCACCCAACGGCCACACGCTCTTCGCCGACTCCGCCAACAACGGGCCCTACGGAGAAGCCCTCGTAAAGGAACTCATCCCGGCGCTGGAAGCCAAGTTCCCCCTGATCGCCGAGCCCTCCGCCCGCATGGCCCGTGGCCATTCCTCCGGCGGCTGGACAGTCCTCTGGATGGCCCTTAACAGCCCCGAGACCTTCGGCACCTGCTGGTCGAGCGCGCCCGACCCCGTCGACTTCCGCCGCTTTCAACAGACCGACATCTACGCCGCCAGCGACTTCTTCACCATCGGCACCCCCGCCGAAGACACCCCCTCCTTCCGCCGCGCCGGCTCGGTCCTGATGAGCGTCCGCCAGGAAGTCGGCGGCGAGAACATCGTCGGCCCGCGCAACACCGGCGCGGGCCAATGGGCCAGTTGGCAAGCCGTCTGGGGCCCCAAAGCCGCCGAAGGCCACCCCGCCGCCCTCTTCGATCCGATGACCGGCATCATCGACCGCGTCGTCGCCGAGCAATATCGCCGCTTCGATCTCCGCCACCTGCTCCGCTCCGATCCCGCCCGCTACGCCAACACATGGCGGAACCGCATCCGCCTCGTTGTGGGTGATCAGGACAACTTCTACCTCCACGAAGCCGTCGCTCTCATCAAGGCCGACGTCGAAGCCCTCCCCGCCGCACCCGCCGACGCACCGCCCTTCGGCTACATCAAAATCGTCCCCGGCCGCGACCACGGCACCCTCATGTCCAGCCCCGAACTCCGCGCCTTCCCCAGCGAAATGCTCGCCCACCTCCGCGCCGCCGGCCACGTCCGCTAACGCCCTTGTTCACCTTGGCCATTTGGCAGTTCGACCCTTTGGCCATTTCGCACCCTGCGAACCCGCCGTCCAGTACAATCGGGCCATGAACCGCCGCGACCTGCTCGCCGAAGCCGTCCTCTCCACCAAAGCCCTCTCCTCGCGCTACCTCGCCGGCTTCAACGACGTGACGGCCGTGCGTCAAACACCCGACCTCCCCAACCACGTCGCCTGGCTATTGGGCCACTGCGCGCTGACCATGCACCGCGTCTCCGAGAAGCTCGACGGCCAGGGTTTGCCGCCGGCCGACTTCATCACCGGCGACGGCCATTCAGGCTCGCGCGACAAGGGCTACTTCGACTGCGAGGCCGTCGCCTTCGCCTCCCAACCCCAAGAGCGCCACGACCGCTTCCCCAAGCTCGAACGCAGCGTCGAGATCTTCAACGCCGCCTGCGATCGGCTCGCCACCGCCGTTCGCGGCGCCGATGAGATCAAGCTGGATACGCCCGTCCGCTGGGGCAACGCCGAAATCCCGCTCTGGCAACTGGTCATCCGCATGGTCTTCCACAACGGCTTCCACACCGGCCAAGCCGCCGACCTCCGCCGCGCCCTCGGCTTCAAGTCCATCTT
>Ga0163144_10031488_pt1 | contig 10110 bp, 10 predicted proteins | sample OliLak19BULKMAT1_FD_123175 | JGI IMG/M metagenome (GOLD analysis project Ga0163144, IMG submission 123175) | Freshwater microbial mat bacterial communities from Lake Vanda, McMurdo Dry Valleys, Antarctica - Oligotrophic Lake LV.19.BULKMAT1 | ecosystem: Environmental > Aquatic > Freshwater >...
GAGACCAGATTGATCTAGGTCACGGTTCCCGCGCCGTATACGACGTAGGCTTTGTTCTGGCCCCACGCCAGGCCCGGACGAAGGGGATAGTTCCAGTTGCTTTGTGCGACCTGCTCTAGCGATTTGTCAAGCAGCACCCATCCGTTGCGCGCGAGGATAACCATCCGGTCGGTGGTGATGCCGCCGACCTGCACGACGATCTGCTGCATCCGGGTGATTTGCGAGTACCCGGCATCCTTCACCACTTCGGCAACCGGAGTCAGGCCGGGGCGTGTGCCGCCGCGTGCGCGTTCCGACGAATCGAAGGACATGACATTGATGAGCGCCGGCGAGGTTCCGGCAGGCTGAGCGCTGAGCGGCCCGCCCTTATGCAATCCCTTGATCGGGAAAAAGAGCGATTGAACACGTTCCATGTCATCCTCATGTCGCCTTGGCCCATGACCAAAGTGAGACGAACAAACCCGATCCGGGCGCGCCGGCCGCTGCGGTGACGGCAACGACAATTTCCAGCCAATCCCCGGCGATCAATTCGGGACTGGCGACGACCCCCGCCTCGGCAATGCGAGCTACACTTGCCGAGTCCAGCGCGATCGGTGCGGTCAGGATGCTCGTCCCATTCAGTTTCAGGTCTACGGTGATCGTTGCATCGACCGTGCAGACCCCAATGGTTCCCGCGACGAAGCCGAGAACCGCGCCCTCCGAGCCGTGGACGTACAAAAGCGTCCTCGTCTCGGAGGTTGCGGTGGTGTTGGGCTGGGAATAGGTATTGAGAAATTGATGCTGATGCTTCTCGTGTGAAACATTCGCGTCGGGCGCAATCGCATCGTCATCAATCGCCTGGTCGGGTACTGACAAGGTATCAGCCGAGAGGTTCCCGGTAACATGCACACTGCCGTCAATCGTCGTAGCCATAGATCACCTCGTATATCCCCGAAATCACGCTTCATGCGCCCATGTGCCGAAGTAGCCTTCCACCGTCCACTTGCCCGCCTCGACGCATACCAGTTTCACCCACTCGCCCACGGCATCGGCGGTGAGATACTTGCCCGCTGCACCTTGCACGCCAGTGGACGGCAGGCCGATGGTTTGCGAACCGTTGGGGTCAATGCGCAACTCGAACGCCGCATTGACATGAAAAATCGCTTCCATCCCCACCGTCGCGGCGGGAAGCACTGCGGTGCTCGCGGCGGAAGCGCCGGTATTGGTGTAGGTTTTCCCGCTGTCGGCGGCAACGAGTGTTGCACCGTCGGCATCGACCGTCACCGTGCGCGTGCCGCTTCGACCGGTGAAGATCGGCGCGGTCAATGTCTTGGAGGTCAGCGTTTCCGTCCCGCCCACCGTGGCGAGCGTGCCCGTCGCCGATGGCAGAGTGATTGTCACGTTGCCCGACAAATTGGGCGGGGCAATATCGAGGGTGAAATTGCCCGTCGCCGAGTTGTTGTTGAGCCTCAACTTGGCAAGCCCCGATCCGCTGCCAACAGTAAAGGTTGTGGTCGAAACGCCAAGAAGTCCAAGGACTTTGTTGGCTACCTGCTGACGAATTTGCGAAAATCCCATCACAACACCGCTCCTTTCAAAAGAGGGTTACAAAGTAATGCTCGTAGGTCGCAACCTGTCGTGTTCCGAGAGCGATCGACATTCGACCGCACCGTTAATAGAGCCTAGATTGCTCTGAGTTCCCGCATCTTCTGCGATGAACCGTGACAGCATTGTCTCGTACGTTTGCATTTCCATTATACCCGAATCCTGATTGTCCTCGGTCAGCGCGTGCGCCCGCACGAGCTTCCGCAGGAGAACGTGAAACGCCGCCGGGATGTCCGGCGTATCTGTGTCACTGTTCAGGTTGGGAATTATTTTAAGATACGTGCCGATGATTGCTGCCGTGAGTGATGCCGACGGCGTGGGATAGATTTCCAGTTTTGCGCGTGGATAGGTGCTTGTCGAGGTCTGGCTGGCATAGCTTACGGCGTACCATGTCGCGCCCGTCGCCACGCCCGTCGTCGAGCGCATCGAGATGATCTCCGGCATCGTGGCCGGGTGCATCGCGTAGTATGAAGCACTGCGAGCCAATGCGTGAAAACGACCGAAATCAGATGGAAGGTACACATGGTTTTGACTTGCCACCAACGATAGCGACATTGCCTTCTGCCGCCACGTCCAGGGGTGCGCGTTGGCGAGCATCTGGATGGCGTCGTTAATGATCTCGACTTCCGATGTGTCGGCGGCGAGCGACTGATTCCCCAACGCATGACGCACCGCCTTCTTGAGTTGCAGGAGCGTCAGCCCGTTGCCCGATACGGCTGGCGACGCGGTGGTTGTCGTGATGGTGACTGCCATTTAATCGGCCTCCGCAACAAATTCCTGGCCTTGAGTGGAATTAAATCCGTCCTTCTGTGCCCAGAAGTAGTAGGTGTCGCCGGGATCAAGCAGGAAAGTCACACCGCCGTCGCTGGTGGTCTGGAGTGTTCCAGCGACAATGTTCGACCCCGCCGCGTCGGACGTGATCCATGCGTCGGCGTCGGGGATGGGATCGCCGTCCTCGTCCTCGTAGGTCAAGGTGCAGGCGTCTGACCCCGGCCCGACGTTGGTGCTATTTTCGTTTTTCTGGTAACTGCCCGCGCCATGGGCAATGGTGATGTCGGCGTTGGTTACATCGGACACATGCTGCGCTGCATCCGCGAACACGAACACAATGACCGCTCCGCTGTTGCTTCCGGCAGTGCCAACAAAGAACGTCTCGCCCGCCGTGCCCACGTCGGTGGAGTCGGGAGTGAACTGGTAATAATTGCCGCCGGTCGCAGTAAAGGTACGGGTGACGGCGGCGAACGATCCACCCGGCAGGCATCGCGACAAGGTGATCGTGCCAACAGTGATCCCCGTGGCTCCCAGGTTCATCACGATGGGGGTGGACACATCGCCGGACGCCCGGAAATAGGTCGGAGTGTTCGATGGCACCGAGACCGTCGCAGAAGCATCCACCCGGTTTGTAGTGGTAAACGTAAGCACATTGCCGTTGATCGTGAACGCGCCTGTCGATGTCAGCGTGGCGAACGTTGTCGCTGCGTTCGATCCGGCGATCAGCAAGCCGCCCGATGCGCCGGGGACAACACTCGGATATGACGCACCGTTAATGCCGGTCATAAATGCCGTGGCCGACTGATAATTCACCACGTCCAGTTCAATTTCGATGAGTACCGGCAGCATGTTCGCCGCGCCGCGGAGTCGAATCTCAACCCATCGCGCCCCGCTCGCCAAGGCTACGTTGGGGGGATGAAATTCATAGGCCCCGGTCAACGCGCCGTCCGCGATGAACCCACCGCTGGCGAATGTGCCGAGCGTGGCGGTAACGAGCGTGATCGACGTCCATACCGATTCGCCCTGTCTGCGATATTCCGCGACGAGCGAGGCGGTATTGAAAACGAGCGAGCCAAGCCCGGCGCCCGTCGCGCTGCTGGTGTCTTGGATGAAGATCGGGAGGGTTGCGGAAGTTAGACCGGCGGAGAGCTTTCGTTTCAAGATGAAAACCCTCCGTTCATGGGGCGAGGGAGCATGATGCCGCCAGCCGATTGTGCTTGAGCCGCGCCGATGTCGGGATAGCCAATAGCGCCCGCATAGCTGCTGGCTGTCTGAGTGAATGCGCCGCGCCCGGTATTTTTTGCGGCTGCAAGGTTGATTCTGAAATCGCCATTCGCCGGATCGACCCACGGCGTCACGTTGCTGGCGTAGGTGACGGCGTTCTCGCTGACGAGATTGATGCCTGAGATAATATTTCCCGAAGTGTTGGCCTGAGTGCCAGCACCGTAACCGTTGTTCCGCAACAGAACATTACTCAGTGAGCTGATTGCGGAAACGTCAATGCCATAGGCACCATTTTTAACTAAGTTTGAATTTTCAATCTGGAGGGAAATGTTTCCGATACTATTTGCCAAAACCCCTGAACCCCCATTGGAATAGGCATCGACATTATTGAGGACATAGACGCCATTTACAGAAGAGAGGACGATGCCCGCTCCGCCGTTTGTCTCAACGATTACGTCGTCGAGAATAGAGAAAGCAGACCCAAGCCGGATTCCGAACGAGTTGTTACCTGCGTTGTCGTGTGCGATCAGTCTAGTTCCGTACATCACGGCACTGCCAGCCAGGTCGAGTCCGCCCTTTCCAGAGGTATTGGATTGGTTGCAGGCGTAGGCTTCAATTTCGGATAAAATGGTGGATGCTGAACCACTGAACGCCAATCCGCTTCCGCGAATAGAATTGAACACGCAACCCGACATCATCTGGCGAGTGCCGGTGACTGATACACCGTCTGCCGATCCAGTCGCGCCGTTGTTTTGAAATATCAAATCACGGGTAAGTCCGATGAGGCCGGAGATCGTCAATAAGACGTAGCTTGATCCAGAAGTCCCACCGTCAATAATCGCCCTGCCCCCGTCGCCGGCGGTCGCCGAATAACCCTGAAACGCCAAATTGCCTAGGAGTGTTTGCGTCATCGCGGCGGTGATGCTGTAAATCGCGTTATTTTTGAAGTTCACACGACAGGGATTGGCTGAGGAATCGGTCATCGCCGCCGCCGCAAAATTGAACGGGAACCCGATTGCGGCGTTCGGCCCCTTCCAGCATCCACCGACTTTGCATGTGAGTCCGGAGCCGCCGGTTGTCGGCGCTGTTCCGCTTTTGGCGGTCGTGCTGACAGTGATGGTCGTCGAGGAAACAGCCGTTACGCGCCCGACAAATACGGCAAGCGTAGCCGCGTCGAGATACACGCTGGCAAAGTCACCGACGCTTACCGTCGCGGACGGATCGCCGCTCGTCGGCGTGAAAACGCCTGTACCGCTATTCCACCCGCCGTTGGTGGCGGTGTATGTAGCCGTGCCGCTCGTCGTCGAACCGGCGTTGACGTTCGAGCCGTTTGTGAAATCTGTATAAAACTCGGTGAACGGCATTTAAGTATTTACCAGTGCTTTCCATTCAGCGAGCGTCGGCACTGCCAAAGACGGATGGGTTTTCGCGGGATTGATCCGCTCATTGAGGAAAGACGCGCGATCGGATTCGACCCGGCTTTCGATCGCGTTCAGAGCAACAGATCGGACGAGTAAGTCGCGCGCCTCGTCAACGTCCGCATTGGTGTCTTGGCGTTGCGAAAAGCCGAGCGATGAAAACGCGGCGTATGCCCCGCTCGAAATCATCTGTGCGGACACCAGCATTCCTAAGATCGCTTCATACTGCGCATTATCTTCCGGGATGGTGCGGTCGAGTGACTTGCCCAGCTTGAGCGCCACGAAGAATGACCGGATTCCCGCCCGTACTTCGGTAGGCTGAGTTAAATCACTGGACAGGTCTTCGAGCAGCCACAGGCGATTGCGCGTGACAAGGCTCGCCATGTCTTCGGCAGCGACAGCCGAATAAACCGGCGCGTTCGTTGCCGCAAGCACCTCGGCGTTCGTCGCGTCCGGGTAAATTTGAAGGTATTCAGTGGGGGTCATTGCGCTCCCGCATAAATCGCCTTGATCTTCGCAGCCGCAACAGGATCGCCCGCGTCAAAGCCGATGATGCCCCGCTGCTTCGCTAAATCAGTCAGCACGTTGTCATACGCACTGACGCTGTAGTACCACGTACACTGCACTGCATCGGGCCAGAGCATCCGCACATGCGGGGGAAGCAGGTATATGTTCTGGCGGGTTTCGTCGTAGCTCCCGGCAAATCGGAAGAATGATTGATCGCCCATCTCACGCTGTAGTTCGGACAGGAACAGGATATTCGGGAAGCGAGCATTTAGCTTCTCATAATCCGCGCCGTTGATCGTGTAATCGCTGTCCATGTAGATGACGTATTTGCCGTCGCCGTACTCCGCGATCATGTAGCTCACATGCTCCATAATCACAGTCACGTCGTTGACCGCATCCGCCTCAATCCAAGCCAAACTGCCATCGGAGTAGCGGGTGCGAATAGCGCGATCGGTAAAGCCGGGGACAATATCGTTCGCGCGGCAGGTATCAACAACCTCATGGTAGAACGGCTTGACCTCATCAGGCTTATCGACGCCCGCGCCGCCCATATACTGACCACGCGCTCCTGTGCCATCCCAGACGATGAGCGTCTGCGCGTTGGCCGTTTTGCAATTGGCGATTGCTTTCGTGAGAACCGGACGAAGGAAATTGGAGACAGTCACGGGGTCTGTAGTCGCCTTCATAAACTGGCCGTTAAACCAGCAATCAGGGTCATTCCCCGCTTTGTGTGCGTCGGGGTGAGTCGGGTTACTGATGAACATCCGGGCGATGGGCCGACGATCCTGCCAGTCGAGAAGCATCGGGAAATTCTCGCGAGTCCGTTCGATCCACGGTTGCGCGGCCTGCTCAGAAAAGCAGTAGCGAAGATTGAACTCTCGCGACTCGCCCGGCTTGCACGCGAACATGGCCGAGTCGCCATTCCAAATCCACAATCCCCAGAGGTTTGGCGTGCCACCGCCGAGATTCTTGAAGAATGACGCCTTGCCGTCGTCGGCGAAGATGTAGACCGGATCTTTATTTGGCAAATATCCCGTAGCTGCCAATGGCCCGCCCGGAAGTGCCATCATGTTGAAGGCGCGACCCGGCAGATTCAGTGGGTTGTATTGCAAGCCGGTAAAATCAAACTTCGATTGGTTGTCAACGGTCAGTCCCACAAACAACGTATCGTCCTCGGCCCGGATCGTGCGCGTCACCGTCAGGCCCGGCGCGATGGTGAACGTCCACGCCGCACTATTGGCGTCATGCTTCACGGCGACGAGCGGGTTTTGCCACATGCCGATTTGAATCATGCGCCCATTGGCGACGTATCGCACAAGGGGGCACATTTCGACCGGCTTTTGAAACGGGGTCGAATATCGCTCGGTATTGAGCGGTTGATCCTTCCACTTCAAAAGGGCGATTCCGAAAGCGTTGGTCTGAATTGTGAGGCTCATGATGTTGCTTCCTTCTTTATTGATGAATTTCAGGGTTGCGTGGTCGGCACACGATGCGACGGCATGGACAGAATCGCATTGAGCTTGGTTTTTATCTCCGCCTGATTCGACTCAATTTTCGCGAGCTTTTCGCCGCGCATCTCTCGCACCACGGAAATCGTTTCCTTCGCGGCGTTCAGTTCCGCACGCAGAATCTCCACCGATGTGGACGTGCTCCTTACTGCGCTGTTCAAATAAATCTGAAAGGCGAGCAGGCCAACAACTGATCCGGCGATCGCTGCCCAGGTGCGGATTCGCATGGTTAATCCCACCCCAATTGTTTTCTGATCTTGCCCCAAACCACTTGCCACACCGCCATCACGACGAACGTGCCGGCGGCAAAGACGGTTGCAACTTTTGCGTAGCCGCGCTGAAGGGAACCGATTTCTTGACCGTGCTTTTTGAGCTGGACGGCGTGATCCTCGATGCGGACTGCGTGGGTGTTCTCCAGCGTCTGGATGTCTTCCTGAATGCCTTTGGAGATTAACGCGTTCTCTCGGCGAAAGTCGTCGATCCGCTGCTTGCTCGCCTGCTCAAAATCGTCGAATCGCTGAGAAATCGGATGGACGATCAAATCGCGGAGCTCCTTGAGTGTTTCGAGGTCTTTTAGGTTCATATCGCCCCCGCTATCACCGCTGAAATTTTAAGGGTTAATGTCAGCATTTAACGCTCTCCGCCCACAGGGAACGTTCGTTGCGCTGCGCCGCACGTTGTCGAAACCGACCGCACGATGGGTTGCGGCGCCATTGCACCAAACTGATTGTACCACGGAACGTAATCGACTCGGGGAACCAGAACATCCACGATCGCCACCGGCGTGCCCGGCAAATACGAAGTGGACGGCATCTCAGTGAGGCTTGTCGGGCGGACTCCGGCGATATACACCGTGCTCGGAGCCAACTTCCGATGCAATTCGGGATTGTTCGATGCGTCCAGGACAACCAGCAAATGTTTGTTGCCCGGCTTTAATGCAACAAACTCGGCCATCTTCTTCTTGCCCAGTGCGTTGTTTTTTACCGGCCAGCAATAATGCACGCCCGTTCCAAGTCCGATTCGCGCCGGAATCGGAAAGACGTTTCCCTTGATCGACTTGAAAACCGACAAGTCCGCAGCCAGAACCATCGTCAAAAATCCATCGGAATGACGATCCGTTTCAATACTCGGTGCAACCATCAGGTTGTTGTCGAAAGAGATGGTGTTCGCGGGCCAGGCGTGCATGACGCGGATGAAGTTGTAATTGGACTGAGTGCTTTTGTAGGTGTTGTGGGCGATGCGAATGTTGCTGATCGTCCAATTGGTGTATCGCGATTCCGCCACGTCCACCAGAAAGGCATACGACGGTGAATTTTCAAACACATTGTTCGTCACCGTGATGTCGTGTGAACCGGCTTTGATCTGAAAGGACGAGTAAATTCTGTTGGAGTCCACCACGATGTCCCGCGTGGCGTGGTTTGGCGCATTGGGACTGTTGTTGGTTGTCCCGCCAAGCGGCCCCGTGCCAAACCCCCCCCCGCCCAGCGGCGCGATCGTGTTGTTACGCACGTCACCCCGACTGCACAGTTGAAGCGTGATAGCGCCCTTCGCAGTATCGTTGGCTTCGAGGTTGGAGTCCAACTCACTGACTGTGTTGTTCGATATGTGAAATCTATCCGTTCCGCCAGCCATGCGGAAAATGTGCTCATACATCGAATCGAACGCAGTGTTCCCCATCAACACCACTTGCAGCGCTCCGCCCGAAAAACAAAGATAATTGGTGATGGCCTGACCGGGAGCAAAGCATTCAATAATCGCAAGCCGATTTGGTTTTCGGTCGCCAAGGATTCCCCACGAAACGCGATTGAGCGTGCATCGCATCATCGTGCATCCCGAACCGTATGGATAAATCACCCGCGCCGCTGCAAACGCCCCCAGGTCCGACATCGTATTCGTGTCGAATGTCAGACTGGAAACAATGAAGCCGCGACTTGTCGCATTGGGTTCAAAATAGCTTTGCAGATCAGTATGCCCGCGACGAATAGTCGGTTTTGCCACCGCGCCCCCATAGGAGCCAACCAGCACCTGCACGTTGCCCGAACAGTTGATCGGCAGGTTGTCCGTCAGAAAAACATCGCCTTTGCGGAATCGAATGGCGAGATCGCTCTGACCTGATCGAGCAGCCAGCCACGTCCGCGCGCCAGCCCACGACAACCTTGGCAGAGCTTGCGTGCCGGGGTTGCCGTCATTGCCGTTGGCTGCGACATAACACGTCGTGCGGGTATCGTCGTCGACGACAATCGACCGCAGATATGTTCGTTTCGTACCGTTTTGGTCGGTTGTGGTAAGCGTGATCGCATACGTGCCCGCCGTCTCGTAAACGTGACCGGGCCATCGCCCTTCGACATAGTTGTAAAGGCCGCTTCCATCGCCAAAGTTCCACGCATACCGCATGGTGTGGCTCGTGCCCGCCGTGATCGGTGTGATGGTCGTGCTGCACCAGACCATCACGGGTGCCATCGCCGATCCAGCGGGGAGCGAAATGTCGTAGGAAATCTCAAAGGCCGCGCCGAGGGTGGTGGCCGAAGCGCGGTTGGTGCTTAAAACAGGATCGGCGGCGACATTTCCGGCTGCGTCGTATGTCAAAACCACGTAATGCACCGTTATGCTTGCAGGAACATTCTGATCGTAAAACGTGCTGTCGAGACCAAAGATAGTCATGCCCGTCGGATCGGTGATCTGCTTTGCGCCGATCTGAACGAGGTCGGTCGTCGTCGAGGTAAACGAACGAAAGATGCGATATTCAGTTGCCGGAGGAATCGACGGGGATAGCGTCCACGACAGCGACACGCCCAGCGTCGTCGGCGTCAATAGCAGGGTATGCGCGGGAAGCAGGCCAACCGGCGGAGTCACCGCAGTGCGCGTTCCCGTTGCCGTGTTCGACGCCGCCGAACGATTGCCGGTCAGGTCAACCGAAACAACATAATACGAATTGCTCACCCCAGGCTCGGCCCCGCCGTCAGAAAATGACGTGCTCGTTATCGGTGTAAAATTCAGTTGCAGGATGTTCCCGTTCCCCCGATCCACCAAAACGTAGTATCCGCGCAGGTCGGCTGCAACCACGCCCGTCCATGCCAACAGCACGTCGAGCGCCCGGC
>Ga0163144_10031490_pt1 | contig 10109 bp, 12 predicted proteins | sample OliLak19BULKMAT1_FD_123175 | JGI IMG/M metagenome (GOLD analysis project Ga0163144, IMG submission 123175) | Freshwater microbial mat bacterial communities from Lake Vanda, McMurdo Dry Valleys, Antarctica - Oligotrophic Lake LV.19.BULKMAT1 | ecosystem: Environmental > Aquatic > Freshwater >...
ACGCTGTTGGGTAGGTGCCATGCAGGTAGACCGATGCAAAAACGGAACCCTTTATCAACTTGAGTGCCGATATTCTTTAGAAATCCTTTTGCAACAGTATTACTCGCCTGAATTGATTCTTGCAGATGGTCAGGTGAGGGCATGTGCGCAAATGGAAGCCCTAAATACCCTTCGCATGCGACAGTAGTGAAGTTCTTGTCCCATTTATATGATAGCGCGTCTCCAACGCTCAGTTTTACGTGTCTGTTCTGTAAACCAAGTTCTTTGATAAACCAATCAATATTTGTTTTTGAATATTCGATCATCCTTGGCTCTAGGTCGGTACCGTATGCTCCCATGCCCATCAAGAGTGACTCTTGCAAGACCACACCAGTGCCACAAAAAGGGTCTAAAATAGTTGCCTGCTTTGGCTCGCTCTTACTACCAAGTGCAAGGTTGATGATGATTTGCGCGAGTTTTGGTGGAAGCATGCCGACCCGTGCGTCACGCATAGGGCGGGCCTGATCGCGAGCGGTGTAGCTTTCGATATCTTGTACGTCTGTGGTGCGCATCAAAATAGTCGTATCGCCGTTTCTATAGAACACAAGTTCCCAACCATTGGTGCCGGTAAGTTTGTTGTGCACGATTTGAGGTGTAGAAATTTCTGGCGACTTGTTCGGAACAATGCGAACAGGTCGACCTGTAGACTTGACCTGTTTCTTGATACTAAGTGCTGTCTTTTCAAGATCCATGCGTGATACGTCAAGTCCATAGACACTGAGCCCAATGGTGAGCTTGCCGTCTGGAACATGCTTTGAATGCTCTATGCTTGCTTCGACGATATATTTATCTATGTCTTTCCAGCGTACGGTGTCAAGAGTTGTCAGCACATCGCCGAGTTTGACTGTGCCGCCCAAGGAGTGAAATGGGATCTTTTTGGCTTCAACATCAATAAGTACGCCACTGCCAGCGAGCGGAGTAATCTTTGGTGCACCAAGTAAACTTTCGAGTTCGGCAAGGCCGATCGCCGGCTGTCTCCCCAATATTGCGAGTGTTTGCATGCTATAGAGTATACCAATGTCGAGGGTAAAGTCCTGTATAATACGATCAAGCTACTGCATAGAACTATATATTATGAAACTAAAATCATTTAAACTCTGGCTCAATATAGTTACCATCGTCGCACTTGGTGTATTGGTTTATGTCTCTCGACAACAAATAATCGATGCCTTCAAACAGATGGCAGACCTAAACTATTTCTGGTTATTTTTAATCATACCTCTTCAGCTGTGTAACTACGGCGCAATTGCTAAATATTATCAGACATATCTTCGGAATCTTGGGGAAGATGTGAGGTTTAAAGAACTTTACAAAGTAGCACTTGAGTTGAACTTTGTGAACAATGTCTTCCCAACTGGCGGGGTGAGTGGGTTCGGGTACTTTGGACTTCGTATGAATAGCATCGGAGTGCCGGCATCGAAGGCTACACTCACACAGGTTATGCGCTATACGCTGACGTTTATGAGCTTTATTGTCTATATGATCATTGCACTTATATTTTTGACATTTGTCGGTGATACCACAAGGTTTATAGTCCTTGCGAGCTCGGTGATTATATCTGTCATTTTGGTAGCGACCGCGCTAATTGCTTATATAATTTCTAGCTCACACCGAGTCAAAAAATTTACTGCATTCTTGCCACGGGGAATTAATTATATTTCTCGAAAGATTTTTCGTGGCAAGCTTCCACGCATAAATATAGAAAGAATAGAAACGTTGTTTGGTCAGCTTCATGATGATTACAAGATGATTCATAATAACTGGAGCTCTCTGAAAAAGCCTTTTATGTACACGCTTCTGATGAATCTTACGGAGCTACTAACTATAGCAGTTGTGTACTACGCCTTTGGCACGACGGTAAACTTTGGTGCACTCATCATCGCATACGCGGTAGCTAATATTGCCGGCCTTGTTGCGATCCTCCCTGGCGGTGTCGGCATATACGAGGGCTTGATGACTGCTGTGCTGACTAGCTCGGGTATACCAAAGGCCTTGGCTTTATCTGCGACAGTCGTGTACCGTGTGCTCAATATGGCGATTTTTTTACCGATCGGGTACGTTCTATACCAAATGGCGCTCCGCAAAACCTCTGGTGAAAATTCAAAGGTCCAAGAGCCCAAAATATGAGCCCGGATATTATTTTCACTCCCAGTGATTTTGTTGATGTATTCAACCAGACAATCGACTATGCATACCCGCGAATTGTCATAGAAGGCGAGATCAGTAGCTATCGTATAGCAAAAGGCAAGTGGCTGTACTTTGATATCAAAGACGCAGGGGCGACACTGCGTTGCTTCGGAACTGTATATATGTTGCCAGGACCACTTGAAGACGGCATGATGGTGCAGATTGTGTGCGTTCCACGGCTTCACCCGCAGTTTAATTTTTCGCTTAATATCCAGTCGATCGTTCCTGTGGGGCAGGGTGCAATAGCCAAGCAGGCAGAACTACTTTTCAAAAAGCTTTCAGCCGAAGGTTTGTTTGCTCCAGAGCGCAAACGATTACTACCATATCCGCCGGATCGCTTGGCACTCGTTACATCGTCTGAGTCGGCAGCATATGCAGATTTTACAAAAATAATGAGAGCACGCTGGCCGTATTGTGCGATAGATGTATACGATACACAGGTACAAGGAGCGAATGCGCCTGAGCAAATTGTACACGCACTAACATCGATAAACAGCAGCTCAGTCGCCTATGATATGGTAGTGCTCACTCGTGGGGGTGGAAGCGCAGAAGACCTGTCCGCATTTAATGACGAAAGGATTATCAGAGCACTTACGGGTAGCCGAGTGCCTACCATGGTGGCCATCGGTCATGAAGTTGATGAGTCTTTGGCAGAACTTGCCAGCGATGCTCGTGCATCAACTCCAAGCAATGCGGCTGAACTATTAGCGCCAGACTTTATCTCTGTAAAACTAGAGATAAACACCTCGAAACGGACACTGAGTGGGGTTATCCGCAGTATTGTGACCGCACAAAAAGAGATGCTTCAAAATACTCGTATTACAATGCAATTATCGCTTAGCTCTTTGCTGCTCGCGACGTATGAGCAACTAAAGCATGATAAGCAGGTATTACGACTACTGAACCCTTACGAGGTACTAAGGCGCGGCTACAGCATGGTACGCATGAACGGAACGCTTGTTAGAATTGGCGCAGACCTGCGTGGGGGTGATACAGTAGATATTATATTTGCTGACACTTTAAGAAAGGCGACAATTGATGGCAACAGCTAAACCAACCTACCGAGAACTGCGAACGAATCTAGACCAACTTATGGAGTGGTTTGAGGGCGGCGACCTAGATGTCGATGACGCAATTAAAAAACATGCCGAAGCCGAAAAGGTCATACGCCAACTTGAAGAGTATTTAGCGGATACTGAACAAACTATCAAAAAAATAAAGTAACCGCATTAGCACGATTTGCCATCACCTAGCTATAGCCTAGAAACATGCATTATGCTACCATAAGCGGTATGCAACCAGAGGTACCGGTTCCACAATCAGAAATTCCACCACAAAGTCCTGTGGTTCAACAGGCATTTCAAAGTGTCGCTCCATATCCACAAACTGGGCCAGTACTCCAGCCAGTAGATCAAAAAGTACTTCAAGCGTCTTTAAAGCCTCACCCTCACCATGGGGGGCTCATTACGACGATTATATTGAGCGTATTGCTCGTTGCGGCACTCGGCTTCGGGGTCTGGGCTTTTATGTCCATGTCGGACTACAAAAATAACTCTGACAAAAAATCGGTAGCTGCTGTCGAAGTGGCAACTGCCGAGCAAAAAGTTAAACTTGATGCCGAGTATGCAGAAAAAGACAAACAGCCCTATGCGACATACTCTGGCAAACCAGATGCAGGCAGTATCCAACTCCTCTATCCTCGTACTTGGAGTGCGCATGTAATTGAGCAGTCAAAAGGTAATATGCCGATTGAATCATACTTTCACCCCGGTTTCGTGCCTGATACACTTGGCGATGCGACATCGTTTGCACTCCGTTTAGAAGTAGTCGATACCCAGTATGCTGAAATTCTCAAACAATATGAATCACAGGTGAAGCAAAGTGCAATTACCATAGCACCCTATAAGTTCGCTAAAGTACCAGATTCTCTAGGCTCGATCATTACCGGTAAGATATTTTCTGGTAGAGATAAAGTACAGGGAACTATGGTTATTATGCCAATCAGGGATAAAACACTCAAAGTATGGACCGAGAGTAACAGTGTATTCCTCAAAGACTTCAACGAAGCAGTACTTCCGAATCTGACATTTGTCCCTTAGGCGGTACTCTTAAAATGCTTATCTAGGTTCTGTGAATAGTGGGCTGTATACTAGTCTATATGTTGGAGGGAATCAACGAAGTACTTGCACTTGCCGATGCGCTCAGAACGCCGCTACTTAGGTTGCACCTGAATAGTCAAAGTGTTCAGGACCCGAAGGTTTTGCAGACAATTACAGAGCATGCCTTACGGGACATCGATGCATTTATGACAACATATAGCGAAGCAAAAGGGGCACAATTACAGATAGAGCCGATATCACTTGGCTCTATTTTGCTCGATACGTCGCAAAAACTTCAATCATACTCACAAGTGACACATACGACGCTTCAAGTGGATGATCATTCAAAACACCAACTTGTTTTGGGTAACTCAAAGCTACTTTCACTTGGGCTTGAGATGATCACTAAGACCCTATGTGATTTTGTGTCTGATTATCCAGATCCAGTCGTCACGATGCGTGCCGACACACGTCATGGTTACCCAAGGCTCGGTGTATACCGGAACGATATTGAGCTCACGGCACACGATGTACAGCTTGCAAAAAGACTTATTGGTGGCGCAAAGGTAAATGCTGGACTGTTTCAGCAACTAGGAGCGCTTCGCATTGTAATCGCTGGACGTTTGCTTGAGCCACTAGGACTTTCACTCCGTAGCGCAAAGTCTGCAGGCAACAGGGGTCTAGCACTGCAGCTCTTGCCTAGTTCGCAGGTTGGGCTATTTGAGGCCTAGAATGAAAACTATATATGTAGTCGAACCAGATAAGATGCTGCAACAAACATATGCTGACGCACTTAGTGCAAAAGATCGGCACATCGTGACATTTCGTACAGCAAATCTCGCAGTACGTGCGCTAGAAAAAATCATGCCGGATGTTGTGATGCTCGAAATAGCACTTCCGGCACATAATGGATTTGAGTTTTTGTACGAACTTCGGAGCTATGCAGACACGAGAAATGTGTGTGTAGTGGTCAATTCTTTTATACAGGAAGAATCAATACCCTGGGGGTTTGTTAACAGAGTAGATTTAGGAATTGTAGATTACCTGTATAAACCTTTTGCATCACCAAGTGATGTGCAACGAGCTATAGCTACAGCGTTAGAAAGTTCTGACGATGGTATCGAGTAGAACATCAGCAATTATCCTTCGTCGAGTTAACTATGGCGAAGCTGACCGGATCTTGACACTCTTGACGCGAGACTATGGCAAAATTGCTGTTATCGCTAAAGGCGTACGCAAAGAAAAGAGCAAACTGGCCGGTGGCATCGAGTTGATGTGCGAAAGTGACATTAGTTTTTTAAAGGGTAGGGGAGGCTTAGGTACGCTTGTTTCTACGCAACTAATACGGCACTTCGGGAACATTCATACAAACTTAGATCGTATGCGAGTAGCCAGCGAGTTTTTAAAGCGAATAGATTCCGTTACAGAAGACGAAACAAGTTCAGACTACTACGACCTCGTATTAGATATGTTTGTTTCCATTAACACACTCGAAATACCGGTTGAGCTCGTACAGGCCTGGGCTACTATGCGCCTCATGTTTCTCATTGGTGAGGTTATCAATATTGAAAATGATTCTCTAGGAAATCCATTTTCCGCCGATCAGAAGTATAGATTTTCCTATGAAGACAATCGGTTTATGCCCGACCAAAGAGGCGATGTAGAGCCGACCCTTATAAAGTTTTTGCGCCTACTAGCTACCGAGTCTCCGGCCCGGTTGATGGCAATAAAAAATGTTACAGAAATGAGCATTATTTCGGCCAACTTACTAACCTTGGCTTACACATATTCACGGCCAGTTGTTAATAAGTAGGTTGTTATTTGCAAACTGTGCATGTAGTATCTAACTTTATGTACAGATGCAAAGTTGTGGTTCACTATGACTAATCGAATATTTCTTGATGAAAGACGCTCCGGCACAGAAACCCTTGGGCGGGTTATTGATGAGCGCTATAAAACAATGGTTTTAGGCACGGTATTAGATGACACATATCTATTTAAGGGCGAGGAACCTACGTATAATTTTAGAACTCATGGAGGAGCTAACATGGGTTCATTTGATTTTACGAGTGATGTTAGAGGGCTACTAACCGGCCGATCAGGCCCTCTAAGAGTATTGGACCTAGGTGCTGGGGCATGCAGGCCATTAATTGAAATCAAAAAACTGTATGGTGACGATGTAAATGCGGTTGGGGTTACGGGCCACGATGTCTGGGTGGACGCAAACACCTCATCGATACTATACGATGTGCCGTTAGAGTACGGTGTAGATCTTAGAATCGGTAATTTAGACTGCTGGTCAGGCGTAATAGGATCAAATGAAGTATTTGACCTCATTGTTTCTCGGTATTGTGCGAGCTGGCTCGTAGATCCGTTGGGGGCATTAGAGAGGTCACTTTCGCAACTTGCGCTTGGTGGACAGTTATTTATGGGGCCAACCGGTATCGAAACAACGGGTGACACCACTCGTCAAATAGTAAAAGCGCTAGAAGGCTCTGGGTATAACCTAGGTACGGGGTGGAAAGAACGTAGTAGTAATATATATGCTTTAAGTAACTTTTTACATGTTATTAAAGACTCTGATGAGGTGGGTGAGCCGTTATTTGAAGGCATACACTATGACGACGATAACCTCAGCTACAGAATACTATTATGCAATCCGGGTTACAAGGGTTATGCAAATATCGGCTATCGTGTGCTAAACGATATGTAGGCTTTCGCAGATATGTCCAGGGTAAAGGCTAGGGAGTATTGAGTATAGAAACTAGCTCGTAGCTAACCCTTTATACTTTAGACTCGATACTCTATACTTTAACTATATGCGTAGTTTAATTGTCGGTGGTACATCTGGTCTTGGGCTCGAAATAGCAAAGTTATTACTGAGTTTGGGCGATGAAGTTATAATTACAGGTCGCAAAAATCCGGGTATAAAAGGTTTGCAGTTCCAGAAATTTAATCTGGATCTTGGGCCAGAGCTTGCTAGCGCGGTTGACACCTTTGTATCGGCACTCCCGAAAATTGATCGACTATTTTATGTTGCCGGGTTTTATCAAGAAGGCAATATTACCGAACTAGAAGATCAGGCAATTAAAAATATGCTCGACGTTGGTTTGAACGCCCCGATTTGGTTCGTTAGAGAGCTTTTGCAAAACCAGCATGAGATTCCTCAGTTCGTAGCTGTGACTTCTTCAGCTAGCCACACGCCACGGGAGCGCGAAATAGTATACTCAGCAGCTAAGTCTGGGCTAGGTCAATTTGCAAATTCACTGAGCCTAGATCCTCGAGTCAAAAAGGTACTTGTTGCTGCCCCTGGCGGGATCAGGACACCCTTTTGGCAAGCGACAGAGCACAACACATCCACCTTCAACGATCCGGTATGGGTCGCTCGCCAGATAGTAGATGCGCTGGGTGTCGATTTTAACTACGCATTTGTACGCATACTTCGCAATCCAGCTCGAACCGAAGTTGTCGAGACACGTTAGCACTTGAAAAACTCTAAATTCAGAGTACTATATATTTTATGTCTAAAATTAAAAAAATAGCTGCTACAGCTTGCGTATTTACATCTGGTGTTTTAGGATGGGAATTTGGCGAACTAGTAGGGGGGATTTTTGCAAATATGGCACTAGATCCAGGAGACGGACTAAAAGTTCCACTGGTAACTGCTTCAAAGGTAGGATTTTTTGCCATATGCTCAGCACTTCCAGTAGCAATTTATCAGATAAGAGACGATATCCAACCACCGCCACAAAGCGACCTACCAACACCACTGCCCGATAACGTTAGAAATATTGCAAACTATCGTCAAGTAATTAAATCCGAACATACACCGCCTACTGATGTATAGCTTTGAATGATCAAAAGCGATATAATTGTCCCCAAGTATGGAAGAAAAAAACAATGTGTCAATGGAGGAGATAGTCTCACTATGTAAGAGGCGAGGGTTTGTATACCAGGGCTCAGAAATCTATGGCGGTATGGCTGGCATGTACGACTTTGGGCCGTACGGTGTGGAGCTTATGAATAACATAAAAGCCGTATGGTGGAAAGATAATGTTACGAAGCGCGCCAACTACTATGGGCTGGACTCAGCAATCTTTAAGGACCCACGAGTATGGGATGCTTCTGGTCATACCAGCGGTTTTTCTGATCCACTTGCAGAGTGTAAAACTTGTAATACACGTATCCGTGTAGATAAAGAGCTCGAAAAAGTCGGCGTTACAGCCGACGAAAAAATGAGTGAAGATACACTCAATGAGCTTTTTGACAGTAAACGTACAGAAATTAAATGCCCTAAGTGCAAAGAGACTAATTTTGGTGCAGTGCGAGCATTTAATTTGCTTGTTAAATCAAATATGGGGGACTTTAGCGGCAACATGGACAATCCAGTATACCTACCAGGTGAGGCATGCCAAGGAATTTACCTTAACTTCAAAAACGTGGTTGACACTACTCGCGCCAAAGTGCCGTTTGGTATCGGGCAGATAGGCAAGGCATTTCGTAATGAAATTAGCCCTCGTAATTTTTTGTTTCGCACAAGAGAGCTTGAACAAGCCGACACGCAGTATTTTGTGCGTCCAAATGAAAATAAAGAAGCTTACGAACTGATTAAGCAGTCCCGGATAGATTGGTATATAAAGTATGGTATTAACCCAGAAAACCTGCGTTTTAAGCAACATGATAACTTAGTGTTTTATGCATCCGATGCCTGGGACATAGAGTATAGCTTTCCGTCTTATGGCTTTGATGAAATCGAGGGTATTCATGATCGTACCGACTACGACCTTACCCAGCACACAAAGTTCTCGGGTACTGATCTAACTTATATAGACCAAGAGACTAAAGAAAAATATATCCCATGGGTTTTGGAAACTTCAGCAGGTACCGGGCGTATGTTCCTTGCGTTCATGTGCGATGCATATTGCGTGGATGAGATGAACGGCGAGCCACGAACAGTACTAAAGCTACATTATGATCTTGCGCCAATCAAGGCTGTTGTGTCACCGCTTCTTCGCAATAAGCCAGAACTAGTATCTAAAGCCCGAGAAGTATTTGAAATGTTGCAAGAAAAGATGCCAGTAGAGTGGGACGACAACGGAAACATTGGCAAAAGATACCGGCGTGCAGACGAAATAGGTGTACCAAAATGCATAACTATAGATTTCCAAACTCTCGAAGACGGCACAGTAACAGTGAGGGATAGGGACACTGCTGAGCAGGTACGCTCACTCATAGATGAATTATGATAAACACATCCAAAGCAACGATGGTTCCAAAGCCACAAAGTCAAAAAATCCCACAGGTTATTAGAGTAGAATCCGATGCCGCAAAACAAAGGGTCCCCGCTGCAGTAATTGCCAGCTGGGTACAAATAGCTTTTATGGTAATAGCTGGGTATATTCTCTTCGACTCTTCGAGTAAGTCAGGCAAAGGCGCGTGGGGTGGAATGTTCGCCTATATTCCCATAATTGGCATTGTCACTATCGCACCATTAATGCTCATACTGGCTGGGTTTTATTTTGTGCGTCATAAAGAAGATGCCATTTCCAGAAAGTTATTAGTTGGCTTTGCCTCATTAATCAGCTTATTTAGTCTACTCATAGCATTATAATTTCGATATGAAAAACGTAATTCTACTCCATGGTCAACCCGACAAAGAATAATATTATGACCCAAGTGAACCCAGTGCGAGTAATGCGCACTGGTTCCCTTGGCTTCAGAAACAGCTACTTGTAAGTGGTAAACAGGCCCAAACGCCCGAAGTACCCGAATGCTACGAACTGA
>Ga0163144_10031491_pt1 | contig 10109 bp, 6 predicted proteins | sample OliLak19BULKMAT1_FD_123175 | JGI IMG/M metagenome (GOLD analysis project Ga0163144, IMG submission 123175) | Freshwater microbial mat bacterial communities from Lake Vanda, McMurdo Dry Valleys, Antarctica - Oligotrophic Lake LV.19.BULKMAT1 | ecosystem: Environmental > Aquatic > Freshwater > Lake...
GTCCAGATCACGCTGGTCAACGTGGTGATCCGGAGAATGGGTGTCTCCGGCTCGCTCGTCGTCCTGCCGTTCCTGTTGTTCGGGCTCGGGATCGGGATGATCGCGACCGCCAGCCTGGCCACGGCGATCGCGATCAAGGCCGCCGACGGATCGCTGCGCTACTCGCTGCATCGCACGGCCTCCGAGCTGCTGTTCCTGCCGCTCGCGGAGGATGCGCGCCGGCACACCAAGTCATTCACCGATCTGGTCGCACATCGCGGAGGACAGGCGCTGACGGCGATCGGGATCCTCGTGCTCGCGACGACGGCGGCGCCAGGCTACGTGCTCGCGAGCGTGCTGGTCATCATCGCGGCGATCTGGATGGCGTACGCGACCTCGCTGCGTGCGCCGTATCTCGAGCTGTTCCGCAGTCGCCTTCGCGCGCGTCGCGTCAAGGCCGAGCTCGAGCTCGATGTCGCCTCGCTCGAGACGCTGGTGCGTACGTTGGATAGCGAGAGCGACGCCGACGTGCTCGCGGCCATCGCCACGCTCGACCACGAAGGGAAAGGCCGGCTTGTTCCAGCGCTGCTGCTCTATCACCCGTCGGAGGCGGTCGTGGAGCGTGCGCTCGAGCTGTTCACCAAGACCGATCGCAAGAACGTGGTGCCCGCGATCGATCGGCTCGCCGATCATCTGTCGCCACGCGTGCGTGGCGCGCTACTAGCCGCGCGCTCGGTGCTCGATCCGGACACCCGGGTGCTGTTCATGAAGCTGTCGTTCGAGGATTCGCCGGAGGTCCGCGCGACGCTGATGGTCAACCTGATCGCGTCCGGCGAGATCATCGGCAGCGACGCGAAGGAGTGGCTGGATGCGCTGCTCGCGCACGGCTCGGTGACGACCAAGATCGCGCTGGTCGAGGCGATCGCCCGGCGCGCGGCCCACGGCTTCGACGACGTGCTGAAGACGCTCGTCGAGAGCCACGATCGGAAGCTCAAGCTCGCGTCCCTGCGCGCGATCGGACGGGTCAAGCCGACGAAGGCGTTGCCGCTCCTGGTCGACATGCTCGGTCACGAGCTGACCCGCCCCGACGCGCAGCGGATCCTGGTCGACTACGGCATCGAAGGCTTTCGCGAGCTGCTTCGCGCCGTCGATAACCTCGCGCTCGATCCGGCGTGTCGCGTGCGGTTGCCGCAGACGCTCGAGCACTTCGATCCAGAGCTCGCCTCGTCGGTGCTCCTCGAGTGGTTGACGCGCGAGCGCAACGGCGCGGTGCGGTTCCAGATAGGTCGCGCGCTCGAGCGTCTCGTCCACCGGATGCCGACGCTCGTCCTCGATCGCGAGCTGCTCGAAAAGACGATCGCGGGAACGGTGAGCCGCGCGTATCGCTACCTCGATCGCCGGCTGATCCTCGAGCGCGCGGCCGAGACTGTGCCCTCGCTGGTGACGCCCGGGCACGAGGTCCTGGTGGCGCTGCTACGCGACAAGGAGGTCAACGCGGTCGAGCGCCTGTTCGTGCTGATCGGGCTCGCTCATCGCGGCGACGACTTCACCGACATCTATCGCGGCCTGTCGAGCCCACGTAAGGAGGCGCGCGCGACCAGCCTCGAGCTGATCGAGAATCTGCTGAAGGAGCCGCTGCGTGCTGCCGTGCTGGAGCTGGTTGACGATCTGCCCGATCGCGATCGGCTCGTCGCAGTCGGCGCGTACCACACGCCGCTCGGCCTCGACTACGAAGGCCTGCTCGAGCACATGCTGAAGAGCACGAGCGAATCGGTGCAGGATCTGACGGTGTTCCACATCGGCGAGCTCCGGCTGACCAGGTTTCGTGGCGCGATCGAGAACCTCCGGAACAGCAGCAAGCGACCCGATCTCGTGCGCACCCTGGCGCTCCTCGACCACCGCGAGGCCGGCTAGGTGTTCGTCGACGCACCGCTCGTCGGCCTTCGCGATCGCATGCTCGCGATCAAGGCGCTGCAGTACTTCGATGGCCTCCCCGACGAGTCCCTGCTGCAGATCGCCGAGCACGCGTGCGAGCGCCGGTTCCGCACCGGGCAGGAGTTGCTCGACGAGGGCCAGCCGGTCGATCGCATCTACATCGTGATCAGCGGCGCGGTGACGACCAGCCGCCAGGGCAAGACCTTCTTGGTGGTCACGGGCAACGGCGCCGTGGGTGTGTTGTCAGCGCTCGCCCACGATCCGATCGGGTGGAAGGCCGTCGCCGACCAGGACACGCTGACGCTCGAGATTCCGGTCACCGTGTTCCTCGCCGCCCTCAGGGAGGACTTCGGTCTGCTCCGCGGTGCGCTGCGAGCGATCTCGTTGCTCGCGCTCAACGCCCGCGGGCAGCTGCCCGCCAAGCCCGACCCAGACCGCGTCGTCGACCTCGGTGTCATGCTCGATCGCGATCTGACGCTGACCGAGCGCCTGATCGCGCTGCGCAGTCAGCCGATGTTCAAGACGGCGAACATGGACGCGCTGATCGAGATCTGCCGGCACATGACGCTGCTCCGCGTCGAGGCGGGACACCAGTTCTTCGCGATCGGCGATCCCGTCGCGACCTCGCTGCGGATCATCTATGGCCGGGTCCGCTGCACCGCGCCCAGCGGCGAGCATGTCGAGATCGGCGCCGGCATGGTCATCGGATCGCTCGCCGCATGGAGTGGCATCCCGCACTCGTACAAGGCCGTGGCCGAAACCCCGGTCGTTGCCTACCAGACGCCCACCGAGGATTTCTTGGCCATCCTGGAGATGCACCCCGGCCTGGCCCTCACGCTGCTGGAGGGACTCTCCACCGCGCTGATTCAGGGTGGGCTCGCGCGCGCGTAGCTTGACTCGTAGGCGATAGTGCAGGGGTGAGCTTTTTCAAGAGGATCGTCAATGTTCGGCGCAGCGAGGTCCCGCTCGTCGTGCTCATGTTCCTCTACTTCTTCATCGTCATCTCGACGTTCTGGATCCTGAAGCCGCTCAAGAAGGGGCTGTTCGTCGACTTCTACAAGGTGAACCCGGTCGGCGGCCTCAGCGGGCCGGAGATGGAGCAGATCGCGAAGGTCGGCAACATGGTCGTCGCCTTCTTCGCGGTGGTCGTGTTCACGATGCTGTCGCGGAAGTATCACCGCCATCAACTCACGGCGATCTTCTCTGCATTCTCGGTCGCGGTGCTCGGGGTCTTCGCGTTCACGATCGATGGGCCGGGCGAGCTGGTCGTGTGGTCGTTCTACCTGTTCGGCGACCTCTTCAACACGCTGATGGTCGCCACGTTCTTCGTGTTCCTCAACGACAGCGTCAAGCCAGACGACGCGAAGCGTCTCTACGGACCGATCGTCCTCGGTGGTGTGGCTGGTGGTGCCGTGGGCTCGACGGTCCTGGTTGTCTTGATCGACGACCTGAGCAAGCCCGCGTGGATGTGGATCTGTGCGGGCCTGTCATTGTTCGTCGCGGTGATCGGCGTGACCGCCGGCAAGATCGTCGATCGCCAGCAACAGGTCGAACCGGGCTCGAACAAGGAAGAGGCCAAGAAACCGCCGAGCTCGAGTGCGGCCGTCGAGGGCGCGAAGCTCGTCCTTCGGTCCCGTTATCTACTGTCGATCGTGGTGATCGTCGGCCTCTACGAGATCGTGTCGACGATCCTCGACTTCCAGTTCACGGCCACCGTCTATGGCTTGCTCGAGAAGGCCGAGGCCTTGGAGCAGATCAGCACGGTCTACGCGATCACGAACTGGACCGGCCTCGCGATCCAGCTGTTCGCGACGAGCTTCATCATGTCGCGCTTCGGGCTCAAGATCGCGTTGCTCGTGATGCCGTTCGCGATCCTGACCAACTCCGTCGCGTTCTTCATCCTGCCGCTGCTGTGGACCGGCAGCTTCCTGAACACGACGGACAACGGCCTCAACTACTCGCTGAACCAGAGCTCGCGCGAGGCGCTGTGGACGCCGACGACCCGCGACGAGAAGTACAAGGCGAAGGCGTTCATCGACATGTTCGTCCAGCGCTTCGCGAAGGCGATCGCGGTTGGTATCAACCTCATCGTCTCGGCGCTGTTCGTCGGGATCGAGGGACTCCGCTGGCTGTCGCTGTTCGCGATCGCCCTGATCCTGGTCTGGATGGTCGCGGCTCGTTACGCCGGCAAACAGTTCGAGGAGATGACCAAGAAGGACAAGGACAAGGACAAGCAGGCTTAGAGGCGGCGCAACCCGATGACGCGCAACGCACCCTGCGGATCCTTCGCGAGGTGCACCAGCGTCGGCGGGAGCGAGCCACGCTGCGTCTCGAGCTTCACGATCGTGTAGCCGCCCTCGCTCGCCGTTGGCTTGACACCGGCAACGCAGACGCGGCCGGCCGATCCGGGATGCACGGTCAGGGACCCGGTCGCACGGCCGTCGAAGTCGAAGCCGGTCGCGCGATAGCTCACCGGGCGGCGATCGAGCTCGTACTTGACCGAGAGATCGTCGAAGCACAGCTGGTCACCCGCGATCTCGACACGGTCGACGGGATTGACGAGATCGAACCAGAACCGCGCGGTCTTGCGCTGCCGCTCGACCAGCACCTTGGTCAGGTAGTCGACCGCGCGCGGATCGGAGAACTGCCCCTGTTTCACCGCCTCCCGGAGCTGCGCTTCGGTGAAGCGGATGATGATCTTCGCTCCCCAGAACGCATCGAAGCGATCGGTGTCGAGCAAGGGGAGGTAGCTCGGCGTCACCGGCTTCCACGCGCCGGGGGCGTAGCCCTTCGACTCGAAGATGCCGACGCCGGGGATGTTCGGGTTGGTGCGGCCTTCCCAGCCGCGTCGATACAACCCGAGGGACATCAGCGATGCGGCGACCTGCGAGAGATCGATCGCGTATGAATGCCCGGCGAAGATCTGATCTCCGGCCTCGGCGAACACCCCGAGCGTCTTCCCGAAGTCGATGTTGTAGTGCATCACGTAGTTGAGCTTCGGGTTCGTCGGATCGGCGACGTACATGTCGACGGTCTGGTCGGCCTTCATGTCCACGTGATCGAGCCACGAGAACATCGCGTAGGCGCCACGGAGATCGCGACGGAGTTCGTGCGGGATGGTGTCATTCGGATCGTCGCCGCGCACGCCCTGGCGTGGCCACGGACCGAGCGGCTTGCCGATCAGGAACCGGCTCGCGAGCCCACGGATCGAACCGTCGCCTGCGATGTTCACGCGCGAGAGCTTGTCCTCGAGGATCTTTTCGGTGAGCGGATACGCGTCGCCGAACAGCGGCTTGACCTTCGCACCCTTGCCGATCACGAGCTCCGAGCGCTTGAACGTGACGATCTGATCGTCGGGCGTGTGATAGCCGCAGGCCCAGAACAGGCGCGCGCCGATCACGTCGGCGGCCGTCTCGGTCTCGGGCAGGCCCTTCTGATCGAACTTGAGGACGAACCGGGCGCCGGTCGCATCCTCGATGATGAAGCCGATCGACACGCCACCGACCTTGGTGCTCTTGATCGTCCACGGCTTGTGGAGCATCGGGCTGTCGCCGGCCTTCGAGCCGTCGCGGATCTCGTCGAGGCTGAGCTCGCGCACGCCGATCCGGTTGCGAAACCACGTCGAGTCCGGCACCTCGTCGAGGGAGCTCACGTTGGCGGCGCGCCGCTTTGGCTTCACCGCGGTGAACCGCAGCACCGGCTCGAGGGCGAACGCTTCGAAGTATTCAGACTTCTTCACGAAGTCGAGCGATGCGGGCTGGGTGGGGAGGTGAACTCGATCGTTGACGATCGTGACGGGCGCGGCGTTCTGGTAGCGCACGGTATCGAAGCCCGAGGCACATCCGGTAACGAGAACAACAACGGCAGGGGAGAGGATCTTCATCGGCGTTCCACCCGGGCTCGCGTGTCGTAGATGGGATCGAGGCTGACGCTCAGGAACACGTCCCTCTGCGTGCTGCTCGCGATCGTGAAGCGACCGATGAAGCTCTTCTTCGAGTGAAGCTGGATGCCGCCACCGAAGCCGAGGCGCAGGTCGGCGAGCGAGATGTCCTCGGGTTGCGAGTACACGCGGCCGACATCGGCGAACAGGAAGCCACCCATGAACTCGGTGGTGTCGAACTGGTACTCGACGCTGCTGAGCGCGGCGAAGCGATCGCGATACTGGTCGAGGTTGTAGCCGCGCAGCAGCAGCGGACCGCCGAGCTTCGGGAGATCGTAGAACGAGACCTCCTGGTAACCGCCGGTGACACCCTCGATGTGGAGGCGCAGCGCGAGTGAGCGTGGCCCCTCCTCGATCCGGAGGAAGCGCTGGAGATCCAGCCCGTAACGGACGTAGCGCGATGGATCACCGTCGAAGCCGCGGGTGTAGCCGGCGAAGCCCTGCAGCAACCAGCCGGCTGACGGTGTGGCGAGGCTCTCGAACCGACTCGGGGTGCGGCGCGCGTCGTAGGTCATCTCGAGCTCGCCGTAGGTCGTGGAGCTGCCCTCGATGAACCGGTTGACGGTGGTGACGTCGAAGTTGGCGGCGAGCTGCTGGTCGGCGACGAGGTCACCTTCGCCCGGGCCGAACGTGCGGTGGATGATCGCGCCGCTGAGCGCGATGGTGAGCGCGGACATCGGGCGATAGGCGGCCTGCACCGAGACGCGCAGCGCATCCTGACGGAACCGGCTCGCGCGTAGATCGTTGCCGCGTGCATCGACCGCCATCGGCGGTGGGGCGTCCAGCAGGTCGCCGTTGCCGATGCCGAAGAACTGATCTTTCGGCCTGACCTCGTACGACGAGCGCAGATCGAACACCACGTGCTCGAATGTCTTGTTGGTCGAGAGCTTGGTCGAGAACAGCTGGCGAAACCGACCACCAAAGCTCGCGCGCGCGGTGATGCCAAGGTCGGTGCCTCCGAGGCGACGCAGGATCAAGCGGCCGCCGATGTTGAGCCCGAAGCCAGTCTCGGCAAACGCGACGGGGAACACGGCGACCGTATCGTCCTCGTTGAAGAACACCGACTTGACCTTCGAGCTCAGGTTGTAGAGCTCGAGGAGGCGGAGACCCTTGCTGATCGGCCAGCCGACCACGGCCACCGCGACGCGGATCGGGAACAGCAGGGTGCGCGGGATCCACAGCGCCCACTCCCCGCTGCGATCCTCGGCGCGAACCTGCGCACCGGCGGCTTCGGGCAGTGGTGCCGACGCGACCGAGCTCGTCGTCTGAGGCGGCTCGGTCACGATCGGTTGCGGTGGTGTTGGTGCGGGGAGCTGAGCCGGCTCGGTCGGCGGAGCTTCTGGTCCCGGCGGCTCGTCCGCGAACGTGCTCGCGGGCAGCGTGATCGCGACGGCGATCAGCAGACGGAGGAACACATGCACAGCGGCACGATACCGCATCAGGTCAGTCGCTTGCGTGCCTCGCTCGGGGTCTCGCCGGTCCATCGCCGGAACGCGCGCGAGAACCCTGCCGGATCGGCGAAGCCAACGGCGAGCGCGATCTCACCGATCGGGTAGCTGCCCGCGAGGAGGACGAGGGCACGCTCGCGCTGGATCCCGACCAGCAGGTGATCGAACGTGGTGCCGGCCTCGACGAGGCGCCGGCGCAGCGTGCGTTCGCTGGTCGCGAGCCGCGGTGCGATGTGGTCGAGGGTCGGCACGCCATCGGGCAGCAGCTCGATGATCGCGCGGCTGATCGCGGCGACGATCGGCGCCTGCGCGTGCGAGGTCGCGGCCTCGATCTGCGCGACGAGGAACGCTTCGGTCGCGGGATCCGCGGCGCGCGGCTTGTCGTGGAGGAGGCGCGCGTGGATGACGACCGCGTTCTCATCGGTGTGGCGGATCGGCGCCCCGAAGTGTGCGCGATGCTCGTCGAGCTCGGGGGCGGCGTGCGCGAACCGGACCTCGCGGATCTCGGGATCGACGGTGACCTGGCGGAGCACGGTGGCGAACGATGCGAGGACCTGCTCGTTCGCGAGCCGGAGGCCGAGGCGCGGTTCGCCGTCCCGTTGCCAGCGCACGATCAGGTGATCGCCCTCGACGCGCGTGTCCCAGCGACCCGAGTCGGTGAGCAGGTCGTGGTACCGGCACAGCCGGCGAAGCGCGGTCTGGTTGTCACCGCTGACGTACAGCGCGATGCCGAGCGCGCCGTAGCGATCGAAGCCCGCCCGCGCACCGACGCGGATCGGCAGCCCCGCGCAACGCGTCGTTCGCACCACGGTCTCCCACAGATCGTAGAGCTGCGTGATCGGCAGGCGCTCGTCGGCGGGCGCGCCGATCAGCGGCATCACCAGCTCGCGCGAGGCGCCGTGCGCGATGGCGACATCGGCGACGGCGGCGACGATCGTGCGCAGGACCGTGGTCATAGCTTGGGGCGGACGTTGGGGTTGAAGCGCTCGCTGGCGGCGGGCTGATCGGTCCCGCCGCTGATCAGCACGGTGCCGTCGCAGAGCAGCGAGAGCTGTGGAGCGACACGCGGGATCGAGAGCTCGTCACGCGGTGCGAGCTGGACGTTGTCGGTGGCGGCGTCGAACCGGATCAAGAACACGTCGTTCTGCGCCGGCGCGCCTGCGCGCGCGCGACCGCCGGCCATCAGGATCGAGCCGTCGGGGAGGGTGAGCAGCGAGAAGTCGAGCGCTGGAGCATCGGTGGGGAGATCCTGGATCACCGGGACCACACCGTCGATCAGCGACAAGCGTTCGATCTTGCGCACCGGATCTCCGGCGGCGTCGACGCCACCGATGATCACGACGCTCTCGTCAGGGAGCAGCGCGGCGCGGTGACCAGTGCGCGGGAACCGGAGATCGAACTTCGGCGATTCGAGCGGAAGCGCGTCGTCGCTGCTGGTGCGATAGAGCTCGGAGGTCGCGACCGGACCGAGCGCGTCGTTGCCGCCGGTGATCAGCAGGCGCGCGCCGCCATCGCCGAGCGGGGTGACGACGTGGCGTTCGCGCGCGCGGGTGAGCGCGGTCGAGTTGACGAGCTCGAGCGTGATGAGGTCGTTCGCCTTGGTGCGCATCCGGACGATCTTGTCGGAGGCAGCGCCGAGCGCATCGCGCCCGCCGATGATCAGGATCTGGCCGTCGGCGAGCGAGGTCGCCGTCAGGTTCGAGCGATCGACGGCCTTGGCAGGATCGGCGACCTGCTCGATCACGCCCGCGGGCGAGATCAGGAGCGCCTCGGTGACGGGTACACCGGCGACCAGGCCGCCGATGATCGCTGCGCGGCCGTCCTCGTAGATCGCGATCGCGGCGCCGGTGCGGCCGTCGAATGGCTCGTGCGGGACCTCGTCGAGCGTCGCGGTGCGCGGATCGTAGCGCTCGATCGTCGACGACGCCTCGCCACCGAGGAGCAGCACGCTGTCGTCAGCGAGCGTCACGGCGAGGCCACCGTCGCGCGCCTGCGCCTGTTGCGCGAGCAGCCCGGTGCGCACGACCTGCGAGAAGTAGATGCGTGGCGAGGGGCGATTGCCGGCGGCGAGCGAGAACGGACAGCTGCGGCCGACCGCGACGCCTTGACCGTCGGTGAAGCCGTCGAGGCGCAGCACGAGCTTGTCGCCGAGCGGGACGTCTCCGAGGATGATGTCCTCGCCACGATCGAAGACCTCGTCGAGCGTGGTGCCTTCGACCGCGATCCTGATCTGCGTCAGCTCGGGGAGCGCGTCGGCATCCTCGTTGGTGGGCAGCTCGAGCGTGGGCACGATCTCGATCACCGACGGATCTCCGCAGGCGGCGAGCACCACGAGGATCGCGCGCTTCACCACGTGCTCCCCGGGAGCTTGATCGTCGCACCCGTCGGTGCGGCATCGCGCGTGGCGGCGGCGGTCAGCGGGATCGAGATCGCGGCGGCGACGACCGCGGCACCAGCAGCCCACGCCCAGCGCGATTGATACCAACGAGCGCGCGCAGGGGGACGCAGCAGCTCGCGCACGGCGTCGGCGAGCGGCCCGAGGCTGGTGCGGGTCGAGACCGTTCGGCGATCACGCTCGCGACCGTCGAGGCCGATCAGCCGGGCGATGCCGACCTCGCCGCGGGTCTCGATGGCGATCAGCGCGGTCGCGCCGGCGGTGCGCGCCTGGATCATCAGCTCGGCGTCGCCCGGCGGTGCGAGGCGCGTGGGGCGCGCGACCAGCGTCGTGCTCGGGGCGCGGACCCCGACGCGGGTGCCCCACGCCGCGTGCTCGGGGCAGGTCACGCGTACCCAGTGCGTGCCGGCGA
>Ga0163144_10031492_pt1 | contig 10109 bp, 9 predicted proteins | sample OliLak19BULKMAT1_FD_123175 | JGI IMG/M metagenome (GOLD analysis project Ga0163144, IMG submission 123175) | Freshwater microbial mat bacterial communities from Lake Vanda, McMurdo Dry Valleys, Antarctica - Oligotrophic Lake LV.19.BULKMAT1 | ecosystem: Environmental > Aquatic > Freshwater > Lake...
CTGCTGACGGGCGATGGAGACGGCTTCCTCGAGGTGGCCCTCTTTGATGAGCTTGGCGAACCTCGGCGAACCGGCCACGTTGGTGCGTTCGCCGATCATGAGGAATCCTTTTTCCGAAGTCTGATTGAAGGCCTCGGATCCGCTCAGACGCATCGCGGCGGGAAGGGTCGGAATGGGACGCGGGGCGTGGCGCTCGGCGACTTTGGCAATGGCGGCGACGTGCTCGGGGGTGTTGCCGCAGCAACCGCCGATGAGGTTGACGAGTCCGGCGGCGGCAAAACCGTCGAGGAAACGGCCCATGTCTTCGGGCTCGAGATCGAATCCGGTGGGGGCGAGCGGGTTGGGCATGCCGGCATTCGGATAAGCGGAGACGTGGGTTCCGGCGACGCGGGAGAGCTCGGCGAGATGCGGCTCCATGAGGTCGGGACCGAGCGAGCAGTTCAGCCCGACGGCGAGGGGTTTGACATGGGCGATGGCATTCCACATCGCCTCGACCTTCTGGGCCGAGATCATCGTTTCGCCACCGCGACCGACGGCAGCGGAGACGATGATGGGAAACTCGACGCCGTCGGCATCATAGACCTCGCGCAGGGCGACGAGGGCGGCTTTCGCATTGAGCGAATCGAAGATGGTCTCGACCATCATGATGTCGCAGCCTCCGGCGATGAGGGCGCGGATCTGGTGGCAGTAGGCGTCCTTGACCTGATCGAAGGTGACGACACGGAAGCCGGCGTCTTCGGCGTCGGGGGAGTTCGTCAGGGAGACGGTCATGGGTCCGATCGCGCCGGCGACGTAGCGTTTCCGTCCGGTGTCGGAGCCGATCTGGTCGCACCAGTGGCGGCAGAGTTGGGCGGACTCGTAGTTGATCTCCCAGGCGAGTTCCTTGAGGAAGGCGTTGTTGACGACTTTGTCCTGGAAGAAGGCGGGGTCCTTGCGGCCGAGGCCCTTTTCGCGCGGGTCTTCGACGAAAAATTCGCTCTGCGCGAGGGTCGTGCCCGAGAAGGTGTTTGTCTCGATGATGTCCGATCCGGCGAGGAGGAAACGTTTGTGGATGTCGCCGATGACGTCGGGCCGGGTGATCGAGAGGATGTCGCCGTTGTTGAGGAGGTCCTTCTCGTTTTTCGCGAAGCGGGTGCCGCGCGCTTCGGCTTCGGTGAGTTTGTACTCGCGAATGGTCGTGCCCATGGCGCCGTCGAGGACGAGGATGCGTTGCCCGAGGGCGGCGGTGAGTTCTTTGGTGAGGTCAGGCATGCGGTGGGCGGTCGGAGAAGCTGTTTCGCTGGTAGCGGTTTCGCTGTTTAGCGGGAATCGGAGCGGAGCGAAGCGCAGTCGATTGCTTCGCGGTTCAAGACTGAAGTAGATACGTCTCGAATGGGGGGAAGCTCAATGGGTTTTGGGTGGGAAGTGTGTCATGGAGGTGGGTGATTTTGCCAGAATTGGACGGGTTTTCCGCGTTTCCTCGATCACGTAGCGCTCTTCGGGTGCTCATTGTCGAAAAAGTAGCCTTTACCCTTGGACTGCATTTTGCTACGTTTCGAACTTAGTCATGTTCTCCGCCTCTCCATGGATCTAACTTACACCGCCCCGATCAAGCCGCTCAATCAGCAGGCCCGAATCGAGCCGGCCACGCTGGAGGACCTTCCACGTCTGGTGGACCTCACCATGGCCTTGTTCGAGTTGGAGGAAGATTTCCAGCCGGATCGCACAAAACAAGAGCTGGGGCTGCGCTGCATCCTTGAACAACCGAACCGGGGGCGCATCTTCGTCGCACGCACGGATTATGAGATCATGGGCATGGTCAACGTGCTTTTCACGATCAGTACCGCGATGGGTGGTTTTGTCATTTTGCTGGAGGATGTCATTATTCACCCGGCCTTCCGTCGCCAGGGCTATGGCACGCAGTTGGTGGATTACGTGATTGATTTTGCGAAACGGAAGGATTTCAAGCGGATCACCCTGCTGACGGACAGGGTCAGTGAGGAAAGTCAGCGCTTCTTCGAGAAGCTGCACTTCCAGCATTCGCATATGATCCCGATGCGGCTGAATCTCGACTGAGCCGACGTGATGACGGTGGCCCAACGACAGGCCGAATTGATCGGCGAATATCTGATCATCGAGCATGCGCTTGAGCGATTTCAGGTGATTCTCGACACATTTCCGGGGCGGGCGGCGGAATATCCGAAACATTGGCGCGATGCTGATCATTTTGTGCCGGGGTGCACCTCGGCGGTGTGGCTGGCGGTGTGGGCGACCTCACCGGGGATCCTGGCGGTGCGGGTGGCGGCGGAGGCTCCATCCCTCGCGGCAATCGGGGCGCTCTTTTCACTGATTTACGATGGTGGTTCAGCGGGCGAGATCATGGCGGTGGAGCCGGAGTTTTTGAAGGCTCTCGGAATTGATCGTCAGCTTACCCCGACGCGACGGCGAGGGTTGGGGTTCCTGAGGGACCGGATCGTGGCGGCGGCCCGGGCTGAGGAAATGGCGGGGCGCGATGCGTGACGCGCACCTTCACCTGGCGGACGAGCGACTCTATCTGCGGGCGGAGGAGATCATGGCGACGCTGCGCACGGCGGGAGTGACTCGACTCGTCGTAAACGGAACGAGTCCGGGGGACTGGGGCCGGGTGGCGGACCTCGCCCGGCGCTTTCCCGAGGTGTTGCCTAGCTTCGGGCTGCATCCCTGGAAGGTCAACGAGGTGGCGGAGGGCTGGCGAGAGGAGTTGGAGGACAGGCTGGGCACCTTCCCGGAAGCCGGAGTGGGGGAGATCGGGCTGGATCGTTGGATCGAGGGTTATGATCTGCCGAGGCAAAAGGAAGTGTTTTCGGAACAACTGGCAATAGCTGGGTGGGTCAGCGGGCCGATCTCGATCCACGTCCTGCGAGCCTGGGGAGCGCTGGAGGAGTGCCTTGATGATTGGTCGAATCCGCGCCCCTTTTTGCTGCACTCGTATGGAGGATCGCGGGAGCTGGTCCCCAAGCTGCTGGAACGTGGGGCGTGGTTCTCGCTCTCAGGTTATTTCTTTCGTCCTGACAAAGCAGCCAAGCTGGAGGTGTTTCGTGCGGTGCCGGAGGATCGCCTCCTTCTTGAGACCGATGCCCCGGACATGCTGCCGCCGGAAGGTATGCGATTAGCACGTTTCCAAGATGAGGAGGTGAATCATCCGGCTAATCTCGCGGCAGTGTATACCGCCTTCGCCAACTGGCGCGGAATGGAAATGACCGAAGCCACCCTCCTGATCGACGAAAATTTCGAGCAGTGGGCGGGCGGCAAGAAGTAAAGGAAACTTACCCGCTTACCCGCTCCCTTCACAACCCTTGCGATACAATAATGGGGCCCTCCCTGGTCGGCACGCCACCTTCTTTCTCCAGACTGATGGCGAAGGCGACCGGGTTGTGAATCGAAGCGGCGGGAGCAAAGGGCTGGCGCACCATGCCATCGGCGGCGTTGCTGAAGACACCGGCACTGACCGGAACGGCGTTGTTCTCGTCGATGATCCAAAGCTGGTAGGACTGACCGGGTTGGATCGGTGGCAGATCGGAGATGTCGAGCATTCCCTTTTGCTGTTGCTGGCTCCACGCCAAAGTGGCGACGTAGGCCTGCTCCAGTTCGGAGCGGAGAGAGGCGATCTGAACTTCGGAGAGGTCGTTGGCGGATTGCGCTGCCGCGAGGGTTTGCTCCAGGTCGGCAACGTGGTCCTCCAGTTGCTCGCGTTCGGAGATCACGGACGCCACGGTGGCGCGGGCTTGCTCGAAGTTGCGTTCGCTTTTCACCAGACGACTCCAGCCTATGGCGGCAAGCACGGTCATCGCGGCAGCGGCGGCCAAGCTAATCCAAGGAGCGGGCGAGGCCCCGCGTCGAGGGGGTGCGACCTGAGCAATCGAAGCCAGCACTTTGCCCCGCAACGAAGCGGGAGGAGCCACCTGAGGCACCGACTCGGCTACTGCTCCGAAGGTATCGGCGACGGAGGCCACGATAAGGCTCAATTCCGGGTCGCGCTGCAGTTGGGCGCGGAAGTCGCGAGCCTCGTCCGGCCCCATCTCGCCGAGGACGAAACGGATCGCCAGTTCTTCCATGGCTGCTTCAGACTCGCTCATGCGGCACCTCCTTGTAGTTGGCGTCGCAGAGCATTCAGGGCGAGACGAATGCGCGATTTGACCGTGCCGAGGGGCTCGGAAAGTTGCTGGGCGATCTCCAGATGGGTCCAGCCATCGAAGAAAGCGAGTTCGAGGGCTTTGCGCTGCTCGGGAGGGAGATTCTGGAGGAGGGTTCCGACCATCCTGTTTCGCTCACGCGATTGCACGACTCCATCGGGGGGAGCGGCTTGGTCGGTGACCTCGGGGCGATAGAGATCAGGAAACGCGAGGGCCGGAAGGCGGCGGGCCTCATAGCGGCTCCGGTCGATGGCTTTCCGGCGCAGGAGCATGACCATCCAGGTGAAGCCATTGGCGCGCGTGCCATCATACCGCTGGGCCTCTTTCCAAATGGAAAGAAAGGTGTCCTGCACCACCTCGGCGGCGGCTTCGGGACTACTGAGCATGCGGCAGGCCATGGAGTAGAGCGGAACAGAATAGGAATCGTAAAGCGAAGCGAAGGCAGCTTGATCCCCGGAAGCGATCGCTCCGAGCGAGTCTTGCAAGATGCGTTCCTGATCGTCCATTTCCTTCCCGCTACGAAGCGAGCGGTGGAAGGTAGGACGGACCAGAGGATCCGCAATGTCGAAGTCTGATTCGGAGAGCACGTCTTGAGGGGTTGGGGCAAAGACTCTCTGGGGCGAAACTAAAGAGGGAGGAGGCGCTCGCGAAAGCACCCCCTCCCCTTCATTGTTGGATCCCGGACTCGTGAAAACCGCGGGAACCGTGTCCCTTAAGGGAGGAGGACAGCGTCAACCACGTGGATCACTCCATTGGATTGGAAGACGTCGGCAATGGTTACGGTTGCGACGCCGCCTTTGGTGTCGGTCACGGTCACTTTTTCGCCAGCCAGAGCGAGGGTCAGGGTATCACCGGAGAGTGCTTTCACTTCGGCTTTGCCACCACCGGCTTTGATCGCGGCCACCACATCGGCGGCGCCCAGTTTGCCAGAGACAACATGGTAGGTCAGAACTTTGGTGAGGGTGTCTTTGCTCTCAGGCTTGAGGAGGGTCTCCACGGTGCCTTCGGGAAGAGCCGCAAAGGCTGCGTTCACCGGGGCGAAGACAGTGAAAGGACCATCCCCCGAGAGGGCGTCCACCAGACCGGCCGCTTTGACCGCAGCCACGAGGGTGGTGTGGTCGGCGGAATTGACGGCGTTCTCAATGATGTTCTTGGAGGGATACATCGCGGCACCGCCGACTTCGACGGTTTTTTCATCAGCGTTGATCGCGACGGCTCCGAGAGAGAGCGTGGCCACGAGGGTAAGGAGGGAGGATTTCATAGTTTTAGGAGGAGTTGTTTCTTTGTGAAACCCAGGACCCGCAGACGGATTGCCCGCGAAGCCTGGTGATGGTTGATTCGTCAGCTCCAGAGAACCGGATCACTCTTTTCGCGATTTTTTTCCGATTCCTAAGAATCCGGGCGTTCTAGAAGCGTGCCGGATCGCTAAATGAGGACTTGAGTTTTGTTAAGTTTTCTTAAATAATGACCCTGGGATCTCCGTCCCGGCACCGCCGCTCCTTTTTCCCATGGCCGCTGATTACACCGAAGATCACATCCGCTCGCTCGCTCCCCGCGATCACATCCGCCTGCGCCCCGGTATGTATATCGGCAAGTTGGGCGACGGCAGTTCGTCGGACGACGGGATTTACATCTTGCTGAAGGAAGTCGTCGATAACGCGATCGATGAGTTCGTGATGGGGCAGGGCCGCCAGATCGACATCGAAATCGAAGGCCGTTTCGTAAAAGTGCGCGATTTCGGGCGGGGCATTCCGCTCGGTAAGCTGAAGGACTGCGCTTCGGTGATCAATACTGGAGCCAAATACGACAGCGAGGCGTTTAAAAAATCCGTAGGTCTCAACGGCGTGGGGATCAAGGCGGTCAACTTCCTCTCCAGCTTTTTCGAGATCCAGGCCTGGCGCGACCGGCAGACCCTGGCGATCAAGTTCGGTCAGGGTCTCGTCACTGCCGAGATGAAGAAGCCCGACAAGTCGAGCGACCCCAACGGCACGATCGTCTGCTTCGAGCCCGATGAAGCGATCTTCGGCCCTTACGCGTGGGATCTCGCCACCGTGGAGACGATGATGCGTAACTACGCGTATCTCAATACCGGCCTAACCCTCTCGCTCAATGGCAAAAAGTTCCGCTCGAAAAACGGCCTGCTCGATTTGCTGAACGAGAATCTCGAAGGTGGCGAGGCCCCGCTTTACCCCATCATTCATATTTCGGCGGCGGATATCGAAGTGGCCTTCACCCACACCGAGCAGAGTGGGGAAGAATACTACAGTTTCGTCAACGGCCAGCACACCACCATGGGCGGCACCCACCTCGCCGCTTTCCGCGAGGCCATCGTCAACACGGTGCGGAACTACTACAAAAAGCCCTACGAAGCCGGCGACATTCGCTCTGGAATCGTCGCGGCCGTCAGTGTGAAAGTCGAGGAACCAATCTTCGAGTCCCAGACCAAAACCAAGCTCGGCTCCTCGGTGATGGCTCCCGGCGGCGAGTCGGTCCGAACCTTTGTCGGGAATTTCCTGGGCCTTCATCTCGACAACCACCTTCACCGCAACAAAGAGGCCGCCGAGGCCATGGTGGAAAAAATCCAACGCTCCGAGCACGAGCGCAAAGAGCTCAAGGGCATCAAAAAGCTCGCCAAGGAGCGGGCCAAGCAATCCAAAGTTCACAACAAGAAGCTGCGCGACTGCCGCTCGCATTACGATACCAAGGACAAGCTTCGGGAGGCTTCGACTCTGTTCATCACCGAGGGTGACTCGGCCAGCGGGTCAATTACCAAGGCGCGCGATGTGGATACTCAAGCGGTCTTCTCCCTGCGCGGCAAGCCGCTCAACTCCTTCGGGATGACCCGCAAGATCGTCTATCAGAACGAGGAGTTTAATCTGCTTCAGGCGGCTCTCGGGATCGAAGACAATCTGGACGGGCTTCGCTACAACCGGGTCGTTCTTGCGACTGATGCCGCCGTCGATGGCATGCACATCCGTCTGCTGGCCCTAACATTTTTTCTACAGTTCTTCCCGGAACTCATTCGCGAGGGACACCTTTACGTGCTGGAGACTCCCCTCTTCCGCGTGCGCAACAAACAGGAAACTCGCTATTGCTACAGCGAGGCTGAGCGGCAGGCGGCCCTTGCGGAGGTGAAGAATCCGGAGATCACCCGCTTCAAAGGTCTCGGCGAGATTTCTCCCGACGAGTTCGCCGGCTTTATCGGCAAAGACATCCGCCTTGCTCCGGTCGTGATGCCGCCCAAACCAAAGACCATCCACGATCTCCTGACCTTTTACATGGGCAAAAACACGCCCGAGCGTCAGGAGTTCATCATCAAAAATCTGAAAGTCGAAACCGACGTCATCGAAGACCCCGAGCCGGAGCCGACCATATTGGAAGCGGCGGCGGAGGCGGCTTAGATAGATGAGCTATTTAGCTGGCAGCTGTTTTGCGATTTAACTGAGGACCTGACCCTATTGAAGTACTGACCGAACCCTGTAGCTGCGAGCGTGAGCGAGTGGCCGACTGATGCTCCGACCCACTCGCTCACGCTCGCAGCTACACCCCAGCTAAACCACAAAAGAGCTAAAAGCTAAATAGCTATTTCCATGGACGAACCCTCTTCCGCGCCCCTCAAGGGCATGTATGCCGACTGGTTTCTCGACTACGCCAGTTACGTCATCCTGGAGCGTGCCGTGCCGCACATCGACGACGGGCTCAAGCCGGTCCAGCGCCGCATCCTCCATTCGCTCGATGAAAAGGATGACGGGCGTTTCAACAAAGTGGCCAATATCATCGGTCATACCATGCAGTATCACCCCCACGGCGATCAGTCGATCGGGGATGCTCTGGTCAACATGGGCCAGAAAGAGCTGGTCGCTGACACCCAGGGGAACTGGGGGAATATTCTCACCGGTGATTCCGCAGCCGCGCCACGTTACATCGAAGTCCGTCTCTCCAAATTCGCCAAGGAGATCCTCTTTAATCCCAAGATCACCCAGTAGTCCGCCAGCTACGATGGACGGAATAAGGAGCCTGTCACCCTGCCCGCCAAGTTTCCGCTCGTGCTTGCCCATGGGGCCGAGGGCATCGCCGTGGGGCTCGCCTGCAAAATCCTCCCGCACAACTTCGTCGAGCTGATCGACGCCTCCATCGCCATCCTCCGCAACGAGCCCTTTGCGCTTCATCCCGATTTTCCCCAAGGTGGTATCGCTGATGTAACGGATTACAACGACGGCTTGCGCGGAGGCCGCATCCGGGTACGGGCCCGGATCGAGCGGGACAAAAGCAAAGCGCTCATCATTCGCGAGATTCCCTTCGGCACCACCGCCGGGGGACTGTGCGACTCCATCCTCAAAGCGGTCGAGCAGGGCAAAGTGCGAGTCGCCAAGATCGAGGATTGCACCGCCGCCGAGGTCGAGATCCGTCTGACTTTACCGCCCGGAATCAATCCCGAGCAGACCCTCCAGGCGCTCTATGCCTTCACCGATTGCGAAGTCAGCATCTCGCCCAATTCCTGTGTCATTCAGGACAACAAACCGAAGTTTCTCGGCGTTTCGGAGATTCTGCGACACAATACCAAACGCACCCGGGAACTTATCCGGCAGGATCTCGAGATCCGGCTCGGCGAGTTGGATGAGAAATGGCACTTCTCCAGCCTTGAGAAGATTTTCATCGAGAAGCGCATCTACCGCCGCATTGAGGAATGCGAAACCTGGGAAGCTGTCCTCGCGGAGATTTGGGAAGGTTTGCGCCCCTATCTCGGCATGTTCCGTCGCGCCATCACCGACGACGATGTCGCCCGTCTCACCGAGATTCGGATCAAACGGATCTCCAAATTCGATGCCTTCAAAGCCGACGAATACCTCCGCGGTCTGGAGAGCCAGATCGCCGAGACGAAGAAGCACCTCCGCAAATTGACCGCATACACCATCGCCTGGTATGAGGGGCTCAAGGAACGCTACGGCAAGGTCCGGGGACGCCGCACCGAGCTGTCCACCTTCGACCGCGTCGATGCCAAACAGGTCGTCGTGGCAAATGATACACTCTACGTGGATCGAAAAGAGGGCTTCGCCGGATACGGCATGAAACGCGACGAAGCCGTCGGGAAATGTTCGCGGATGGATGACGTCATCGCCTTCTCGCGCGATGGCACCATGCGCGTCGTCAAGGTGGCGGAGAAGGTCTTCATCGGGAAAGACAACCTCCATGTCGCTGTCTTCGACAAAGAGAAGCCCAAGGTTTACAACATGATCTATCGCGACGGGCGCGGTGGCCGCAGCATGGTGAAGCGTTTTTCTGTGACCGGAGTAACCCGCGAGAAGCTCTACGATTTGACCGGAGGCAGCGCCGGAACCCGGGTGCTTTGGCTCAGCGAGCACGACACCGAAGAGGAGGCCAACATCATCGTCCGCGTCCACCTGAAGAGCGACCTTAAGCTCCGCAACTTGCAGATGGATTACCGCTTCGCCGAGATCGGCGTGAAAGGGCGCGTTGCGCGCGGAAACATTTTGACGAAACATCCGGTGGATCGCGTCTCCCGTATCGCCAAGGCCGAGCAGGAAGAGATCGAGGGGCGGGTGACGGAGGAGGTTGAAATCGTCGAGGAAGTCAAAGCTTCCGTGAAGAAGGTGGCTCCGGGGAAAAAGACAGCTGCGGCTAAAAAGGTGACTCCGGCGAAGAAAACATCCGTGAAAAAGGCGCCGGTGAAGAAGGCTGCCGTCAAGAAGGTGCCGACTAAGAAAAGTCCGCCACGGAGATAGTTGAGAGTCGTGGCAGGTGGTGTAAAGTGTCGGTCCGCAGAAGTCCCCGTAGTTCAACGGATAGAACGAGGGTTTCCTAAACTCTAGATAGAGGTTCGATTCCTCTCGGGGACGCTTCGACCGAACGAGGGTTTGGTTCGCTGCGCAAACCTACGCGGTGTCCGCCTGCGGCGCGAAGCCTCAGCCACTTCGCGGCGAAAGCGTTCCTAAACTC
>Ga0163144_10031493_pt1 | contig 10109 bp, 7 predicted proteins | sample OliLak19BULKMAT1_FD_123175 | JGI IMG/M metagenome (GOLD analysis project Ga0163144, IMG submission 123175) | Freshwater microbial mat bacterial communities from Lake Vanda, McMurdo Dry Valleys, Antarctica - Oligotrophic Lake LV.19.BULKMAT1 | ecosystem: Environmental > Aquatic > Freshwater > Lake...
ATTAATTTCCATTCATTGGAAACCGTAGGGAAACGCACACTTGATTTTCGAATTTCGCATCGCTTCGGATTGATTAATTCCGGAGCAGATAATTTCTGGGGAATAGACGGTGGCGCAAGCATTCGTCTGGGCTTGGAATATAGTTACGATGGTCGATTGATGTTCGGTTTCGGAAGAACCGGTTATCAGAAAATGTTAGATGGTTTTGTAAAATACAGATTGTTGCGCCAAACAGATGATGAAGGAATGCCTTTAAGCGTAACATTATTTGCAGGAATGTACAATACGATGGCGAAAGATCCACTCAAAAAAATAACAGGCTTCGATCGCTACGAAAATTTTTACAGTCGACTTTCTTACAATTACCAAGCAATCATCGGTCGTAAATTCGGACCTAATTTCTCTGCGCAAATCGCTCCTTGGTTTTTACATTACAATCAAGTCGAAAGTTTAAAAGATGCCAATGATATGTACGGAATCTCCGGAGCATTCCGTTATAAATTCACAAAGCACATGGCCATCACTGCCGAGTATGCTTTGCGTATGAATGATTATACCGATCGTGATTATTATGATTCATTCGGACTTGGTTTCGAAATTGAAACCGGCGGACACGTTTTCCAAATGCATGTCACCAATTCATTTGGTCTCGCAGAAAACCAATTCTTAACCTTCACAGATACTAAATGGAGCAATGGCGGCATCCGTATTGGATTTAATATTTCGAGAGTGTTTACTATCTAGATCGGAGATCGGAGTTTGGAGATCGGAGTTGGGAGAATAGGAGAATGGTAGATCGGAATTAGGATTTAGGTGTGTGGAGAGTAGGAGGATGAAAGACATTTACATCGTCTTCGCCTAACCCCAATGAGTGGGAGAGTGAGAGAAATTGCGTATTAGAATTTATTATATTTGTTTAATAATTTCAGCTCACATTAAAATAAAAATACATTTCACTTATGAATAAGACATCTACTTCCTACTCGATCTCCTTTATGTTATTGTTGTTTGTGACTATAACGGCAAAGGCAAGTGAACCTTTGGACAAATCAAATTTTGCGAAAAGTAAAAATCTTCTCTTTCTCGAAAATCGCGGACAAATTTGCGACGATAAGGGCAACGCGCGTCCCGACATCCTTTACACGAGTGAAGGAAATGGTGTAAAAATGTTTATTACTAAAACCGGAATTTTTTATCAGTTCTGTAAAATTGAAAACCCGGAGGCTTTGAAGTTATTTGATAAGTTTCATCCGGCCGAAATGGATATAAAGCAGGAAGAAATTAAAACAACCACCTATCGCCTTGAGATGCACCTGAAAGGAGCAAATAAAAATGCAGAGGTGGTTTCAGAAAATGAAAATCCCTATTTTGAAAATTACTATAATGTACTAAGTCATCCTGAAGGGATCACCCATGTTCGCTCTTTTGAAAAGGTAAATATTAAAAATGTATATCCAAATATAGACTGGGTATTGTATATCACCGAAGGGAAATTAAAGTATGATTTTGTAGTCAATCCGGGAGGAATAGTAAGCGACATTAAAATCAAATACGAAGGTGCGGAAAAATTGAATTTGAAACCGGATGGAAGTATTGACATCCATACACCCATGGGAAAAATAAATGAAGGAATTCCATATTCTTACCAAGCAAATATGGAAGACACTAAAACAGTTTCCTCGAAATTTGTAAAGCTTGATAACGGAATACTAGGATTTAATGTGGGAGATTATAACGGACAAAATCTATTGGTTATTGACCCTAGCATAGTTTGGGCAACGTATTATGGAGGAAGTACGAATGATTTTTCTCAATCTTGCACGAATGATCTTGCTGGAAATGTTTATATGGCAGGTTATACTCAAAGTACAAATAATATTTCGTCAGGTGGATTTCAAGATTCTTTGCTTGGAAATTACGATGCATTTCTAGTGAAGTTTGCTAGCAATGGTATTCGACTATGGGCAACTTATTATGGAGGCAGTGGAGATGAGCAGGGCCAGTCTTGTTCTGCTAATTCAACCGGCAATATTTATTTAGCCGGATATACAAATAGTGTAAGTGGCATTGCCTCCGGAGGCTATCAAAATATTTATGGCGGAGGACCTTCAGATGCTTTTGTAGTAAAGTTTGATAGTGCGGGTAATCGTGTTTGGGCAACTTATTACGGAGGTATTGATAGGGATGAAGGTCTATATAGCTCTATTGATGCAGTTAGTAATGTTTATTTGACCGGTGGAACAGCAAGTGTTGATAGTATCGCATTTGCCGGATTTCAAAACATCTATGGTGGCGGTGTTTCTGATGCTTTCCTTGTCAAATTTGATAGTAGTGGTAATCGTCTTTGGGCAACTTATTATGGAGGCCCAAATCATGATGATTCACGGTCTTGTATAAGTGATGTATTGGGAAATGTTTATATTACTGGTTATACTCAAAGTTTGAACAATATTGCTTCAGGCGGATTTCAAAATGTAAATGGAGGAAATGGAGATGCCTTTCTCACGAAGTTTGATAGCAATGGAGCCCAACTATGGGCAACTTATTATGGGGGGAGTAGTAATGATTATGGAACTTCTTGTTCTGCTGATGCAGCAGGAAGAGTTTATCTTGCAGGTTGGACTGGAAGCCAAAATGATATTGCCTCAGGTGGTTTTCAAAATGTTTTCGGTGGTGTTTATGATGCATTCCTTGTAAAATTCGAAAGCAATGGCAACAGGCTATGGGCAACGTATTACGGGGGAAATGATGTTGATTATGGTTACTCATGTTCTTCCGATGCTTCTGGTAATGTGTTTTTAACCGGTAATACTCAAAGTCAAAGTGGCATTTCTTTCGGTGGCTTTCAAAACACCATAGGTGGAGGTGACGCTGCTTACATAGTGAATTTTGATAATAATGGAAATAGGCTTTGGGCAAGTTATTTTGGTGGAAATAATAATGATGTAGCGGCATCATGCATTACCGATACATTTGGTAACGTTTATGTGGCGGGTTTTACTTTAAGCCCTAGCGGAGTCTCATCTGGTGGTTTTCAAAATACCTTTGGAGGAGGTGTTGATGCCTTCCTTGTAAAAATCGGAACACAAACCGGATTAGATAATTTTTTTTTTGACAAAGACGAATTCAATATTTATCCGAATCCTACTAATGGCTTGGTTCAATTAGATTTTATAGCAAATGCTTCGGGCATTACAGACATCATTGTTTTGGATTTGATCGGTAGAGTACAAAACAAAGAACAGCGAATGCTAACGGTGGGTCAGAATAAAATCAACCTCGATATAAGTGCATTGAGTAAGGGTGTTTATATAGTTCAATTAAATAATGGGCAAAATAAAATTACAAGGAAAGTTGTTTTGAATTAATCGAATTATAAAATCGGTTCAGTTGTAATAATCAATATTTCTTTCTAGCTTGAAGTTGGGAGAATGAAGAGCTTCGCCTTTACCCTAAGGAGTCATAGAATTCGTATATCCGTAGACAAACTCGAAAAAATCTATGTTCTATTTCGAGTACGGAATTGGGCGATCGGAGAATAAGTGGATGATTAGTCACGGAATCCGTAAATCCGTATGAATTGGTACATCCGTAAACCATCACCTACAAGTTCTCTGTCAAATAAAATCTTTCTTCTCCAAGTTCAACCACTCCAAAGCCGAGCCGCTAAATAATCTTTCTTTTGTTTTATCGTCGTAAGGCATCGATGCAATTAATTTTCCGGGCTCTAATTCTCCGAGAGGAAATGGATAATCTGTTCCTAAAGCCAATTGATTTGGTCCCATAAGGTTCATTAAAAAGTCGAGCATCAAAGGATCGTGAACGAGGGTATCTAAATAAAATTTATTGAGGTATTCTCTTGGGTTGATGTTATTGTCAACGGCAACCAAATCGGGACGCACATTGAATCCATGTTCTATTCTCCCGATAGATGATGGGAAAGCACCGCCACCGTGTGCAAAGGCTACTTTTAATTTCGGCAAACGCTCAAACACACCACCAAAAATCATCGAGCAAATCGCTAATGAAGTTTCTGCAGGCATGCCCACCAACCAGGGAAGCCAGTACTTGCTCATCTTTTCCTTTGCCATCATATCCCAAGGATGAACAAAGATCGCAGCACCTAAGTCCTGTGCCGCCTCAAAAACCGGAAACAATTCCGGAGCATTCAAATTCCAATCGTTCACATGCGATCCAATCTGCACACCACGCAAACCAATTTTCATGCAACGCTCCAATTCTTTAATCGCTAAATCAGGAGCCTGCAAGGGAATTGTTCCCAATCCAATAAATCTTTTCGGATAGTCGTTAACGATAGTCGCAATATGGTCATTTAAAAACATACTCACCTCCAAAGCATCTAACGGCTTCGCCCAATACGAAAACATCACCGGAATGGTACTCAACACCTGCACATTAATTTGAAAATGATCGCACTCCTTGATTCTTGTTTTCGGCTCCCAACAGTTGTCTTCTATCTCTCTAAAAAATCGATCATCAACCATCATCTTCGCGCAGCAAGGCTTATGATGTTCCAAAGAAATAAATCCTCCATACCCAAATTTCTCTTTGAATTTCGGCAGGTTTTCTGGGATGATGTGCGTGTGTATATCTATCTTGAGCATTGTAATTATATTAGAACACGGATTTAACAGATTTAACTGATAAAGACGGATTTTTTGTAATTATTTTTCTTTTAAATTGAGCTGTTTTGCCAAAATTTAAAAGCAAACCGACCTGTATTTCTGTAGCACGAAGGTAATTGATTAATTGATATTCATGTTGCTCACAAATATTTTCAGCTGCTTTTATTTCTATGATAATTCGCTCTTCTGCGATGATATCAGCTATATAAAATCCTACTTGTTGTTCGATGTAAAACACTTTTACATGTTTTTGTGCAATGCAATTTATTCCTTTTGATCTCAACTCAAGTAACATTGCATTTTCATAAACTTTTTCTAAAAACCCTGTACCTAAAGTATTAAATACATTAAAAAACGCTTTTATTATTTCACTGCTTAATTCTTCATGTAATAAACTCATCTGCTTTTATCGTTTAAATCTGTTAAATCCGTGTTCAAAAAAATCAGCAGCCACAAATATAGATTGTGACCGCTGATTATTCGGTTTTAAACGACTACAAACGACTGCAAATATTTAAAAATCAAACTGTATTCCCTGCGCCAAAGGCAATTCCTTCGAGTAATTAATTGTATTCGTTTGGCGACGCATGTACACCTTCCAAGCATCACTTCCCGACTCACGACCACCACCGGTGTCTTTCTCTCCACCAAAAGCACCACCAATCTCGGCACCCGAAGTTCCAATGTTCACATTCGCAATTCCGCAATCCGATCCTTCATGCGATAAGTAGGTTTCTGCCTCTTGTAAATCTCTTGTGAAAATAGAAGAGGATAGTCCTTGTGGAACATCATTTTGTTGAGCAATGGCTTCGTCCAAAGTAGAATATTTCATCAAATATAAAATAGGAGCAAAGGTTTCTTCCTGCACAATATGATAATGATTTTTCGCTTCGATGATGCATGGAACAACATAATTTCCACTCTCAAATCCTTCTCCGCTTAATACCTCACCGCCAAATAAAACTTTAGCACCTTCTTTTTTGGCGGCTTCAATTGCATTGGTAAAATCTGCAACTGCACCTTTATCAATCAATGGTCCAACTAATGTTTTGCTGTCTAACGGGTGGCCTATACGAATATGCTCGTATGCTGCTTTTACTTTTTGCGTAAATGCATCGTAAATACTTTCATGAATGATCAAACGTCGAGTGCTGGTGCAACGTTGTCCTGCAGTTCCTACCGCGCCGAATACCACAGCACGTAAGGCTAAATCAAAATCTGCTTTTTCAGAGATGACGATAGCATTATTTCCGCCTAATTCTAAAAGTGAACGGCCTAAACGCTCACCTACAATTTTTCCTGCGCGGCGTCCTACTCTCGTAGAACCTGTCACTGAAATTAATGGAACACGTTTGTCGGCAAGGAAATTATCACCCACGTGTTTCGACGATGCGATGATTAAATTTAATACGCCTTCCGGAACATCATTTTTCGCTAAAACTTTTTGAATAATTTTATGAGTAGCCACTGCACACAATGGAACTTTCGAAGAAGGTTTCCAAACCACCACATCTCCACAAACCATAGCCAACATGGCATTCCAACTCCATACTGCCACCGGGAAATTAAATGCAGAAATTACTCCTACAGTTCCAATAGGATGATATTGTTCGTACATGCGGTGCCGTGAGCGTTCGCTGTGCATGGTGAAGCCGTATAACTGGCGAGAAAGTCCAACTGCAAAATCGCAGATGTCAATCATCTCCTGTACTTCGCCCAATCCTTCCTGATAAATTTTGCCCATCTCATAAGAAACCAAACGTCCTAAAGGCTCTTTGTATTCACGCAAAGCATCGCCCATCTGTCGAACAATTTCTCCACGCTTCGGTGCAGGAATCATTCTCCAAGTAATATATGCTTCCTGTGCTGTTTGCATAATGGTTTCGTAATCATCAGTTGTTGCCTGTTGAACGGAAGCAATCAAAGTCCCATCGGCAGGAGAAAAAGATTCAACGACATCTCCTTTTGTAGCTAACCATTTGGTTCCGGTGCTGGCACCCGGATTCATTTTGTCGATGCCTAAAGCTTTCAACATTTCATTGACTTTGTAGTCGTTTGCCGCTATTGTTTCGTTTTTCATATCTGCTTATTTGAGAGCGCAAAGATACGAAGATTGAAGGGCTTTATAGATGAGATTTTACACTCCATTATTTTAATTGTAATCCATTGAAATACAAATTATTCAACAAACGGATAATTTGCATTAAATCTTTTTTTGATGTTTGTATTTTGTAAAGAAGGAGGGTAATATTTCATCATTCTAAGTCCCCTTTTCAAGAAACAACTCAAAATATTTCTTTAAACATCACGATGATGAGTACCTCTGATTACGCGTACTTTTAAGGTGCGCTTGTAATCATCTTGCAACCACTTTACATAACTTTCTGAAGTCTTGCTCAAGCAACGTGTAAAACAACGCACCCTAAATTCAATTTCTTCTCTTAGCAAATCCGCCAAATGCAATGCTTCGTCAACATCCATGCTATTTTCCAAACACATGCGTTCGTGTTGTTGAAGTGATTTTTCAATAACCACACGCGGCCGCTCTCCGGTATTAATGGCTTGTCGATGTTCGTATTCAATGTCCATGGTTACATCTTCCGACTTACTAAAATGCATTCGCATTTCTTCAGGCATGATATAAACGTAATTCCGATCGATGAGATCATCACTTGGAATGCTTTCAAGATATAATTCGGGATTCTGGAAAATAGAATTCCAATCTACCGGCTCATCCCACAAACCAAAACGATTTAGATTGTTTCCTAAATCAATCACCAAGAAATCTTTTTTGTTGGGTAAAACACGAGAGCCACGACCAATCATCTGAAAATATAAAGTAAGCGATTTGGTAGCACGATTTAAAATGATGCATTCCACAGTAGGTTCATCAAATCCTGTTGTTAGGATACTCACCGACGTTAGTATGGCATCCGGTTTTTCTTTAAACCATTGCAATATTTCTCTTCTTTCTTTTGTGGAATGAGTATGATCAAGATGTTTTATTTCGAATCCCGCCTCCTGAAAAGTCGCATACACATATTGTGATGTAGCAATACCATTGTTGAAGATCAATGTTTTCTTGCCAATGCATTTTTCCTTATAGGCGCCTAATAATTTATCCTGCATTGCGTGGTTGTTGTACAGCCGCTCCGAAGAACTTACTGTATAATCACCGCTACGACCTACTTTTAATGAATTTAATCCTACATGATAATGATACGTAGTAGCCTTCGCCAAAAATCCGGTGTTAATGAGTGATGCAATGGATTCACCAATGATTAATTCATCATAATTATCCTTCATTCGAATATTTACATTCGAACTCAGAGGCGTTGCCGTTACACCCAACACGACTCCCTTTTCATAAAAGCGAAATAATTTTCCGAAAGAATTATAATGTGCTTCATCCACAATCATCAATCCGATCGAATCTAAATTTAAAATTTTATCACGCAAACGATTGTTGAGCGTCTCTACCATCGATACATAACACATGTAATCGTTAGGTACCGGAAGTTCTTTAACAGCACTATTGATGACCATATTATTTACACCAAACTCGTGAAGCATTTTCGCAGTTTGTGCGCACAACTCCAAGCGATGTGTGAGTATCAAAACTTTCTTTCCTGTTTTTTCAATATAACGGCGGGCAATCTCCGAAAAGATAACCGTCTTTCCACCGCCGGTTGGCAATTGATACAGTAAATTATAGCGAACCGGATGATCTTTCAACCGCCCCAGAATATCTTCTATGGCATTGTGCTGATACGCGTAAAGTTGTTTGCCTATTAATTGTTCTTGTGTTTCTATACTGTTTTCGGTCTTCATCAGGATGCGTAGAATTCACAAAGATAGGTAGGATGAAAGGATATTCGATGCATTTTTGTTGATTCCGGGAAATAAAATTAATGCAATGGAAAAATTCCCATTACTTGGTTAATTTAAAGTGCTTAAACATCTTCTTGGACAAACAACAAGTCAAAGTAGAAAATTTAAGTATCAATTTTTCAAAAAAAAATGCTTGGTTATTTATCGGTCGATTGCATATTTGCATATTCTTTAGTAATATAAAGAAAAACATCACCGTTTTCATTTTTTTCATGCGCTATAAGGCAATGCTTGCATCTCCATTTAAGCTCTTTTGTATTTAGTCTTAAACAATTTTTGTCCGTGTTTTTTATGAATTTGTTCGCTAGTTTTTGGTCTCGTATTTCGATAAAATACATAGAAACTTCTCCACTACTAAATTCCCAGCCATGCGAGAAAAAAACATGAGCACTATAAATTATTTTATGCCCATCCGATGAAACATACGATACATAAGTTTGATTGCTATCTTTCAAATATTTTAAGACTTCACTTTCATAACATCCTAAGCACTGTTGTGCCGATGAATGACCGACGATAAAAGTCAAAAGAAATCCGAATAGTAAGGTGCGAGCGGTTTTGCTTGTCATTGGTAAAAGATTTATACTATTTAACAATTGTAAATGGAATTTATTAGCAGTGAATTTAGAATGGATACTTAAAACATACTAACCCCCCACCCATACTCATACACTCCCTTAGCCAACAATCGAATCATCCCCTCTTTCTGCTCTAATTTCCCTGTTGCATTCACCGAATCGGCAATGCCTTGCCAAGGTTCGATGCAGAGGAAGTTGGCGTTCTTTGCAGCCCATAATCCGAGGAAGGGACATTGATGAATCTCAACTTGAATTCCATGTGAATGATTTACTGAGCGCAAATAAATACTACTCGATTGCATGTTTTTAAACACCAGCGCATCGTTCGAAAATAATTCTTTGCTTAATTGAATTTTATTGGATTCGAAAAAAGGAGTAGAGGGTTCGCCAATCAATCCATCTACTAAAGGCCAACGTCCCGATTTTTCAGGATGATCAAATTCTAAATAATAGTCATCGTACTTATCTCTTAAATCCAAAGGAACACGAAATGCCGGATGTGCACCAAGTGAGAAATATATTTCTTCATTTCCTGAATTTGTGACGATGTAAGTGATTTCAAGTTTCTCGTCAATGAGTTTGTATCGTAGGTCGAAGAAAAATTGAAATGGATACACTCTCAAGGTTTGTTCATCATGACTCAATCGGAAAGTTATTTGATTTTTATTTTGATGATGAATCGAAAATTCTTTTTCTCTTGCAAAACCATGTCGGGGTAAAGTGTATTCTTTGTTTTGGTAGATGTAGGTGTTGTTTTTTAATTGGCCAACAATAGGAAATAATACCGGCGAATGTTTTGCCCATGCATCGCCGCCCTGCCACATGTATTGCAAGCGATGGTGTTTGTGATAGATGGAAGTTAATTCAGCGCCTAAACTGTTGATGCTGATTTTTAGTTTGTCATTTTCGAGAATGTGAAGCGACATATTTAATGAATTATTTTTTCCTGCTTATTAAAAATTATAGCATCACACTATATTTTGATGGACCACTG
>Ga0163144_10031494_pt1 | contig 10108 bp, 19 predicted proteins | sample OliLak19BULKMAT1_FD_123175 | JGI IMG/M metagenome (GOLD analysis project Ga0163144, IMG submission 123175) | Freshwater microbial mat bacterial communities from Lake Vanda, McMurdo Dry Valleys, Antarctica - Oligotrophic Lake LV.19.BULKMAT1 | ecosystem: Environmental > Aquatic > Freshwater >...
AGGGGAGTTGTCACCAAGCAATAGTTTGAAGCCATGACTCAACCCAGGAGAGTCAATTTTTGAGAAAAGGACGGGGCTTCCGCCCCGATGGAAACCAATGAAAGTGTATAAAGTAACCTTGATGGTAGTGGACCACGACGAGGTCGGGACGGATCTTCAGGATATCCTTGAAACTACGAAGTACCCTAATCGCTGTATCGAACCTCACGTGATAGATATTGAGTCCAGGGAGATCGGCGAATGGTACGATAGCCATCCACTGAATATAGTTAGTAAGATTAAGGCCGAATTCCTCAAATTGTTTGACTCTTAAACAGCTTCTGGACCCTGCCGAGCGGTCCTGGAGAAAATGCTCGCCTGATCTTACAACAAGGCCCAGGCCTTGATTCAATTTAGCGTAGAAATCAGTCACCTTAATCCATTCATTGAAAGATTACAGTATGTTAGTAAAAGTAAAGTGGTTAATTAAAACTCTGGTTGTCCTGATCGCATTTAGCGCATGTCAGGAGGGTTTCCCTACTACTGAAGTAGTGAGGCAACAGGCTCAAGCTCTCACTATAACTCTAGGCGATTCGACCATCCTGACTGGCAATAACTTTGCCAACGTGCTGGTAGCTAGCCAGGCGACACTGGTCAGTCAGGCCACGATCAACAGCCTGAGCTTCTATGTAAAAAAGACTGGTGGGAAGCTTCGGTTGGGGATCTACAACGCAACAGGACCCAACGGGGGCCCTGGAACCAAACTTGCCGAAACTGTTGAATTTTCAACAGTCGTGGTGGGGTGGAACACGAAGAATGTCGTGACGGCCGTATCTCTCCCGGCCGGATCATACTGGCTGGCATTCCTCGGCAATAACAATGCCCTTCAGCCAGTGTACACGCCGGCTGGCAGTACTGTCACGACATCGTTCACGTATGGGATCATGCCCACTACATTCTCCACCACACCTTCAGCCCGTGCCGAGCGTTATTCCTTCTACGCGACCCTCACAACACCGAATGCTCCGCCCCCCACAGTCACTCAGGTGAGCCTGGCTACACCTAACCCAGTCATGGGCACACAAACGGGCCTGACAGTTCTAGGGGATGACCCGGCTGGGGAACCGGGCCTGACCTATACCTGGTCCGCAGTATCACCTCCAGCGCCCGTTGCGTTTAGCCAGAATGGTACCAACGCGGCAAAGACCACGACCGCTACTTTCACGAAATCCGGAAGCTACACCTTGCTAGCCACAATTGCTAATGCGGGCGGGGGAAGCGTGACGAGTCAGGTGTTGGTGCCAGTCGATCAAACCCAAACTGCCATGACTCTTACTCCTGCTACGGCTCAGGTGCAGCTGAACACTACTGTGCAGTTCACTGCACAGACACGAGACCAGTTTAATCTCGTGATGGCAAGCCAACCTGCCTTTACTTGGACCGTGACAGGTGGAGGTACTGTTGATCAGTCAGGCCTATTTACTGCCGGATCAGTAGTGTCGGGGCCTTTTACTCTTCAGGCCGTGACAGGAGCCCTTCAAGCTCAGGCAAGCGTCACTGTTATGGACCCTAGCATCCTATACCACAGTGGGCTGCAAACCATTCCAAACTTCAATGGTAAGAAGGCAACGATGCCCTACTTGGGATCAAATCGCCTTGTCTTCCGTGACCGTACCCCAGGTAAAGGATCAAACCTTGGAGCTGTATTTTGGCCCGGTTCAACCGGTCCCTTGACGCTCTACACTTCTCGTGATGATGGGACAACCTGGCAGTGGGTTGCTCAAACTGGACCGAGTGTCGGAACGTGGGCCCCTCATTCACTTTGTCAAGATGTGACGGGCAAGGTACATATCATTGGCCAAGCCGACGGCGGGGCAGGCATTGAATATAACCGTATCGCCCTCGTACACGATGCCCAAGGACATGTCACTAGCTTCACAGCCGAAGCCAATAGTGTCCTCATTAACCGAATGAATTACACTAAGTGGCTTCACATTATCGATGGCGTTGACGGGCTTAATAACCCGGTCTTGTTCTATCAAGTTATTATTGAACAAGGTGGTAATGGTCACCGAGTTGTTGTAGGCAAAACAACCGTTCAAGCCGGTCTGTCCCCTACGACATTCTCTGATTGGGGTGACTTGTCTGGAGTCGCAAGCACATCTGTGTACACACCTGCTGTTACAATCATAACTTCAGGTTCATATACAGCCCATAATATGGACTCCAGTATCGCTCAAAATCCTGCCTCGAAAGACCTGCATATCTTTAGCGGGGTTACAAACACGGGTGATATGATACCCCCTACACCTGGTATTAAACGCTTTCGTTATGTAACGGCAGGTGCAAATTGGGTTCCATCTGGTGGGGCTACGCAGGTTGCAGTTGATGGTATCGATCCCCCTTCTTGGGGCTCAGCTAGCTCGACCGAGAACTATGTTTGGTACACGTATTACGACAGCACAGGTCTATTTGTTAAACGCATAGACCAAGCAGGTGTAGAGACCGTGTTTCCAACTCCAGAACCTGGCCTTGGAGGTGCATGGGGTTGGGCCACATTGTCAATCGACCCAACAGAAACTAAATTGTGGGCATTATGGGTTCGCGTTAGCACTATTGGAGGCCCCATGCCTTACTTGGCATTCTCTGGGTTTTACAATGGCTCATCCTGGCAGACATTTAATGATACGGGCGCCGGCTACATTGACCCTTGGGGTCTTGGAGGTACGGTTAACTGGCGCGGAGGCATTGCTGCGATTAGTCCTGATGGATTTTTCACAGGAGCTGGATATCCAGCCAAAATGTTGGTAATTCGCGGACAGTAAGGTTAGACACCTTAGGGGGATTCGGGTCACGTGATCCCGAGTCCCCCCTTTTTCAATTTATGGTACAAGACTCTGTATGACCCTCCCGCATCTTCTAGGTCGATATAAAGCAGCCAGGTCCGCTGCCCGGAGGCCTATGAAGCCGGAGAAGATGACCCTGTTGCTCATGAAGCTCCGAAAAGGGGTTAGCCCTTCGTTCAAAATGGATACCTTGATCCCGATCCTGGAATACTTGGGTCAATGGCGGTTCCAAGATCACGTTTGGCTCGAACCTCAAAGTTTCATCGAAAGCAACGTATCCACATACTCACACTCCATGCCAGAAGCTGTCCTGCAAGAGTGGGAGAAAGCACGATCTCTTGAGGTGCCGGGTCTCCCAAGGCACCCTAAGCTTAACCAGAACTATTACCAAGACGTGGGGGAGATATATCTGCAATCCAACGGAAATCAAGCCTTCAAGTTCAGGGCTTGGAAGGGGGCCAGAGGCACGGCCGTTACATCACCAAGAGGTCAGACATTTAACCTCCTGGTTGCAGGAGATCAACTGCTGGACGCATATCCTGCAAACCTGCGTGATGTCGATAAACAGGGATTTTGGAAGTGGTCAGTATCACAGGGCCTGATTGACCAGATCAATCAGAAACTCATGCTGGATTCGTACGAGATTGAACGTGAAAAAATCAGGGGTCCCGTCCCGACCCGTGACAACGTGGGTACTTGCCCCTGCTGCTTTGGTCTTTTTAAGCTGGCATCTAGAACGAAGCAGGGGAAGGATAAGACGATGCCTGGCTTGGTCCTACACGGGTACAAACGGCCCGGTACGGGATACCTCCACAGTAACTGTTTTGGTCAAGATTGGCCCCCCTTCGAGTTATCTCATGAAGGTACGGACGCCCTCATACAACGGTTAACACTCACCCTGAAGCAAGATCAGCAGTATTTGGATCGTCTACAGCAGGGCGATATCTTGAGCCTACCTAACCCACAAGGCCCTCCACGGAAGAAGTCTGATATTGACTCGCGAGCCTGGGCCCTGTACCTAAAGGACGAAATATCGAGCCAGCAAGCAAGAGTCAATCAGATAAAAAGGGACTTGCAGGACCTGGCCCGGCATGTCGCGAGCTGGGAGCCAAGCCTGCTCCCGACCGGTTGATATTCCCTGGACGGACCCATGAAAGATAAGCCGACACAATATCTGGATCTCTTGGCGAGCGCTGAGAATCAGGATGACGATTATTCTGACCGTCTGAACCAGCTCTGGTACGGCATGTCTCACCCCGAACAAGATCAGGTAGAGCAGGCTCTTATCCGTGAGAAAGAACTTGGAGAGCCCTGGTGGCGGAGTTGGTAACGGGACCCCATGCGTGATATCCTAACATGCCTGCTCCTCCTAAATAAGATAAGAGAGCTGCAGGGCCAGGGCCACTATCAAGTGGGGCGAGTAAGGTTCCTCGATTCTGAACAGGCTATGGAGCATGCCTGTCAGGCTTGCAAGTCGGGCCTGCTGTGGTGGTTTGTCTCCAGGACATACCACATCCAGGACAGGCGTCTTGATGGAATGACGGTAGGGCACGTCACTAAACTGGCTCGATCTAGTACACTGATCAAGACCTGGACTTGTCCACATCTATGGATCGGCCCAGCTGGAAGTTAAGTCTTGCTAACATAGTTCCACACCGCCTGGTCTTCGCGCCAGTGGGTGTTCTCTGCCTCGCGCACCCACGCAGGGATCCTCCCCATGTAGCGCACGATCATCTCCGGGGTGCAGTTGCACGCGGTCTCCATTGTTGGCCGGCCTACCTGCCCACACGGACAGGGGCTCGATGCCACAAGCAGATGGAAGCGCGAGGGGTACGGGCAGCCATTCCCCGTCACGTGCTTGATATGCCAGATGCTCCAGAGCATGGTCCATATCGTTTGGTGAAACTCTGGCGCGTCGTCCAGAAACAACACTCCTCCCGACGCCAAGGACACCTCCCCCGGCCGCCAGTCCCATCCCCGAAGCACCTGCCCATACATCCCGCGCTGGCTAATCGTGTGGTGTGGGGCGCGGAAGGGTGGGGCTAGTTCGGGCCCTTCCCTTCCGAGCCCGGCTAGGTAGAGGATGCGATCAGTCTCGCCGTTATGGTTCTCTATCAGCTTGCCCTGGGATTTCGCCCACAAGCGCGCGTATGTGGTGCGGTCACTCCCGGGCCTGCCCACGATGAAAGAGAGCTTCGGCTCAACGCAATTAGTCACACGTCCTACCATGTTAGTCATACCTGATAGACGGATCGACCCTGCGGGAAATTAAGCCTCCCTTGAAAGCAGTCCAAACAGCCACATAGATCGCTCAGCCTGCGTGCCAGCATGTGCGGATATCACAATTTTGCGAGTGCCTAGCCTCTCAACATTTAGCGTGCCGAGCACGCGGGACGCGTTAAGCTCAGCAATCTGGGCCGGGAGGCCAGCCGACACGATAGACACCTCAATATCGGGCACTCTCGTCGTCGCTGACAGGGTTACGGGCGGCCGAAGGGCTAGCAGCCCTTCCTGGTCATCGAGCGACACAGGACCGCGCTGGAGCGGCTTGCCGTTGATACCATTGACGGGCCCGGAGCTGGACCAAGCCGCAAATGTCGCAACGACCTGGCTGCGACCAGGGCCCGGCACAATCAACAGGCGAGACAGAGATGTTAGACCCCCCAGCCCTGAGACCGCCTGGAGTAGCGTCGGAGCACTCATCGGACCTCACGTTGCCATCGCTCGATCCGAGGCAGTGCTGGACCCTCGTCACAAATGTCCGGCCGTTCGGCCGGGCCGTGAATGAGGTGTTCCGCTCGTGCTATCAGGCTCGGGAACGCTATCCAGCCCTCCCCCATGTCAGTATCGTACAGATTGCTCAAAAATACCCGGGTGCCAAATTCCCGCCTCAGGACGCGTTTCGCTCCCGCCAACGAGGTCACGGTTCGGCATCCGCGGTTTTTGCCAAAAAACACCTCGTAAACCCGCTCGTATCGGATTCGATCAATAATCGACTCAGTCGTGTTTGCCATACCTGATAGACGGATCGACCCTGCGTGAAATTAAGGGAGCGGCCTGACAGCGTAGAAGTGCACTAACTGTGCAAAATTGTTCTGTTTTACGTCAAGCTGGCTGACCCGCTCCCGATCTGGTGTAAGAAAGATCTTAAATCCGATGACGACATGGCGAAAACTAATCAACGAGGCAATGCTAACCCAAGGCGACGGCTGGGAGAATCTGGAAACACACGCTCCACTCACGACCGAGTGGCTGGATGAGGAGTTCGACGATGGATATGGTCTGGAGGAAGGTTGTGCCTTCGCTCTGTGGACCCGTCGCTACATATATTTCCCAGCCTGTTACGATGGGTCCGAGTGGGTAGCATCGATGGCTCGAAACCCTGATGGGGTGCCGGCAGACCATGTCGGCGGGGGCTAAGGCTTAACTTCTGATCAGCTTGATCCGTCTATAGCTTAACAGGCAAGCGCTCCAGCCACACGGGATCTGATGCCCATTCGAGATTTTTATGAAGACAATGATCAACAGAACTAACAGCCTCGCATTCCGCCTGGACCGTGCCCTCGCCCGCGTTCTGGAAAAAAGAGGCGATGAGGACATGCTGGCCGCGATTCGGCAGCTGATGGCCAAGAGTGTAGAGGATACGAGCCTGCTAGCGGAGGCTCGGCAGGTGGGCAAGGATCTGGGTGAGCAGTTGCGGCAAACGACGGCCGCGATGAGGCGCCTGCAGGTAGAACGGGATGATGCTCGGGCGGGCTGGGCTGAATGCGCCTTGCTTTTAGCCCAGTGCGAGAAGGATAAGATCCACCTGCTGGCGATGTGCACGCTTGCGCGCACATATTTGAATAACACGGAGCAGCGATGACCGCTGACAAGATTATGAGACTGGTAGCCGAGTACACTCGCAACCCATACTTTCTGCTACCCGACGGCGGGCCAGGTGTCCTGGCCCTGCAGCTCGCTATCCAACGTGTGGTGGAGGAGCGTGACGAAGCTCTGAAGGCACTCGACGAGGCACGGGAAGCTCGGGTGTTTAGTGAAAACGAGATGCAGGACGCGATAATAGAGCGCGATGAGGCACAACAGGAGGCTCGGGCGGAATGCCATGGGATTGGAGAGTCTGAAAGGTACACGCTTAAGGCCAGCATTCGGCGGGCGGTGGAGGAGCGTGACCAGGCGCAAGAGGATTTTGCGCGCTTAACGAGAATGCGGGCAAGATCAACAAGGGATCGCTATGACTTCTGACGAGATTATGGCCCTGATAGCCACGTTTGTTGAACACCGGTTCTCTCACCCACCACACGACGTCACCGTGTTTTTGGCGATGCAGGCTGCCGTTCAGCTGGTGGTTGCGGAGCGTGATGAGGCTCGAGATGAGTGTGAGCGGATGAGAGCTGAGAGGAATTTATGACTGCTGACGAGATTATCTCTTTGGTTTTTGATTACGAGCACGCCGATGACGGTGACAGCCAATTCTGTGGGCGATTCAACTCTGGTCCGTCTTTTCTGGCTCTACAGGAGGCCATCCATCAGGTGGTGGGGGAGCGTGATGCGGCCCTGTTGCGGAATGTTGAGATGCGTATTCTTTGGGTGGCCAGTGAAGCCGATGAGCAGGCCGCGATGGCCGAGCTGAGAATCGAGCGCGATGCGATATTCGCGGAGTGCGAACGGATGAGAGCCGAGAGGAATTTATGACTGCTGACGAGATTATCTCTTTGGTTTTTGAGTACGAGCACGCCGCTGACGGTGACAGCACGGTCGCAGAGGAAGCCGCAGAGGTGAACTTCAAGGCAGCCATCCATCAGGTGGTGAACGAACGCGATGAGGCGTTGGCCCGGCTCGAAGCGATGACGGCCGAGCGCGATGCGGCAGTGGCAACGTTGGGCGACAATGAGGAGTGGACGTCGTGAAAACCGAGTACTCTATCGTTCTGCCGAACGGAACCCGCATTGCGGGAGGGTTTGTCTCGTCGAGGGAAGCGGGGCTTTGGGCCTTCTCTCAGTCGAGTATCATTGGGATTCTTTTCCGAATCGAGCCCAGGAACATGACTCACTATGCTTTCAGAACCAAGTGGAGCGTGACACGCGCTCAAAGGGAGCCTCAGATGAGGGCCTTAGAGATGGCTGACAGGAACCTATGACCGAACAAGAGCTTTTCGACATTGTATACAAACACCTGATGTCTCAGAACGCCAAGAGTATGATGGCGCGGGCGGCGGGACCCGGCTTCATTTGCGCATACCGAGGGAATGACGGGTTGATGTGCGCCATTGGCGTCTTGATACCCGATGAGGATTACCGCGCAGACATGGAGCGCTTTTCCGCTCAGAACCTTTTGGTAAAAGGCGCTTGTCTCAACCACTTGGCGTCTCATCATCGACTTATCGACAAGCTCCAGGGCATCCACGATAACTACCCGGTTAAGGACTGGGATAGGGGACTTCGTGAGACGGCCGTAGCGTTCGGTCTGGTCTGCTCATGACGGGGGAGAAGATGATGGCGAGATTCTGGAGCAAGGTCGACAAAGATGGGCCAGAAGTCACGCATGTTGACGGACTAGGACCGTGCTGGCTTTGGGCGGCGGCGCTGGATAAGGATGGCTACGGCAAGCTGCGCGTTGGCGGCCGGATGCTTAGCGCTCATCGGGTCAGTTACGAACTCCATAACGAGCCGATACCGAACGGAATGTGCGTTTGCCACTGTTGCGACACTCGGCTCTGTGTTAACCCGACCCATCTATTCCTCGGGACTGTGGCTGACAACAACCGGGACATGACAATTAAGGGCAGGCAAGATGCGGCCAGGGGCGAGGCGAGCGGGACAGCCAAGCTCACGGAAGCCGATGTTTTGAGCATTCGCGCTCAACACGCGAAGGGCGGCGTTTCCCAGGGAGCGCTGGCCAAACTGTTCGGAGTCGACCAGGCGAACATCTCGTGCATCATCTCGCGAAAGAGATGGGCCCATGTCTAAGCCAGCTTGCCAAGAGGACATGCCCTACCAGATTGACGCCGTGTCAGCGGCGCTCTCCCATCAGGTGGTTGCGGAGCGCGATGAGGCTCTGAAGGCACTCGACGATGGGCGCGAAGCATGGGCATTCAGCGAAAACGAGATGCAGAACGAGATAATAGAGCTGATGAAGGAGCGCGATGAGGCTCGGGCGGGGTCGAACAGGCGGGGGGTGGGGCAAGTCGTGATGAGTAACTTCCGTGCGGCGCTCATGCATGAACTCGGTATCGACGGAGTGCAGTACGTGCCGTCCGAACCAACCATCCTGGCTGCCATTCGTGAGCTGAGGGCCAACGTCTCCGAGGACGCTCGGCAATTGCAGGAGGCTCGGACTGTGCGTAATGACCTGGCTGAGCAGTTGCGGCAAACGACGGCCGCGATGAGGCGCCTGCAGGTAGAACGGGATGATGCTCGAAAGGAACGGGACGCGGATCAGGCAGAATGCATAAAGCTCCTGTTACTGTTAAAGAAATTCGAAACTGATATCTTGGAATATTACACAAAATGACTAAAAAAATTGAAAGTGTAGAGGATAAGCGATTGATCACGGAAGCGGAAGTCCTGGGTCAGTCAATACTTGAGCCCGAGCCTTATGTCCCCCCCAAAACGATCAACCACGAAGAAGCTGAGGTGACTTCACCTATTGAAGTCAGTGAGGTGAGCGAAGAAGCTGAGGTGATGGCCCTTGACCACACTAACGACACACCAGATTTTCTTGCTTTACAGATTGCCGTGGACCACATAACTGGGGCGCTTGACGATGCTCTAGCTGGGCTCAAAGCGATGACGGCCGAGCGCAATGATGCTCAGGCGCAGCGTGATGATGCGCTGGCGTGCAACCATCACGCCCGGCGCGACGCCATGCGCGAGCTGCGCGTGATGGTTGCCATGCCGGCTGAAGGGGAATGTGTAGTTCTGGGCGCAGTGGCTCGGGCGCTCGAAAAAACACTGCTCTACTCCTCAGACAACGCTAGGCTAACGCGGGAGCGCGCTGATGTGCTGGCGAGGGAGGGGGCGGCGCTGGAGGAGCGTGATAAAGCTCGGAATGAGCGCGATGAGGCTCAGGCGGAACAAAAGCTGGCGCAGGACCGGTACTTCGAGCAGCTGGACGAGGCTCGGGCGGAATACATGAAGTACCGGGCGGAATGCGACGCCCGCTGTGAGAAGCTGTCGAAGCAAATCGTTGTGGCGGAAGCTCTGGCGACCGTACGGCAGCAGCTAGATCGGTTCAGAAGATGACAGCGAACGACATTATCTCTTTGGTTTTCGAGTACGAAA
>Ga0163144_10031495_pt1 | contig 10108 bp, 8 predicted proteins | sample OliLak19BULKMAT1_FD_123175 | JGI IMG/M metagenome (GOLD analysis project Ga0163144, IMG submission 123175) | Freshwater microbial mat bacterial communities from Lake Vanda, McMurdo Dry Valleys, Antarctica - Oligotrophic Lake LV.19.BULKMAT1 | ecosystem: Environmental > Aquatic > Freshwater > Lake...
TGCTCTCGCAGGAGCCCGTGTTGCCGTAGCCTTGATCGTAGGAGATGTAGCCCGAAGCCGCGCGCAACGTGCGCGTGTCCACCGCTTTTTCCCCCTCACTTCCAATGATAATCGGCAAGGGGTAGTCTTTTTCGTCGATCTTCAGCGAGGCAGTCGTGGCCATATTTCACCGAGCGAAGCTAAATCCACGCCGCTGGCAAAGAAAACTTCCGCGCCGACCGGAATTTCCGCCGGGAAAGGTGCGCGCAGCGCCGTGCGCGCAGCGCCGTGCGCGTAAGCCAACGTGCACCGCCGACCCGTCACGCAGTCGCCACCACCGCCGCAAAATTACGGTAGATCTGCAGACCCTTCGCCTGACTTTTCTCGGGGTGAAACTGCGTGGCAAACACGCGCCCGCGCGCGACCGCGCAGCAAAACTCACCCGCGTAGTCGCTCACCGCCAGCACCAGCTGCGGATCGGCCGGCACGCAGTGGAAACTGTGCACGAAGTAGAAATTCTCCCCGTCATTTGCGAGGCCGGCGGCGAGCGGCGAGTGCGGCTGCACGAAACGCACGGTATTCCAGCCCATGTGCGGGATCTTGATCTCCGGCGGACGCTGAAACTTCACGACGCTTCCGGGGAAAATTCCGAGACCGGTCGTGCCGCCGGCCGCCCCTTCCTCCGAGCGTTCGAAGAGCGCCTGCATACCGAGGCACACGCCGAGGAACGGTTTGTCGGCCGCGATCCAGTCGCGCACGACACCGTCGAGGCCCGACGAGCGCAGGGAAGCCACGCAATCGCGCAACGCACCCACGCCCGGCAACACGAGCCCGCGCGCGTTGGCCGCGGCGACGTCCGCCGGCGTGCGCACGACCTGAATGGACGCACCCACCGCCTCCAGCGCCTTCGTGACGCTGCGGAGGTTGCAGATACCGGTGTCGATGACGGCGATCATCCGGATCGTCAGCGCAGCTGCACCAAAGCCGGAAAATCCGGGCAAAGGCGCGACCGGGCAAGCGGCGATGCCCCACCCGCGACAAAGAAAGTCATTTGCCCCGACAGCGAGCAGTGCCAGACCTCCTTCGCCCCTGCATCGAAGTAGAGCGCCGCCTTTTCCCGCATCTCCGCTTTGCTGTTATCGGGCGAGATCACTTCAACGCAAATCTCCGGAGCGCGAGTAAAACAAACCTGACTACCCAGCTCGCGCACCGACTTCGGAGAAGCCCAGGCGCCATCCGCCGCACGCACGCCATCCGCAGTCGAGATTGGACATTCCACGAAGACCCGGCCGGTAGGAATAAGCTGATGCAGGAGGGTGCCGACTTGAGACTGGCGCCCTCCGTGGTTTGCGGCAGCAGGAGGACTCATAAAGGCATGGCCGTAACGGTCTGTTTCCACACGACCCACGATCTTTTGCATCTCTGGGTCTGCGATCAATTCAGCCCAGCGGCGCAAATTGAACTCGGTCTGCGAGCGCTGCGACGGGAGGTCGATGGTCAGAGTGCTCATGTCAGAAAAAGATGATGCGGCCGGCAAGGTCGGCAAGGTCGGCAAGCCGGCTCCTAGATTTTCCCCTTCGTGCTCGGCAATTGGTCCGCCGCGCGCGGTTCGATCTGCGTCGCCATGTCGAGGGCGCGCGCGAGGCACTTGAAGATCGCCTCGGCCACATGGTGCGGTTCCTCGCCGTAGACGAGCTGCACGTGGAGGTTGGCGCCCAGTGCGTTGCTAAACGCCCGGCAAAATTCCTTCACGAGGATGATGTTGAAATCGCGCACGAACATCGTCGGCGCGTTCGCCTCGTAAACCAGGTGCGGGCGCCCGCCGACATCGACCGCGATGCGCGCGAGCGATTCGTCCATCGGCAGCAGGAAAAATCCGTAGCGCTTGATGCCCACTTTGTCGCCGAGCGCTTCCTTGAACGCCTGGCCGAGCACGAGCCCCACATCCTCGACGGTGTGGTGATAGTCGACCTCCACGTCGCCCTTCGCCTTCACCTTCAGGTCGAAGAGTCCGTGCTTCGCGAAGAGCGTGAGCATGTGGTCGAAGAACGGCACGCCCGTGTCGATTTCCGAACCGCCGCGGCCGTCGACCGCCAGGGTAAGTGCGATGTCGGTCTCCGCTGTTTTGCGGAGGACGGTCGCTACGCGTTTGTCGTTTTTAGCCATGCGTCGAGGGTTTCGCTGAGGACGAGCATTTCGTCATCGGTGCCGACGCTGAGCCGCAGGAATGGGGCGGTCAAGGCGTGGCTCGGAAAGTGACGCACGAGGACCTTGTGCGCGAAGAGAAAATCATAGGCGGACTTCGAGACGGCCGCACCGCTCTCGCCACGCGCGTTCTTGGGCTCGGTGAAGATAAAATTGGCCTGCGATTCGTAGGTGAACCAGCCGCGCCCCACCGCGAACTCCCGCACGCAGCGGTCGCGCGTGGCTTTGATTTTTGCAATGACGCCCGCGTAGTAGGCCCCGTCGCCGAGCGCTGCGATCGCGGCCGTCTGCGAGAGCCGCGAGACGTTGTAGCTGTCGCGCACGCGGTCGAGCAGGTCGATGATGTCGGGGTGCGCAAGCGCGTAGCCCACGCGGATGCCCGCAAGCGCATGGGCCTTGGAGAGCGTGCGCACGACCACGAGATTTGGGTGCCGCGCGAGGAGCGGGATCGCGTCTTCTTCCGCAAAGGGCGCGTAGGCCTCGTCCACCACGAACAGCCCGTGAAACGACATGAGCGCCCGCTCGAGTTCGGCATTGGAAAACGCCACGCCGGTCGGCGCGTTGGGCGAGGTGAGGAAAAACGTGCGCGCCGTGGACGCCGCGATTTTCTCCAGCGGCAGCTTCATCGTGCGGTCGAACTCCACGCAGCTGCTGCGGCCGTCCTGGATCGCGACAAGCACGGGATAGAGCGAGTAGCTCGGCAGCGTGAAACCCGCGACGGCCTCCTGCGTGCAGAAGGCGCGGATGAGCAGATTGAGGATGTCGTCGGAGCCGTTGCCGATGACCACGTTCGCCTCGGTCAGACCGTGCCCGTGGAGTTTTGCGACGACACCCCGCAGCGGCGTGCTCTTGGGATTCGGATAGAGGCGCAGCGACGCGCCCTCGGCGCCGATTTCCTCGCGCAGCGCCTCGGCCACGCGCGGGCTCGGCGGATACGGGCACTCGTTGGTGTTCAACTTCACCCAGCCCGACTCCGTCGGCTGGAGGCCGGGCGTGTAGGCGTGGAGCTTCGCGACGTGCGGGAGAGCGAGGGAGGTCAGGTCGGACATGGACGGCGACAAGGAGGCACAAACGGACGCAAAAACGCAGGCACGAATTTCACCCAGGCCTGCAAGTTTTCCGCGTCAAACTGTTCTGATTCGCACCGAGCGGCCGTGGGCATCGAGTTTCTCCATCGCAGCAAACGCGGCGACGATCGGCTCGGCTTTTTTCACACTCGCCCGGTCGTAGTGGACGACGCTCGTGCGGCGCTGGAAATCCGCGACGCGCAGCCCGCTGAAGAATCGTCCTGCGCGGCCCGTCGGCAGCACGTGGCTCGGGCCGGCGACAAAATCGCCGAGCGCCGTCGGCGTGTGGTTGCCGATCATGATGGCGCCGGCGGTCGTGATGTCGGCCGTGAGCTTCTTCGCCGCGGCCTCGGCGACGAGCAGTTCGAGGTGCTCGGGCGCGACGTAGTTCGCGATCTCGGCGGCGTGGGCGAGGTTCTTCACCTCGATGGCGAGGAAGCCGTCTTCCAGCACACGCTGCGTTTTCTCGCTGCGGGTGATGAGCTGAATCTGCGTGCGCAGCTCGACCGTGATCTTCCCGATGATGTCGGCTGACGTCGCGAGGAGGTAGATTTTTTCCCGACCGGACCCGTGCTCCGCCTGCGCGAGCAAATCGGCCGCGGCAAACGACGCCTTGGCCGTGTCGTCCGCGATGATCATGACTTCGCTCGGGCCGGGCAGCGAATCGACCCCCACCGTGCCGAACACCTGGCGCTTCGCTTCGCACACGTAGGCGTTGCCGGGGCCGAAAACCTTGTCGACACCGTTGATCGTCGTCGTGCCATAGGCCATCGCGCCGATCGCCTGCACGCCGCCGAAGCGGTAAACTTCGGTGACGCCGGAGATGTGCAACGCCGCGAGCATGCCGTCGGCGACTTTGCCCTCGGCGTTGCTCGGCGTGAAGACGGCGATCTGCGGGCAACCGGCGATCTTCGCGAGCGTGACCGTCATCAGCGCGGTCGAGACGAGCGGCACCTCGCCGCCCGGCACGTAGAGGCCGACGCGGCGGATCGGATCGAACTTCTCGCCGACGAGGGCTCCGTGTTTGTTTTTCGCCATCCAGTTTTCCGGGAGGCCGCGGCTGTTAAAATCCACGATGCTGTCGCGCGCGGCCTTGAGCGCGCGAAGTTCGGCGGGCGGGAGGCGTTTCGCGGCGGCGGCGAGGTCGGTCGGTTTCACCGGGAAATCGCGGGCGCGGAGCTTGGCGCTGTCGAACTTGGCGGCGTAGTAACTCACGGCCTCGTCGCCCCGCCCGCGCACATCGGCCAGGATGGCGGCGACGGAATCGGAGATCTCCTTCGGCACGACGGCACCGCGGCAAAAAGCGGCCAAGTCGTCGGCAAAGGTTTTGGAAGCGTGATGGAGCGTGCGCATGAGCGGGCACCCTAGCGGTAGGATGCCCCCGGCGTCGAGTCCGCCGACGGCTTTTTCGAGCCGCTCCCGACGCAAGGAGGGGGATTACTTCTTCGTTGAGAGACCCGGAACCGCGAAAAACGACGCCGCGAACGTCTCGTTCACGGTCACTTTCTCGATGTTAATCGTGACGGTTTGCACCTGGTCCTTCGCATTCTTGGTCGTCGTCACGAGGCTCTTCGGGAAACGCAGTCCGGCGACGATGATTTCGCCCTGTTCACGGAGCGTGCCGCCGGCCTCGGTCTCGGTAAACGCGAGGCGGCCCGTCGCTTTGTCGAAATAGCGGTAGAAAATGATGTTCGGCGCGTGGGTGAACGCCACTTTCTGGCAGGCCACGCCATCAATGGTCGCGGAGCCCAAGTCCTCGATCTTACCGCCGCGGGCCTCCAGGCCGCGGAAAAACGCGAGGGTCTCAAACGTGTTCGCGCGAAGCCGCTTGATCTGCTCGGGCCCGAGCAGAGTTTGCTGCCACTTGGTCGGGTCGGCGGCGTCCTGTTTGCGCTGCCACGCGTCGTAAGAGTCGAGCGCCGTGGTCTCGATGATCTTGTCGGAGGTGGCGCTGATGCGCTGGCGGTCGTTTTTCTGAAACACGATATCGATCGCGGCGCGCGTCTGCTTCGTCGGATCGGCCGGATCGGCCGTCACGAGCGTGCCGACGTAGTGGATCGATTTCACGGCCTCGATCGCCGCCTCGGTGCCGATGCGCGCCCGCGCCTTGGCGATGATCGCGGGCTCGGCTGCGCTGGCGAGGACGGAACAAACGAGCGCGGCGCCGGCCGCGGAGAAGATGCGCAGGGGAGACCAAATCATGGGTGGGACAGTGGACGTGGTTGCGAAAAGTGCAAAGCCCGGGGCAGCGCGGAGATTACTCCCACTCGATGGTCGCGGGCGGCTTGGAACTGATGTCGAAGACCACGCGGCCGACGCCACGGACTTCGTTGGTGATGCGGCTCGAGATTTTCTGGATCACGTCGTGCGGGATCTTCGCCCAGTCGGCCGTCATCGCATCGGTGCTCTCGACGATGCGGAGCGCGATCACGTAGTCGTAGGTGCGCTCGTCGCCGAACACGCCCACCGTCTTCACCGGGAGAAACACGGCGAACGACTGCCACACCTTATAATAGTAGCCCGTGTTCATCATCTCCTCTTGGAGCACGTGGTCGGCGTTGCGGAGGATTTCGAGTTTGTCGGCGGTGATGTCACCCATCACGCGCACGCCGAGACCGGGACCGGGGAACGGCTGGCGCCAGACGACTTCCTTCGGGAGGCCGAGCGCCGCGCCGACTTGGCGCACCTCGTCTTTGAACAACTGGCGCAACGGCTCGATGAGCTTGAGCTTCATCCGCTCGGGCAGACCGCCGACGTTGTGGTGGGTCTTGATCAGCGACGCGGGATTGCCCGCGATGGAGACGCTCTCGATCACGTCGGGATAAAGCGTTCCCTGGCCGAGAAACTCGGCGCGGCCCTTGATCGACTTGAGAGATTTTTCGAACACTTCGACAAACGTGCGACCGATGATTTTGCGTTTCTGCTCCGGCTCGGAGACGCCCTTCAGCCGGCGCAGGAAAAGCGCCGACGCATCCACGACCCGCAGATCGATCTGGAAGTTCCGCGCGTAGAGCGACTCGACCGTCGCGCGCTCGTTTTTCCGGAGCAGGCCGTTGTCGACGAAGACGCACGTCAGCTGCTTGCCGATGGCCTTGTGCAACAACGCCGCGGCGACCGACGAATCCACGCCGCCCGAGAGACCGAGGAGCACGCGGCCGGTGCCGACCTGCTCGCGGATCGTGGCGACGGACTGCGCGATGAAGTCCTTCGTTGTCCAATCCTGTTTCGCGCCGCAGATACCGACGAGGAAGTTGCGAATCATGTCCACGCCGCGCTCGGTGTGGAAAACCTCCGGGTGAAACTGGATGCCGTAGAACCCGCGTTTCTTGTCCTCGATGCCGGAGAACGGCGAGTTGTCCGAAACCGCCGTCGCGATGAACCCGGGCGGCAGCGTCTCGAGTTTGTCGCCGTGGGAATTCCAGATGCGCAATTTCTTCGGGAGACCCGCGAAGAGTTTGCCGGGCTTTTTGATCGTGAGGTGGCCGTGGCCGTATTCGCGGGCCTTGCTGTGCGCGACGTGACCGCCGAGGTGGTGGCCCATGAGCTGCACGCCGTAACAGATGCCGAGCACGGGCACGCCGAGCTTAAAAATCTCCGTGTCCGGGTGTGGTGCCGTCTTCGCGTAAACACTCTGCGGCCCACCCGAGAGGATGATGCCGATCACACCTTCTTCGCGGAGCTTCGCCGCCGGCGTCGAGTAGTGGAAAATCTTTGAGTAAACTTGGCACTCGCGGATGCGGCGCGCGATGACCTGCGTGAGCTGGGAGCCGAAGTCGAGGACAGCGATGATTTGTGGCATGTGAGCGGCGGGCGTGGCGTGACGTCTGCGAAAAAATGAAGCGCGGAGCGTGCCGCGACCGCTCGGCGGGTGTCAATGCCCGCGGCGCCGGCAACGGCGCTACCTCAGGGCAGTGTCACAGTCGTTTCTCCGATCTTTCTCTTTCCTTTTTATCTTTCTCTTTCGTCAGCGTTTGGCGGCGGGAGAGAAAGATTAAGAGAAAGAGGAAAGAGAAAGACTACGAGCGACGAGGACGACTTTGACACTGCCTTGGGCGCTACCTACTCCCGCGACCGCCGCACGCCCCCTGCCCGCCAGCGCCCGGCCAGCAACGTGGAGGCGGGCGAGGCAGGCAATCCCCGCACCCGCCGCTCGATCATGCTCGCCAGCAAATCGACCGCGGCGGCCCCGATCTCCAGCGGCAACTCGTCGATCCCTCCGACAATCGGGCTACTGCGACCTGACTCGGGCCCAACACTGGTCGTCGAAAATACGACCGGACCCGGCACCTTCAGTTTCAAGATGCGAGCATAGTCGCGGACGACCGATTCCTCCGATGCGACGATCACATCGGGCTTCTGCCGCTTGAACCAGTCCGGCAAGACCATCGAGACGTCCCGGTCGAAGATCAGCGGGGGCACAAATGCCGCCGCTTCGTTTAACCCGTGCCAAGTGACCGCGGCGCTGAAGAGGTGATCCACGCGCACATCATGGTCGCATCCGATGACGAGCCCGATTCGGCGATAGCCTTGGGCCGCGAGGTTGCGGCAGAGCAAAAGCGCATTCCCGAAATGCTGCGGCGTCGCCCGGTGCACAGCCGGCGCGATGGCACTGGAGGTCGCCGCCACCACGGAAAACTCCGTCCAGTCGAGCAACCGCGTCAGGTCAACGGGCTGCCGCTGCGGCAGGAACAACACCCCTTGCACGCCCCGACTCTGCAAGACGCGTTGCACCCCGCTCCAGTCACTCGCCTCGGGCGACACCCGCAGTAACATGAACCCGTAGCCCCGGCGCTCCGTTTGCGCGCGGGCACCCGCGGTCACCGCCTCGCTGTAGGGCTCTTTGGCGCTGGCCGCGCGGGTGGTGAGTCCGCAGATCACGCTCTGAAAACTCGGCCGCTTCCGGCCCCGCAGGTGATGCATGAGTTTGCTCAACTCCGGGTCCGGGCGATAGCCGATCTTTTCTGCGATCGCGTGAATTTTCCGGCGCGTCTCGTCGGCGATCCGCCGGCCGTTCCCCAGTGCGCGCGACACCGTCATCGGGCTCACGCCGGCCAACTCCGCAATTTGGCGCAGAGTCGGCGGCAGGTTTCTCGGGCATGAGCGGTTTCACGCGCGTTGCGTTACGCAAACGCACCAAAGGTGTCGAAGGCAAAGGCACTCTCCGACCGGGGTCTCCCCTTACTACCATGCGCTCCCCTACCCTGCCGCGCCGTGCGGCCCTTGCCGTTGCTGTGTGCCACGCAGCCGTCGCCGCTACCGGCGTCGCCCAAACGGCTCCCACACCGGGTCCAACGGCCGCCGAGAGCGCCACCGTTAAGCTCTCGCCCTTCGAGGTGAATACCGGCCGCGACCAAGGCTTCGTCGCCGCGAGCTCCCTCGCCGGCGGTCGTCTCGCCACCGATCTCGTCGACACGCCCGTCGCGTATTCGGTGCAGACGCGCGAGTTCCTCGACTCGCTCAATCTCAGCGATCTCAACGAGGCGATCAACTGGACGGTCAACGCCACGACGACGCCCGACGACGGTGGCGGCCAACTCTTCGGCGGCACGGGCAGCAGCACCATCCGCGGCGTCGGCGCCAACGCCAGCAACCGCAACTTCTTCAGCGGCGGCTCCAATCCCTCGACCTACAACCTCGAGCGCATGGATTACGCGCGCGGCCCCAACTCCAGCCTTTTCGGCACCGGCACCATCGGCGGCACCGCCAACGCCGTCGTCAAAAGCGCCCGCATCGGCCGCAACGCCACCGAGCTCCGCGCCGAATACGGCTCGTGGAACTCCTACCGCGCCACCCTCGACGCCAACTATTCGTTGAAGAAGCGGGTCGCCGCCCGCGTCGTCACCACGTGGCAGGACACGCAGACGTGGCGCGACTGGGAGCGCACCCGGCGCAAAGGCGTCTCGCCCTCCGTAACGATCGACCTCACGCGCAACACCCGCCTTTCCGTCATCGGCGATTACGACCAGCAGCAGGTCACCGCCGGCATGACCTCGCTCACGGACTCGCTCTCGGGGTGGGATGGCACGACCGTTTACTCCGGACTCCAGCCCGCGACTATCCCCACCCAGACACCGTTCGGGGCCTCGCGCATCGGCACCAACACCTGGGTCATCTCGCCGGCGTCAGGCCGCGGCTTCGGCACCGCGCTCAGCTACACCGGCACGATGCAGACTGTCGCGTTTTCCGGCCAGCGGCCCATCAACGGGGTGTCGACCATCAGCGAGTCCCAACTCGGCTACACCGGCGCCGCCCTCATCGACCAACCCGCGACCACTCCGGGCATCTCCGACGCCGCGATCCGCGGCTCCGGCTTTCGCACGCCGGCCCGCTCGTTCACGAACATCGGCCCGACGCCCACCTCGTCCAACCGCTTCCGCGACGTCACCCTGTTCCTCGATCAGCGCGTCAGCGACTCGCTCAACCTTCAACTCTCCGGTGCGGTCAACCGCGCCAACAACTACGGTCTGATCAATTATTTTCAGGGCTCCGGCAACATCGTCGGCTACAACAGCGTGGCGATCGATCTCAACCGCCTCCTGCCCGACGGCGTGACCAATCCCAATTTTCTCCAGCCTTACAACGAAATCGGCCGACAGGAGCGCCAGAAAACCGACACGACGAACAAAGCGCTTCGCCTCGCGGCCGCCTACGTGAAGGACACCCGCTGGGTCGATCTCCGCCTCAACGCGATCGGCGCGACCGAGAACCAGGAGCTCTTCCGCACCCGCGAGTATTTCATGCTGCCGTTCGACGCCGATCCGCGTGCTTGGGGCCTTACTTCCAGCACCCGCACGCAGACGCTGCGCTATCGTTACTACTGGAATCAGCAGGAGCGCGCCATCGTCGATCCGAAGGAA
>Ga0163144_10031496_pt1 | contig 10108 bp, 7 predicted proteins | sample OliLak19BULKMAT1_FD_123175 | JGI IMG/M metagenome (GOLD analysis project Ga0163144, IMG submission 123175) | Freshwater microbial mat bacterial communities from Lake Vanda, McMurdo Dry Valleys, Antarctica - Oligotrophic Lake LV.19.BULKMAT1 | ecosystem: Environmental > Aquatic > Freshwater > Lake...
AGACATTGGATCGAGAACAGACGCAGAAAAGAAAGCAAGCTTCAAAGATAACCCTTTCTCTCCAGAGGCCAAGAGTATTAACTCTAAGCCCAAACAACCAGGCAAACCTAAGAAGGGTGGTAAATAATGAACAAACTACCTAGTGGAAGCTTCCTACCTACAGGCTTACTTGATCAAAACGACGATGCCAGATCAATGATGGTGGGTTTTAATCACCAATACGGAAATTTTGGCATCAAAGCTGGAATAATCATTAAAAGCTACGACAAAGACAGTGATCAGAACATCACCAAGGCAGTGATAGAGTACGATGTTGCAGTTTTTGAGCAAAACGGAGACGGAGCTCAGAATACAATTGTGTACAAGAATTGCGTTGCAGCCGACATGTTTGGTGCTATCGCAGATTTCATGGAGTTTCGTTACAGAACTCAAAAAGACGTCAAGAAAAAAGACAACGATCGAGTCGCTAAACAGCAAGATGGAGCCATGGTAATGATCATGTGTTTGAATGGCGTAGGCGACAAAGGCGTTATAGTCGGAGGTCTTCCTCATCCTAGCCGTGAGACAAAATTAGACAAAACCGCTGAGCACGCAATGCTTGGTGAGTTCAACGGTGTTTCGTTCGGCATTGATAAAAACGGAGCATTAACCATTGGCTTTAAAGGTGCAACAGCGCACGATGGCAAAGCTAAAGACGCCAAAGTCGGCGGCTCTTTTATGAAGATCGAGAAGGATGGATCTCTCGAAATAGGCGATGCTAAAGGCGAAAGCCTCCGCTTAGACAAAACCAAACAGACAGTAAATCTCAAGTCTGAAAAGGCCATGAGTCTAACAACCAACGACAAATTGAATACTACTTCTAAAGACGCAACAAATCAGACTATGAAGGACTGGATGGTAAAAGCCAGCGGTTCAGCCAACCTGTCAGTAAAGAGCTTAGACATCAAGTCTGAAGCGGCTGTAAACATGAACGGATCATCTTTTGCTATCAAATCAGACGGTATTTTTAAAGTAACCGCACCGACTATCGTGCTTGACGGGCTAACGTATCTTGGCAGCCAAGGCGGAAGCCCTGCTCTAACTGCTACAACTATGTTTCTCGGTATTGGTAATGTGGGTGCGCCAGTACTTTCGACTGCAATTGGCCCTTTCTCGTCAAAGGTATTCATAGCACCTTAGGAGGGCGCGATGTTCAATGATCTTTACTCTTACATGCAGGTCTTAGGTTTCTTATTGGCCTTGGTAACTCTTGTTTGCAGACCAGAATTTTTCCGAATCCATAATGATGTTGTTAAAACGTTCCTGGCAGCCATCCTCATTGGTACAATCATCAAGATAGGTATATTCGCAGCCTTTCCAACACTAGAAATTCCCAAATTTATTATTGGCGGCATTGCTGATCAGCTAAAGGATCTGCCTCTAAATTTTATTTTAGGTGTATGGTGGGAAGACTGCTTTTTCGTTCTTCCAGTAATTTACGTCTACCACTGGGCGAACCAAGAATATTTGTCTGAGAAATCTCGAAGTCGCAGAAATTACGTCTCTACGGCTGTAGCATTTGTTTTTTCGCTTCTCTTTCTAAGCGGCCATATCTATCAAGGATGGTGGGCGCTCACAACTCTTATCTATTGGAACTTTTCCTACAGGTTTGGTCGTAAACATGGTCTAGGCGCTCCAATTTTAATACATTTGATGATTGACATTTCAAATGTTTTATTCCTTAAATGGTATTTGCAGTTCAAAGGGATATTATAAACTATGAACTCGAATCCTTTTGCTTTTTCAGATCAGCCTTTATACCTTGTCCGCGTTCCAAGCGCCAAAAAGGTATACGAGTACGTTCCGCGCGTGGCGCAAAACACAGCCAAGTGGCACTTTACTCTTGAAGAAGCTATGGAAGTCAAAGAACAATACATAGAAAAGATGCAAGAAGTCGCTAGTCGCTCAAACAACCCCGACGAGCTGCGTCTCATAGAGGCTATGCTCAACGGTCTGACAATAGTTGAGTACGTGGAGAACTAATGGCACTAACACAAGATCAACGCGTAGCCATGAGTGCAAAGATAGTCTCTGTCCCAGAAGAAAACTCTAACGCAGATAAATCAAAAGCGTCAATAGCTGCTACGATCGTTCAAGCTCAAAACAATGACAATACAAATAAATTATTAATGGATCAGAAGACGCTGTTGGTCAATGCCTACCAGACAGAGCGCCAAAACATAGATGGTCTCTCACACACGCAGCTCACGGAGCAAATGGTCCAGGATGGAGCCCGCCGCGTTCTAGGAAACTATTTTTTCCCAAACGAGCAAAACGTGGCTTTGCCCTTTGAAGCTTCAGGCGTTTGGAAATTTTTTGTACCTTACTACTACAGTTTTGCGGTTGGCAAGACCAAGTTTTCCGCTTATGGTTCGGTAAATAACGAAGGCGTTCAGTTACCTGCAGCACTGGCTCAAATAACTATTCTTGAATCCAAAACGCTGATTACTCGAGTAACAGGCCAGTTCTGCTCTGTCGGAGTAGCTGATCCAGGCCCGCCTCCTATCCCAGCGGGTCCAGATGTTATTGCAGCGGACGCGCCTACTCAAGCAGCTCTTACAGCTTTAATTGCTGCTGTCAATGCGGAAAAGACTCTTCTTTTAGCAGAGCAAGCAGCTTTAAATTCAATCACAGAAACTGACTCAACTAGAGCTGCGCAAAACACCGCTGCTTTGACCAGCATTTCAACAGCTATCACTGCTATCAATGTTTGGCTTGCTGTTACAAGTTTTAATACGGCTCACGGGCAGATTACGTGCGCAGGGTTTAATTCGTACAATGCATCTCTTCTATTTCCTACCAAAGCAGATACGTCCAATTTAGCTACTATAAAAAGTGCTCTTAATGCCAGAACCTCTTATACAACAACTCGCTTAGGTCAGTTGAACACCAACTTGGGTATAATCGTTCAAAACACAATTGATGGTGCAATCACTACTGCAACAGGTTTGTACGGCGAAAGGGCAAAGATAATTGGTTTGCGATTGAACGCTATAGGCGGTTCTTTAGTTCAAGTCAACGGCTTGCAAAACTCAGTCGGCGCCTTAGAACAGCTAAAGACTGCAAACAACAACGCTGTAGACGTTTACGCTTCCGTTATGCTTCTTACGACTTTTGAAGCGCCAGCAAACGGTACAGGCTACTTGAACGTTACTAGCAGCGCAGGCTTTGCGGCCGGAAACACTGTGTACGTAGCTTCAGCATCTCAGCCTGAAATGGCTGCGTACATCAAAGAAGTACAAGGCAACCGCATTTTGTTAGATCGCCAAGTGCCTCCAACCTACAAGCAGTCAGACAAAGCTCGCCTCTATAAAATGCTTTGATCCTTTTTGCTCTTTTCTACTTTTTTTGACTTGTAAGCTTTATAGGCACCGTAGGCAAGGAGCGCAATGCCGCCGCCGGGTAAAAGAAACACCGTAAACATCACTGCGTATTTTTTGATTTTTGATTTTTCCACTATAAGGGAAAGATTGGCATATTCTTGCAAGCTTTTCGAAACTCTTGAGTGTAAGCTTTTTTATGAATCTTGACGCACTCGCCTGAGGGTGCATAGGGGTGCATTAGGGTTTTAGGGCAGGTGTCTGGAAAATACAGCTCAGGATCTATCAGAATTTTAGGCCCCTTCTCTTCGGTAGGGTGGTCTAAGCTGCACACGCAGTGTCCCAACTCGTGCATCATCACGGCCCATTTTTCGTCCTTGTCTGCCTGAGCCCAGTAGTTAAGATCAATTTCTATTTTTAGTCCAGGTCTACCAGTGAATACTGCACCGCAGCACATACCAATGTTACCACCTTTGTCAGAGTTCCAACCCAAAGGATGGAAGCCTATCCTTAAATCCTTGAACCAACTCAATTTTCGACCTGTTAATTTAGTAAATTGATGAACGTAGGGTTTCAACTCCTTAGCTATAGGCGACACTTCGCAAATGCCTTGGCCGTATGCTGTTGAAAATACTAATAGAAGAGGTAGCAGTGCTCTCATGAAAGGTGATATCATCATTCTCCGGTAGACAGGAATCTTTACTGCATGTCAATTTTCGATGATTTCAAATCCGCAGCCGAACGAGGTAGCTCTCTGATCAAGGACCCTAAGTTGGCCTTGAATCCAACTACTATAGGCCCTGACTCGGCAAACGAGAGCCTTCCTTGGAAGAATCAGTCCGACAAGTTTTTTGGACCCAACACCATTGACAAAGACCGCTGGGACAAAATCTACCCTTACCGTTTCCTAGTAATTAATGTAGAAGACGGTAACAGAATCGTCGGTGGTACCTCAACAGCTGACGCTATCGACGTGCGTGTTCAAATCGACTCCTCGTCTATTGTAGCGGAGGCAGTTAACAAGTGGGAGTTTCGCCTACCGCTAACTCCTGAGCAAATTTCAGTGACAGATCAATATGCAATCAATACCAGCGCCACCTTTCGAGGTATCCTTGAAGAACATAATGGTGTCAAGTTTAAAATGATAAGCGCACAGGGTACTACGGGCTTGTGGGCCAACCGTCCAGCCTACAGCGTACCTACAATTGGTGCTGGCGGCGTCTCTAGTTTTCTTCAGTCCACTTTAGGGGCTGTTCAAAACCTTGCTTCTTCTGTTTCTAAGACAATTTCGACCTTTACTTCAGGCAGGCCTTACAATGCTCCAAAGGCTCCAGAAGTACCTCTTGACCAGACTGGCTACTACCAGGCCGAGTTAATGGGTCAGTTTATTGAGCAGTATACCATTGCAAAGAAGAACCCAGCCAACAAGGGCTGGCGCCTAGTTTGGGACGACTCTAAAAGAAATCAGTCTTTCATCGTTACCCCAGTCAATTTTGCTCTGACTAAAAGCGCCCAGCGTCCAGGCCTCCACATGTGGAGCTTTCAGCTGAAAGCTTGGAGACGTGTAGAACTTTCTCATACTTTACAGCAACTTACACCAGATGTGTCTCGTTTAGATAACGACGTCTACCGTCGACTTTTAAACGGCATCTCCAACGCACGTTTGGCTGTCCAGGACTCTCTAGACCTAATCAAAGCGGTTCGTTCCGACTTTCAAAGACCTCTCACTATTCTCAGACAGGCTTCCCTATTACTTAAAGATGCAGCAGGCCTCCCTCAGGCAGTCGCGGAGCTTCCAAACCAGATTGTATCCGATTACAAGAGTGCAATCATGGAAAATAAAGCCCTCCTCGACTTTATTGCTACCAATTCTACATCTAAAAAGATTCAAGAAAATGTTTGTAAACTGAACAAAGCTTTAACGGGAAACGAAGGGTTATCTTTGAAGGCGGTAGAGTCTGGAAACTTAGGCACCTCTAGAACCCAGTCTACAGTTTCTGATCCAGCTTTCTCTGTATTTAGCCAGCCTGAAACTTCTTTCGAGCTTCTAACTCAGGTAAATTTGAATGAGCTCAATCTGACAGACAAACAAAGAGAGGCTTTTGAGATAGAAATCCTAGCTGTACGTCTTAAATCAGTTGACGACCTTAAGCAAGAGCGAAAAGAGCTTCGTGACTTGGCTCTTGACATTGCAAATAAATTCGGTGCCGGCGGAAGTCGCGCTTACGACATCTATGACAGACCAGCTCCAACCGTCCGAGCAACGGCTATGACGCTTGAAGAGTCTGAAATACTTGAGCGCTTATGGGACGCCATTCAGGCCTTTGATACTTTGACCGCAACAACCTTTTTAGATACCACTAAGCAATTGAATCCTTTACAATTTGTAGGAAATTTGGCTGCTGCAAATGGGATTGAATTTAATTCTTCTTCTAGGTCTAAAGTCCTAGTCCCGGTTCCTTTTGGCTTAAACATTGAGCAAGTAGCTCAGCGTTACTTAGGCGACAGAAATCGCTACATAGAAATTGCAACTCTTAACAACTTAAGAGATCCTTACATTGACCAGGACGGCTTCCAGCGCCTTCTTTTGTCTAACGGTCAAGGCCGCCAGATCACTGTCTCAGACGCAACGAACTTGTACGTGGGCCAAAAAGTGGTACTGCGCTCGCGCGTAGTTACAGCCTTTACTAGAAATATAACAGCCATTGAGACCATCTCCGAGGGCACAATCCTTTTAACGTTTGATGGCGTCCCTAATTTAGACAGTCTGCTCCTAGTTGATACGGCGCTAATTCAAGCGTATTTACCTGGTACAGTTAACAGTCAGGATCAAATCTACATACCAACGGACCTTCCATCTGACCCTGACGACGGCATCAAGCTGCCAAACGGCGTCCTGGCCGACTCCATAGTTGGTCTGTCTAAAGTAGACTTTCTCCTTACGGACGACATGGATGTGGCAATCAACTCCTACGGCGAATTCAGGTACGCTGCCGGTATGACAAACCTCGTCCAGGCTTTGAAAATTAAGTTTTCTACTGAGCGCGGCAGCCTAATGTCTCACCCTGAGTTTGGTCTAGGCATCAAACCTGGCTCAATGAACTCGGACCTTGAAATCAAAGAGCTTTACAAGCAGATTGACACCATGATCAAAGCGGACTCTCGCTTTGCTGGAGTCGGCACGATGCAAATCAGACTCAACGGTCCAGCCTTAGAAATCTCCGTTTTGGTGCGACTGCGCAATCTTACAGGCGTAATTCCTATAACTTTTGTTGTAAATGCTGCCACAGGAGCCCCTGTTTAACCGACTGATATTCAGCTTCTGCGGAAACTGCGCCAAAATGTAATCTTTTACTGAGCGTACCGGAGGAATGAATGGCCGACAACACCCCAAAAGCATTTAGTATTGATCAGCTTCTGTCTGAAGCCTTGGATACTTTTGCTTCCAGAACAGGCGTTAATGATTTTAGTGAGGGTGGCAACTCTGTAGGTTTCTTTGAGGCTAATGCCCAAATGACCTACCGCGCAACAGCCGCAATTCTCCAAGTCCTGCGTGACCGTTCGGTCGACAGAGCAAGGGGAGACATCCTTAAGCGAATCGCTGCCGAAGAAGGCATCACGCCAATCACTGCTGGTCCTGCCTACGGTTCAGTTAACATCATCGATTCTTCCTTCACCAAGAAGGCAACAAAGATCTACGCCGGCGCCCGCGCTTTGAACGTCGGTTCAACGCAGGTCCCTGTTTCCGACTCTTCTACATGGACAGCTACTGGTTCGGTCTACATCGGACGCGGCACCCCCAATGTCGAAGGACCTCTGGCATACTCTTCAATTACGCCTGTAGGTGGCTACTTTGTCATCAATTTAGTAAATCCAACAGTTAAGTTCCACAACGTCTCCGAATCGGTAATTCTTGCTCAAGGCGGAAACCGTACAGTCAACGCCAATACAATTTGCTACGCACCTTCAGCGGGCGGAGCGGACGATGTTAAATTTGCAACCAACGATTCAGTCGTCCTTCTTGACGGCGAAAATATTCAAACCAACGTACTAGTAACGGCACAGCTTCCAGGCACAGACGGTAACGTTGTTCGTGGAGCTATTCGAGCATTCACGACTGAGCCTTTTACTGGAGCAACGGTGACGAATCCTAACCGTTTTAACACCGGCAGAAATCAAGAGCATGACGACGATCTTCGTGCTCGAGTAAAACAGGCTCGATCTTCTCGCGGTCTCGGTACTGCTACAGCCATTCAAAATGCCGTTCAAGGCGCCAAACCGTCTGACGAGCAAGCTATTGCCACTCAGCCTCAAATTGTAACTTCAGGTGGAAAAACCACCCTATACATCGATGACAACACCGGCTACGAGCGCAAAACATCCGGCGTAGGTCTCGAATACATCGTCGACTCCGCTCTAGGTGGAGAAACCGATTTTACCCTCGCTTCAGGTGGAACTCAGTCCGGCATAGCCAAAGCTTTCCTTCTTTCAGGTAATTCTACTCCTTTCCAACTGAATGGTGGAGAGAAAATGAACATCTTGGTTGGCGGCGTACTTGCCGAACACGTATTTGATGCGGCGGACTTTCAAGCCCCAGGTGCAGCTACAGCCTATGAAATCGTAGCCTCTGTAAATGGCAACCCTTCTCTTTCCTTCAACGCAGCCACAGCCGCCAACGGTACTAAGTTTTATTTGATTGCCAAATCTGAGACTTTTGAGTTTCTTCAAGTGTCCGTTCCTACTACGGGCGTGGACGCATCTCCTTTGCTGGGCTTCCAGTCGAACGAAATCGGCACTCTTCGCTTGTACAAGAACAATCAACCTCTGTCTAAGGATGGAATTAATGCGTTTGTTATAACCGAAGATCAGTCTAATTGGTCCGGTACAATTGCCAACGGCGATTCTTTGATCCTAACGATTGACGGCACCTCTCCCATCACTTATACTTTTACCAACGCAGACTTTGTAGCTCAAGGAACATTCTCTCTTGTAAGCTCTACAAACACTTTGGATTCATGGATTGCAGTCTTCAATGCCAAATTGACAGGTGTTACAGCCTCTCTTCAAGGTCAAGCAATCAAACTAGTTTCTAATCTAGGAGTCAGCGACAGAGCGGAAATCATAATTGATCCTTCCTCTACTCTGGTTTCTAAGGGCATGTTCAGCATCAACATGGGTCTTTTTGCTCAAGGAAAGAAGCAAGACTACCAGTTCTCTCGTAACACTAAGCAAGTGAAACTTTTAGTACCGCTTTCGGTAGGAGATAGTCTTACTGCTGGTTCGTCAAACACAGCAGCTCTGGTAAAGGGCGGAGACATTGTTGGCTCTACAGCCGTATTTGCAAACGACGCCTATCTTTGGACTTTGATTGATGACCCAAAGGCTTCTATTGTCCCAATCAAGGTAGCTTCAGGCACAACTATTTCTGTTTCTAAACCGGCGTCCAACATCCTTCGTTACACGTCTAATATTTCCAACTGTTTTGTTTCCGTTCTTGTCGGCGACTACGCAATTATCTGGTCTACGGAGCTTTCTGTTCCAAACCGCCTAGAAGGTCGCGTTCAAGCATCAACGAACACGTACATTGAGATCGAAGTTTCGACTATTGAGTACGCAGCCGCAGTTGTGGAAAGCAACGTGGTCTTTCAAAGAGGCTTCGCGATGGTTCGTACTTCGGAAGTGCCTCAGAAGATCAAAATAGCATCTGGCACATATAACATCAACGATCTGGCCGAATTGATGAGCAGCAAGCTTGTTGGCGGCTCTTTTGAAATTGAAGAGGATCTACGCTTGGTCATGAAGACCAACACTCTGACTGAGAACGAAGGTTCTGTCATGGTTGTCACCCTTGACGGCAACGCAATCCCAACTGGCCTGACTGAGGGCGACAGCGACATCTCGCGTATTTCTCATACGGCTACTTACGAGTCCGGCGCAGAGCTGGGCGAGTATCCTGCATTTATTCATACCAAATTCACATCAGAGGACATCAAGAATCCGCCGAATACTTATGTTGCGGACCTCACCACTGAACAAGACCTCTCTAGTTACGATCCAAACATGCTCGTTAAGTTTTTGAATCCCTACGTCACTCCGGCAGATGCTCTTAGTGCGTTAAATCAAGTGGTTCAACTTAAGGACGTGGATACAAACGAAATTACTCTTGAGCAGTCAGAATTTGTTCGCAGAATTCGCATAGACGACAGAGCCTACTTGGCTTACTCATTGATGTTCGGCGCCAACGATCAAATGATCATCATCTTGGACAACAACACAAGCGAGAAAACTTTCTCTGTTCCTATGTACCGTCGCGCAACAACAAACGCGACTCAAGTAAACAACAATACAACCTTCAACGCCTACGATACAGACAGCGGTCCAACAACCCAGTTCTCTCAGTACTTCGGTTCTACCTTTGACTTCACAGGCTACCAAGCTTTGATGCAGGCAAGAAAAGTGTACAAGGCAGTAGCTCCTCAAACAGCTATCCTTTACCGTTCAGCGGTCTGGGGAAAAGCCGGCGAGCGCTACAAGGTTTCTTACGTATACCCTACAACTGCCAATCAGGCTCTTTCTTCAATCGTCACGACTGACTCGGATACTCGCATAGCAATCATCCTCAAGTCCGGCGCTCCAGTCACGACCCAGATTGACGGCTCGACCCAGTGGAACATCACAATCACTCCCAACATTCCTGTTGCAGGCGTAGATCAAGTAACCTATTCTTGGTCAGGCATCGGTACTAATCC